>Ga0224534_1001213_pt1 | contig 13964 bp, 8 predicted proteins | sample 714E12024metaG_FD_172012 | JGI IMG/M metagenome (GOLD analysis project Ga0224534, IMG submission 172012) | Peat soil microbial communities from Stordalen Mire, Sweden - 717 E1 20-24 | ecosystem: Environmental > Terrestrial > Soil > Wetlands > Peat | place: Sweden: Norrbotten County, Stordalen... | reverse complement strand
CCACACCACCCTCCTGGTATTTCATCGTGCCGGGCAGCGCGATGGGCGGAAGGAGATGGCGTTTCGGCAGAATCAAAACCGTCTGCACCGCCGGCGTTCTCACAAACGAGCGGAACAACCCGAGCGGGTCGGGCCGCGCCAGCGTCACGCCGTTGAAACGCAAAATCCCGCGCCGCAACGGCGTGAGTTCGACGCGCACCTCCGTTTCGCCGCCCGGCAAAAGCGGCGGGACTTCCGCCTCCTTGAGAATTACACGCTTGAACGGGCTGGTGCGCCGCCGTTCGCTGATGCGAAACGGGCGGGTGCGGCGGCTTTCGGAGAGTTGCACCGCCAGCCATTCCTGAAACGGCGGGCGCGGATCTTCAAGGTCTTCCAGGAGCGTCAGGCCTTTCTGAAGATGCGTGGTCGAATTTTTTATCAGCACCCGGTAATGCAGCGGCTGGCCGGCGGTGCCAAAGCGCGGCAGGGAGCGTGTCGCGGAAAATTGTGCGCGGAAGAGCCGGCTGGAGACGAAGGACAGAATCAAAATCGCCAGCAACAGTGCAAATGTTTGATAGGTGACGGTGTTTTCGATGTCCGTGCCCACCGCGCCGGCGACGATGAATGCGCCGGCCACGCACAGCCCCGCCAGCGTGAACCGCCGCCGCACCCAATACCACGTCGCCGAAAAGACGCGGTAAAACCGGTAGAACAGTTTGTAAATCAGATTCACAAAATCTCGAATGACGAATGGAAAGCCGGAGCCGGTTCAATTTATGTGGCTGCGAATTTTCAATTCGTCATTCGTCATCCGTCATTCGCTTCACGCCGGCACGCGCAAATTTTTGACGATTTCCCCGACCACGCCTTCTGCCGTCAGTCCCGAAAAGCGCGCCTGCGGCTCCAGCATCAGCCGGTGGGCGATGACCGGCACGGCGAGCGACTGGATCTGTTCCGGCGTGACAAAATCCGCGCCCTCGAACAACGCCAGCGCCTGCGCGATTTTCATCAACGCAATGGACGCGCGCGGACTCGCGCCGAGCTGGACGCCGCCGGCCGTTCGCGTTGCGGAAACCAAGTCAACCGCATAGCGTTTCAATTCATCGCTGATGCGAACGTCTTCCACCGCGCGCTTGAGCGCAATCACGTCCGCGAGCGTGGCGACGGGTTTCAATTCGTCGAGCGGATGGTTGTGCTGCTGCGCGGTGAGGATGGCCACCTCCTCATCCGGCTGGACGTAGCCGAGCGTGAATTGCATGGCAAACCGGTCCATCTGCGCCTCGGGCAGCGGATAGGTGCCGCGGAACTCGACGGGATTTTGCGTGGCGATGACAAAAAACAATTCCGAAAGATTCCGGCGCTCGCCCTCGACGCTCACCTGCGCCTCGCCCATCGCCTCCAGCAGCGCCGATTGCGTGCGCGGCGAGGCGCGGTTGATTTCGTCGGCGAGCAGGATGTTCGTGAAGACGGGACCTTCGTGAAAATGAAACTGCTGGTCGCGCTGGCTGAAAACCGACACGCCGAGGATGTCCGACGGCAGCAAATCGGGCGTGAACTGGATGCGCTTGAACTCCGCGTCAATCGAGCGGGCAAGCGCCTTGGCCAGCGTCGTCTTGCCCGTGCCCGGAAAATCCTCCAACAACACGTGGCCGCCGCCGGCGAGCGCGGCGAGCAGCTGCCGCGTCGGGCCGGACTGGCCGTGCATGATTTTGGCGATGTTTCCAGCGATTCTCCGGCAGGTTTCTCGCGCGGCTTCAAGATGGGTTGGTGTCATGGCAGGTTTTGGAGATTAAAACAACGCGAACGCGAAAAGGTTTCCGCATCTTTTCATGCCCGCGCAATATAACGAGCCGCGCGTTCCGCCGCGAACAAAATCAAAAAGCACATCTCCTTGTCGCAATTCAATCCTCCGGGCGCTCGCCACTCGGCGCCATCTTGACCAGCTTGGGATCGAACTGGCCGAGCACCGTCACCAAGTCGCTCTGCGCCGCCATGACCTCGCGGATGTTTTTGTAGGCCATTGGCACTTCGTCAAGGCCGGCGGAAATCAAGGTAACGCCGCGCTCGCGGAGGAACCGGTTCACGTCCTTCCAGTTGAACTTCTCGTTCGCGGCCTTGCGGCTCATGGCGCGGCCCGCGCCGTGCGACGCCGAGTTCAACGATTCCGCGTTGCCTTTGCCGCTCACGACGAAGCCCGGCGTCGCCATCGAGCCGGGAATAATCCCCAACACGCCCGCGCCTGCCGGCGTTGCGCCCTTGCGATGCACAATCACCTCACGTTCGACGCCGCCGATGACGTGCCGTTCCTTCCACGCGAAGTTGTGGTGGTTCTCCAAATCCAGCAATACCTGCGTGCCGAGATGCGCCGCGATGTGACGATGTATGCACGCGTGGTTCGCCGCAGCATATTGGCCCATCAATTCCATCGCGGCCCAGTATTCCTGGCCTTCGGCGGAATCCAGCGACAACCACGCCAGCCGTTTCAGTTCGCTGGGCAGATCCGGAAACTGGCTGACCGCAATCTTGCTGTAATGATCGCACACCGCCGCGCCGGTGCCGCGACTGCCGCTGTGCGACAGCAACGCCACGTATTGCCCCGGCGGCAATTCGTTCGGAGTTCCGCCTTCAGGCGGTTCGGGTGCGGTGCCGCCTGAAGGCGGAACTCCGAACCTGATCGGCCCGTGCGCGGTGAAAATCCCGAACTCAACAAAATGATTTCCGCTCCCGCTGGTGCCGAGTTGCGACCACGCGCGGTCCTTGTTTTGTTTCGTGACCGGGCTGACCGACCAATCCGCATCCAGCACGTCATGCGCGCGGCGCTCCTTGAAATTGGCGCCGATACCGAAACGTGTCTCCGCTTCGATGGCGCGCGTGAGCCGGTCCTGCTTCTGTTCCAAATCGCGCACCGGGATGTCGAGCACGGTCATTTTCATGCGGCAGGCGATGTCCACGCCTACGGCGTAGGGTATTACCGCGTTTTCCGTGGCCAGCACGCCGCCGATGGGCAGGCCGTAACCGACGTGCGCATCCGGCATGAGCGCACCCGCCACCGACACCGGGAGCAGACAAGCCTTCTCCATCTGCATCACCGCGTCGTGTTCCAGATGTTCGCCCCACTGCCGATATTTTACGGGTTCGGCGCGTGGCGATGGCGGAGCCTTGAGTAACGCCTTGGCAAACTCGCCGCGCAGCGCGTCATTAATGAACGCTGACGGGTTTGCCACGATGGCGGCAACTTCCTCGCGCAACCGCGACTTGTCGCCGCCGCCGAGGATGAATTGGCCAACAAAATCCGTCGCTCGCCGGGTGGCTTCACCCAACGGCACGCCGAGCCGGAGAAAATCTTTGGTGTTCATTTCAAAACTACTCTGATTTGGGCTTTTGGAATTTGACTGCATTGGCCAGCACGTCCCACGGTTCGGGTTGCGCCTTTGCCCTCGCCAAATCGACACCACTCGCGGTTATCAAAACCTTCGGTTTTCCTTCCTTGTCAACAAACTCAATTTCTACAGAGTCGTAAGGGAAATTTAGCCAAATCGGATAGACAAACTGTGAGCAATGGGCAGTGCGTCGGAGAATGTCACCGCCAATTTGGTCGGATATTCTGACCTGAACATTGCGGTCAATTACTTCCAGTCGCTCGATCTTGAAACCTTGCGTCGCCAGAGGTGCGCTTAAATGAAATACGCGAGCGTCTTCTCGTTCACGAGTTTCCTTAAAGTGCGGCTCAATCTTTTCCAAGTTGTCGAAGATGAAAATGGCGCGTGAACCCCGAACAACTCCGAGAACGAAGTTCAAACGTGCAGCAAATTCCAAGACGTCATTTCGAGTTAAAGTTACTTCGGTTTGCTTTACGCCGATTCCATACACTCCGATGATTTGGTCGCCACGGATATGCGTCTTGTGGTGCTGCGCCATATTTCGCCATTGGTTTAGGCGAATATTCCAAGGCGCGGGAGCAACAAGTTCTGGGTCGGGTAATTTGACGAACAACTCGTCAACGACTTTTCCCAATTCTAGTTCAGTGAGATTTTTGTTTGGATTTAGGTTGCCATCTGCAAGTCTGACTTGAGCCAGTAGTGCTTTTAGGAGTGGCTGAAGGCAGGCTTCGATTACCATTCCAAGGGTTCGGAACGTCTCGAATTTGAAGTCATCAAGTGGCAATTCTGCAAGATCGCGCTCCATTAAAGCGCCGCTCCAAAATTCGTCACGACCATGAGCGATGGCCTGCTCCCAAAAACCAATCGTCTCAAAACAAACCGATGCATTCACGTTTCGAGCCAGACGATGAATCTCAAGCAGCTGTCGCAGCCACTTCTCCGCCTTAACATCCTGCCCAATTCTGCCGACGTTGGCCGCTTCAGCAGAAAGAGAATCAATCGCCTTTTCTCGAAGGAATTGCTTGTCTTCAAAATAAGGCTCGAGCGTATCGATGATGAGTTTCTTGATTTGGTCCGAATTCCAGCCGAGTTCGGCCATCTTCAGCAATGGATTGCCTTGATAGCTTCTCTGAATTGAAGGCTGAAAATTCTTTTTCATTTTGCAGCAGGCGTTTTCGAGATTGGACTTTAGTGGATTTTACTTGGGAGAGCGAGCTTTGACGCTCGCCCTCCCGTTGTTTCATTCATTCAGGAACAGCTTCCATTCTGCGACGCCGTGGGCGTTGCGGATGAGCGCCGACACCGGCAGTTCCTTCGGCGCGCGCGGCGCCTTGAGCAGCTTCAGGCCGGCTTCGTGCGGCAGGCGGTTGCCCTTGCGGGTGTTCACCTGCTTGCTCGACCACACCAGGTTTTCCCACGTGTCCGGGCCGCCGCGCGAGCGGGGCACGACGTGGTCCAGGCTGCCTTCGTCCGGACGCAGCAATGCGCCGGTGTATTGGCAGCGGTTGCCGTCGCGCTCGCGGATGGCGCGGGCGCAGAGCTTCGGGCGCTTCTTTGGCACCCTTGCGAAGTTCACGGCCACGATGACCGTCGGCACGCGGATCGCGCCGCGCACGGTGCGCACGGCGTTGTCACCGTCGCGGATGGGCAACGTAATCCATTCGTCCCAAGTCACAGGGCGGATGTGGTTCTCGCCTTCAATCTCCAGGCCGGTGGCTACGTTCGTTGCCATTTGGCAAAAAGCCTCCTGCGGCGTGCGAATGTTGATCGCCTGCCAGTTGCGGTTGAGCACCAGCACAATCGTCTTGTTCAATATGTCGTTCATAAAGTGTTTGCACACGGCCACTGCGCTTAGCGCGAGTGAGGTGTTTGTTCTTTATTGAAATGACAGATGGTGGTCTGAATTGTCAGCGCCAGCGAAGCCAGGCCCAGATTTCGGCGGCGAACGGAATTAGCGCGAGCGCATACTTGAACTTGAATGTCCATTTAGCGGTTTTGTGCCGGAACACAATCATGCCAAGCAAACCGCCGGCCCAGCCGCCGAGAGCGCCAAGCGTAGTGAGAAACGATTCCGGGACGCGGCCACCGGATTGCGATGCACGCCATTTGTCGAAGCCAAAGATGAGGAATGTCACCGTGCTAAATGTGGCGAACCAGATGGCAGCAAATGAATCTGAGATTTTCAAGCGCGTGCTAATTTTAGCATTTTGTTTCCTGATTGGCGTGCAAATTCGCCAATGCAAGATGGCTGCCTCGCTTGGAATCGCACCAAGACATCCGGTGTCAGAGACCGGCGCACTGCTAGTTATGCAACAAGGCTATGAATGGTCGCCCGAGAAGGAATTGCACCCTCAACATCTCTTTGTAGGAGAGACATGATACTGTTTCACCACCAGGCGGTCGAAGCTCGACTTGCCAAAACTGGCTGCCGGGGCTGGAATCGCACCAGCATTCGCGCCTTCAAAGGGCGCTGTCCTACGGTTAGACGACCCGGCAATAAATGGTGGCCCGCCAGGGTAACGCGCCCTGTTCTGCGGATTAAAAGTCCGCTGCATCACTTTAATGCTTGCAGGCCGAAAATTAATGCTCGTGGCAGGATTCGCACCTGCACTGGCGACGCTCTCGACGTCGTGCCTCTTCTGGTTTGGCTACACGAGCGGAATTTGGAGCCCCCACCCGGAATTGCACCGGACTATCTCCCATACCAAAGGAGTGCATCGCTCAAAATGCTTTGGGGGCGTGAAAATTGGTGTCCCCAGCCGGATTGACTTCCCAAGTCTTGCGAGTCAGTTGCCCAAACGGAAATGTTCGCTGTCGCGAACTGCAATCTCACCGACAACCTGACGCTTAGGACGCGCCGGCTCTATGATTTGAGCTATGGGGACAAAACTTCACACCTCCGGTCGGTCTCTTTCACCGACTCATGTCCTGCATGCGGATCGCTTGAGCTTCTTCGCGCTCGGAGGTGTAAAAATGGTCGGCGTGCCGGGTAACGCTCCCGGACTCGGCACTCATCTAGTGCGATTCCGTTTATAAGACGGACGGTTCTCTTTGAACTACACGCCGGTGGCGGAATGCCGTGGACTCGCACCACTTGCCCGAAGGCACGCACTCGTTAGCACCGAGGCCCGGCTCGCTTGACCGGTTGACATTCCAAATTGGTCCGCGTGGCAGGACTCGCACCTGCAACCTTTCCGTCTTGAGCGGAACGCCTCTTCATTGGGCTACACGCGGTGCTTGCGCACGGCCACCAGTGCCCACGGTCGGATTTGCACCCACACTGGACGCGTTTTAAGTGCGCTGCCTCTTCATTGGGCTACGTGGGCAAATTGGTGCCGCGTGAGGGATTTCCACCCCCAACCTCTCCGGTCTGAGCGGAGCGCCTCTTGTAGTTGGGCTAACGCGGCATGAATTGGTGCATCCGGCAGGACTCCCACCTGCAAACTCTCCGTTCGAAGCGGAGGATGATTGTAATTTCACCACGGATGCGGAAATGGGGCCGATGGAGAGACTCGCACTCTCGTGGGGCAATGCCCGGCAGTTTACGAAACTGCTGCTGTCGCTTCTGAGCCACATCGGCGGAATGGTGGGTCGCCACGGTGCTGCCCCGTGCTCTGCGGTTTAAGAGACCGCTGCATCGCTGCAATGCTTGCAACCCGAACGCAACGCGAAGGCGGAGTTGAACCACCGCAGACAGGCCTGTGAAGTCCTGACCGGCACCGGTGTTCGCGTTGCGAAATTGGTCGAGCATCAGGGTAGCGCGCCCTGTATTCCGGTTTGGAAGACCGGCGTGTATCTCTCAACACCTATGCTCGTTGGAATCCCGTGCTGGAATTGCACCAGCCTCTGCGGCTTTGCAGGCCGCCGCCTGAGCTGATCGGCCAACGGGATTTGAAATTAAAGCGCGGGCGGAGATTTTCATCCCCGTCCGCGTCGGATCTTCGCGGTTGGGTTATTCGGATTTTGAAACCTTGGTGCTGGCGCGTATGCGCTTCTGCTTTGGTTCGCTAGTCGAATTTCCATTCGGTTTCTGGGGCTTGCCCAAGGCGGTGGCCAGGAAGCGGTCGAGCTTCTCATTTTCCACCAGACCAAACTGCCGCAACACGGGTAAGTTGATTATCTGGCCCGCAAGTTCCTTCACAGGAAGGAACTTGTTGATTAACTGTAGCACTTTGACGTAGTCGGCATCCTCGGGATCGGTCTCGGAAAATGAGTCGATGTATTTCGGCTCGCCCACTTTCCAGGCGTATTCCTCTTCTGCTTCATCAGTATCTGGCAATTCCATGTAACGAAAGAACACTCTCGCGTCAGCGCGGATCATCCGGCAGTCGCCAAGTAACCAGACCAGCACCGAGCCGTCTTGCAGGCTGGAACGGGCATTGGTGATGAGCTGCGTTTGCGGCGCGCGTTGAATCAGAATCGAACGAATCAACAGCGCCCAATCGGCCGGAATTTCGCCATTGCCAACCAGGTCAACCTGGAATCGGCGCGGCCTTTTGGCCAACGCCTTCTCCAAATCAGCAACTCGATCAATGTAGTAAGAGTTGCTGCCATAACCCAGAACCTTCAACTGGAACCCACGAAGTCCGGTTTTGGACTTCTTTTTCATAACTGTTTTGAATTTTTATTTTCATTGTTTCATTGTTTGATGTTTCAAAGGCGCGGGCGGAGATTTCATCTCCACCCGCGTTGTTTAAGTAGCCTCGTTGTGTTCGGTGCTCGCCGGCTTGGCCGGTTGTTTGAGTGGCACGAAGCCGCCTGGCATGCCAACTACCAGGGTGCTGCCGGCGTTCTGCGCAGCCGAGAGAGACTGCATCAAGCGCAGGTTCATCAGAGCCGGGTTGCCTTCCAGCACACGGGCCGCGTTTGCCAGATTACGCAGCGAGGCACTTTCGCCGCGTGCGCGTTCGAGCGCAGCCTGCCCCTCCCGCTTCGCCTTCAGCACGTCCGCGAAGGCGCGCTTGAGTTCAGCCGGGAACATCACGTCCTTCACTTCGACAGCGAGAACATTGATGCCAATCTTGGCCGCTTCCGGCTGCACGCGGGCCAGAAGCTGCGCACCGATTTCGAGCCGCTGGTTGAGCAGCGCCTCCACGGCAACGCCGCTGACAACCGCACGCAGGGCAAGTTGAGCGGTGTTGTAGAGGTCGCCCACCGAGTTCTGCGTTTCGTGCGCGGCCTTGGTCGGCTCGGTCACCTGGTAAGTGACGAGCAGGCTGATCTTGAGGCTGACGCTGTCAGCTGTGAGAACTTCCTGACCGGCCACGAGCAGCGACGCCTTGCGGAGGTCAATCAGGTTCACGGTCCAACCGCGGCCCCAGACGACATGGCGTCCGGCGTTGTTGCGTCGAACATACAAACCGTGCTGATACACGAGGCCCGTCCAACCTTCCGGCACACAAAATACGTGACGGAATTTTTTGATCACCGGAGGTGTAACCACCCCGGCGACAATGGCGAGGACGATAAATACAAACAGAATTTCGTAGTTCATAATGTTTTCCTTTCTAAATGGGTCCAAGGCAGGAGACCACCGTCTGCCGGCGGGAAAATCACTCATGAGATTTTCGCAGAGCCGACTTCGAGTTGCGCTTGCGCGCCGGCCTCGCTGCCTCGAACCGTTGCGGGATTTCTCCCTGTTCCAACCAATGGATCGGTTATCAGCCGAGTGCGGATTCGAACCGCGATTGAACCAGCGTGATGCAGGACGATTCCGACGGATTGCTAGATTCGCTGCGAACTGGTTCAAAGTCTGAAATTGGGGTGACCAACCGGATTTGCACCGGCACGAACGCCGTCACGGGGCGTTATGCTGCTGTTACATCATAGTCACCACGAAATGGATCCCCTGGTCGGACTCGCACCGACGAATAGCGGTTTACAAAACCGCTCCTGTTGCTGCTGAGGCACAGGGGCGACGAAATGGCGCTCTCACGTGGACTTGCACCACGAACCTCCGCCTTCGCAGAGCGGCGTGCAGAACTAATTACACCTTGAGAGCAAATTGGTATCCGTGGTCGGACTCGCACCGGCTAGGACCAGCTTGAAGGGCTGGATGCTTGAGCTGCTTTGCATTCACGGACGAAATGGTCCCCGAGGCTGGTATCGCACCAACGTCTCCTCGGCTTCAGCGAGGCGCTAATCTATCTCAGCTACCCAGGGAAAATGGTCGTCCCGCGCGGTAACGCTCCGCGTTCTCTCGCTTATCAGGCGAGTGCTCTGCTTTTGAGCTACAAGACGTGGCGGAAGGCGTCGGTAATGCTCCGACCTCGGCGATGCCGATCCTGTTTTCGGGACAGGTGCAGCCAGCTTGTATCTGCCTGCCTTCCATAAAGTGGCTGCCAGGGTTGGACTCGCACCAACACCGTGCGGTATAACAAACCGTCGTGCTACTTTGACACCACCTGGCAATGGCGCTGCCGGCAGGATTTCCACCTGCATCGTTCCGCTTAGAAGACGGATGCCTCATGTATTCGACCACGGCAGCAACTTGAAATTGGTCAGCGCGGCAGGACTTGCACCTGCGATCCCTCGGTCCCAGGCCGAGTGCGTTGGCTACTACGCTACGCGCTGGTTCGCCCCGATGGATTTTAGAGATCGGAGGCGGGAGAAACGCGACGCCGAAACCTTGGGAATCGGCCTCGCGGTAAGATTTGAAATTGGCGCTTCCGGTGGGACTTGCACCCACACTCTTCCCGCAGACAACGGGTTGCTTTTCTATTCAGCTACGGAAGCAGAAATGGTGGGAGGTGCTGGTAACGCTCCAGCTCGTCACTTCCGACTTTGTTTTGTGACACCCGATTTACAGTCGGGCAGCCGGATCACTTCCCTTGGTGGCCCTGCGCAAGCAGTGGTAGCGGGAGTGGGAGTCACACCCACCTGAAGAAGTTTATGAGGCTTCTCTCTGTGCATTGGTCGAGTTTCCCGCAATTGAAATTGGTGGAGTCGGTGGGTAACGCTCCCACATCAGCTTGCTTGCAGGGCAAGTGCATTGCTTGTCTGCCACGACCCCGGGAAAATTGGCACGCCGCCCTGGTGCTGCCCCAGGCAAACTGAGTTTTGGGGACTCGGTTGCGCAAGCTGGCGCTCGGCGTAAGAAGATTGGTGCGGTTGCCGGGAATCGCACCCGGACGTGCTCCTTGGCGAGGAGCCATTCTGCTGTTAAATCACAACCGCTGAAATTAAAAGGGCCGGAAGTGTCATTGCACTTCCGGCCCATGCCATTTCAACAAAGAACAAACACCTCTTGGTGATCTATTCGATCCCAACCCGCGGTTTCACGGCGGCTGTTTCGGTGTTTGGGGGCACACCTCCTCCGAAGCCCTTAAATTGTAAATTAGGGTCAAACCACTGCGGCGCACCTTTCGGTGGTGTATGGACACACTCCACCGGTTGAGAGCCTCGGCTCTCTTGCGCCATTTTCAGTTTGTAACTGCCTGACATCATCTAGATGTCTCGTTTCTATGGTTCACAGATTGTTTATCTTTAGTTTGTTATCACGGTTCCGCAGGGAAATAAAAACCCTGCCTACGTTTCAGTAAGCAGGGTTAGAGAAAGTCTATTTCGATTCTTTACCTGCTTACACCGAGTCTATCCAAATTACCTTCGGGCTGTTGCCCAATGGTTGCCGTGGATAGGCCCAAGCTAAACGCACAACCCGGGTTATACCGGCTATGACGTGTCGCTTTCGCGACCGGCATAATCGGCCAACGCTTGGTTGATATGTGTAAACAAATCTTCATCGAACGGAAAGACGAATATCATAGTTGAATAGTTACAGTCAAGTTATTTTTTGCAAAAAGTTAATTATTTTTGCAACAAGATATCCGGATGGGATGATACTAAAGAATGCATTACCGCACTTGTTAGCCGGTTTAAGTTTGTGATCGTTCAATTATCCGAAACTCGAAGGGCAACAGGTTCGTTTTCAGCGCGATTGTTGGGTGATAATATTCGTAAACAGCGCTTCGTGGCGTCTGGACACGGAGCGGGTATTTAGCGCGAAGCGAGTAGCTGAATTGGAATGGCGCGGATTCGGAGAGTTCGCGCAAGTAGAGGATGACTTGATTTCCTGCCACATCAAACTTGGCGACTTGCCCGTTCTGTTGCCTCACTTCGAAGGCACTGGCGTCCACATCAAAACCCGGCGGAATACCGAGATCAACGATGTCCCCTGTCTTGCAAAAAAACGCCGCGCCCTGCCGCAATTATTCCGACCCCAGCCTTTGTCCGTTTTCGTGTTGCCTAAAATCCCCTGCGGCTTACGATGCCAGTCAATCATGGCGAGTCGGAAGAAAACATTCCATGCGCAGAGATCCATGCTGCGCGGGCGTTTCGAACGCAGTCCTGGCGATTAGCCATACAGCAATTGGGTATGTCATGAACAAATACTACAAACTCGACAGCCGCAAATTAACTTACGGGGAATATTGGAACATAGTGCGTTCAGTCACAGTGATTGTCCCGTGGATGGCGAAGCTGCTCAATATTCCAATGAAGTTCATCTCGGGGTTGCCGTCTTTTGAATCGGTGCGGAAACTGGAGGTGCCGGAGTCGGAATTCTCCGCGCGGGCGCGTGAGAAGCTGCAACCGTTGCTGGAAAAATGCCGGCAAATGGGGTTTCATTCGCCCCGTTTTTTCACCTATGAATCCATGCGGCGGGACGTGCGGACGTCGTTCATCGCGCTGCTGCATCCTTCCGGGGCGACGGTGCGGTTGATGCACTCGCTGGGGCTTAAGTCGCAACCGCCCAAGGAAAAGCTGTTGGTCGTGCTGTTGAGCGAGTTGCGCGACGGGACGTTCTTCTTCACTTCGAGCCAGCGCAAGCAGTTCTTAAGTGCGCCGGGCATCGTGGCGAACCGGCTGGTGGGCGCAAGCCTGGAGCGATTGCTGGAGTCGCATTTGCAAAAACTCAAGGAATTGCCGATGAGCAACCCACGCAAGGCGGTGACCTCGGTGGAAATGCTGGACGATGTCTGGGACCGATACGAAAGAAAGTCACGGGAATTTGGATTACAGCGGGGGATTTATGTCTGGATGACGCCGGAGGAAGTGGCTTCGGAGGAGGGAAATCTTGCGGAAGCCAGGGCGATGTCCGGCGGCACCGAACAAAACATGGACGTGCTGCTGGAAATAAATCAGATGCGAAACCGGAAGTCGGGGTGGGGCGGCATCCTCATTCTGTTCATCGTGTCACTGGTGTTGTTCATCGGCGCGGGGGCGCGGAGCTGGTCATGGGATTATCTGGTCATTCTGCTGGGAGTCCTGTTTGTGCATGAACTGGGGCATTATCTCGCGATGCGGGCGTTCAATTATCGGAATGTCCGTATGTTCTTCATTCCGTTCTTCGGAGCGGCGGTGTCTGGCCAGCATTACAATGTGGCGGGGTGGAAAAAGGTTGTCGTCTCGCTCATGGGGCCGCTGCCAGGCATCGCGCTGGGAGTGATCATCGGCGCGGCGGGAGTAGTGGCGCACAAGACTCTTCTCGTGAAAATCGCTGTCGTCTCGCTGCTGATCAACGGCTCCAACCTGCTCCCGGTGCTGCCGCTGGACGGCGGATGGGTTTTTCACACGCTGTTGTTTTCGCGGCATTATGTGTTCGACACGGTGTTCCGGGTGGTGGCGGCGCTGGTGCTGATTTCCAGTGCCACCTTCCTGCGCACAAAAATCCTGATGTATTTGGGTATCCTGATGCTTATTGGCATCCCGACGGCCTACCGCGTGGCGCGGATTGCGGCGGATCTGAAGAAGCGCGATCTGCCGCCCGTTTCGGAAGACGACCAGAATATTCCACCGGCCACCGCCCAGACCATCATTGATGAAGTGAAACGCGCTGCCGCCCGGCCGCAGGCTACGAAGATAGTTGCACAACAGGCCCTGCAAATCTTTGAAACGCTCAACGCCCGGCCGCCGGGCTGGGCGGCGACGATGGGATTGCTGTTTGTCCACGTGACGAGCTTTGCGGTGGCGGCGGTGTTCGCGCTGGTCTTCATCATTGCGCAACGCGGCGAGCTGCGGGATTTGTTTGCCAATGCGTCCATGATGCCCAAACACAAACTTGCAGTCGAACCGTGGCCGGCTTGGAACGGCAGTCAAGCCGTGGTCGCGCCTGATGCCATCACCATGGTCGCGACCTTTGCCACCGCCAGCGCTGCCGCCGCACAGTTTCAGGAACTAACAAACCGCCTCCCGGCGACGGCCTCGCTCCAGCTCTTTGGCGAATCGGTGCTGCTCTCGCTGCCGGCGGGGCGGGAGGATTTACGGAAACAATGGCTCGACGATTTCCAAGGCCGGACCAAGGACGTGTTCGTGGACAGCACCAATTATCACGCCGCATTTTCCCTGTTCTGCATTGCGCCCGACACCAACACCGCCCAAACCATCGTCAGCGAACTCAACGGTTATTTCACCACTCTGCCGGAGGCGGCGCTGGTGCCACCATGGCAGCCGAACGACAGCCGTCCTCCGGTCGAACGCGCCCGTAACGAACTCGCGCGCCAGACCTACACGAAGCTGCGACAGATGCAAATGGAGAGTTACGAGGACGCCGGATTGCCGGGGCTTGAAACAAAGCTCGATACCGCGCGCACTCAGGGCGACCAGTCC
>Ga0224534_1001209_pt1 | contig 13996 bp, 14 predicted proteins | sample 714E12024metaG_FD_172012 | JGI IMG/M metagenome (GOLD analysis project Ga0224534, IMG submission 172012) | Peat soil microbial communities from Stordalen Mire, Sweden - 717 E1 20-24 | ecosystem: Environmental > Terrestrial > Soil > Wetlands > Peat | place: Sweden: Norrbotten County, Stordalen... | reverse complement strand
CACATTCCCTCCGCCCCGACCGAGACTGCTAATATAACTCAAATACAAAACCAGAAAGGACAAAACCCAGCTTCGCCTACCCTTCGCACCTTCAGGCTCATCCTTCGATTGGAAAAGACTGATCAGGGGCGGTTGAGGGCGAGCGGGAGGAGGGCCTGGGTGACGCGGTCGGGGTCGTGGCGGAGGAGGTTGCCTTGGAGGGTGAAGTCGCCGGAGATGGGTTCTATGCCGAGGGCGCGGATGCGGTCGAGGTCGGCTGCGATGGGGGCCTGGCCACCGCGGGCGTACTTTTCCAGCAGGGTGGGAGAGATGGGGGCAGTGTTGATGAGGGCGTAGTCGAAGATGCGGGCGTAGGGCAAATACGGAGATTCTGAGCCAAAATGCGGCTCAGAATGACGACCCTCTAAACCTCCGCCGCAGTGCTGGAGGATTATTTCGATATGCTGGGATGCGGTGAGGCCGAGCGACTCGTTGGCCTGGGTCATGAGGTTGCCGATGTAGACGCGTGTGGCGTGGGATGCAACGATGGCCTCGGGGATGCCGCGGACGAGCATGTTGGTGACCAGCGAGGTGTAGAGCGATCCGGGGCCGAGGGTGATGAGGTCGGCGTTGGCGATGGCGTCGAGGGTGGCGGGGAGGGGTTTGGCGCCGGGCGGCAGGAGCATCAGCTCGACGATGCGGTGGGGGCTGGCGGTGATGCTGGTTTCGCCGTGGACCAGGGAGCCATCGTCCATGCGCGCGGCGAGGGTGACGTTGCTGTTGGTTGCGGGATAGATGCGGCCTCGTGCGGCGAGAATCTGGGAGGACATCTGCACGGCCTGGGCGAAGTCTCCTGTGATGCCGGAGAGGGCGGCGAGGAAGAGATTGCCGAAGCTGTGGCCCTCCAGGCCGCCTTGGTTGAAGCGGTACTGGAAGAGGCGGGCGAGCAGGAGCTCGTCCTCGGAGAGGGCGACCATGCAGTTGCGGATGTCGCCGGGCGGGAGCATGTTGAGTTCGTCGCGGAGACGGCCGGAGGAGCCCCCGTCGTCTGTGACGGTGACGATGGCGGCGAGGTCGCTGATGAGGCAGGGAAGGTCGGCGGGGAGCGAATCAGGCTGGGGATTGGGGTTGCGGAGGGTGACGGCTTCGGTGGCGTGGCGGGCTGCGGCGGGCGCGGCGACGTATCGCTTGAGGCCGCGCAGCAGGGTGGAGAGGCCGGTACCGCCGCCGATGGCTACTACTCTGAGGGACGGCTTGCCGTTTTGAGTTGAGGAGGACACTGCTGTGATGAGTGTAAACGGAATGGCTCACGCGCGTATTTGCGGCGGGAGGTCAGATTTCGGGGTAGAGGAGTTCGGTGAAGCGTGGGTCGTCTGCCATGTCCTGGAAGTCGGAGTCGGAGCGGGCCTGGATGCGGTTGCGCGGGTTGAGACGGATGGCTTCGGTGAGGTGCTCGAGGCAGTGGTGGGCGTCTCCGGTCATGCTGGCGAGGACGGCGAGGCCGTAGAGGGCGTAGTCCGCGCTGGGGTTGTCGGAGAGGATTTTTTTCAACTGGGTGCGCGCGTCTTCGTAGTTGCCGTCGTTGAGCAGGGAGATGGCGTAGTCGTAGCGCTCCTCTCCGGAGTGGAAGCGGGTCTCGTGGCGGGAGGCCTGCTGGGTGCAGGCGTTGATGTACATGCGGATGCGCTCGGCGAGGTCTGCGGGGCTGGAGGCGAGCAGTTGTTTGAAGGCGTCGCAGGCTTTGTCGAACTTGGACTCCTGCATGAGGCGGAGGGCGGCTTCGTAGTGGGCGAGGGCACGGTTGCGGGCGCCATCCGTGGATGGGGAGACGGCTCCGGCGAGGGTGCGCGGACGTTTGGCGGAGGAGCGAGGGGCGGTCTTCATCGGGGTCTCTGCGGTTCCTGTCTGTAGGATGCAATTGCCGGATTGGTGGGCGAGTTGCGTTGGGCGCCGAGTGGCGGATGGGTTACGGGCGATTGTCTTCTGCCAGGTTGAGAATTGCCATGAAATTGCACAAGCGCCGCCGCCGGATGTTGTTTGACAGCACCCAAAGGCTATCGGCTAAGTATGCTCCGGTTTTATACGCATCTGGGACGAGAAGGTCAACCCGGCCAGTGCGCGGGTGGGTTATGCGCCCGGTTTATGGGCGTAGACGGCGGGGTTGAGGTCGGGGTCGTTGTACATCTTGAGCTGGCGGTAGAGCTTGAAGCGGCGGCGGCCCGCGAGGACATCCTGCCAGAGGCGGTCGAGGCAGGCGGCGAGGTCCGCGCGCTGCTCGCGGAGCAGGTCGAGGCGTGCCAGATTGCGCTGGCGGTGGGCCTCGGAGGCGGTGGGCCGGTGGGCCTCCTCGGCGGTGTGGTAGAGCTTGAGCGCGAGGACGGAGAGGCGGTCGAGGATGAGGCCGGGGGACTCGGAGTGGAGCGGGGCGGCGGGGTCCTGCACGCCAGCGGCGGCGAGGAAAGCGCGGTCGATGGCTTCAACCAGGTCGTTGCGCGTCTGGTTGAGTGCGTCGATGGAGCGCTTGAGGCGGGCGATGGCGGCGTCCGAGGCCCCGGGCCCGCGGACCTTGTCTTCTTCGTGCCAGAGGTCGAAGTTGGCGCGGTGATGGGCGAGCGCGAGCTCGATCAGGTCCGTGGAGGCCGCGGGTGCTTCGCTGGCTGGGGAGGCGAGTGGGGCGGGCGCTGCCGGGTCCTGGTGCCAGCGGAGCGTGGCCTGGTCGTGCAGTCGCGTGATTTGGAGAGCGGTCAACATGGACGGCGGGCGGCCCGTGGCGGGCACCTCCAACTGTATCAGCAGCACGGGCATGGTTCCAGAGTGTGGCTGGGATATGGGCTTTCGTCTTGCTTATAGATTCCCTCCGTGAGTACAGAGGCTGCGGAAAAGTCTGGACTGAAGCCAAAAGCGTACCTCAGCGGCTAAAGCCGAAGTGCAGAGGCAGCTTCTTCGGCACGGGTGAACCCGTGCCCTTAAGCGAAACGAGAGAGATACGGATTATCATCAGTGTCAGTTGCAGCCGCCAACTCGATTCCTGCACCGGGGACGCAGAAGAGCTTCGTGGGAGAAACAGAGTGTCGCATGAGTCGCCGATACGGAAGGTGTTGATCTACCGCCTGGGCAGCCTGGGCGATACGGTGGTGGCATTGCCTTGCTTCCACCTGATTGCGCGCACGTTTCCCCAGGCGGAGCGGGTGTTGCTGACGAACTTTCCGGTCCATGCCAAGGCTGCGGCGACGGCGGCGGTGCTGGGCGAATCGGGGCTGGTCCACGGCACGATGCGCTACACGGTGGGGACGCGGCGGATTGGGGAGTTGCTGCGGCTGACGAGGGAGATTCGGCGCTTTCGCCCCGACGTGCTGATCTACCTGATGCCGATGCGGCCATGGAGAAACATTCTGCGAGACCGAATATTCTTTTGGAACGCCGGAGTGCGGCGGGTGGTGGGGTTGCCTGGCGAGCAGGAGTTGAAGCACCGCTTCGACGCGTCGACGGGACTCTACGAGCCGGAGGCGGAGCGGCTGGCAAGGGCCATTGCGGAGCTGGGCGAGGCGCACCCGGAGGAGATGGCGAACTGGGACCTGCGTCTGAGTGACGCGGAGCGTAAGGCCGCGGTTGCAGCGCTGGGCACTCTCGCCGGGCGGCGGTTGATTGCCTGCGGCCCAGGCACCAAGATGCAGGCCAAGGACTGGGGCCAGGACAACTGGAGGGAGTTGCTGGCGCGACTTCATGCGAAGTATCCAGAGCATGGGTTGGTTCTGGTCGGTACCCAGGAGGATTACGGGGTGAGTGAGTATTCCGCCGAACGATGGAGCGGCGCGAAGGTGAACTTGTGCGGCCAACTGACGCCGCGCGAGACCGCGGCGATCCTGGAAGGCGCGGAGGTCTTTCTTGGGCCGGACTCCGGGCCGATGCACCTGGCCGCCAGCGTTGGAGTTCCGTGCGTGATTGCGTTTTCGGCGCACGGGCTTCCCGGCGTATGGTATCCGGCCGGGCGGCAGCACCAGATCGTATATCATCAGCCGGAGTGCTTTGGCTGCGGTCTTGAGACCTGCATTGTGATGGAGAAGAAATGCATGCGTTCAGTGACGGTGGAGGAGATGGAGCAGGCCGTGGGACGCGTTCTCGACCCGGTACTGCAAGTTTTGAATTGAGGGCCAGGAGGCCTGTTTCCTATGTCGATCGAACCCGGCGGCGCGGATTGCCGCGGATATCGACCGGCCACCGGGTTGCGTGGAGATCATGGTGAGAGGCGGGGGGCGACGAGGGCGCGGATGCGGAGTTCGATGGCGTCGATGGAGTTGTCGCCGGAGGGATCGTTGGCGATGGTGAGGACGCGGTGGGGTTCGCGGGCGGCGATCTCGAGGTAGGCGGCGTGGATGCGGGCGTAGAAGTCGTCGGACTCGCGCTCGAAGCGGTTCTCGTCGGCGGGTTGCGGTTCGGGGAGTGAGCCGGGTTGCGGCGCGGGTGGTGAGTCGGATTGCGGCTGGGCTTGGGACTCGACTTGCGTCTGGGGTTGTGAGTGGGTTGCGGCGTAGCGGTGGTTGCGGCGGCGGGCGCGGGTGAGGGCGGCTTCGAGAGGCGGGAGGAGCAGAAGGGTGAGATCGGGCTGGAGGTTGTTGCAGACGGCGGCGTGCATGGCGAGGATGCGCGAGCTGCCGAGATGGCGACCGGCCCCCTGGTAGGCTTCGGAAGAGTCGGTGTAGCGGTCGCAGAGGACGATGGAGTCGGCGGCGAGCGCGGGAGAGATGATCTCGGCGATGGCCTGGGCGCGGTCTGCGAACATGAGGGCCATCTCGGCGAGCGGGCTGATGGGGCCGAGGGCGGACTCGGAGCGCGAGTCGACGAGGACGGCGCGGAGGCGGTCGCCGAGCGCGGTGGAGCCGGGCTGGCGCAGCGTGACGACGCTATGGCCAGAGCTGGTGAGCCAGGCGGCAAGGCGACGCATCTGGGTGGTCTTGCCGGAGCCGTCCAGGCCCTCGAATGTGATGAAGGTTCCGCGTGGCATGGGGACAAGTCTATCGCATCAAGGACAAATGCTTAACACCGATCAAGGCCGATAGAAGCACCGATCAAGAACAAGCAACGACGAAGGAGGGATTAAGAACAGACAACGGCGAAGGACGGATTAAGAACAGGCAACGGCAAGGGCAAGAACAAATACTGAGATTCTGGCTACGCCAGGATGACGACTTCTGGTGGGATGACGACTTCTGGGGGAATGGCGACTTCTGGTGGGATGACGACTTCTGGGGGAATGGCGACCCCGGGATGATTATTCTTTGGACTTTTGGCGCAGCTCGCGGATGATCTCGGGGAGGCGATGGAAGATGGCGACCGAGCGGAGCCAGTTGCGGTTGTCGATTGCGGGGTAGCCGCTGACCGTGGCTCCGGGGGCGACGTCGGAGGGGATGCCGGTCTGCGCGGTGGCGACGGTCCCGTCGCCGATGGTGAGATGGCCGGCGACGCCAACCTGGCCGGCGAGGATGACATTCTTGCCGACGTGCGTGGAGCCGGAGAGGCCGACCTGCGAGCAGAGCAGGGTGTTGGCTCCAACCGACGAGCCGTGGCCGACCATGACGAGGTTGTCGATCTTGGCGCCGGTGTGGATGTGGGTTTCGCCGATGGAGGCGCGGTCGACGGTGGAGTTGGCCTGGATTTCGACGTGGTCGTCGAGGACGGTGACGCCGGTCTGGAGGATCTTGTGCCATGCGGGAAGAACAGGCAAAGGCAAAGACGAAATACAGGGGTTCTTCGACTCCGCGCTACGCGCGTCGCTCAGGATGACGGCGGAGGTGAGTGGTGCGGCGGCGGCGGGAGCGTCGTAGTGGGCGAAGCCGAAGCCGTCGGCGCCGATGATGGCGCCGTTCTGCAGGGTGACGTGGTCGCCGAGGCGGCAGTGCTCGCGGACGACGGCGTGGGCGTGGGCGAAGAAGTGGCTGCCGATCTGGGCGTGGGGATAGACCACTGCGTGGGGCAGAAGAGTTGCATGATCTCCAATGACTGCGTGGTCGCCGATGACGACGTAGGGGCCGATGTGGGCTTCGGGGCCGATGGTCGCGGTGGGAGCGATGACAGCGGTGGGATGGATTCCGGGCGCGTAGGTTGGGGCTTCGTAGAGGAGTTCGAGAGCGCGGGCGAAGGCGAGATAGGGATTGGCGATGCGCAGGGTTGCGGCGGCGATGGGGCCGAAGCTGGGCTCGACCAGTACGGCGGTGGCCTGGGTGGTGCGGGCGAGCGGGGTGTACTTGGGATTGGCGACGAAGGTGAGTTGGCCGGGGCCAGCCTCTTCGAGGCCGGCGGCGGAGGTGACTTCGGCGTCGGGATCGCCGTGGAGGGTTGCGCCGAGATGAGTGGCGAGGGTTGAGAGCTTCATTGAGGAATTGTAGCGCGCGACCAGAGGCTTAACACCGATCTACACCGACGAGCACCGATCTAAGAACAAATATTGATTTAAGACAAATACTGATTTATAACAACCGATCAACCGTGAATTGACAGACCCGTGCCTGTAGCATTCGCACTACGGATGTCGCCTGTCGCGCATCGGACGAAGTGTGGTGATTCTTCCCCATTCCTTTTTGACTCCGCTCAGGGGCATGGTCAGAATGACAAACTACTATTGTGAAAAGTCTTTATCGGTTTGATCGGTGTCGATCGGTGTTAAGTATTTTTTGGGTGGGGCGAAGGCATTTAGTTGGGGCGGGAGGCGGGGTCGATGGGGAGGTGGAAAAGATCTTCCTGGAGGTCTTCGGCGGAGTCGGGGGCGGGGAGGGGCTGGCGGCGGGAGGGGCTGGTGATGACGGCGAGGAGCTGGAGATCGGTGAGGGCGGAGCGGGGGACGTAGAGGCGCTGGGTGTTGGAGCGGGTGTCGGGCGGGGTGAGGAAGAGGCCGTCGTCGTCGGCGAGTGCGTCGAGGAGGGAGCGGTCGGTGGGTGCGAGGCCCTCTAAAAGATCGCCAGTCTTGAAGATGAGGCGGAGCCAGAGGCCTTCGCTGCGCGGGCGGGCGAGAAAGGTTCGGCGGGTGAGACGCTCTGGGTTGACGGGGTCGGAGAGGTTGAAGTCGCGGACGTAGCTAATGGTCTTGATGTCGCTGAGCGGCAAGGAGATGAGACGGCCGGAGAGGTCGAGGAGATCGATTGCGTGATGGTGCACAAAGGCGGCCTGAGGCAGGTAGCCGGGAAGGATGTCACCGGAGAAGCGGCGGACGAGGACCTTTTTGGGGGAGTTGGACATGAGAATCGACCGTGTGGAACCCGTATGGGGGATTGTCGCACGGCTGGGGCGGGACCGCCACGAAAAAGGTGCAAATAGGCTGGTCAAAGGCGCGAATGCGTGCTAGAATGGGGTCTTGCGCCGTGCTTTTCTGGCTCATGCAAGCGACTGATTCGCAACAGCTTAGGTTGAAGTTTGGAGCGGAATTCCGATCCGGATTCAGGCCGTGTTCCGGCGAGAGTGCAGACCAGAGTTCAGGTGAAAAACTCAGGCCGGAGCGAGAAGCGTTGCGATCGGATGAAGTGACCCGGCGGCGGCCGGATGGAGAGCGCACCCGTATGGCCGATTACATCTATCTACTTGAAAACCGCCTCTCCGAGGCCCAGAAGCTGGCACTTTCAAAGGTACGCGAGATCGCCCGCGCCAAGGGGCTGACGGTGTTTCTGGTGGGGGGCGCGGTGCGCGACCTGACCAGCGGCTCGCCGGTGCGCGACCTGGATGTGGCGGTTCAAGGGAATGCTCTCAAGCTGAAGAAAGAAATACAGAAGGCTGGGGCTGTCGTTACCGGGGAGATGGAGGCGGTGCAGGCCCTGTTTGTGCGCTTTCCGGGCAACGTGCGGATGGAGGTGGGGAGCACGCTGGCGGTGCAGTATCCCAAGCCGGGCAAGCCGGTGATGAAGACGGCGACGATCCTGGACGACCTGCGGCGGCGCGACTTTACGGCGAATGCGATGGCGCTGTCGCTGAACGAGGGGTCGTACGGGTTGCTGATGGACCCGCTGAACGGAGTGGCGGACATCGAGAACCGGGAGCTGCGGCTGGTGAGCAACTACGGGTTCATCGAGGAGCCGGTGCGGATGGTCCGGGCGGTGCGGTTTGCGGCGCGGCTGGGCTGGCAGATGGAAGAGAAGACCCAGGCGCGCTACCAGGCGGGCAAGGCCGAGGGAACCATCGCGGCGATGAGCAGCTTCCAGCGCGGGTACGAGGCGGAAGAGATTGTGCATGAGGAAGACCCGCTGCGTGTGATGCGGGGATTGGAGCAAGAGGGCTGGCTGAAGCGGCTGGCGCCAGGATGGAGTTCGGCCAAGGCGAATGTGGCGGAGTTGGAGAAGCTGCGCGAGATTCAGATGCAGTTGCAGATGCAGGGCATCGTTGCGAATGCGTCGGCGGCGCAGTTTCCGCTGCTGACGGCGAAGATGGCGGCCAAGGACATGAAGGCCCTGAAGAAGAGCTTTCCGCGGCGGGGGTTTGTGGCCGAGATCGATGCGCTGGAGGGCGAGGCGAAGCGGTTTGCGGCGGAGCTGGGGGCGAAACAGGCGGCCAGGCCGTCGGCGAGTTGGAAGCTGCTGATGGCGGCGCGGCCGGAGGCGGTGCTGTGGGTTGCGTACTCCACCAAGAACGCGGCGTTGCAGGCGAAGTTCCAGAGCTTCTATACGGAGTGGTCGCAGGCGCGGCAGAGGGTTCCGTATGCGCAGATGCAGGAGATGAGGATCGTTGCGGAGCTGGCCGGGTTCGATGAGCTGGTGGAGAAGGTGTTCTTCGAGTTGATGGACGGACGGCTGGGGACGGTGGAGGAGATGAAGGCGTATCTGGAGCCATACTCACCGCCCGCGCCGCCTCCCGCGGTGCATCTGCGGCGCGCGCGGGCGACAAAGAAGGACGCGAAGGCGAAGGCGCGCAAGAAGGCCGAGACGGACAAGGGACTGGCGGAAGACGCGGCGGGATTGGACGGGGCTGCTCTGCTGGCTGACGTTGCGTCGGTGACGGACGAGTCGACAGGTGCGACGGTTGGGGTTAAGACTGTCAAGATTGAGGCGGCCAAGGCTGCTGAGCCGGTGAAGCAGGTTGCGGCTGTGAAGGCCGCAGAGAAGAAGGCTGCTGAGGCGAAGAAGGTTGCAGAGAAGAAGGCCGCTGAGGCGAAGAAGGTTGCAGAGAAGAAGGCCGCTGAGGCGAAGAAGGTTGCGGAGAAGAAGGCCACTGAGGCAAAGAAGGTTGCTGAGGCGAAGAAGGCTGCGGATAAGAAGGCCGCTGAGGCAAAGAAGGTTGCTGAGGCGAAGAAGGTTGCGGATAAGAAGGCCGCTGAGGCAAAGAAGGCTGCGGCGAAGAAGGGTACAGCGAAGAAAATTGCGGTGAAGAAGGCTGCGGCGAAGAAGGTGTCCGTGAAGCTAAAGACCAGGACTTCGGTGAAGCCACCGGTGAAGGCTGTCGCGAAGAAGACCCCAACAAAGGCTGCCGCGGTGAAGGCGAAGAGCAAGCCTGCGGCGAAGACTGTAGCGAAGGTTTCAGGGAAGTCGAAGGCCAAGACGCCTGCGAAGGGTGCGCCGGCGAAGAAGCGATAGCTGGCAGAACGCCGAAGGCAAGCGATCCGTGGCGCAACGCTGGTGGAAACCCATGTCTCAAAAGCGAGACATGGGGCACCCGCTCTACGCACAGAATGACGAGCTAAATGATCGGGTGGTGCGCGCTTACTCAGCGGATGGCGAGCAGGGTGAAGAGGCAGAGCCAGAGGGCGGCGATGGCGTGCCAGTACCAGGCTGCGCAATCGACCAGGATCTGGCGGTCTTCGACGCTGCGGAAGGCGAAGAGGCCGACGATGGCGGCGAAGAGCCCAATGATGCCGGCGGAGAGATGGATGGCGTGGGCGCAGGTGAGGATATAGAAGGAGTGTCCGCTGCCGCCGCTGGTCCGGAAGGGGACTCCCTCGAGTGCGAGTTGATGCCATGCGAGCCCCTGCCCGGCGAGGAAGAGCGAGCCGAGGACGAGGGTTGCGAGCAGCCAGGGAAGGGCGCGGCGGGTGATGGGATGGCCCAGGCCGAACCACTCCTCCATGGCGTCGATGGAGTGGAAGATGTGGCGGCGGGCGATCTCGACGGTGACGGAGCTGAGCAGCAGGATGGCGGTGGTGAGCCAGAGGATGGGCGGGACGGCGGCGGGCAGCCAGGCGTTGATGGCGTGGTTGTAGGCGTCGAGCCGGCCGGCGGGCTGGGTGACGGAGAAGACGCTGACCAGCGCGGTGAAGAAGAGGAAGACGGCTCCGAGAGCGAAGAAGAGGCCGAGGCGGCAGGAGATAAGGCGCTCACCGGGATGGTGCGGGCGGTTGGGACGGTTGTCCCAGTTGTCGTTGTCGCCCCCTCCGCCGGTGCGCTTGAGGTCGTGGCCATTGGGCGGACGGCGGCTGTTGCCTCCATCGTCCTCTTCGGAGCGGCGGGGGCGGCGTTCGAGATTTGGAGGCGTGATGGTTGTTGGCATCCGGATCACTCCACACGCGCGCGCGATGAGTAGAGATTACTCGGATTGGGCCGCTGGCACCACTGGGGAAGAGTGGGAGGGATTAATGCGTTGGATTCGCTGGGGCGGCTGGACGGCGCTTATTTATGAGACGCAGGAGCGAGGGAATGTCTGAACAGATTTTTGACTTTCCCTCAGGGGCTAAAGCCCCATTGATTCTCGGCACTAACGGACGGGCTGAAGCCCGTCCCTTTCAAAGCGTGGATTGATTGAGAGATTCCTATCTGGGTGGGTTGTTGGGGGGCGGGTCGGCGGCGACTTCGAGGCCGAAGCGGGCGAGTTCGCGCTTCTGCAGGTGGTAGTCGACGAAGAAGCCGATGCCGATGGCCAGGGGGATAAGGCCGCAGGCAGAGACGACGAGGGTTTCCCGGTCGCGCTCGATCGCGGCCAGCAGAGTGCCGAAGAGGATGATGCCAACGCCGATGGAGACCAGAATGACGCCAGTGCGGCGGGCGTTGGCGAGGCTGCGCAGGGGGTCCCTGGTCTTGATCTCTCCTCCGTCGTCCCTGGTGGAGCGCAGCACGAGATCAATCTGTTCGGCGGTCATGCCGCGTTGCACCATGGCCATACGTTGCTCGGCCTTAAGGCGGCGCGCGTGGGCCTGTCCTACGATTCCCGAGACGATTGCGACGATCGCCACCAAGAACGCTCCCAGCGGCACGATGAACGGGCTTCCAAATGGTCCCATAACGATTTCCTCCCTTACCTGCACGCGTTAGACTGGCGGGGCGGCGCAGAGTTTCACTGCGGCGGGTGAAACTTTCACTGCGGCGCGAGGTCTAACCCTGCTTGGCATCCGACTTCAGCTTCGAAGAGATTGTGCGCGAGCATCAGGCGATGGTGTTCCGCACGCTGCTGCGATTGACGGGAAGCCGCGAGCACCTGGACGATCTGGCGCAGGATGTGTTTCTGCGGCTGTATCGCGCGCTGCCCAGCTTTCGCGGAGAGGCGCTGGTGACGACGTATCTGTACCGCATTGCGGTGAATGTGGCGCAGGATGAGTGGAAGCGGCGGCGGCGGGAGGCGCAGTCGCTGGTGTCGATTTCGGATGAGACGAGCGGATGGGAGGAGCGGCTGCCGCATCCCGGACGCAACGCGGAAGAGCAGATGGAAGAGCGCGAGTTCCAGTTGGCGGTGGAGGAGCAGATGCAACGGCTGAGCCAGGTGGAGCGCGCGGTGCTGGTGCTCTATCATCAGGAAGAACGGACGTATGAGCAGATTGCGCTGGCGCTGGGGCTGCCCATCGGGACTGTGCGGACGCATCTGCACCGGGGACGCAAGAAGCTGCGCGAGGGGATTGCGGCGCGGCGCAGCGAGGGAGACCGAACGCCGGTAGAGGAGGCGCGATGCACGAGCAACGGATGAGGGATGGAATGGATGCATTGGAAGAGCGCGTAGTGCGGGAGCTGGAACGGGTGCCCGAGGTGAGGATTCCCGCGGAGTTTGCGGCGCGCGTGGCTGGGCAGCTGCCGCAGCGCAGGACGTTTGCGGCGAGGCCTGCCCGGTATGGGTTGATGGCGATGCGGATCAGCATGGCGGTGCTGGTGATTGCCATGGTGGCGGTGGCGATGAGCGCGGCAGGACGAAGTGTCTTCGGGATCGCGCTGGAGTGGGTGCTGTGCGCCGAGCTGGTTGCGCTGGCGGTGTGGCTGGGCGACGCGAAGGGACTCATCGTTCCCGATGCGTAACGGCGCGGGCAATCCTTTTAGTGCGATTTATGCGCGAAGTCTGCGTGGTGCTGACGGACGAGGGTGAGGAAGAGCTGGTGGACGCGGTGGTCGGCGGAGAGCTCGGGGTGGAAGGTGGCGGCGAGGATGTGGCCGGAGCGGACGAGCGTGGGGAAGCCGTCGCGGGTGGCGAGGGTTTCGACGGAGGGGCCGGTGCGGGTGATGCGCGGGGCGCGGATGAAGACCATCTCCAGCGGCGGGCCGGGGAGCGCGGTGGGCGCGGTGAGGATGGAGGAGTCGATCTGGCGGCCGTAGGCGTTGCGCTGGACGGTGATGTCGAGCGCGGCGAGCGAACGCTGGGCGGGGGCTTCGACGTGCGCGGCCAGAAGGATGGCTCCGGCACAGGTGCCGAAGGTGGGCGTGGACTTGACGTAGCTCTGGAGGATCTCGAAGAAGCCGTTGCGGTCGAGGAAGCGGAGCATGGTGGTGGATTCGCCGCCAGGCAGGATGAGGCCGTCGAGGGCATCGAGTTCAGCTGGGACGCGGATGAGACGCGGGGTTGCGCCGAGGGTGGTGAGCGCGCGGACGTGTGCGTCGTAGGCGCCTTGCAGGGCAAGGACGCCGATGAGCGGAGACTTGGGCGCGGCTGCGGTCACTTTGGGGAACTCGCGGAGGGCTTGCTCGCGGACGGAGCGGGTGCGGCAGCGGGCGCGGGCGGGGCCTGACTCTTGCGGAAGTCGTCGAATGCTTGACTGATCTGCGGTTGAAGGATGACCAGACGGGAGTGGGCAAGCTGCTCGATCTGGTCGTTGATCCGCGGCATCTTGTCGAGCAGGGCGATTCCCGCAGGGGTCTTGTAGAAGGCGACGATGGCGTCCAGTTCCGGCTCGGTGAAGGTTTGAGCGTAGATGTCGATGATTGCGGGCCCCAGCGCCTTCCAGTCCAACTGCGCGTCGATCAACTGAGAGACTTTGTTCTCAAAGCTGGCGAGGCGGGCCTTGTCCTGCGGCGTGAGGTTGGGGCCGATCGCCTTATCCGCCGCGTCGGAGACCTGCTTCATGATGGTGGCGGAGTTTTGCTGCAGCATGCGCTCGGTGTGCAGCAGCTCGACCAACTGGGCCGCCTTGGCGCGGCGGGAGGCATCGTCGGCGCGAGCGGCGATGGGAAGGCAGAGGACGAGAACGAGGAGCAGGGCGAGACGATGCGGACGGAGACGGATGGGCATGATGGGACTAATTTTACTTGGTTTGAAAAGTGAGAGGACGAGAGACAGAGTGCTTCAACAGGCGAAATTTCTTTTTTGTAGTTACAAAAATGAGTTACAATTGTGGCAGGCATGATTCGATTCGAGTGGGACGAGACGAAGGCCGAGAGCAATCTGCGGAAGCATGGGATCGACTTCGACGATGCCATCGAGGTCTTTTATGATCCTGATGCAGTGGTCGAACAGGACCGCATAGTAGACGGCGAACTACGATGGCAGGCGATCGGCAGGGCATCCAGGATTGCGATCTTGTATGTTGCCCACACGGTAGATAACGAGGGTCAGGATGAGGTGATCCGAATCATATCGGCGCGGCGAGCCGATCGAAGGGAGCGAAGACGATATGGGCAAAATTGTTAGAAGAGCCTGGGGTGAATCCAGAATAAGCGAGGAACGGAAACGAGAACTCGACCGGCTTGCCGAGCGGCCAGACAGCGAGATCGACTATTCGGATATACCGGAGGCGACGGAGAAGTTCTGGCAGAACGCGGTGCGGAATCCGTTCTACAGGCCGGTGAAGAAGCAGGTGACGCTGCGGATCGACGCGGACATTCTGGCGTGGCTGCGCTCGCAGGGTGAGGCGGGGTAT
>Ga0224534_1001206_pt1 | contig 14028 bp, 12 predicted proteins | sample 714E12024metaG_FD_172012 | JGI IMG/M metagenome (GOLD analysis project Ga0224534, IMG submission 172012) | Peat soil microbial communities from Stordalen Mire, Sweden - 717 E1 20-24 | ecosystem: Environmental > Terrestrial > Soil > Wetlands > Peat | place: Sweden: Norrbotten County, Stordalen... | reverse complement strand
CCTGTCTTCGCAGCGAACCCTCTGATCAGTACGTGAGGCGCGCTGTTCAGTGCCACATCGGTCAGGAAATCCGCATGGGGAGCAAGGATGCGCGGATGATCCTTAGCTGCACGTGCCAAAGCAATCAGCAACGACTGCCTTGCGTGCATGTCATAGAAATGAAGTTCGGCGTCGGCAAAGGGCCCGCCTGCAGATCCCTTAGCCAGAGTGAGGAGATGCCCCACTGCTTTCTCGCGTTCCAACGTGCACAATCCGCGGACAACGTGTGCCGCCTCCCATCGCACGCTCGCCCTCGGTGCCGCCAACCCTGCCCACACATATCCGGCAACCGCACCCTCCATATCTGCCGGCGGCGCAAGCCGCGCCGACCAAGGACCATCGCCGTCCTTCTCTTCCAGCACGTCATCGAACAGGTCCAGACCGAAAGTGAGCGCCTCCAGGGCTTCTTTCCTCGACAGTTTTAGGGCCAGCAATCCGACCAGCGTGAACAAACGTTTGGCATACAGGGGTTCCGTCCCCTCTCCCAGCGCCGACAAAACCTGATCGGCCACATCGACCTGAGTAAAGCCGCAAAGTTCGGAAGCCAACTCGAATGGAAAGACCTCATAGTAGCGATCTCTCGCAATTTCCAAACAGAAAGCGCGGCAAAAGGCCTTCAGCGTATCGACCAGCGCGCGCTTCACAGACAACTGGTTTCTCCACTCTCCGGGAAAGCGCTCCAGAAAATGCCGCAACTCATACAGAGTGATATCCTTCAAGTCAGGAAGCGTGCGAATGAACTCCGCCTCCCGTCCCACGGGAACGCGCCAGCACGCTTCCGCAAAAAACACTTCCGAATACAACGGCGGCGGTCCACTTCGAAATCGGTTGTACGCGAGCGAAACACCGTTATCTGCGACGAGATCGGCCCCTTCAAAGACAACGTCCCAGTCCGTTCCGTCGCTGCCTCTCGTCGGCAGTGCGCCACCATCGGCAGCGCGTCCGGTGCGAGCCGATCCGTCCGTCCGTTCGTTGAAGGCAACGAATTCATCAATACCGGGCACCGCCAGCCTGTGAGAAGCCAACAGGTCTTTCAGCGCTCGCCAAGTCCGGCCGCTGTAACCGCGCAAGGTCATGTATCGAAACGCGAAACTGGCCGAGGTCTCTTTTTCGGCTTTGGTGGTGCACGCTGCCAAAGCGAACTTGAGTAACTCCACCGGATCCCACTCGGCGCGGAACCCAATGAGTGCCAGCGCAGTTCGACCGTCAAGATCCCCACGCCCCAGAAGGAAGGTGACAGCCTCAGGTAAGAGCTTCGCAGCCCATCCAAAGCTCCGGTCCCGCCATCGGCTGAGGATCGCCAAGGATGAGGAGGCACAGAGCCCAGCAATCGCTTTTACTGTTCCCCGCCAGTTGAAGTGCTTGTCCCTTGCGACGTATTCATACGTTAATTCGGCACACCGCGCAAGCCTGTAGGCAGCTTCAGGAACAGGCGTTTCCTGATCACCTGCGCAATCCGCCAAATCCAGCATGGCCGTCCAACGGACCAGGTTTTCATCGCCAACCTTGCCGGCGACTTCAACCGCTTCGTCGAAATAAGCCTTGGCCTCCGACACACTGGTTGGCAGCACCGCACGGGCCAGATCGACATACTCCACCTTCGTCTGCGCATCCTCCCGTTCGCCAATCGTGGTGCGGACGGCCCGATTGGCGTACTCCGGTGCGTACCGGCGTAGCGATTCGGTACGGGCGGCCAACCGAGCAAGGCAGGTCAAGGTCGGCGTGAAGAGCGGTCGCTCGCGCGAGTCAATCCATCGGTCAAGCTTCTCCACGGATGCGGCATCTGTGGTACCCGCTCCAATCAGGACGTCCAACCAGATTCGGGCAATCTCATTGGGCACGTGCCAGTCTTGCCGGTAGTCCATGCCTCTCGCCTGTGCCGACGCTGATTCGGCACTGTCAATCGCAGCCGAAATAGCAGTGCCCGCCGAGCGCCCAAGGAACGCGTCAGCCCAGAGCCGATGCCAGGGAAGTAGCGCCCCAACACGCCCCCGAAACTCCCTTTCTTCCTGCGAGTCAGAGTGGAGGCTACGCTCCATCTTCTGCCGCAGCTCCGGATGGGCGAGATCATTCAACGTCAGCGCCTCATTCCTAAACGCGGCGCGCAACGTATAGGCACGCAACAGCGTAAACCTGGACCCTCCGAACTCGGAGGAAAGACCGCGCGGCGGAGAGTCCGGGAGATGTCGAGTAAGAATCTGCGCCAATTCCTCGGACCCGCAAACTGAAAGCCGATGGGCCGCCTCCACAAGAGCAGTAGCGGCGGCCAGAAGCGTCTCGTCAAGCCGCCAACGGTCGGGTTCGCTCAATTTGACGTGAGGACTACGCATCAAGCGTACAGCCCGCTTGACCACATCGAATGGAGGGTTCCTATGGACCTTTCTGAGCTCAAAAGTAACTGCGAGGACGAGACAAACATCGTTGCCAGCGGCGGCGGCGAGTTCATCCAAGTCGCGGTATCTGGCATGATCCACAAACCTGTGTGCCACGATTCGCCCTGCCCGAAAAGAGATCGTCCGGGGCGTCCAAGCGCGAAGACTCTTGGCACATGCGGCCGCCCCGTGAACCTGGAACTGCGCCATCGCTAATTCGGCAACATCCTGGTCTGCGACCTGCTCCTCCCGTCTTTGCTCATCCGAGAGTCGGCTCCAGTTCCAGAGCCACTCCCTAGCCATCCGCAGTCGGCTACGCGCCTCTCCGATGAGTTCAACCTTGCCGGACATCAGCCCAGCTTCGTAGACGTTTTGAGACCCGACCCAACCTGCGCCGAACGTCCTCCTGGAGACGATCTCCTGAACGAGATCTGTATCGAGCAACGTCGCAGCCAAGTCGGTATTGGATTGAAGGAGCGCAGATTCACGTCCATGTCCCGCACTTTCACCGCCCGCCTTCAAAGCCAACTTTGCGGCATCGGTGTGCCGCCCCATCCGCAAGCTCGCCTTTAAGGCGAATTGAAGGCGCTGGAGTTCAACGTCCCGCCGCTCGATCCGGCTCGTTTCCGGCAATCCCTTCGAGGACAGAGCCATATCAACCAACTCCGAGAACTGGCCAGCCTCCAACATCAACTGCGGCAGCGCCGATGCCACGTACGAACTGGACAAGGCGAGAGGCTTCAGCGCTTCAAGGAATGCCGTGAGATCAGAGGGCTTCGCTTTGAATTGCTCCCGGAACCAGGTCTCACCTGGCTCATCGAAGAATTGGATTGTCCCACCCGCAACATGCAGGGGGCGCCCAAGATCGACGGCAAAGCTCCTGATAGCCGCCTCGGTGACGCCGGACATCGAAGCGAGTACCGAGATTGGGATAAGCGGCCGTAGTATCGCCAAGCCCGCACAAATGCGGTCAATCTGCGCCCTTTCCGTCGATCCTGCGGAATCCCGGAGTTTTGCGATAGCCTCGTCGAGCAGACTCTCGATCGTCATTTCAACCGTAGTCGGATTTGGGCCTAACCTGCGCAAGATGTCTGCCAACGGCGCGTCTCGTGAGAGTGCCATTGCTTGTACTCGCGGATTGTGTGAGCTCAACGAATGAAACTCATCCACGTCGCGGTCCGTGGCATCTGGAAAGCGGTGGCGGAGGTGCTCCGCGGTTTCATCCCAGCTAAAAGAGCGCAACTCCAACGGCAGGACTTTGGGAGATGGATCCAATAGAGCTTGCCGCTCCGTTCGGCAGAGAGCAACCAAGCGAACGCCTTCGGGAATCTCTTCGCGAAGCAGGTCACGAACAAAAGAGGGGCCTCGTTGATTTCCTCTGCCGCAATCTGGGCATTGTCAGCCGCATCGACCACGATGCAAAGGAGAGCGGTGGGCTTCTCAGCTCTGATCGATGCGATGCCCTGCTTCAAACGATGGAGAAAGACCGCTAGATAAGCCGAAGAATCGGCACTCGCCGCCGGAATGAGCGGATCACAAAGGCCCTTTCCGGCAAGCTCATTTGCGATTTGGACGAGACCTGTCTTGTGCCGGTGCCGATAACGGCTCGGGCTACGGTATTCACCATTCCCAAAGCAGTCGTACAGAATGCAAACCGAGCCGGGTGGCAGCCGCATTTGGATGCGAGTCGAGAACACCGTCTTGCCGACGCCGGCCGCGGCATGGAGCAAGACCGGCCGCGCTCCTGCGTTGACGATGCTATCGACCAATTCCGCTTCCTGCTCTCGCGGCACGACACCCGGAACCGGCTCGATCAAGCACGGCGCTGGAAACAGCCCCGTCTCATCTGTTCCGAGCGCTCGAAGCACGTCCATCTTGGTAATAGAGGGATTGGCCGCATTTTGGGAGAGAGCCTTCTGAGTTACGAGCTCCTTCAATTGAACCGGCCCATCTACATCGGCTTCCGGGAGATATCCGCGCACATCCTGAAAGAGAAGGTTCCGTTGCGCCCAATATCCTTCTTGCCCGCCCTCCATGCGAAGGAGTTTGCAGAACGCGGCAAGGTCGGGTCCATCCAGACCCGCAAACTCCTCCAACTTCTCGCTTTCGGACGGGTGTCTGGCCGGGGCCCCGCCTGCGGCATCTTCGATGGCTTCCAGGAAATCGGTGCCAATCAGCCGATTCGAAACGAACCGGAACTCCAATTTGCCGACAGGGAAGGCCGACCCCAGGCGCTTTCGAATCTCCGTGTAGCGTTGAGCGAACTTGCCTAATGTCCTCTGGAGGCCGCTGGGCGTCCAAGCATCGCTCGCGTGCAAGGTAGAGTGCTTGAGCTGAATATGTCGTATGAGTGTGGCCTGCGCGACCTCCTGACTTCCGTAGTACTCCCCTACGTCGATCGACTCCTCGCCGGCCACCACCGCTTCGCCGTTTGGAAACTCGATGGACGATGCGCCCTCGATCGTGACGGCAACTAAACCAGAGGATGGCGAGAGCAGGCGAAGGCACCGTCTGGCTGCCCACAAGTAATGGAATTGGTCGCCATCCCGGCTGGCGCGGACCAACATGCTGTCAGACTTCGCAGGTCGGTCGGTTTTCGGAGATCTTTGGCTCTTCTTCGTCGTATCGTGGTTCTCCGATGCGCCCTGGCTTGCCGTAGACCCCACGGCGTTACTTCGTCAATCGGCCCGCGGGCCCCTGTTGCAGTGGATGCACGTGATCTCCAGGCTCGGCGCTGTAGCTCATTCTATTTTATGTCACTGATGAGGACTACATTGAGAATTGTCTACAAGATGATTCTGGAGAAGGGTAGGTCCGCTCTGGAAATGACGGCTGGGCTCGATCCAACTTGAGCGGCGGCACGATCCTACCGCAGTCAACGCGACCGGCGGGACGTCTCCGATGCCGCCGTTTTCCAGAAAAATGAAAGATAGGTTTGGCCCAGTGACGTCAGGCCAGACCTGTCCTGGCGTGCCGCCTTTCAAAGCCATCACCGAACGGATCTTCGGCAATCCGGAAGTTGGGCGGATCAGTCCCTACAGGTGGCATCCCGCCCGGAATCCCAATTCCGCCGGATCCCTCCCCTGACACGCCGTCCACGGCAGGAGCCTCCTCGGGATCACGCAGTTTACCCGATTCGGCGGCGGAGACCCAATTCCCGCTCTCCAGGTTTCCGGCGCCGCGGAACCGAGCAAACCTTTTTGAGTCACAACTTCTTTCTCCCCCATCTTCATCCACTTACCGCCAATCGCTTGGACCTCGCCTGCTATCCTGTAATCGGCAGGACAGAGCGTTGCAACAGGCGCATACCCGCAAACTGGGGGAATTGGCTTCGTTCCGCCGATTCCCCCTTCACCGGATCGCTCAACCGGCGGGTGGCTTGTGGAAATGGCTGATGTGCAAGGTCGCTCCCGGCCCCCTGGTCGGCCGATCCCCACCCGTGATTCCGCCAAGCCCATGCCCGCAAACTGGGGGAATTGGCTTCGTTTCGCCAAAGCGGCGGCGATGGTCGGTCCGGGGTAACCATCAAGCTGGTCTGAAAACATGTTCGGCGAGGCAAGCCTCAACCGGCTCGCCACGAAATTGAGTAATTCGATTTTTCAGTGAACCGAGTAAACCTTTTTCAGTCACAACTTTTTTCTCCTTCAGATTCAATAACTTATCGGGAATTGCTTGCACCAGGCGTTTGCTAAGCTCAAATCAGAGGAGTTGTCGAGACCAACTCCTGTTGCCATGGCTTCCACTTGTCTGGGCGGCCTGGAGCTTGGGCGGCTCCCGGGTCTCCCGGACAGGGTGGGAGTACTCGCTGGGTTTCCGGATTCATTGGATGAAAACATTGCAGCAGATTCTCGTCTGTGCCTTTCTGGCGGCCCTGACGGCGCTGGTGGTGTGTGCCATCCTCCTGCTGCGCGCCGCCACGGCCACTGTGGCGGCCATCCCCGTCGAGATCGAAGCCACTCGCCGGGAACTCATCGGCGTGGTCGAGGCGGTCCGTAAGGACCTCACCGCGCAGGCGGAATCCGCCCGCCAGGATGTGCTCACGCGCGCCGAGCGGCAGTCGGCGGCGCTTCGCACGGACGTAATGACCGAGGTTGCCGAGATCCGAAAGATGGCCGACCGGCGCCTGGGAGACACCCTGGCGCGCGCGGATACGGCCCTTGGCACTGTGGAAGCGCTCAGGCGGGACCTCCAGCCGGTCCTCGACAATTCCGCCGCCATCGCGGCGCAGGTGAATGCTTCGCTCCCCCTCTTTCTCGATTGCGACCACAACGTCGATTGCGTCTTCAACCGGTACGTCGGAGCTTCCAGGGGGATCGAGCGGGCCGCACAGAACTTCGGGCAGGCCTCGACGACTTTCAATAACGCGTTTCCACGTATCCTCGGCAGCGCGGACAGCCTGGTGGCCGACAGCGCCGCCACAGCCGCCAACATCAAGCGGCTGACGACGCCTAGATGGTACGACCGGCTGATCGGGTACGGCCTGAATGGCGTGGTCATCTACCGCAATTTGAACCCGGTGACGAATCTGACGATCAGAGGCGCGCAGATCCTGGCATCGCGCCCATAGGCCATCAAGGAGTCTTTGTGACCGTACCTTCCTATCTTCTGAGCGCGCGTGGCGGCGACCTGATTTTCTTTGGTGGCGCCGATGCCAGTGACGCGGTGCATCTCATAACCGACGCCGTGAGCAACGGCATTGCGGTGCTCACACGCTCGAATCTAACCCATGTCGCCATGGTATTGGAGCCATCGTTGCCGATCGGCGGACGCCCCCAGACCTCTCTCAACCTGATCGAGAGCACGATCCTCGCCGGAAAAAGTGGGCCGCAGATCAATCCGGCCGAGGGACGTATCCAAAACTACCAAGGCTTGGTGTTCCTCGCCCGATTGCGCGAGCGGACGCGGGTCATGCTGGATTGGAACGCGGTTTGGGACTATCTGCTTGGGCGCATAGGCCCGGACCGTTACTCGATCAAAACCATTTTCGATTACCTGGCGCGCGCGGTTCCCCTGCTTGGCAGACTGCCGCTCTTTTGCCGCCCGGAGGCGAAGGCCGAAGTGTGTTCCGAGTATCTGGCGGCCGGCTTCCGCGTCGGTGGATTTCCGGGAATCCACCCGCATGTGGACTGTCCTCAGACATTGGCCGAGTGGGCAATCTACGAGCATTTGGACCAATTGCGCGGGCGCCCGGCCGCGATTCGCAATTTCAACACCGTATGAGGTACCCCGCTTTATGACGAAACTACTTGTGACCGCCGCCCTGCTCGCCTACTCGGCATGGGCACAGACCGCAACACCCGCTACGCTGGTGCCCTCCGCTTCCGCTGCGTCTCCTCCCTTACCCGGCTTGACGGTCGGAGTGGGCCCGAGTTGGATGCGCGGCGCCGCCTATCCGCTGAGCCTCGACACCAACCTCGCCTTTCACCTCGCCGGGAATTTGTACTCATGGACAACGGTGAGCACGCCGGTCGCGCCCACTCCGGCGAACGGCATCCCTGTAGCCTCGACTATCGTCACGGGCGGAGCCTACGTTGCCGCGCAGTCGGGCACAGGATCGGTCTCGCTGGTGCTGATCGTAGAAACCGGATTCTCCACCTCCCAGGCGACGAGCAGTTTAGCCCCAGCCTTCAGCGGGAACGTCGGCGTAGCCTTTCGCTTGGGTAAATCGAACACGTACATCATGCCCTACGCCAAGGCCGCAAACGCCGCCGTGAGTTCCACGGGCGGCAGTCTGGCTACAGCCGTGTTCCAGCCTGGAGTAATGTTTCTATACGGCTTCAAGGGGAAATAAAAGCTATGAATTACATCAACCGTTTCATCTCCAACGCACGAAGCAGTCCCAAGACCACGGCATCGGGTCTTGCCGGCCTAATGGGATCCTTGGCCGCAGTACGTCAGAACCCATCGGTTCTCTCAAGCCCGGAGTGGTGGACTGTGGTGCTGGTCTCCGGCGGCCTGCTCTTCGCCGGCGACGCCAAGAGCTGAGAAATGCTGGCGGATCGAATCCTCTCCGAGGAATCCCTGACCACCTGGATGTACCTGGACACCGCGGATTCCCCGGTGGTGACCTGCGGCATAGGGCATGCCCTGTTCATCCTCGAGGACTGCCTGGCGCTCCCCTGGAACCAGCCAAAAGCCGTGGTACAGCAGGACTACCAGACCATCGCAGGTAAGCCGCCGGGCTACCGGGCCGAGTGGTACGAGCAGTTCACCACTGCGAGGCTGACGGAGATCTTCGTGCGCGAGCTGCTCGAGCGGGACATCGAGCGCCAGGTCAAGATTCTGCGTGGCCACTTCCAGCGGTACAGGGATTATCCAGAACCCGTCCAGGAAGCCTTGGGCGACATGGCGTTCCAGTTGGGCGGCAATTTCCCGCGGACTTGGCCGCAATTCAGCCAGTCGGTGAGAAACGAGGACTGGTCCCGGGCTGCCGCGTGTTGCCACCGCAAGGACATTTCCGACCAGCGGAACCGGGATACGTCTGCGTTGTTCCTTGCGGCTTCAGAGCGGGAATTACCTCCGGCAGCCTAGCCGAGGCGCCCTTGTCCGCAAAACGCCAACTCTGCCACCACGCGGCCGCCGATGAGGTGCTCCTGGATGATTCGCTCCAACGCCTCGGGCGACGCCGAGTGGTACCAGACGCCCTCGGGATAGACCACCGCAATGGGCCCTTGCTCGCAGATGCGCAGGCAGTTGGCTTTGGTCCGGTAGACGCGGTCCAGCAGCCCCAACTCCGCCAGCCGCCGCTTCAAATAGTCCCACGACTCCAGCCCGGCCTCCCTGGAGCAGCACTTCGGGTTGGTCTGATCGCAACACAGAAAGATATGCCGCCGAATGCCCGGGATGCCCAGGCCCGCGGCAATCTGCGTCAATCGTTCGATGTCCGGCAAAGCGTTACTCCACCATGAACTCTCAGTACTTCAGATAGACGGTCTTATAGTCGCTGTAAAACTCCAACGCCGCCGGCCCCTGCTCTTTCGGGCCGAAGCTGGAACCCTTCGTGCCGCCGAACGGAAGCTGGTACTCCACACCCGCGCTCGGCAGGTTGACCGTCAGCAAGCCGGCTTCGGCGCGGTCAATGAACTCGAAGACGCGCGCAAGGCTGGTGGTCTGAATGGAGGAAGAGAGGCCGAACGGAATGTTGTTGGCAATCCGCATGGCGTCCTCGAAATCCTGAGCGCGCATGATCGCCAGCACCGGTCCGAAGATCTCCTCGCGCGCGATGATGTGCTCTTCCTTCACGTCCGCGAAAACCGTGGGCTCGACAAAATACCCTTTCGCCTGGGCGCCATCCGTCAGCCGGCGCCCGCCGCACTTCGGCTCCCCCGATTCCTGGCGTCCGGTTTCGATGTAGCCGAGCACGGCCTCCATCTGCGCCTGGTCCACGCAGGGGCCGATCTCGGTGCCAGGCTCCATGCCGTCGCCGACCTTCAGTTTCCGGGTGCGCTCCACCACCGCGGCCACAAACCTTTCGTAAATGACGTCTTCGACGATGGCGCGGCTGGTGGCGGTGCACTTCTGCCCGGTGGAAAAGAAAGCCGCGTTGACCACGTTTTCCACGGCGGAGTTGAAATCCGCATCCGCCAGGACGATGGTCGGGTTCTTGCCGCCCATTTCGAGCTGGATGCGCAACCGCCGCTTGGAGGCCTCCATGTGCAGCCAGTTGCCGGTCTGGCAGGACCCGGTGAACGACACCGCCTTGAGCGGCGCGGCGTTCACCAGCGCGCGCCCCAGCTCGCCGCCCGGGCCGGCCACGAAATTGACCGCGCCTTTGGGGACACCCGCTTCGTCGAGGGCTTCCACCAGGCGCCACGCGCTGAGCGGAGCCGCCGACGCCGGTTTCAGCACCACCGTGTTGCCGCAGATCAGGGCCGGCGCCAGCTTCCACGCCGGAATCGCGCTGGGAAAATTCCACGGCGTGATCAGCCCCACCACCCCCACCGGCTTGCGCAGCGCGAACATGTGGACGCGATCGCGCTCGGAGGGAACCAGCATGCCCGGCAGGCGCGATCCCTCGCCCGCGAAGTAGCGAAAAATATTGATCGACCGGCGCACCTCGCCCCTGGCTTCGGGCAGTGTCTTGCCCTCTTCGCGCGTCATTTCGGCGGAGATCCGCTCGAACTTCCCCTCGAGGATGCCGGCCGCGCGATACAGAATGTTGCCGCGCGCCGGCGCGCTCATTCCGGACCACCCAGGCAGAGCCGCGGCCGCCGCGGCAGCCGCGTCGTCCACGTCTTGCCCCGTGCCCTTCACGAAACTGCCGACGACCTCTTCCGTGTTGGCGGGGTTGCGGTTTTCAAACACCGCCCCCCGCTTGACCCATTCGCCGCCGATGTAGTTTGCAAAAACCTCAGCCATAGTTCTTTGCCGCCCTGCCATGGGCTTAGAACTGCACTTTCGGCGCCGTCCGTGCCCCTGGCTCGGTCTTGAAATATGCGTCATTACGAGTGAATCCGGCTATGGATGCCACAATGTTGTTGGGGAACAGCTCGATCGACGTGTTATACCGCTGCAGAACCTCGTTGTATTTCCGGCGCTCGATGGCGATGCGGTTCTCCGTCCCCGCAATCTCGTCCTGCAACCGCAGGAAGTTCTCGTTGGAGCGCAACTGCGGATAATTCTCCGAGATCACCAGCAGCCGCGAGAGCGCGCCGGAGAGCTGGTCGTTGGCCTGGATCTTCTCCTGGGGCGTGCGGCCGCCGATCAGGGCCGCGCGGGCGTCGGCGATGTCCTTAAAGACCTCCGTCTCATGCTTGGCGAACCCCTTCACGGTCTCCACCAGGTTGGGAATGAGGTCGGCGCGCCGCTGCAGCACAACCTCGACATCCGCCCACGCCGCGTCCATGCCGTTGCGCTGGGTCACCAGGTCGTTGCGCACGCTATAGTACTGGCTCACGGCCGCCAGGGCCGCCACCACAACCACCACCAGAACGACGATCAGAGCGGTTTTCACGTGTTGTCTCCTATTTCTCGAGCCGGTCCACGGCGTCGATGACCACCGATATCCCTTGCATATACGCGGCCAGCAGAGCGACCGGTTCGATGTCGCGCGGCTTGAGGCGCTCCTCCCGAATGTCGAGCAGCTTCTGGAACGGAGCGGGGTCGACCCCGAAATGTTCCCGCGCGTGCTCGATGACCTCGCGCTTCCTGGCGGGCGCCTCCACCCCGTGCAAAACCAGGGCGTGCCGGAATAACACGCAGAAGGTGGAAACGGAATCGAGCATCAGCCGGCGCAGCAGGTTGGAATCGGAGAGCACGCCCGAAGCCTTCTGGCGCAGGCGCAGCAACTTGGCCCGCAGATCGTGCTCCACCTGCGCGCGGTAGAACGAATGGTCCACCACCAGCGGCGTAATCACGTCCTTGCCGAGCAGCAGCCGATGGTGCCGCTTCATGTCGCTGAACTCGATGGCGAAGCAGTCGGTGGAAGTGGCCAATTCGTGCTCGGTGAGCAGAAGCGGCGAGGGGTTGCCCTTCTCGCGCCACCAGCGGAAGATGTCCTCGCTGGCGCCGAGCTCGCGCGGCGTAATCTCGCTGAGGACGCAGAGAATATTGAGATCGGAGAACTTGGCTTGGTGGTCGCCGGCGGCCGCCGAGCCGTAGAGCACCACCGAGACCAGACGGTCGCCGTGGGCCTTCTGCAACTTCTCCACCAGTTGGTTCAGCACCTTTTCCATGAGATGGTCCTCACCAGTTGCTGGAAGCGCCGCCTCCACCGGAGTCGCCGCCGCCAAATCCCCCGAATCCGCCGCCGGAATCGAAGCCGCCGAATCCGCCGCCGCCGCGGCCACCCCCAATTGAGCCGCCCATCACGTTGCCGAGAATCAGCCACGGAAGGAACCCCAAGCCCCCGCCTCCGCCACGGCCCCCGCGCGTCAGCAACAGCAGCAGGAAGAAGGCGCCGCCAATCAGCACCGGCCAGGGGAACGAATCGGAAACTACCGGCCGCGTGCGCCGTGGCAGGCGCGCCGTCAGTTCTACGTTCTTGGCCTTGGCGATGGCGCTCCCCATGGTCTGGGCCGCCGCCATCATGGCATCGCCGTAGTCCCCCTGGCGCAGCGCGGTCCGCATCTCGCGCAGGATGCTGCCGGTCAGGCCGTCCGGCAGAATCGGCTCCAACCCGTACCCCACTTCGAGCCGGCTGCGGCGGTCGCCGATGGAGAGCAGCAGCAGGATGCCTTCATTTTTGCCCTTCTGGCCCACACCCCAGGCGCGGAAGATGGTATTGGCCACGTCTTCGATGGGTTCGCCCTCGAGAGACGCGATGGTGACCAGCGCCATTTGCGCGCCCGTGGACTGCTCGACGATCCCGCCGTAAGCCTCCAATTGGGCCTTGCTGGCAGGGTCGATCACGCCCGCGAAATCGCTGACATACCCTTGCGGCTGGAGCGCCTTCCAATCGACCGCCCTACCGGCACAAGCGCACGAGCCCAGCAGGAGGCCCAGCCGCAACCATTTGCGCATGTTGAAGTTTCAGTGTACTACGGGCCGGCATCTGGATTTCGGCGCCGCGCCTTTGCTAGAATAGAGTTCCGTTGGGACGTCGTCTAACGGTAAGACTGCGGCCTCTGGAGCCGCGTATCGGGGTTCGAATCCCTGCGTCCCAGCCACCCTCCCTTCCCCTCCGCGCCGTGTATGGGGCCTGCCTGCCCCAGAATTGACCTCGGCAACGCATTTCCTTTGTTTCCCCTCGCAGTTGACAGTATGAAATAAATATATCCGGTATTCAAACTAAAACATATGATATACAATTACTAATGGCCATGAGGCCCAGACGGGAACCCGCTTCAAGAGGCTGGCAGCCAGTCGGGGTTCCAAGTAAGAAAGTTCGGCGCGGCAACAACTTTTTATCGAACACCGACGGGTCTTGGTACGTCGGTCTGGCCGATTACGGTACGGGCGGCATTTGGAGTCTCCCGAGCACGAGCACCGTCCCCACGCTGAGCACCGCTGCCTTGTGCGCCCTCGGCTTGCTGCTGGCCGGCGCGGGCGCCTTGCTGGTACGACGGCGAGTCCGGGGCAGCGCCGGGGCCTAGCCCAGGCGGGGTTCCACGTAAGAAAGTTCGGCCCGGAGGTAAGATGCCAAGTTTCGGTTCCAGGGCTCATTCGATTTTCCAGATTTCCATCCTTCTGGTGGTCTGCGTCCTAGCCGCCGTCGAGACAAGCTCCGCCGGGACATGTACCCTCGCGGGGCCCCAGGCGACGTATCAGTTCGTTGGCCAGTGTACCGACTGTAGCGGGACAGGCGTCGGTGTGCTCACCGTGCAGAACTACACGTTGGGCGACACGCTGACCGGTTGCAATCTTGTCAGTTTCACGTACACATCGAACCTGACCAGCTTCACCATTACCGCGCCCGGCTCGTTCAGCCTGGGCGGAACACTACCGGCCTCGCTGCCCTCCGCGGCGTTGGTTCGAGTGATGGGCACTGGCAGGAACAACTTTGAATCGAACACCGACGGGGCTTGGCGCGTCGGTCTGACCGATTACGGTACAGGCGGCACGTGGAGTTTCCCGACGGATCTTCCTTTTCACAAATAGCGGAGTTTGGCGCGTAGGCTGGTGAAACAAAGAGAGTTGTTCCGTGATCAGCGACGCCGGGCTCTGTCTACATGAACAC
>Ga0224534_1001204_pt1 | contig 14037 bp, 3 predicted proteins | sample 714E12024metaG_FD_172012 | JGI IMG/M metagenome (GOLD analysis project Ga0224534, IMG submission 172012) | Peat soil microbial communities from Stordalen Mire, Sweden - 717 E1 20-24 | ecosystem: Environmental > Terrestrial > Soil > Wetlands > Peat | place: Sweden: Norrbotten County, Stordalen... | reverse complement strand
TACGGACCGTCGGCCGGCACGGTTGGCACCGCCTTGAGCAGCGGCACCTTGCAGGTAGGCAGCAACAACGCTTTGGGCACGGGCGATTTAAGCGTATCGGCGAACAGCACGCTTCAGGCGGGCGCGTCGGTTGGCTTGAACAATAACATTGACGTCGCGCCGGGTGTGACCGCCACGGTGGACAGCAGCGGAAACAATTTCGCGCTGAACGGCACCATCAGCGACAGCGGCAATTTGACGAAGGCCGGCAATGGCGCATTGACGCTCAACGGCTACAACACCTACACCGGCAACACCATCGTCAACGCAGGGGTCTTGAGCATCTCATCGTTTGGTAATGTGGCGGGCACGCCCACCATCATCCTGAATGGCGGCGACCTGCTAGGGAACACCGGCATAGACGCGGAATATGCCAATATCGGCATCGGGCCGACCAACGGGAGTGTTGGGGGAACGGGGCTGATTGACGCGGCCAGCGGGCAGTTGTTCACGCTGTATGGAACCATCGCCTCGGCTGGCAACACCGGGACCAACAACTTGGTGGTGAACAGCGGAACGGGCAACAACGGCACGGTGTATATGGGAGTTGCCAACACCTATAGTGGCACGACGGTCATCTCCAGCGGCTGGCTGGAATTGGGGTCGTCTGGGGCGCTGCAAAACAGCACGCTGAATTACAGCAATCAGGGCGGCTATCTGTGGGTTGACGGCGGCATCACAAGCATCACGCTGGGCGGACTGACCGGCGCGCAAAATTTGGGGCTGACCAACCTAAACGGGAACGCGGTAACCTTGACGGTTGGAAATAACAATGCGAGCACCATTTACTCCGGCAACTTGAATGATGCCGGCTCGGGTGGTGCGTTGGACAAGGCCGGGAGCGGCACCTTGACCCTGACAGGCACCAATATCTACACTGGCGCAACAACGCTCGCTGGCGGCACGCTCACGCTTACCAACGGCGGACAGATCGTCAGCGCCGGCGCGGTAAACATCAACAACGGCGGCGGCTCGACGTTCAACGTCAATGGCGGGTCGTTGAGCGCCGCTTCGATGACGATGAACAACAACAATGTTGGTTTCATTCAATCGTCTGGAACCTCGTCCTTCACCAACAACGTCAGTTTCGCGGCGGACAATGCCAACAGCGGAAACTCCTTGCAAATTTTGGGCGGCACGTTCAACGCCAACAGCTTGACTTCAGGCCGCACGGGTTTGAATTTTTCAACGCAACCGACAGCAGGACAGACAACAACGGTCGGCATTTACATCACCAACGCCACGGTGAATTTCACGAACACACTCGGTGTGGGCGGACGTTCCTCCGGCGCGAATTCCAGCACTTCGATGCGCATGGACGGTGGCACGCTGAATGTCGGTGGCACGACGACCATCACGATCAACAATGGTGGACGTTGGAGCGTGCTGGACATCAACGGCGGCACGTTCATCAGCACGGACACAAATGGAGCTGGCGTGCAAATCGGCGGCGTATACGCCAGTGAAAGTGCGTTGTTCCTCATTCGTGCGGGCACGGTCAGCGTGAACAAAATTACCTTTGGCGACCTTGCCACGCAGACCAGTGGCACGGACGTTCTGAATCTGACCGGCGGCGCGCTCTATGTCGGCGCCGGCGGCATCATCATTACCAATCCGTCTCCAACATTTGGCACTTTCATCACGATGAGCGGAGGAACGGTCGGCGCATCAGCGGATTGGGTTTCGGTGCTCCCAATCACCCTGAGCGCCAATGTAACGTTCCAAGCAGCGGACATCGCCAACGTCGCGCACAACATCATATTGAGCAATGCATTATCCGGAGCGGGCGGGTTGACCAAGACCGGCAACGGCAATCTGACGCTTTCCGCGGCAAATGCTTACACCAACAGCACGGTAATCAGCGGCGGCACGTTGGTATTGAGCGGCACGGCCTCCATTGCTGACAGCACGAATATCGACGTGGTCAGCGGGGCGCAGTTGGATGTTTCCGCTGTCAGTCCTTGGACTTTGGTGAACGGGCAAACGCTCAAAGGGAGTGGCTCGGTCATCGGGAGTAGTGTCATCGCTGCGGGCGGTTCGCGGATTGCGCCCGGCGAATCCGGCCTCGGCACCCTTACCTTCGGCGGCGCCTTGTCGCTCAATGGCACAACCGCCATGGAATTGAACCGCGCCGCTTCACCAAACAGTGACCGGATTGTCGCGGCTTCAATTGCTGCCGGCGGAACGCTGACCGTTACCAACATCGGGGCGGGACTGCAGGCGGGAGATGTGTTTCACCTGTTCAGCACGGCGGTTTCAGGTTCATTTGCCGTGACCAATCTGCCGGCGACCGATCCGGTCAATAATCTCAATTACACCTGGACCAACAAACTGGCCGTTGACGGCACCATTGAGGTGTTGACGGCGACGTCTTTGATCAACACCAATGCTTTCACGCTTACCAACGGCTTTGATGGCAGCAAATTGACGCTGTCATGGCCGCTGGATCACACCGGCTACCGGTTGCAAGCGCAGACCAATACATTGACGATCGGTCTCTACACCAACTGGGTGGATATAGATGCGCAATTCACACCTGCCGCCAATACCACCAACAAGGTCAATATCCCGGTCAACGCTGGTAACGGTTCCGTGTTCTACCGCCTGATCTATCCGTGAAGCTGGATTGATAACAAACGGCCATTAGGTTTGGTGTAAAATTGATTCGAGTCGTAGGGTGGCGGGTTTAGACGGTTGGCGGGAGCGCCTTGGGTTTGGCGCTCCCGCCAGAGTTTTTAGTTCAAATGCGGTCATAAGATCACGTTGGGAAAATGCCGGTTTATAAAATAATATGAATGAAAAGAAACGAAACGGTTTTACCTTGATTGAACTGCTGGTGGTCATTGCCATCATCGCCATCCTGGCGGCGTTGCTGCTACCGGCGCTGGCGGCGGCAAAGCGGAAGGCAAAGTTATCCCAATGCCAGAACAATTTTCACCAGATCGGCCTCGCGTGCAACGTCTATGCGAACGACTACAACGATTATTATCCTATTTGCAATGTTGGCGCCGGGAACCCAGCCGGCACCTTCAACCATATCCGCAGTCAACATTATACGCAGTTTATAGTAGCGAATGGAGCCAACGCTAACACTCCCGTGAGGCAAGGGATTCAATCTGGCGTGTTTGACTGCCTTGGTCATTTATATGAAACCCGTGCGGCAGGCGACGGCAAGATTTTCTTTTGCCCTGCTTTCCCGGATTCTTCGCTAATCACCCCGGCGCCTTATTCCAACCCGTTATTTATGAGCACGCCTTCAACTACGACCCCGCCTCCCGCTGCCGGAGGTGTAGGCGCGACTGGATACCCTGTCTATGGCACCATGTTGTTCAACCCGCGCAGAACGGATGCTTGGGGGACGGACAATAATGGCGCCGGCGGTAACGAAGTGCGGGCATTCCAAAAAAACAGCAGCCAGTGGACAGGCCCCACTGACGGCGGCCCCGCTCCTGGCTCCCTTACGGTGAAAGGCTTGACTGACACTTTTGCCTACACTCCCCCCGGCGGGAGGCACTTCTTTGCGACGGACTGCCTGGCTATTTTGGACGCTCCATCATCATTTGCCCAGAATTCGTTTTCCCATTTTCCGTCACAGGGGTTTGACGTCCTTTTTACCGATGGATCAGTGGATTTTGTCCAGAATCGAACGCTGTTTCAATTCATCTCCACCGGCCAGCTCGCCGGGCCTAGCACCCCTAGCAACGAAGGCGCTCCAGTTCCCCAAAACTATGACGCAATTTACAATTGGCTTGAAAATGGGCAATGAATGGTAATCGCTGAAAACTGGAGGTCTTGCGAATCGTGACTTGGGAGGCGAAGTGCTGTAGAATTAATATAGACTAGAACAAACAGCGGTTGCAGCGATGGTTATTTGCGAGTATTTTTATTGTGGCCCATCAAACCATAACGAATGAGGAAAATCTCTATCAGCTCCAATAGAAACGACTGGTCTCAACCTCTTGCAATGGAAATTATGAAAATCCACCTTTTAAGATTTTTTTGCGCGTGCGTTCTGCTTTCGACTGGCTCCGTGTTCGCGAATATCCCCGGCGGTGGCAATGGCACCGGCGCGAACGTCACCATCACCACCAACACCGGCGCAGGCACGATCACGATGGCCAATGGAATCGTGACGGCGGTCATCAATTTTAACACCTCGCAAATCCTCCAGCTCACCTACCTGGGCCATCAAATAACCGCCGGCGGCACCAGCGGCACCAGCGCGTTTTACTGGCAGGGGCAGAATTCCGTTGGCGAACAAACTGGCGGCAACGGCATCCTGTCGGTATTGGTCAATCCCGCAACCAACAGCGGCAATTTCGCGGAGATTTGTATTGCCAACCTTTACACCAATCAAGGCGCCAACGCCTATGTCGCCGATGCGTATTATTATTTCGCCATGGGGCGCGGTTCACCGGGGATTTATGTGGCCGAGGACATGGAACGGTCAACCAATACCGGTTCCGCCTTGGTGGCGGGCGGCGCGGACATCCCCAGTTTAACTGGCAAGATGGACGGGAGTTTTTTCAACTGGATGGGTCAGGATTCGGGACGCCATATGCTCCGGCAAAGCCCGTCCGACATCGCCATCTCGGGAATCAACAACAGTCCGAAGGAAGTCACCTTGTTGACGGGCGGGCTGCTCGCCGGCCAGTTTGAATGCAAGTATGATTATTCCGGCGATCTGAACGCGCTGCACTTCTTCGGCTGGTGCAGCACCACGCTGAACCCGAATTTCGGCGCGTGGATGATCCACCCCAGCAGCGAATATTTTTCCAGCGGGCCAAAGCATCCTGAAATCATCGGCCAGGCTGATATGTTCAACTGCACGTTCAAAAGTGTTCATTTCGGGTTTGGCAGTGATCTGAATTTCACGAATGGCGAGACCTGGTCACGCGTATGCGGGCCGCTCTTTATTTATTTTAACCAGGTTCCGCAAAGCACGCCCAATCCGCAAAATGTGCTTTATGCCGATGCCGCCGCGCAGTCCGGCGCGGAACAAGGCGCGTGGCCTTACACCTGGCTGGCCGACACCAATTACGCGCAGGCCTCGCAACGGGGCACGGTCACCGGCAAGCTGGTCATCAACGACAGCGGCAATCCAAACGCCTCGGCGGCCGGAATGTGGGTGGGCGTGGAACAGCAACCGCCTTCATCGCTAAATCCGCCTACCACCGATTTTCAGACTTTTTCCAAAAATTTGCAATTCTGGGCGCAGACGGATACGAATGGAAATTTTTCCATTCCGAACGTCGTGGCCGGAAGCAACTATACGCTGCTGTCGTTCGGGCCGGGAGCCATCGGGTTATATCAGTCGCAATCCTTCGGAAGTCCCGCGCCGCCGGTGCAGCTTTACATGCCTCCCGCGCCGTTCGCTGTCACCGTGACCGGCGGGCAGACCAACAATCTCGGCAACGTCGTTTGGGCACCGACGCGCGTGGGCGCGACGGTTTGGGAGATGGGCGTGCCTGATCGTGACACGACTGAATTTCGGCATGGTTCGGATTACTGGCACGGCGACCTCGGCGACGCGACGAATTTGCCTGTCAATTGGGCGCAGTGGCAGGATTACAATCTGGATTTTCCCAACGGCGTGAATTACACCAACGGCCAGAGCCGCTGGTCGGTGGACTGGGATTACGCACAGCCGACGTCGCTTGACCCCACGACCGGCAATCTGAACGGCACGACGCAGAATATATTCTTCAATTTGCCCAGCACCCCCTCCGGCAGTTCGCAGGCGTCCATTTATTTCGCCGTCGTCGGCGATTATTCCGGGCCGGTCGAGGTCACGGTCAACAACACGCTGTTGAACGGAACAGGTTTTTTTCCATACTATAGCAGCAGTGATCCGATGATCCGCATGGAATCGCACGGCATTTTCTGCGACTACCGCCTGCCTTTCGCCGGCAATCTGCTGCATGCGGGCCAGAATGAAATCCAGTTGAACATGCGCAAAGGCGGATACTTTTCCGACAGCATCTTGTATGATTACATCCGGCTGGAGTTGACGGGCTATATTCCTCCAACGCCGGCGGGTTTGACCGCCATCGCTGGCAACGGCCTGGTGGTGCTCAATTGGCCGGCCAGTTCCGGCGCGACCAGTTACACCGTCTCGCGCTCGACGACTTCGGGCAGCGGTTACACAGTCATCGCTACCAATATAATTGGCCCGATAGTCGGCAGCGATGTTCCAGAAGCCACTTATACGGACAATTCCGTGGTCAATGACACGTTGTATTATTACGTCGTGGCGGCGGTGAATCCGAATGGCAGCAGCGCCAATTCTGTTGAGGCTGGCGCCATGCCGTCGGCATCAACGCCATCCGCGCCGTCGGCCCCGACGGGCTTGACCGTGACGCCGGGGAATTTGCAGGCGATGCTCACTTGGAACGCTTCGCCGGGCGCGGCGACTTATACCATTCAGCGCACCGTGATCACCGCCGGCGCCAACGCCAACGATCCCGGTGCCGAAACGGTCACCCTGCCGAACGGCGCCGCGCCGACGAATATCGTCAACAGCTTTGTCACCACGACCAATTACACTGACAAGGGACTGGCCAATAATGTCCAATATGCTTATACGGTCAGCGCCGCCAACGCGAACGGCCAGAGCGTGGCTTCCGCCTCGGTCAGCACCACCACCACCCCGCCGTTTCCCGTGACGCCCACCGGTCTCTCGGCGACGGTGAGTTCAAACCAGGTGAACTTGAGTTGGAACGTCGTCAGCATTGCCGAGAATTACATCGTCAGCCGTGCCACCTCCATTGGCGGACCTTATGCCGCTGTGGACGATCCAGAATGGCTCACTCTTTCCACCGATAGCGGTTTGAGTTACAACACGACTTACTACTACGAAGTCGCCTCGGCCAATCTTGCCGGCGTCAGCGCATATTCATCTCCCGTCGCCATTACAACATCGCCCGCGCCGCCGACGCCCATGACCGCTGTTCCCGGCAACGCACAAATTTTCGTGGATTGGGGAGATTCCGTGGGCGCAACCAACTATGTGCTCCAACGTTCCACCACGAGCGGCGGGCCATATACGACAATCGTTTCCACCAACATTTCGAGCTATCTCGACACGACCGTCGCCAATGGCACCACTTATTATTACGTCGTGTATGCCGTCGGGCCGAACGGTTCGAGTCCGCTTTCCGCACAGACCTCGGCAACGCCCAGCGCCACGCCGCAAATGATCAAATCCGACACGACGACGATGAACAATGCCAGCGACTGGAGCGGCGTGGCACCCGCCATCGGCGAGGTTGGTTTGTTTAACAACACCATTTCCGCGGTGAACGAAGCGGCACTGACCTTGGGCGGAGATATAACGGTTGGCGGCCTGGTTTTCACCAACAATATGAACGGCAACGTGACGGTCGCCACCGGAAACACTTTGACGCTCGGCGGTTCGGGCATTGACATGAGCAAGGCGAATCACAGCGTCACGTTCAACAACCCCATCACGCTGGCGGCGACGCAGGTTTGGAATGTGACGAATACTCAAACGCTCACCGTGAACGGAACCTTTACCGGCGCTGGCAACAACATCATCAAAACCGGCAGCGGCACTTTGGCTCTTGGCACCACGGCCAATGACACCGGTGCAAACATTCAGGTGAACTCCGGCACTATCCAGGCCAATGCCGGCAACGGCATCACGATTTCGTTGAACGGCGGCACGTTCAACGTCAATGTCGCCGACGGCAATCCGATGAACATCATGTCGGGCGGCACCGAACAAAACGTCGGCGGCAATCGCACGTGGAGCGGCAACCTGACCGGCAGCGGCCCGCTCACGGTCATTGCGTCGAGCACTCATACCTGGAGCGGAAACAATTCCGCCTACACTGGCACCATCACCTTGCAAGGGAGCGGCTCGCTTCGATTGAGTTCCGTCAGCGCGGTGAGCGCGACGACGGCCTATACCTTTAACGGCGGAACGATGAACGGCAACGCCACCGGCACATTTAATTTGGGTTCGCTGGCGGGTTCCGGCACGGTGGGCATTGCTTCCGGCACGCCAACCTGGTCCGTTGACGCGCTCAACGCCAATTCGGTTTTCAGCGGCAGCATCAATGGCAGTGGTGCCATCCTGGTCAAAACCGGCACCGGCACGCAGACATTGAGCGGCGCGAACACTTACAGCGGCGGCACGACCATTAACGGTGGCGTCCTGCAAATCGGCAACGGCGGAACCGCCGGGACTCTCGGCACCGGCAATATCACCGACAACGCCACGCTCACGTTCAATCGCTCCGACTCGATTGACGACACCGGCTTTGGCGTCATCAGCGGCACGGGCGTTTTGGACAAGCAGGGCGGAGGACGGCTGGCGTTGACCAAAGCGCATACTTACTCCGGCGCGACGACGCTTGAAGCCGGCACGCTGGCGCTGACCAATTCCGGCGCGATTGGCAATTCGTCGGGCATCAGCATTTCCTCCGGTGCGTTGTTTGACGTGAGCGGCGCGACCGGCGGCTCATTGACGCTCGCAGGCGGCCAGACTCTTTCCGGCGTCGGTTCCGTGAAAGGAAATTTTGCCGTTGGCAGCGGCGCAATTCTTTCGCCCGGCTTGAACGGCATCGGCACGCTGACTTTCAGCAATTCGCTCACATTAAATTCCGGCTGCACAAATTATTTTGAGATCAGCAAGTCGCCGTTGACAAACGATGTTGCAAATATCTTCGGCGCGTTGACCAACGGCGGCACGCTCACCGTCACCAACATCGGCGTGGCGGCCTTGACCAACGGCAATAGTTTCAAACTGTTTAACGCCGCCAGTTACAACGGCGCGTTTGCCAACATGATTCTTCCGCCTTTGCCCGCCGGCTCGGGCTGGAACACAAATTCGCTCAACACCAACGGAACCCTTTCTGTCGTGGCGCTGACTTCGCCGGCCATCGCCAGCTTTCAAATATCGGGCGCGAATCTTCTCATCAGCGGCGGCGGTGGAACCGTCAACTGGCCGTATCTCGTGCTCGTGACCACCAATTTGCCGGCGAACTGGACGCCGGTGGCGACCAACTGGTTTGATGCTTCCGGTAATTTTTCAATCACGCTGACCAACGCCATCAGCACCGGCCTGGGTCAATCGTTCTACAAACTACAGTTGCAATGAACCAGTGCAGGGCAACTAGCAAGTAATTGATTGAAAATCAACCGCAGACAAATGGTCAAACCAGGCCTCGTCACCTCAATCGCGGGGTCATTGGTTGTCATGCTGCTCTGCGCGGGGAGGATAGGCGCGCAGACTTCCACCGCCAACGTTACTTTGGCGATTAACACGGCACAGGCGTCGGCGGCTCCGATTCCCAGCGACTTCTCCGGGTTAAGTTTTGAGATGGGATCGGTGATTTATGACAGCGTGAACCAGGGCTGGTATTTGAGCGGAACCAACGCCAACATGGTGGCGTTGATGAAGACGCTGGGCGTCAAAAGCATCCGGGTTGGTGGTAATTCCGCCGAGACCGGCAACATCGCGACAAATGCGGACGAGGACGCGGTCCTGGACTTTTGCCATGCCATCGGCGGCAATCTCATCTGGGATCTCGAAATTGACGGCAGTCTTTACGATCCTCCCGGCAAGGCGGCCATCGCGCAGAGCATGCAGAATTATGTGACTGCAAAAAGTTATGGGACCAACATCCTCGTGTTTCAAGTCGGCAATGAGCCGGACCTGACGCCGGATCCAAATAATCCGGGTCATAACATGGGCGTCACCACTTACGATTCGGAATTCAGCAATTACGTCGCGGCCGCCAACCAGCTTTATTCGGGATCAAGATGGGCGGGACCCGACTGCGCCGGCGGCGGCACCTGGTTTAGCGGCACTTTTTGTCCCACAGAAGCGGCGGCGTGGCCGGGTCAAGTCGCGTTTGTGTGCATGCACCTTTATCCCTTTGGATCGAGTCTGGACACCAACATGTCGGCGGTGCATATCAGTTGGATGCTGGCTGCGAGCGCTGAGGCAGGCTATCAGAGTTTCAATAACGACTGGGTTCCGCCCGCCTTCGCCGCCGGACTGGCTCCGCGTTATGAGGAGTGCAACAGTTTTTTTCACAATGGTTCTTTCGGGGCGAGCGACACTTATGCCTCGGCGCTTTGGGGGTTGAGCTGGATGTATTTTCAAGCGAACGCCGGGCTGGCGGGAATTAATTTCCATACAGGACTGAATGCCAATAACCCGGCTTATAGCGCCATAACCCCGGCGAATCTGACAACCAATTACACGGTTCATCCCTTGGCTTACGCAATCGCAGCTTTCAACCTTGGCGGACATGGAAAGATTGTGCCGGTGACTATCGGCAATCCCAGCAGCGCCAATGTGGTCGCCTATTCCGTATTGCAGAATGATGGCAGTCTCATGTTGACGGTGATCAACCGTGAGTATGTTTCCCAACCCAGCCCTCCGGCGCACAACGCCGCGCTCACCATCTCGACCAGCGGAACTGCTTACAACGACGGACAGGTGATGTTTCTCACAGTAATGAATAACGACCCGTCCACGACTACTGGCGTCACCCTCGGCGGTTCGACGATCTCTGGAAGCGGCGTCTGGACGGGAACCTACATGGGGATGGCCCGCCCATCGGGTTCATCATTTGCGCTGACCGTTCCAGCCGCACAGGCCGCCATCATCCATTTGTTCAACGCCGCCGGCCCCGCCGCGCCCACCAATTTGACCGCGACGACGGGAAATTCCCAGGCGACTTTGACGTGGAGCAATTCCATCGGCGCAAACGGCTATGTTGTCCAACGCTCCAGCACCACTGGCGGACCTTACGCCACAATCGTCAGCGGAGTGACCACCAATTCCTACACCGACACCGGCTTGACCAATGGACTCATTTATTACTATGTCGTCGCCGCCACCAATAGCAGTGGCATCGGGCCGCAATCGGCGGAGGTCATCGCTTCGCTAAGCACTGCGCCGCCGCTCACGCCGACCGGTCTGGCCGCCGTCCCGGGCGACTCGGTGGTCTCATTGAGTTGGAACGCGTCCCCGGGCGCGACGAATTATATTCTGCTAATTTCGACGAACAGCGACGGAAGCAATTCCAACCTCGTCTTCACGCCGAATACCAGTTTTCTAAACATGGGGCTGAACAACGGCACGACTTATTATTATGCCGTTTCTGCCATCGGACCTTACGGCCAAAGTCCATTCTCGGCGATGTTGAGCGCGACGCCTTTCATCGGCAATGGCATAGCTTGGACAAACACGATCACCACCTCGGCGCAAAGCTGGAATGTGAATTCCAACTGGAGTGGCAACGCTTTTCCCAACGCCACGCAAGCCGTCGCGCTCGTCAATTCTCCCATCGCCGCAAATCAGACCATTAATTTGAACCAGTCCGTCATCATCGGCGAATTGAACATCGGTGCTTCCGGCGGCGCGGCGGCATTCAATGTCGCCGCCAACGGCGGCACACTTACCTTCGACAATACACCCGGCACGGCGTCAGTGACACAACTCGCGTCAAGCAAGGGCGACACTATTTCCGCTCCGCTCATTTTGAACGGCAGTTTGAATCTCTACAACACTTCCGCGAATCCGCTGACTTTGTCCGGCAACATCACCGGCACAAATAATTTAGTGGTCAACGGCGGCACAGCAGTTCTCGGCGGCACGACCACTTACGGCGGCACGACCACCGTCGCGCAGGGCACGCTGCAAATCGCCAGTTCGCTCGCGTTGCAGAGCAGCCTTTTGAACTACACGAATGGCAGCGTCACTTTCAACGGCATCACGTCGGCGATTCTTGGTGGATTGAGCGGTTCGCAAAATTTAAGTCTCATCAACACCGCTTCCGCCGCGCTGGCCCTGACTGTTGGCGCAAATAATTCGAACGTCACTTACACCGGCGCATTGGCCGGCAGCGGTTCGTTGACCAAGTCCGGCACCGGCACGCTGACGCTTGCAGGCGTGAATAATTTTACAGGCGGCACAACTGTTCTTGGCGGCAATTTGACAATCGGCGGCGGAACTTTTGGTTCTTCCGGCAGCACAATTTTAGTCGGCAACGGCGCGATCGGAGTTTCATTCAACGTGACCAACGGCATGGTAACGGCCAACACGCTGAACGTCGCCCCCAATGGCGGCTCAACCGGCGACAGCGCTTCCATCACCGGGACGGCGTCGGCTGCTTTCGCCAATGTAAACCTCGGCTCGGCAAATAATACTGTGGGGAATCTGACCATTAACACGACGGGCACGGTCAATTTGGGCAACTACACCGGCAGCAAGGATTTGCAGGGCACCGGCCCCAACACGGGTGGGGGATTGATCATCAACGCCGGCACTGTGACCGCCACCAACGTCCTCGTCCAGAATGCCGGCAATCTCGCCGCCGACCTGAACATCAACGGCGGCTCGTTGAACATCGTGGGAACATCCGGCGCATTCAAGGTCGGCAACGGCAACAGCATCCGCGGCGGCTGGCTGACGATGTCCGGCGGTGCGCTGACTTATCTGGGAACCGACGGGCTGTTGCTGAACACATCATCTGGCACCGTTAACGGCGCGAACATCAGCGGCGCGGCTTCCGTGGCCACGCTCACCGGCGTCACGCTCAACCTAATCAACGCCGCCGGCGCGACGAGCTGGCTGATTGTTTCCAACGGCGCGACACTTTATCTTGGCAGCGTTGGACTCGTGGCCAACCAGCCGGGCGCCACCGTATTCGCCTCGCTCGCAAATGCCACAATCGGAGCCGTCACCAATTGGTCTTCCATCGCGCCCATCATACTTGCGGGTAATACAACTTTTAAGGCGGCGGACGTTTCAAGCGGCGCCCACAATATTTCTCTCGGCGGCGTTTTGTCCGGCGGGAGTGGGTTGACCAAGACCGGCACGGGCACACTGACGCTAGCCGGCACGAATACTTACAGCGGCAACACGGTGGTGAATGCCGGAACCTTGCTGGCCAATAATTTGGCCGGCAGCGCGACGGGGTCGGGTGCGGTTACCATCGCCAATGGCGGCACGCTCGCAGGCAGCGGAACCATTTCAGGTGCGGTGACAGTAAACTCCGGCGGATCACTGGCGCCGGGTAATCCGCTAGGAACGCTCACCTTCAGCAATTCACTCAAGCTGGCGTCTGGCAGCACCAACATTTTTGAAATCAGCAACGCGCCGTTGACCAACTCTGTTGCAAAAATCTTCGGCGCGTTGACCAACGGCGGCACGCTCATCGTCACCAACATCGGCGTGGCGGCCTTGACCAACGGCGTCAGTTTCAAGCTGTTTAACGCCGCGACTTATCATGGCGCGTTCAACAATGTAATCCTGCCGCCCCTGCCTGCCGGCTTGGGGTGGAATACCAATTCATTGAACACCAGCGGCACGCTGTCGGTGGTGGTGATGACCAAGCCCTTCATCACCTCGGCTGTCATATCCGGCAATGGATTCGCGTTCACGGGAACGGGCGGCGTGGCTAATGCGAATTTCTATCTGCTGGGCTCGACAAATCTTTCCACGCCGGTGACCAACTGGACGCGGCTCTTGACCAACCAGTCCGACAACAACGGCAATTTCAATTTTACCAACGCCATCAACACCAATGCGCAAACGTTTTATCTACTCCAGTTGCAGTAATCAGCTTGCGCCGGATGGCGCTCGCAAGCACATCATCAACATCAAACTGAAAATGAAAAAAAACCATGCCCATGTCGGCGTTTATACGGCGCTGGCCTTAGCTTTGTTCACCGGTTGCAAGTCAACCAGCTCGCCAACGCCCTCAACGGCTGTGCCCGCCGCTACATCGGCCGCCGTGACTTCTTCCACGCCGTTCACGCCACCCACGTCGCCTTGCGCGACTTATAATTTCAATCCCGGTTGGAAATTCATCCGCGAGGACGTGACGAACGCCGAGCAGGTGGATTTTGACGATTCTAAATGGGCCGACGTCAGCGCGCCGCACACTTACAACGACGTGGATTCCTACACCGCCATCATCAGCCACAGCGGCGGCGACCGGCGCGCAAGGTCGG
>Ga0224534_1001202_pt1 | contig 14051 bp, 10 predicted proteins | sample 714E12024metaG_FD_172012 | JGI IMG/M metagenome (GOLD analysis project Ga0224534, IMG submission 172012) | Peat soil microbial communities from Stordalen Mire, Sweden - 717 E1 20-24 | ecosystem: Environmental > Terrestrial > Soil > Wetlands > Peat | place: Sweden: Norrbotten County, Stordalen... | reverse complement strand
TTGCCGTTCTGCCTGTTCGGATATTCCCACTAATGAAAAGGCCAAGTGCAAGTAGCGCAGCCAGCCAGTAGAGCTTAAAGAGGGAATATCCGAACAGGCAGAACGGCAACAGTCCCATGGTCTGGGCCCAGGAAAATCGTTCGGTGCCCGGTGGGTAAACCTGTTCACTTGTGAAAAACCTTATCAACAGGATTGAAAAATAGAATGGCACTGCCAAGACCACCTGGAGAAGCGCGAGTCGCATTATCGCGATGATGTTCTGACGCTGAGCAACCCGCCATGTGAGGGTCGCCGTGAGGCACAGCACGAAAATCATGGAATAAATGTGACTGATCGAGCAGAGGGATGAGAAGAAAACAAAGCGACGAAGGTCTTTGGGATCTGCCGTCCGAGCGTAACGCAGCAGGTATTTGGCCATGAGCACAAAAAGCAGGATGATAAAGGAGTACGACCGGGCTTCCTGCGCATAGTAAACGCTCGCGCCCGAGAGCGCCATCATCAGCGCAGCCACGAGGGCCACTCGCTTACCGGCAATATCCCGTGCGATTCCCGCAGTAACCACAATCGCGGCCAAGCTGCAGAGAAAAGGAAGGCTTCGGAGGGATAGTTCGCTGTCGCCAAAGACGTGATTCCAGAGTAACATCAGGAAATTGTAGAGCGGTGGATGAGTGTCGTAAAAGATCCACGCCAACCCCGGGAGCGAGAAAGTCAGCTTCAGTCGGGAAGCAAAAGTCTCGTCATACCAGAGGCTGCCGGTCAATCGCAGCGTCCGGGGAATGGCGGCGCCGGCAAGAATAGCGACAAGGCATAAGTCGTATGGACTCCATCGTCTCATGAGCGAGGTCTTGAGGCTATTTACCATAGTACCTGCTGCGGCGGTTTGGTTTTGGGGTTGATAGTGAGCTTGGACCCGATGGCAAGATCGCGCAGCGGTTAGAAGTCGCGGTCCGGGTGCGAATCAGCTACCGTTGAATCGGCTCGACTTGGTAGCTGACACCCTCGCCTAGCTCAGGAAACAGGATCTCAAATGCGCGCACAGGCTCCCCGGGGTTGCGGGACCAGTAAATATCGACATGGCGGACCGTCGGCGTTTTCACCTGGAAGGTTCGCACAAGCCTGAACTCGTCACTCCGCAGAAGCTCCCGAAGATACTGCTCGGCGGGAATATCCGGCGACGCCTCCCGTTCCACAACGAGATAGCGGCAACCGCAGCCCTGCCGCAACGCCTGGAGGACCTCGGCAGCGGAATGTACGCGCTCCTGTAAGCCGAATCGCCGGTCGATCAGGGTGGTGTACAGGAGCTTGCTGGACCGCACCATACCTCGAGAGAACTGCGGGTCATGCGCCCGAAGATAATATGCAAAAATACCGTTGTACTCACCGCTATAGAATACCCACTCATGCGGAGCGACATCGGCCATGAAGGCAACAATGTCTTGAAATCCATTGATGCGTCGCACCTTTACAGCATATGCGGACGGGACATGTAGAAGCATGATCGCGGCCAAGGCCGCGCCTTGCTGTATTGAACGCCACCGCACGGAGCGCATGGCATCAAGCAACGCGGCCGTCGCATTAGCCGCCAACAACAGACATGCCGGAACCATCAAGAGAGCGTAGCGTCCTTCTTTGACGCTGATGAGCGAGAACCAGACGTAGCAGATGGCTAGCCAAGTCAGCCCTATGCGGAACTCGGGCCGCCAGCGCTTGTCAGTGCAGGCAAAGAACACGGCGAGGGCGGCCAGCGCCAAAACGACCACACTTACCATTGGGGGCAGCGCTTCGGGGTAGTAAAGCCACGACGCGGGTCGCCACCAAGGATATGGGCCCATATAGAGATTCGCGCGGCGATGGCCGGGCGCCCACTTGAAGGTGATGGCTACCCACGGTATCAGAGCCAAGGCCGCGACGCCAGCCACGAGCAGCACGCGGCCGGTGAAAAGGACACGGACTTTCCGCTCCACCAGCACCAAGCCAATCATTAATGGTACAACTACCAGCGACGGTGTGTAGGTAAGGATGGCGATCACGCCGAATATGCCAGCACCATACAGGTGGCGGGAGCCTAAGTCTTGCAGCCAGCGCCGGGTGTGATACAGCGCCGCAATCGCCATCACGGTCGACGGCAGATTGAGCATGATTGCGTTACCCCAGATCACTGTAGCCGGCTGCAATACAAATAGAGCACCGATCCATCCGGCCTCCGCGCCGATCCAGCGGCGAATCCATTCGACCAGATAAATGGCTCCCAGCAACATGCATGCGAGCACCATCGCCCTGGGAACATAGGGCGAGATGCCAAAAACCCGATACAGCGCTCCCTCAACCAGATAAAAGAACGGCGGGTAGGCTGTCGGGTTGATGACTGGATAGCGGGCGTAGTAACTCAGTGCGTAGTGGAAAGGGTCGTGTGGAAGGCTAGTGAGGAAATCCCACCAGAACGCTCCGTTAGCGGCATGCGCAGCAGAGTCGCCGAGATACCAGAGGCCGTCGTTCCGCCAGTGCAAGAGCACGATGTACGCCCAAGCTCCGATCGTGGCAACTACCTGCCAAGCGCGAGACCGCATCCATCCGGCAGCACGGGTGGCGTTTGCAGTCTCGGCCGCTTCGTGAAACGCTTGAGACTCTGGGGCCACCACGCCAAGAACCGGAAGAGGATAACCTGTATTCGTGGGCGAGGGCGCACGAGGATCATTTACGGAACTCATTTGTTTTTGTCAATCAAGGGCAACTGACCGGCCGGAGGCCGGATTACTTACTTGTTCTTTCGCGGTCGGTTCCGTGAGTCAACGCAAGCAATCGCAGGTCTCCAACTCCGGGGAAGCCGTTCATTCTCCAGCCTCTTCTCTATGGCCGACGCGTGCTATTTTCCCGTTCCACCACCCTCGAAGATGGATTCGCATGTCATACAGGCGCTCGTAGGACGAACGTGCGACTCTCGCGGACCTGTTGTAGAACTTGTGCCAACGTACCGTTTCCTGGAGCTCCCCGCCAAACTGGGTCCTGAAATGTCCGTAGCCGCACATGTTGTAAACCCGCAGCCCCCGGCGTGCGGCCATCTCCATGGCAGTCCAATGCAGAAGATCGTTGGGGAACAAGTGCCACGATGCGATCCGGCTCCCGGTGCATAAGGAATAGTAGAGCGTCTTGTCATCGTGAGGAAATAACCCAGTCGCGATGGGTTTCCCATTTGGGTCCCGAACACAAAGTGCGAACAGCAAGTCGAGAGGCTTCAGCTTTTCAAACGCCAGACGAACCCATCTTTCCGGATAGTAGGGCGACAGCCCCTTTCTCGCCAGGACTTCAGTCCACTGGTCATAGGACTCACGAACAATGCCTATATCGTTGCAGTCTTCCACGGTGAGGCCGTTTCGCTTCGCACGCCCTATCTGGTACCGCGCAGTGCGATGAATTCGCCGGAACATCACGTCGGGATCCTGGGGGGACAGTTCCACGATGAGGGTTTTGCTCCGGACTGGATTGTATCCAAGCTCGTCCAGGTGGGCTTCGGGTAACAGAGCGCTTTCGATCTCGACCATCGAAATGCCCTCTTGCCGGGCGGTGTGATCCAAGGCAGCGATAAACCGCGGTGGGTCGAAGTCGGTGTTCACTACCGGCCCCAGGACGTTGGTTCCCCAGCCTCGCAATGGGCTACCGAGGATGCGAAAGGGGCCCTTCCGGATGATTCCTCCCACGAAAAAGCCAATGGTCCTTCCGCTGCTGCGTATGCTCCAATACCGGATGCGCGCATTCCTGCTGGCGGCCAGGAAATCCAGCCACACCTTTCGATGAAAGAACGCGCGCCGTTCGTAGGGCTCAATCAAGCGATCCCAGTTGCGAGTGTCTTCGTCGGATAAGGGCTCTAATTCGTACATACGGGTCTTCGCGGGCGTTTATCGAGGTAAGCCAAGATCAGTGGATCTATGCGTGTCGCGTCAAGGTCGGTCACTGCTTGCCGGCCCAGAGGCGGGGTCGCATCCACCGTACCCAACTCGGGCATCTCCTCCAAGGCGCTTACCAAGTGCAATTGCTCTGGGTCCCGACTCGCTCAGGAGCGTGTGTGTTCGAGGAACACGTGATAATTCCGGCCAATGTCTTTGGCCACGTGAAGCCATGAGGGCCCGTCCGGCTGTGCCGGTAGGCCGGTGGCGAGCGGAAGGGACTCCCACCATCGCTGCAGGCGTGCGTCGGAGGCGCCAGCGCCTCCGACGGCCTGGGGAAGGAGATCGCCCAAGGCCGCATAGATCCAATATCGTGGAGAACCCCTGCGCGCCAGCCGCGCCCAATGAAGCCAATGGGGAAGACTATGCAGCCATCCGCACTCGCGCCAAACGTACAGCCAACCCCGGAGCCTGCGGGCAAGCGGCTGCCTGCGCATCCAGTTCGCCATCAACTGTTCGCTACTGTTTGTGTCTGAGGCTCCCGTCAATTGCAGGAGTTCCCACCGCCAAAGCCGAGCGGCGTATGCCAGCGCCGACATGCACCAACCCCACGTGGCGCTGCGCTCAAACGATTCATCAGGAGCGAGCTTCCAGTTGGTGCAGGCTGCGACCTCCCGGCTAAACTCTGGCAACGGAAGCGGGATATCGGCTGTGCCCGCGCCCTGCGCTGCAAGGGAGGAAAGTCGCTGCGAGCGTCTGGCGTAACCGGGTTCATATCCGCCGATGAACAACAGAAGGGATGTGGCCATGTCGAGATAGAGCTTGACCACCCGATAGAACACATCGCGTGGAACCCTCGGCTGATCTGTATCAGCGACAGCAATCGCCTCCAGAGCTTCGATCGAGCGATTGCAGAGCGTCCACCAGGCATCTTCGAGCGAGATTTCCGACGCCGCAAACCGCGGCACGAGTTCGAGGACCCGCGGCTCGCCCCAAATTACGACGCCACAGGTGCGCAGTTCAAAAGCGAACATGTGCGGCGTCATCCGGCGCAGGAACCGGTCATGGACTACCGCCGCGGAGATCCGGGCTTTCAGCCCCGCTTGGAGAAGGGCAGATTCCACTCGCCGACAGAGATCAGCGATGAAAACGCCGGACGGCAACCGAACCTCATCCCGCAGTACGACAACGAATTCCGCATCGCCGATCAACTCGGAGCCGCCGGCGGCGCTTACAAACGTGCCCTCGTTACGCGCAAGGCTGCCAATCAGGATGATGGACCTTACGCCATGAGCAAAGGCCTGCAAGCAAGCGCGCCTTGCCTGCTCACAGATGTCCCCGACGAGGCCTGCGACGCTGCTGTCCAACGGAGCCATTTCGGGCGGCATCGGGCTTGTCCATAAGTTCGTCATCCGGCTGACCCTGCGGCGCCCGATTTCACCGCGCCTTCGACGGGGAACGGACGCGCCTTGCGCTGCCGCAGAGCATCGAAATAGAGTTGCTGCGTCTGTGCAATCTGCCGTTCCTGGGTGAAATGCTCCAAAACAAAGGAGCGGCCCGCACGGCCGAAGCTGCGGCGCAAATCCGGGTCGCGCAACAGGCGCCCGATGGCTTCCGCCAAGCTGGGGGCGTCACCGGGCGGCACGGTGAAACCAGTGCGGCCATCGAGGATGACTTCGGGGGTTCCATCCACGGCCGTCGCCACCACCGGCCGGCCAACGGCAAGCGATTCAATGGCTACCAACGGGAGACCTTCGTAGAACGACGGCAGGACCGTGATATCCCCCATTGACAGCCATGCCGCGACATCCGGTTGAAACCCGACCAGTCTGACCGAGTCTTCGAGGCCCAGTTCGGACTTTTGCCGCTCGAGTTCGGAACGCAACCTGCCATCGCCCACGCAAACGAGTCGAACAGTCGGAAAGTTTCGTAGAATGAGTGGCATCGCCTCCATCAGGACGCGATGACCTTTCTGGGGTTCGAGCCGGGCTGCGACGATCAGCACCAAATCGTCTGGCTTAAAACCCAGGTCGCGCCGCATTCGACCCAGTTTGGGATCGGAATCGACCGTTCCAGCGGGAGCAAAGCGGCTGAGGTCGGACCCGTTACGGATCACGACGATTTTTCGCTTCGGCAAGCCTTTCGTTTCCGCGAGGTGCGCCCCGTTGGCGGCCGAAACAGCGACGTAGTGGTCGACGAACCTACCCACAAGCCTATCTACAAAGAACCGTGACTTAAACCATCCCTTGCGCCAGGACTCCCGGACGTGCGGCGTTTCGATGATAACGGGAACCCGGCAAAACCAACCGACGGGCGAGGCGGCCAGACTGCTGCAAAACATGTGCGAATGCAGAATGTCGACCCGCCTCGCGCGGATTATCCGGGAGAAGCGCAGCGCCGCGGCCAACCGCGTCGGCTTGAAGAAATCCAGGGGGACCAATTCCACATCTGCTGGCACATCCGACCGGAGCTGATCGGCCAATTGGAGGGGGCAAACCAGGCATATCCTGAAATGATGGCGGTCAAGACCCCGAAGCAGCGTCAGGATATGCTCTTCGGCCCCACCTCGATCGACCGTGTTGGTGAAGAACAGGAGAGAGATGGGGTTCCGGACCATTGTTATGCCACTCTTTCGTCCATGCAGCGCCAAACGTCGGCGATCGTCCGCACCGGCTGGGTAGGTAGCCGATTGCTCAGGAAGATGGCATCCGAGTGGACGTCCTCGGGGTGATAGCCGTGCATGCCGGCGGGCATCCACTGCGGCCCGTTGAAGTCGCCGCGGGCCATCATGCACCCCGGGTCAAGCAAGAAAACCAGGTCGCCATACCGTCCGTCCTCAAAACAGACGCCCAGATCTTTGAGCTCGGCCTCCGGAACGATGTGGCCGAGAGAAACGTTCCGCAGAACGCTTGTGATTTCCCGCCGTGCTTTATCGGAGAAGAACCAGAAGCGAGCCATGGTGGAATCGTAGACCGCAAGATATTCCCGAGGCATGTTGAAACCGGCTCGGGACACCTCGGCCATGAGATCGACATGCTGTCGAACGGGGGCCATGCCGTGGTCGGAGAAGACCGTGATGGCGGCATCCGGATCTTCGGCGCGCGCCGCGGCGAAGAGGCGGCGCAGGGCTTCCTCGTACCATGCCAGGCGCTCGGTCAGGCGTTCGGGGTCCGCGCAATGGGCATGCAGGAATGAGTCCATCTCGCTGAGGTAGACGAAGAAAAAGGTGGCGTTACTGGCGGCCAGATCACGGCGGGCGCGGCTCAGGATATCCTCATCGGACGCGTCGTGATACGAGTACACCCGATAATCCACGCCACGCGCCGCCAGTTGATCGAAAATGCAGGGCACGGCGCCGAGCCCGCCTTCCGCATAAATGTTGCGTTTCTCCGCCCAGTTAAAGTGCCGCATGAGCCGCGGCGAGACACAGCACTCGAAACCCGGTCCCATGCCAAGCACACGGCGTCCCAGTTGTTGAATTACCTTGCGCCCCACACGCGTATCGGTTACGGAGTCGGGAAGGAAGCCGAAATACCGCAACCACCAAAATGGGGAGTTCTTGGGATCGTAATAAAGAAGGTTCCAATGTCCGTGGCGCGCTGGGGGCAGGCCGGTCAGAATGGTCGGAATTGCCCCGGAGCTGAAGCCCAGTACGGTGCGGAGCGGATAGCGGTAGGGCAGCAGGTCGGACAGGAACTCGCGACCCTCGAGCAGGCGCCAACCAAGGGCATCGATCAGGACGAAGAGGCTGATGTTCCTCATCCTTCCCTTTCAAGCGCGGATTGGTTGAAATGAAATACGCGCAGCGCCAGTTGCTTTGGGATGTACATGGAAGCCGCACGAATTCCGCGACAAGCATACGGAAGAAATTCCTGGGCAACCAAACGCCTGAAGGTGGCGAAGGATGTAGCGCCGGCAACGCACACCCTGGGGAGGATGGAAGCGCCGGACCGCGCCGGCCAATTCAAGCTGCTGCAGATAGCGTGGTATCCCATGCCAAAAGCGCTGTTCCGGACCGCGGCGTCGATCTCGCCATATGGAGCGGAAAGGAAGGTCACGGCATTACCCAGCCGGTCTTCAATGGTCTGCTTGGACCGGAGAAGCTGGTTTTCCACGCCTCTTCGGGACAGTCTTGTGAGGTACACATGGTCGTGTGAATGGGACTGGAAGGCCATTCCGGCCGCATGCATCTCCCGGGCTTGCTCCCACGTGAGATACCCTGGCGCGCCAATGTTCGCTGAGTTCAAGAAGAAGCAGGCGGCGATTCCCGCCTCAGCCAAGAGCGGGTAGGCTATCTCGTAATCCGAAGAGCGGCCATCATCAAAGGTGAACACCACGCTGCCGCCCCCGGCGTCGCAGGACCCCTCCCAGAAACAATCGAGAGAGACCGAACGGTGAGCACTCTCCCGGATGTAAAGCAACTGACGTCGAAATTCGTCTGCCGATACCCAATACTTGCCCTCGCGCGTGTGAGCCGAGGGAGTGGTGGTGAGGCCGTGATACACCAAAACCACTCCCTTTCTGGCGCGCGGCCGGGCAGTGGCCGCCGAAACCGCTAGCGTGCCTTGGACCACGTAGCCTCTTTGCCGTCCTTCAACGCGCGGACAAAACCGATCAGAAACGCGGCGTTCATCGCCAGCAGGAAGTATCCAAGAAGGGCGAGCCTTACGCGGGTGAGATGTTCCCGAAAGAGCAGCCCAGCCAACCCCCAGAGCAAAATCGCCACTTGGGCGGCGGCGCTGATCCGATAGAGCATCGGGCCGAGTAAGAAGATGTTGCTGACTGCAAGTCCGATCAGGACGAACGGCAAGACCCACCGCAGAAGCTTGTGGGAGACAAACGCCAGGCGGGTGAATCCCGGCATAGGAGTCCGCATCAGGTTGGGAAGGGCGCGGAAACTGCCCATTGCCAGCCGAACCCGGCGCGCAAATTCACCTGAGACGGTGGCAGAGGCAAACTCAGTCGCGACGGCCTCCGGGTCGTAAAGAACCAGGCTGCCATGCCTGCGGACATTCATCGGAACTACAAAATCGTCGATTATTGCGTTGACAGGCAAGGGTACAAAACAATCCCTGCGAACCGCATAGAAGGCGCCGGAGGCGGTTAGAGTCGCTCCCAGCCGGGCCTCCATCAGCCGCAGCATACTCTCATATTTCCAATAGACGCCCTCGGTCTGCCGCGACTCCTGAGAGCCTTGGAACTGAAGAGCCCCGCATACCGCACCAACCCGAGGATTTGAGAAATGCCTGACGATTGTCTGAAGCGAGGCGGGAGCGATCATGGTGCTCGCATCCGAGAATACGAGTATCCGATTCCGGGCGACGCCTACGGCATGGTTCAACGCATTGGCCTTCCCTCCGCGCTTTGGGAGCAGCAGCACGCGGAAGCGCGCATCGTGGATGGCGCTCAGGATTTCTCCGGTGCGGTCGGTCGACCCGTCGGAAACAAGGATCACTTCCAGCTTCTCGAGCGGGTACTCGAGCTCGCGGAGATTCGCCAGTTTGGCATCCAGCCATTCCTCTTCGTTGTATGCCGGGACAACTATGCTGATAGCGGGCAGCGCCTGCCACCCCGGAAGTGCGACGCGACGGTCCCGCCTGCCGTGGGTGAGAAAGTTCCAGTCCCGACGCACCTGTGAAGCTGCATAGGCGAAGAACAACACCAGGGGATAAATGAAATACGTATAGGCGATCAGGAACGCGCAGACCCAGAAAACAACAATGGCTGCGGAGTGGACGCTGGTCATCGCATGCCTTTGCGGGGCGTCGAAAGCAGTGCGGATGGCGCGGGCGCATCCGGAACCAATGGGCCTGGATTGAATTGGGTGACCGGCAGGGGCCTCGGACTGCTCGCTAGAGGTCTTACCATATCGCGATCCAGTTCGACGGCCACCGAGCGCTGGAGAAGGTTCAAAGAAACCACCAGCCGGAGAGAATCCGTAGCCCGTAGAACGATGCCTTCCAACCCCGATAGGGCCCCGTATTGAACCACGACCCTCTCGCCTTCCCTCAAGTACGGCCACGGCGTTATCGGGAGACCGGAATCCACAAAACGGCGGATGGCGTGTAGTTCCGCTTCATCCACAGGTTCCGGGCCATTGCCGAAGCCGACGATGTGGACGAAGCCGGGGAGCATCAGTACGGGCAGGCGGTTTGACGGATCGAAGCGAGCGAAGACATAGCCGGGAAACAGGGGCCGCTGGGTCACCTTGATACGATCCGACCAGCGCGCCCTGGCGCGGTACACCGGGAGGAATTCTTCGAACCCGCGACCCCGCAGCCCGGATTGAACGACGGTCTCGTGATTCGACCGCACGCGCAACGCGTACCAGTTCTCCATGACTACAAGCTACCGCCCTTTTAGTCCCAATTGCTCTTTTCGTCCATTCGAGGCGGGGCGACGATCCGTACTCGATGGCCACTCTTGAGCGCCCGGTTTGACGCTACCATTTCCGTGGTACTACGACCGTTTTACCGTGCCCCGCGGTGCAAGAGGAGAATCTTGACCGTGTGAAGCAAAATCAGAAGATCCAGCCCGGGCGAGATATTCTTTACGTAGTAAAGGTCGTGACCCAGTTTCTCCAGGTTGTCTTGATGAGTCGAACAGTATCCGTTTCTGACTTGAGCCCAGCCTGTAATCCCCGGCTTGACCGTCAAGCGCTGACCGTAGAAAGGAATTTCCCGGGTCCATCTGCGTTCCTCGGAGACGATACAGGGCCGCGGACCGACGAAGCACATGTCACCGCGAAGTATGTTGAACAGTTGCGGCAATTCATCGAGCCGGTACTGGCGGAGCCATCGACCCACGCGCGTGACGCGGTTGTCGTTCTCCTGGGCCGCGCGGTCGGGATCCGCGTCCAGACGCATAGACCGAAACTTGAACAGCGTGAAGGTCCTGCCGTCTTTGCCCACGCGCTTCTGGCGGTAGATCGCCGGGCCGCGGGAATCGAGACGAATCGCAATCGAGATCAAGGCCATGATGGGCAAAGTAATCGCGAGGCCCAGAATCGACAAGGCCAAGGACGCCGCTCGTTTATAGAACAACGTGATGGGAGAGATCCTAAAGCCTTCGGAGAACAGCAGCCAACCGAGGTTCAGGGATGAGACGGGCACCTTGCCAGTGAGCGCTTCGTACAGATCCGGGGCGTCCTTAATGAGAACCCCGTGCGTTTTCAAACTTAAGAGTTCTTCAACCGGGAGCCGTCCGCGGCGCTCACCCATGCTTACGATCACGCACGATATGTCTTCCCGCCGAACCACCTCGGGCAGATCTTCAACCGTGCCGAGCCAAGCCAAGCCTGGAGGGTGATCCACGCCGGCGCCGTCGCGGGTCACGTAACCAACCAGGTTCAGACCGCATTCCGGCCGGTTGGCGATTTCCCCGGCCAGCGGCTTGGCGAGAGGTCCGTCTCCCAGCAGAATCACTCGGCTGGTGAGCTGCGTGGAGACGCTCACCGACACGAATATCTTGCGCCAGGCCAGCAAGGACAATCCAGCAAGAAAGACCCAAACCATCAACGGTCCACGGCTGATCTGTACGGCGGGCCAAGCGTAGTAGATGACTGCGAGTGCGATGCAGGCTGCGCCCAGCACCCGGATCAGCCGCGTAACGACCTGGCGAGAGCCTTGCACCGCCAGCGAATCGTACAGGTCATTAAAGTACATACACAGCACGCACACGAGAGAGGCGAACAGAATGCGCAAGATGCCATGCTCATAGCGAAGTTCCAGGTCCGCATCGCTCCCAAACCACACGTAGGTGGCGGCGACCAGGGCGGTGGCGCACAACAGGCCATCCGAGAGCGCCAAAATCAGGGTGCGTCCGGGGAAGTAGACGTGAAGGAGCCTAACCATTCCGCTCCCCGTAGTATCCGTAGTCGTGGTACAGCGACTTGGTCAACAACCAGTCCGGCACACAGTTCGTGACGACCCCGATCAGCCGTTCCTTCGGAATGCTTTGCAGAGCGGCAAAACCCCGCCGGCGGCTGGTATGATCGGGCCGGACGACCAGGATCACGCCGTCGCAAACCATCTGGACCAACTCGTGGTCCGCCACCAACCCGATCGGCGGTGTATCGATGATGGCAAAGTCGAATTCCTTTCGGATCTCCGCACACAAAAGGGCCAGGCGCCCGGAAGCGAACAATTCCACTGGATTACGTGTCGCCCGGCCGGCTGGCAGGAAGTAGAAACTGGGAGTGACCTCACTGACGCGGATGACGGCCTGCTCGAGCGAGCACTCGCCACTCAAGACGTCCGCAAAGCCTTGGGACTCCGGCAGTCCGAGACGGCCATGCAGACCGGACCGTCGGAAATCGGCATCCACAAGAAGTACGCCGACTCCATCTCTGAGAGCCATAGCCGCGGCGATATTAACGGCCGATACGCTTTTTCCGTCTCCCACTTGCGGGCTCGTAATCGCCAGCAAGCGCAAGTGCCGCGGGTCCTGCAGGATCTTCGTGCGGATGATTCTGTAGTGCTCCGCGGACCGCGGGTCGCGACCATCGAATGGCAGCAGGGGGGACCCTTCGGGTAAGTGGGCGGGAACGACACGCACCCGCTGCTTCCACCCCGCTCCGGACTCAGCGGGAGCACTCTGCGCTGCAATCGCCGACGACTCATTCCGGTGCTGTTCCATCGCTAATGCCCGAGTCCTTTAAAATAGAAGCCCGCCGCAACGGCTATCGCCACAACCAGGGCCGAAGACCAAATCAGCGCCAGCCGTACCTTGTTACGCGTCACATTGGGCGAGAGGCCATCGGGAGAGGGCGGGGCAACGGACGGAACAATTCGTGGAATGCGGCCCAGCACGGGCACGCCTTTGGGTAATTCCCATTCCCCGAGAAGCGCGTTCGTCCTCAATTCGCGCCCCATCGCCGCGGCGATCCCCAGCAGGAGGCCGCCGAAGGAGCAGAGAGCGTACAGCAGAGGGCGGTTCGGTTTCACGGGTTTTTCGGGTACCCGCGCAGGGTCGATGATGGTGAACCGCTCGGCCTTTTGGCGCCTCTCCATATCTGTGGCCATTTCAGCGGACAGCTTCTTGTCCAGAAGAGACTGATAGTTCGCCTTGGATATCTCGTAGTCGCGATTGATGGACGCGAGCTCCTGTTCCCGGATCGGAAGCCTCCCAATGCCCCTCTGGAGAGAATCGAGCCGAGCCTGGACGCTCGTCCGTTCCTCCTTCAACGTTGCAATCTCTTTGGCCGCAAGATCCTGTTGGGTTTTGAGCTTTTCGGCCTGCTCTCTACTGCGAATGAGAGCCTCGCTGAGTTGCAGCGCCCTCTCATTCCTGATCTTCGGCAGCGTCACAATCATGGAGGCAGAGCTCTCCTCACGCGGCGCCTTTGTTGCGTCGGCCGTGGGACCACTACCCGGAGCGGATTTCTTGAGAGCGTTCTCGTCTTTCTCCTCTTCCTTGCGGACCAAGGGAATCAGATCGCGAAGTTTTTTTACATCCGGGTGTTGATCGGTGTAGAATAGCAGTAACTTTTCCAACTGCTGCTGAAGGCGTTCGGATGTCTGTGCGGGCTCACCGGAAGCGGAAGCGATAGCCTGAGCAGGCGCAGGGCTGTTCAGTTGGTCAAACAGTTGCGAAATTGCCGCTTCCGAAGCCTGAGCCGATGCCAGGGCGGTCTCTTGCATCGTTCTAGTCTGTTCGGCTCGATCAACCTCCTGGGTTATGCCCTGGAGGCGCACCTGGAGTTGGGAAGCCGCCGCAATGAGAGCATTCTCCTGCTGGGGGAGCTGTCCGTTGAATCTCAGTTTGTAGTCGCCCAGCTTCTTTTCCTGCTCTTCCAGGCGGAGTTTGGCGGCGTCCATCTGGCTCGCCAGAAACTCAGATGTGCCAACCGCCTGAACCTCCCTCGCCTGAATGTTCTCATCGATAAACAGGGTTGCGAGCTGATTGGCCACCTGCGCCACAACCGCCGGATTCGGCCCTTCATATGTCACCCGGAATGCGCTCGGGCGGCTATCCGCCTTCTTGGCCCAACTTGTTTCCAGTTGAATGCCGATGTCGCCCCGCATCATCTCGATGATTTCTTCCTGCGTGCGGGCGCGGCGCTCCTCGCGGTAGAGATCGAACCTCGTCACGATCTCAAGCAACCGGGTGGAAATGAGAATCTGCTGGCTCAAGCTGCTGAGCCGGTCCTTAAGATCGTCATTAATCGTC
>Ga0224534_1001200_pt1 | contig 14059 bp, 16 predicted proteins | sample 714E12024metaG_FD_172012 | JGI IMG/M metagenome (GOLD analysis project Ga0224534, IMG submission 172012) | Peat soil microbial communities from Stordalen Mire, Sweden - 717 E1 20-24 | ecosystem: Environmental > Terrestrial > Soil > Wetlands > Peat | place: Sweden: Norrbotten County, Stordalen... | reverse complement strand
TCACTTCTCCTCCATCAGGATGTGAAGGGGACTTCCACCCCCAAGCTGTCACTCATGCACGGCGTACCATGAAAAGGGCACGGCGTTAGCCGTGCCCTTCCGTTAAACTGCCGTGCTCGATCGCCGCGTCGAATTACTGCAGATACACTCCCGGATGTACATTCTCGGGGGCGTGGATCTTCACGCCTGGCTGACTCGTCGTCAGCTTGATCTGCGTTAGCGTGTCCCGCCTCTCGCGCGCTCCGCTGACGTTGAAACTGACCGTGTAGCTCTGCGCGATGGCCTTGTCGAACTGACTGAGATATGGTGCAAGCGATGGCGGCGTGATTGTGCCCATGTAGAACGACTCTCCTCCCGTGGCCTCAGCTACCTGCTGCAGATAGTTCTGGCCGCTGAAGCTGCCCCTGCCACCCCGCAGCCCGGCCTCGCCGTAGTAGATCGAGTACACTGCAACGCCCGCGCGCTCCGCATCCTCCTGCGCGGTCTGTACGTAAGGGCTGTTCTGGTTCATTATCGAAGGCCTGCCGTTGTAGGGATCTACGCCGTTGGTAATCATCAGCACAAAGCGTGCACCCGGCTCATTCGCGGGCCAGCGCTTCACAAACTCCGAGAGACAAAAGTACGGGCTGGCATCGACACCGGCAACCGACATAGGAATCCGCAACTGAGCGGCCACAGCTTCATGGTTGGCCGAGAACCCGGGGTTACCGCGCACGGTGCCATTCTGCATGTACCCGACCAGCACCTTTGTGCCTGCCGGAAGCTGATTGATGAAGTCCGTAAACTCGCCGATCTGGCTGCCAAACGTGAACCGCAGGCCGTCATCGATGAGGATGGCAACCTGTGCTGCAGCCGGAGCCACGGGCGTCACCGAAGTGATCGGTGTCTCGCGACGGCTCACCTGCAACCGCAGCAGAGCCGGATCGAGCGGAGCTCCGCTCTTGGATTGCACCGTGATGAGCGCAGTCGTGGGAACCGGACCCTCCGCGGGTGTCTCCTGGGCGAGCATAGGCACCGTCGCAACCACAAACCCTGCGAGCAGTACAGGCGCGAACTTCCTACGAAATGGCTTGGACATGATCTTTCTCCATCTTCTTAGACGAGGGTTGCGAGGCACAGGTGGCACATCGCCCCGGGTAATCCTATGCCAAAACCCGGAGACGTCGCTGCATCCCCGGGGTTTGGGAGCAAACCCTAGTTTCCGCCGAGCCGAAGCTTCAGCCCGGTGCGAAACGTCAGAGGGAGTCCCGGATAGCCGATCGGCCCAATATGCTGGTCATTCAGCAGGTTATTGATCTGTGCAAAGTACGTAAAGCCGTGCTTCAACGCATAGGTTGCGCTGATGTCCAGCTTCACATAGCCGAAATCGAGATCGCGGTTCGGCAACAGCAACGTATTGCCGCCGCTCAGATCGGAGTAATCGAGAAAGGTCGAGTCGTCGCTCTTGCTGGCGAGTGCGCCCTTGAACGCCAGGCTGAGCCTCGTCCGGGTATATTGCACCTCAAAGTAACCCGTATTCGGAGCTCGCCGGAATGGGCGTGCTCCCACCAGCGGACTCTCCGCGCCGATCGCGATCCCCGGCAAATTTGGGTTCTCCGTCGGCATTCCCTGGTTCGCAGCCACCGCATCCGAGGCGAAGGACTGCAGCACGCGCGCGTCCAGATAGGTGTAGCCGCCGCGCACCAGGATACGCGGCTTGGGCTGCCACGCCAGCTCGACCTCCGCACCCTGCGCGCGGAATGCAAGTGAGTTCACGTACGCCTCATACAGCTCGACACTCTGGTTGATATTGAGCCCAAAGTATTGCGCCAGCGCTGCGGCATCCACGCCCTCCAGTTGGCGGTCGAAGACGTTGTGGAAGTAGCCGGCCTTCAGCGTAAGCTTCTCTCCCAGGATGTTCTGATCAATGCCAAGATCGTACGTGCGCGAACGCTCTGCCGCCTGCGGCGTGATGTGATACAGCGCTATATCCGCAGTATCGCCTGCTTCCAGCTGCGTGTACAAGCTCTCGAACTCGATCGCCAGCGTCGGCTCCTGAACGCCGGTCGCCGCGTTGGCCCGCAGCCGTGTTCCATGGAACAACTTGCCCGACGACCGCACCGGAACATAGCTCAGCCCAAACCGCGGCGTTCCAGCAATCCCATACAGATGGTTCTTCTCCACCGCTCCACCAGCCGAGTAGAACAGCCGGTTGAAGAACTCGCCTTGAAACTGCAGGTTGTACTCGAAGTTTGTGCGCTGTGTCTTCTCAAACTCGCCGTAGTCGGCGTCGTTGAAGCTGCCTCGCTCGTTGTCATACCGAAACCCAAACAGCCCAATGAAGTGCGGCGAGAGGCTGTAATCGCTCTGGTAGTAAAGCTGATCGCGGTTGGAGTCCTGATTGATATTGGCTCCATACACGTCCGTCTGCCCTGTCACCGTATAGCCATTCGCGCCGCGGATCGTCATCGCTGGCCCGAAGTACTCTGTGTACGCGTAAGGCGTTCCGGCGTAGAACGTCACCGGCGTTCCCTGGTTGCCGAACTGTGCCTCCTGCTCCCGCTTGCGAGCAATGCCGTAGCGCAACAGATTATGCCACTTACCCTTGTATCGGTTCTCGAGCGTAATGTTCGAGTAAAGGTCCTGGTCGCCCTGCTTGCTATCGTCCGAGATCCCCCAGAAGTCATGCGGCCCCGGTACGCCCGTCGCTGAGTCCGCATTGCGAATCGTAAAGCGTATCTGCGTGTTGCCGTTGAAATCGTACCCAACGTTGATCGCCGAGGTCCCCGAATGGTACTTGTCCAACGGCAGCGCATTGGACGTGTCCAGCCGCGAGAACGCGCCATAGTAGTCCAACTTCTGGAGCGTTCCGCCGACGGACACCTCGTTGCGCCACGTGTACAGATTGCCCGCGTCGCCCGAGTAGTTCAGCACCGGCTTGAGCGTCGTTCCGCGTGGCGTCTCGATATTGATCACCCCGGCGCCCGCATCCGTGCCATACATCGCGGAGTCCGGCCCCCGCACCAGCTCGATCTTGCTCACAGCCGTCGAGCTCACCGTGCCGAAGTCGAATGTCCCGCCCACATCGTCGGCGGGCATACCATCGATCGTCACGAGATTTGCCGTAGAGTTACCGCCCCGCATAAACAGGCTCGTGACGCCACCGGTCTGCCCCGTCTGGACCAGGAACGCACCCGGCGTCTGCCGCATCTCCTCAATGACGCCCGCTTGCAGCGCCAGCGCCTCGCCCGGAATCACACTCACCGGCGACGTTAGCTGCGGCAACGGCGTTGCGATGCCCGTTGCGGTAACGGTGATGTCCTGACGCACTGTGTTCGTGGCGAGCACCACATCCTGCTCGAGCACATCGGTTGCGCCCCCGTAAAAGTCCACCCCGATCGCGGGCAGGAATCCGCTTGCCGAACCAAGCAGTGTGAACCTGCCCGCATCAGCTGATCGAATCTCATACGATCCATCGGAGTCCGCGTAGGCAATTCCGACGACTTTGCCACCCTCGACCAATCGCACCATTCCGCCCGGCAAAGGCTTGCCCAGCGCATCCGTTACACGGCCACGCACAACCACGGCCTGCGCACAGATCGAAACAATGAATCCAGAAAGAAGAATGAGAGCGACGCGTCGAGCGAACCTCGCGCGTAACGACAAGCTGGCCGCATTGCGGCGCAGAGACATATACATAGTGTTCTCCTCCGCTTCCCCGTCGGAAGCGTGGCAGGCAAAACAGCAGCGGAACCGGTCTCCTGACTGGCGCGATTTCAAAGTCGACCCTTGTACTGCAGAGAGCGTCCCTTCCCGATGTCCATTGGACGATCAGTGGGCTCTTCCAGGCCTACTTCACCTTGCATATTCGCTTCAATAGCGACAGCCAGGTGCGCGCATCACAGTTGCGGGGCAGTGGCGGAGTTTCACCGCGCTTCCCGAACATTCCTTTGCGGTAGCGTGAAAGTACAACGCGTCGCTTTCAACAACAGCGACTCAGAAACAGCAAGCGAGACTCTAGTGTACGGCGTGCCCTGAGGAAATCCACCGCTACCCGCGTGGACATGCGTGTGCTCATAAAGTCAGTTCCCAGGCAATACGACGAACGGCGTAACCTCTTTCGGCATGCCCGCATCCAACGCCGTTCTCAACAGCGTCGCCGTCGATGGCAGCGCCCACACCGGCGATTGCAGCTCCGGCATCGGCTTGGACTTGAATATCCTGCTGGTCTGCTTCACCATCCAGCGTGCCGTAGTCTTCGCCTTCTTCCGACGCGCGCTGTCTGTCGAAATTCCTGTTCCGGCGTACATCTGCCGGTACAGCTTCGAAAGCATCACGAAAGCCACCCTTGCCCTGAGGTTCGGCACGCATGCCGACCTCTGCCAGATCGCGCTCCAGTTGTAGAATCTGTCCCAGACCTTCTGCGTGCGCTCGCGAATCTCGTCCGAGCTCATCGACGGATGCGGCGTGAACATCTTCGGCCGCACCGCGGTTGGAATCAGCCAGTAGCGCGTGATCGGCACATCTCCAACCATCGTCGGGTTCTTGGCCTGCTCCTTCTCCCAGTGTCCAAAGTCGACGGTCCCGGGAAACGGTGTCATCATCACAAACTGCGCAAAGGTCACGCCCGCCTTGATCGCCATCTCGACCGTCGCATCGAAGGTCGCGGGCTTGTCCGTCGGCAGACCGAAGATGAACGAACCCAGCACATGCACACCATGTTTCTTGAACGTCTGCAACTGCTTCGCCAGCGCCTCGCCCGAGTAGTTCCAGTCTTTGAAGACCGCCTTCAGTCCCTCCGGCGTCACCGCCTCCACGCCCACCAGCGCGCCCTTGATGTTGGCCTTGCGCATGGCGTCCAAGTACTCACCATCCTCGCCCGCCTCCATCGTGATCTGCGTGAAGAACACCATATCCTTCGGCAGCTTTGCGAGCTCCTCCATCAGTTGGAACCGCTCCGTGCGGATCGCCATCAGTTCTTCCAGTTTGGCGGTGTTGCCCTGTTCACGGGCCAGCCGCAGGTCGGTCAATGTCACGGGGTAAAAGTTGTCGTCAGCCAGCGCGATGAAGCGGAAGCCAATTCTCCGCAGGCTGATAATTTCGTCGATGACGCTTTGAAATTGCCGCTGCCGTGGAGCCTGCCCGTCGGTGCGCCACACGCTGCAGAACGAACAGTGCTTCGGACAGCCGCGAATGGTCTGGACCGAGGCCCACATGTACTTGTCAGGGGGCATCAAATCCCATCGCGCCGCCAGGAACTGGCTTCCCTCGATGCGTCCGCCCTCGTAGATTCGCTCTGGCGCTCCGGCGAGACAATCGACCACCGCCTTGCCCCACGCGATATCGCCATCGCCCGTCACTACAGCATGGGCCTCGCCTTGTGCGAAAGCCTCTTCAGGAAAGAGCGTCGCATGAATCCCCCCATAGACCACCCAGGCACCGCGAGCGCGTGCCATGCGACCGACTTCGTACCCACGCAGCGCATTGCCCGTATGCACGCTGATGCCGACGATGTCGCCCGCAGCGATCGTCGCTGGAACAATCTGCTCCAGCGACTCATCCACCAGGATGGGGTCACCGGCTACACCGGGCGTGGCTGCTGCAAGAACAAACAGCCATCGCGGCGTAATGACGGCTGTACCAAAAGAGTTGTCGCTGGGATTTACGAGATGAACACTCATCGAATCCGACCTTTCCTCGTGCGAGTACGGTGGCTTCAGGGAGTTGTCTTCACAATGCGACGAACTGTTCCGTGTCGCTCAGACAGTGTTCGTAGATCGCGGTTCTTCCCGCCGGGCTATCTCTTTCATCATACATAGCTGGGATGAGATCTGCCCCTCGGGCCAGACTGCTCCATCATGAACTTTCGTTCACGTGTCAGGCCCTCAAAGGCTTATAAAATGCACTCAATGAGCCGCCATGGCTTTGGCTTTGGCTTTGCGAATCGCAACTTCTGCATCGTGCCCAGGGTCCAACTCCTTGCCTTACAGCGTCAGCAGCACCTTACCCGTTGTCTTGCGTCCGGTGAGATCCCGATGCGCCTTCGCTGCCTCGTCGAGTTTGTAACTCGCGCCGATTCTTACGTGCAGCTCACCGCTCGCAACCCATCCAAAGACATCTGCTGCCCTGCGCTCGAGCTCACTCCGCGTCCGCACGTAATCCTTCAGTGTCGGTCGCGTCACATACAGCGAACCCAGCGTCGACAACCGAATCAGATCGAACGGTGGCACCGCGCCGCTCGATGCACCAAAGAGCGCCATCAGCCCGCGCGGCCGCAAACACTTGAGCGAGTCCTCAAACGTGGTCTTGCCCACCGAGTCGTACACCACCGGCAAGCCATCTCCATCCGTCTGCCGCTTCACCTCTTCGACGAAGCTCTCGATCATATACAGAATCACCTTGTCCGCACCCGCACCGCACGACAACTCCGCCTTCTGCTCGGTCGAAACCGTCGTCAGCACCCGCGCTCCAAGCCGCTTCGCAATCTGCGTCAGGAGCAACCCCACGCCACCTGCGCCGGCATGGATCAGCACTGTCTCGCCAGCCTGGATTGCGTGCGTATCGTGGGCCAGATAGTGCGCCGTCAGCCCTTGCAGCAGCACTGCGGCTGCCTGCTCGAAGCTCATCGCATCGGGAATCCTCAACAGCTCCGAGGTCGGCGCGCAGGCAAACTCCGCATAGGTTCCGCGCGTGCCGTTCCACGCAACGCGATCTCCCACCTTGAAGCCACTGGCCCCTTGGCCCAACGCAATAACTGTTCCAGCCGCCTCCTGCCCGGGAACGAACGGCAGTTCCACCGGATACCGTCCCTCGCGCAGATACGTATCGATGAAATTGACGCCTGCTGCTTCAATTTTGACGAGAACTTGCCCAGAACCGGGCTTTGGCACCGGCAACTCGACCAGCTCCATCACCTCCGGCCCACCTGTTTTTTTGATCTGTATCGCGCGCATCGCTGACCTCTTTTATTGGATTTAGCGGCTAAGACTCTCTTCCGAAGGCTTGATTCGCACAATGCGGTCCACCGCATACGGCGTATTCTGCGACTGCGTAAAGAAGTGGCGCACCTGCAGCTCGCCCAGTAACCCTACGCCAATCAGCTGAATCCCCGCCAGAATCAGCACCGCCGCGATGATGAACCACGGTGCATGCTCCCCAGCCACATCATGTCCCGTAAGCAGCTTGTGCAGCAATAGCCACGTTGCAATGCCTCCGCCCGAAAGCACACCCAGCGATCCAATGCTGCCAAAGAAGTGCAGCGGTCGCGTCATGTATTGCAGCAGAAACCGAATCGTCAGCAGATCGAAGAAGACCCGGAATGTGCGCGAGATCCCATAGTGGCCTTGCCCAGCTTCGCGCACCGGATTCGTGATCGGCACTTCGCAGATGCTTGCGCCATACCAACTCGCCAGCGCCGGGATAAACCGGTGCATCTCGCCGTACAGCGGAATGTTCTGGATCACCTCGCGGCGATAGGCCTTGAAGGTCGTGCCGAAGTCGTGAATATCCACGCCCGATAGCTTCGCCATTAACCAGTTCGCTACGCGCGAAGGCACTCGACGGAGCATCATATTGTCCGCCCGCTGCGCACGCCATCCGCTCACCACGTCGTAGCCCTCTTCAAGCTTCGCCAGGAACATCGGAATCTCCGTCGGCTCGTGCTGCAGATCGCCATCCATCGCGAGAATGTACTCACCCGACGAATGGTCGAACCCCGCCGCCAGCGCCGATGTCTGCCCAAAGTTCCTCCGCAGCTTCACCACCAGAACCCGCGAATCCACCGCCGCAATCTCCTCGAGCAGCCGATACGTGCGGTCGCGCGACCCGTCGTCGACAAACACCAGTTCGAAGCTCGACCCCACCTGCTCCATCACGCCCTTGACGCGATCATAGAGTTTAGTGACGTTCTCTTCTTCGTTATGAAACGGCACGACGATGGAGTACTTTGGCACGATCTGATTTTACGCCGTGTTACAGCCGTTGAGGTCGAGATACACTAAGGCCATGTGGCCCGGTAGCTCAGTTGCATAGAGCAGCGCACTCCTAACGCGAAGGTCGGCAGTTGGACTCTGCCCCGGGCCACCACAAATCCCCAATAAACACGCCATCTTTATAGACTCGGGTCAAAACAGCAGAAAAACGTTCTCGGCTTGGGGATACTTTGGGGATACCTACGCCGACAGTATCCCCGGCCGGGTTTGATAGCGCTTATCAAGTTCTGCGCGTTAGCAGCCCCGCGGCTCCGTTCCATCGATCAAAGTTCGCTACCTGTGCGCTCGTTCCGAGCGAGCACCTGCCTGCTACAGACGACTTCCAAGCGATTCACCCATCTCTTTCGTTGGCCGTGGCGATAGCCGGACCCTGAATGCCCGCTCCAATCTAAAGCCACATGCCGGACCCATCGAGCGACGCTGCATCGACTGGTCTGGCCTCATGGTCGAAAGAATCGGGGTCAAGCGAACCTATTTTCAAGAAACCAAAAATAATCTATCTGCCGCGATACCGCTAAGCCAGAACGAGCGTATAGAGTCTCGTCTTGCGATGGGTAGTTGGCCGACTCACTCGACACTGAAGAAAAGAGCTCTAACCATGAAACCCCACAAAACCACCATGCCCCGCCTCCTGTACAGCCGCCGCGATGCCGCAGAAATCCTCGGCATCTCAATCCGCTCGATCTATCTATTTGATCACCACCGGCGAACTCGCGACCCGGACCATCGGTATGGGCGGAAACCTACGACTATTGGAAGGAAGCTGGCATGGATTGGTTCGCTCTATAATGCGCGACCGCGCAGTATCAGGTAAGTCGCCCTCCAGCCGACGGTGTAGCCAAAATCCGAAGGAAAGCCTCAAAGTACGTTGTGATCCATGGTTGGCGCATCTGGCAAGGTCCATCTCGCCGCCCTCTTCACCATGACACTCTAGGCGGGGTAGTTCCACGGACTCCTCTCGAATCTGTCATGCCGAGGGCTACCCCGCCGGCGAGATGAAGCACGGCCCCAACGCCCTCATCGACGAGACGCTTCCAGTCGTGTGCATCGCAACGCAGGACCCCAACGACCCCAACTCGGTCCTCAAGTACGAAAAGACCCTCTCCAACATCCAGGAAGTCACCGCCCGCAGCGGCCGCGTCATCGCCATCGCCATCGCCATCGCCATCGAAGGCGACACCCACATCTCGCGGCTAGTCGAGCACGTCATCCATATCCCCCAATCCCACGAGCTCCTCCTCCCCATCCTCGAAGTAGTCCCCCTCCAACTCCTCGCCTACCACATAGCCGTCCGCCGCTGCTGCGACGTAGACCAACCCAGAAACCTCGCCAAGAGCGTGACGGTGGAATAAGAGCACAATCCGACTAGCACAACTGATTCTGTACATCAATGTCGGCCACTGTGCACCATTGTTGGCCACAGTGCAAAGCTCTGGCCAGTTTGGCATGTAAGTGATTGCAATAGTGGCTTGCAGAAGTTGGACATACCACTTGTTTCCGTTTCATAGCTCTCTCCGCTTTCTAGTAGCTAGTCGATGCGCGTGGCGAGTCCAAGAATTTCGAGCCGAATGCCATCGTATGCCTTTCCGAGCCTCGGTGCGTCGAGCGTCTCCTGGTGATGTCTCACGGCGTCGCTCCAGCGATTTTCGAGGTTCAGAGCCTTCACGTCCGCGGCGGTGAACACTCGGTCGCGGATCACACGGAAGCACTCTGCCTGGGCCTCCACGATCTCACGTTGTTCTTCCGGGCTCAACGCGCGTGCGGGATATATCTTGAGCGAGGCACGTAGGGACGTCGATAGGGCTGTCAGCAACTCTCGCCATTCCTCATTTCGCTGATCGAGCATCCATTGCTTTTGCTGCCATGAGCGTGTCAAGAAATGTCCGACGATAATCCCGATCATCGGCCCGATGGCACCCCAAATCGCTAATACCGCTGTAAGTTTTTGCATAGTTGAATTCTATTCATCGACGTGAGGGGCGGCCTTCAGTCTGGTAGACGCATAACCTCTACGGCCGCAGCATCGGCGCCGCCTTGCCACGACATCCGGGCGAAGGGAGAAATAGTATGACTTGCCAACTACATGACCCTTGACATTGACCGGCCTTCTCATGGAAGGCCGATGCACTCATCGAGTGTGGAGTCGCGACCCAGTCGAACTTTGAACCGCGTGGAGAATGCCGCTGATGATTTTAGCTGACGCGCCAAACTCCGATGCAATTTCGGCCATTGTTCGCCCGGACAATCGCGATTTAAGAACGTCAGCCGCGGGACATTTAGGGTAATTCAGATAATCAATGTTTTTGTTTGGCGAATGCGGTTTATCAATTCTGGGAACGTTGACGCCACTAGCTACTAGGGCTCGTTGGACTGCCATCACGACGCAGCGGGAGATTCCAAGCTCTGACGCAATTGCGCTATGTGTCTTTCCCAGCTTTCGCCCTTCAATCAACGTTTGGGTGGAACACTTCGGATGTGACAAATAGTTCACTTCACCAGACCGCAGATCCAGCGCGTGCACTACGCGCTTAACGATGTATGTGGTTGTGCTCAGCTTGCTCGCGATTTGGGAGATGGTTAAGCCCTCGATTATGAGAGACTTGACCGCTTCTGAAGAGCAGGATGGATGCGACAGGTAGTTTTTCTTCACGTTTACTGCCGGAACGATCAATTCAAATGTCATTGTGATTTCCTTGTAATGCCGTAGGTCTAGCGGGAGTTTGGCCGATGGCATTACGGAAGTACTCGGACCTAAGGGGCGGAAGGCCCCCTTGATCCGATAGACTGGAACGCCATTCTCGAACTCCGGGATCAGAATCAGGCGATCAAGGTGGCGTCGAAATGCTTCGCGCGTGGCGAGGCGGTCAGACCCCAGAATGCTCGGGAGATTCTGAAGTTCGGCCATGAAGAACTTCCGTACCTCTTCGAAGGAAGGCATGACTAACACTGAGGCCGAGTCATTTTTCTGGCTTTGAAGAAGTGTTTTCCTTCTTTCGAGCCTTGCCAATTCATCTAGCAGGGACTTGGAAGGGCCGTAATCACGAAGGGAAGCAATGATGTTCTGGATTGAGGTTTCAACGAGACGAACCTGTCCGCATGTACTCTGAGAACCGCCCTGTTTCCTTTTGGCCTCCTGTATCTGACTTTCTATTTCTTTACCAAGCAAACTGTGAAATTCACTCAGCGTTTGATTCACCGAGGTAGTACTGAGCACCTCTTGAATGACTTTTTGAATCACTGCATCCTCCAGTGCTAATTCGTGGAGGGAGTGTGCGTTCGGGCATTGTTTCTTGAACCTGTGCTTCTTACAACCGAGAAGACGTCCAGATTTTGTTGTGTAACCAGTGGCAATAATCGAATCGCCGCAAATACCACAGGCCAGCAAGCCGATCAGCAAAGGAACAACTTCTCCTGATCGTTTGGCCATTCCGCCAAGCTTGGCGAGGCCAAATCCATGGTGAGTTGCAATGGTTGCTTGAGCCTGATCCCACAACTCGCTGGAAACAATCTCAAGTTCTGGCCAGTACTCAACTGTCCATTCTTCTTCGGGGACAGGCTTGCCGATACTCTTTCCAGTTACGGGATGCTTTGCCTGCCGTGTTCGCCCCCATTCCAAGCGACCTTTGTAAATAGGGTTATGGAGAATAAGACCTACATTGCGGGAGTTCCAGGCTTCCACGCCGACTCGTCGTCCCGGTGCTGGATAATTTGCAGTGGTGCAGCGGTCCGCAATTTTCTGGAAGCTAATACCGTCACGTGCCCAAGCAAACATCTGCCGTACAGCCTCGGCTTCTTCCTCAAGGATGATTATCTTCGTTCCCTTTACCGCTTTCAACGAGCTTGAGCAGGGAAGTAAGTCCCGCCCGCGTTTCCAAGGTCTCGCCCGAGATTCCGGCGTCGGAGAAATTCAGTGCTGAATCAAAGGTCCACCCTTTCCCTGTTGCGGCCTCCTTGCATTCGTGGATTTGGCTGTCAAGTGACGCCTGTGTCTGGAGATCCTCGTCAGAGAATCGGTTGTAGCAACCCACTATAGTTCGAATGGGTTCCTGCTGATTTGGCTGGAGGGGCTTTATCATTGGGCCCCCCAGGTGGATTGGATTTCTTGGAGATGAGCTATGTTATTGAAAACAAGCTGCATTCCTGGATTGGGGGAAACGCAGAGAGTTCTATATGAGGTGAGCCAGGGGAGCCAATCTTCTTTTATAATCAAGCAGTTAGATGATTGTCTAATCAAGATACCATCAGAACTGCCATCACATCTGCTCCGTGACTCAGCTTAAGAGGCCAAGTGCGTATTGTGCGTGGACTCCTTCACCCTGCTTCTAGCTTAGCGGGGCGCGGGCTCCGTGACGGATATGGACGATCAGCACGCGGTTTGAGCGATCGTCGATGCGGTAGAGGATGCGATAGATGTGGGGCTTGTTGCCGTAGTGGAGGAAGCGGAGGTTTGGATCGTAGCGGGTGAGGGTTCCGCGGTTGGGGAGGGTGGCGAGCTTTTCGATGTCGGCCTGAAGGCCGTCAAACCAGCGGGCGGCGGCTTGCGAGTCGGCGGCGTGGATGGCGGCGAAGATCTGGCCGAGGTCGCGCTCGGCGCGTCGTGAGAACTCTACGCTATAAGCCATGTTGCTTGCGTAGCTGCTCGAAGACTTTGGCGGCGGGGCGGGTTCGATTGGCGGCGATGTCGGCATCGCCCTGGCGGAGGCCTTCGCGCTCGTCGGCGGCGGCGGCGAGGTCGAGGAGGCGCTGGTAGGCGGCAGCGGAGAGGACCGTGGCTTCTGCTTTGCCGTTGACGGTGAGAATGATGGGGCGCCCGGTCCTCTTGAGCTGCTTCATCATTTTGACGGAGTTATTGCGGAAGGTGGTGAGGGGCTGGATGTCCTGGGTGATGTCGAGCATGTTGGCCTCCGTGGAGGTAGTTTATCGTACCTTTTGAGGTATTGGGGGGGTGGAGGAAGGCAATTTGGTCGTTGCGCCTGCGGCTTCACTCCGGCCTTCGGCAGAGCGGTAGGGCCTGCGGCCCTTCGCGGGCGAACACATTTGTGACGCGCCGACTTCCAACGTATCCTCGTGATGGGTGAATTGATGGTTATCAGCAGGTCCCTTAGCGCGGATGGGAATTTCGCGCCATCCGCCGTAAACTTTCTCAAAAACATTCCGGAGAAGTATCTGTTTCACGCTCAACAGAAGCTTCGTCACCCCGCCGCCATTTATTCCTTTTCCCTTACCAAAATCTCCGAAGCTTTAGGCAAAGTTATTCCGGAGTATCTCGCAAAATCGTCGGAGTTTCGGTACGCGGACGGAAAACAGTTCGATATAACGATTCTGCTCAGTCAGCAAGAGACTTTGCTCAAAGCGCTTCAAGAACATATAGACGATTGCTACCTCATTCTGAAGACGCTCGTCGACCCGTCCGCGGTTAAAAGGACTCCGCTTTTTGCTGACCGGTATGTGATCGAAAATAAGCTTCCGGGAGCAAAATATTTCCAGCGTGCAATAGTGACTGTCAAGAGTCATCTCCAGATTGCGAACAAGCTTAAGCATCAGCAAGGGAGACTACGTGCCGTCGCGGCATGGCCTCCCGCTTCAGTGCATTTTGGTTATTTTCTGGAAGAGCCGGACGATAAAGGCGTATTGGGTCCTTCTGCTGACATCCATCCCGACCAGGGTGCGTTCTCTTTTTCACACGATCTTCCGTTTCGTCTCTGGGACTTGTACGTCTGCTCGGAAAAATTGGTCGAGGCGCTCAAGACTGCGTTATCGACGCTGCACGGTTTCCAACTCACTTCGTGTGTTGCAGCGGAGCCGTGTTGGTGCTCTGTCGTCGACAACATTTGCAAAGTACCATTAGCTATCTTTCCTAAGGAACAGCAGAAGCCTCTAGCGAGGTTCCTCATGAAGGATCCGGATACGCTAGAGATTCACTTTCCAGTCCTGGTCAATGTTGCATTTCCTAAACCGCTGAAAATGACCTTGCCCCCGCAAAACGTATCCCTTAGCGAGCTGCTCTAATAGCCGAAAGGGACAGGAAAATGACGAAGGGGACGCGTGGCCGTTACACGCTGGAGTTCAAGCAGGAAGCGGTGCGGCTG
>Ga0224534_1001198_pt1 | contig 14078 bp, 10 predicted proteins | sample 714E12024metaG_FD_172012 | JGI IMG/M metagenome (GOLD analysis project Ga0224534, IMG submission 172012) | Peat soil microbial communities from Stordalen Mire, Sweden - 717 E1 20-24 | ecosystem: Environmental > Terrestrial > Soil > Wetlands > Peat | place: Sweden: Norrbotten County, Stordalen... | reverse complement strand
CCTGGGCGACTGAGGTGTATTTCTCGCCGCCTTTCCAGCCGGAATAGGTCATATATTCCTTGGCGGTTTCCTTCTTGCCGGTGAGCCGGACTTTTTCGGCATTGATGACAATGACGAAGTCGCCAGCGTCGAGATGCGGCGTGAAGACGGGCTTGTTTTTGCCGCGCAAAACGTCGGCAACCTGCACGGCCAGCCGGCCAAGCACGGCGCCGTCGGCGTCAATCACGTGCCACTTCCGCTGGTCCAAATTCACTTTGGGCAAATATGTTTTCATCTTAAACCTGAGCAAAGGAACGGAAAATTTATCAAACGCGCGGACGAAGTCAATAAGGCATTTCGAGCTGTTCAGCCGTTAGCTTCAGCCGTCACACAGCGGAACTGGTGACATTTGCTTGACTTCCCATGGCGGGCAATTCATTAAGCAGGCCCAAAAGAAGTTGATACTTCCCTAATGAATTTGTTTCGCCGAAAAAGCGTCGCCGACCTGCAGGCTGAAGTGCTGACGGACAAAAGCCTCAAACGTGCTCTGGGGCCGGTGAATCTGACCGCACTGGGAATCGGCGCCGTCATCGGCGCGGGCATTTTTGTCCTCACCGGCCAGGCGGCCGCGAAATACGCGGGGCCGGCCATCGTTTTTTCCTTTGTGCTGGCCGGGCTGGCCTGTGCGTTCGCCGGCCTGTGTTACGCCGAATTCTCAGCCATGATTCCCATTTCCGGGTCGGCGTACACTTATGGCTACGCGACGCTGGGCGAATTCGTCGCCTGGATCATCGGCTGGGATTTGATCCTCGAGTATTTGTTCGCCGCTTCCACGGTTGCCGTCGGCTGGTCGGGATATGTGGTGTCCTTTCTTCAGGAGCTTGGAATCACCATCCCGTCCGCCTTCACTTCCGGGCCTTACAACCATGTGACTCCGCCCGGCGCGGGGTGGAACATCTGGCGGCTGTTCACGGAAGGCTGGGTCAGCACCGGTGCCGTGTTGAACGTCCCGGCCATGTTGATCGTCGGGTTCATCACGTTTTTGCTCGTCCTCGGCATCAAGGAATCCGCCACGTTCAACAACGTCATCGTGGCGATAAAAATGTCGGTGATTCTGACGTTCATTGCCGTTGGGATTGCCTACATCAACCGGAACAACTGGCATCCGTTCATACCGCCGTCACTCGGCCCCGGCGAATTCGGCTGGAGTGGTGTGGTGCGGGGAGCGGCTGTGATATTTTTTGCCTATATCGGTTTTGACGCCGTGTCCACCGCCGCGCAGGAAGCCAAAAATCCGCAACGCGACATGCCCATTGGAATCCTGGGTTCGCTCGCAATCTGCACCGTGCTTTACATCGCCGTGGCGCTCGTTTTGACGGGCATTGTGTCCTACACCAAGCTTAATGATCCGGCCCCGATCGCCGTGGCGATCAATTCACTTGGGCCGTCGGTGGCCTGGCTGCGGCCCATCATCAAGATTGGCGCGATCGCCGGCCTTTCGTCCGTGATCCTGGTGATGATGCTCGGCCAGCCGCGAATTTTCTACGCGATGGCCAAGGACGGTTTGCTGCCGCCGGTGTTCAGCGCGGTGCATCCCAAATTCCGCACGCCCTGGATCGCCCAGATTCTCACCGGCGCGATCGCCATGCTGGTCGCGGGTCTGTTTCCCATCGGCCTGCTGGGCGAACTCGTGTCCATTGGCACGCTGCTTGCGTTCGCCATCGTCTGCGCCGGCATTTTCGTCCTGCGCTTCACCGATCCCAAAATACCCCGGCCATTCCGCACACCGGCATTCTGGCTGGTCGCGCCGCTGGGCGTGATTTTTTGCGGCTATTTGATGTATGGACTGCCTGCGGACACCTGGGTGCGGCTCATCGTGTGGATGGCAATCGGCCTGGTCATCTATTTCACCTACGGACGCCGCCATTCAAAATTGCAGGGGCCGACAATCCAAACTGCGCCGGATTGAAATTCGGTTTCCCGCCCCCACCCGCCCCATCGCCACCCCGAAAGCGCCAGAGGGCTGGCGCACTCCATGACGCTTCGCGCGGTTCGCAAATCGCCGGCATACGCCTCGCGTCTTGGACTGCGGCGGCCCTCCGCCGCTTTTCCCAGAGGCATATCCAACTGTGCCAATGTTAACTGGAACTGCTATAACAGTCCTTCGGGGAAAAATTATTTGACAACGGGCCGATTCATACCTACCGTTCGGTAGGTTTATGTCCAAACACGGTCTTGAAACCAGACGGCAGATCCTCCGGGCGGCGCTGAAACGCTTCGCCAACGGCGGGTACGCCGCCACGTCCGTCCAGCAGATCGTGGATGACGCGAAGGTGTCCAAGCCGGCGTTGTATTATCATTTCCGCGACAAGGCGGACCTGTTCCAGGCGCTCGTCAGCGAGGCGCACGACGAACGGTTGCAGGTCGTGCAGCAGGCTGCCGCCCGTAAATCCGATATTCGCGGACAGTTGATTGAAATCCTCGCGGCACTGTTCGATTATTTTCACAAAAACCGCGAGCTGACGCGCATCGCCTTCGCCACCGCGTTTGCCGCGCCGGGTGAAGTGCCGCCGGAACTGAACTATCTGGACCGCTGCCAGCGCAATCTCAAATTCATGCGTTCGCTGATCCGGCGCGCGCAGGTCGCCGGAGACCTGGACGACCGCTTTGACAGCCGGGACCTGGCTTACGGCTTTTATGGGCAGGCGCACCTTTGCATCACGGCGCATCTGGTGATGCCGGATTTTCGCCTGAACCGCCGGGCGGCGGAGCGCATCGTGGACCTGTTCCTGACCGGCGCGGGCGCGAAGAAACGGCGGGCTTGAAACATTTTTCACCGGGAATCATTACCATCGCAAAACCATGAAACGTAAAATTTTGACAGCGCGGCCTTGGATCATCCGCAGCTTTTAGCCAACAACCATATGAAAAACCTATCTATTCTATGCCTCTTGATCGCGGCGAGCGGGGTGTCTTGCTCCCGCACGCAAGCTCCGCCTCAAGTATTGCCGGAAGTGGCGACGGTGACAGTTGCCCGGCAGCCGGTCTTGCTGACCACCGAGCTGCCCGGCCGCACGTCTTCCTACCTCATCGCGGAGATCCGGCCCCAGGTCAACGGCCTCATTCAGAAACGGCTGTTCACGGAAGGAGCCGACGTCCAGGCCGGCCAGGAGCTTTATCAAATTGATCCGGCCCCCTTCCAGGCGGCGCTGGACAATGCCCAGGCTAATCTGCCGGCTCTCCGGCTGAGGGCTGACCGCTACAAAGAAGCACTGGTTGACAAAGCGGTCAGCCAGCAGGACTTCGATGATGCGGATGCCGCTTTAAAACAGGCCGAAGCAGCACTGGAAACGGCCCGCATCAATCTGAATTACACCCATATTGTCTCGCCGATTTCCGGCCGCATCGGGGCTTCCACGGTAACGGATGGCGCCATTGTGACGGCATACCAGCCCACGGTGCTGGCAACCATTCAGCAACTGGATCCCATTTACGTGGATGTGCCCCAATCCACATCTGAAATGCTGCGATTGCAGCGCCTTCTCAGCGAAGGACGGCTCAATCGTGACGGGACGAACGTGAATCAGGTGCAGCTCATCCTGGCAGATGGCACAAAGTATCCATTGGAAGGCACGCTGCAATTCCGCGACATCTCGGTGGATCCGACCACCGCATCGGTAATTTTGCGGATGGTTTTTCCGAATCCGAATGGAGTTCTCCTGCCGGGCATGTTCGTCCGGGCGGTGGTGAAAGAAGGTGTCAACGACCAGGCCATTCTGATTCCCCAGCAAGCGGTTTCACGCGATACCAAGGGAAATCCCATGGCCTTGATCGTGAACGCCGCCAGCCAGGTTGAACAACGGTTGCTGCGCCTTGACCGGGCGATTGGCGACCAGTGGCTCGTCTCCACCGGCCTGACGCCCGGCGACCGGGTCATCGTGGAAGGCATGCAAAGAGTGCGGCCCGGCGCCACGGTGAAAGCCGTGCCGTTTGATGACAGTGTGAAACAGCCCGTGAACACGGCCCAGCCAGCTTCAACCCCGAAATAACGGAGACGCGCCATGTTATCGAGATTTTTTCTGAAGCGGCCGGTCTTCGCCTGGGTCATTGCCATCATTTTGATGGTGGCGGGTTGTCTGGCAATCCACACCCTGCCGATTTCGCAGTACCCGCCCATCGCTCCTCCCTCCATCGCCATCACCGCCGTTTATCCGGGGGCGTCGGCGGAAACGGTTGAAAACAGCGTAACGCAGGTCATTGAACAGAAGATGACCGGTTTCGATTCGATGCTTTACTTGTCCGCGAGCAGTGATTCGGCCGGTTCTTCCCGCATTGAGCTGACCTTTACTCCCGGAACCGATCCGGACCTGGCCTGGGCCCAGGTGCAGAACAAACTTCAACTCGCCATGGCGAGTCTGCCGGCGGTGGTGCAAAGTCAAGGAGTGCAGGTGAGCAAGTCCACGAAAAATTACCTGATTGTCGTGGGGCTGATCTCAGAAGACGGGAGCATGGATGGCAATGACCTGCGGGACTACGCCCAGTCCACGCTGGAAAAGGTTCTTTCGCGGGTGCCGGGAGTTGGGGAAGTGCAGGAGTTCGGCAGCCAGTATTCGATGCGCGTCTGGCTGAACCCCGACAAGCTGACCGAATATAGCATGACGATTCAAGATGTGGTCACGGCGCTGCAAGCCTACAACGTGGAAGTATCCGCCGGGCAGTTTGGCGGGGCACCGGCGGAAAAAGGCCAGCGTTTGAATGCCTCCATCATTGTCCAGAGCATGCTCAAGACACCTGAAGAGTTTGCCGCCATTCCTATTCGCACCAATCCCGACGGTTCCATCGTGCGGGTGAAGGATGTGGGACGGACGGAACTCGGGACCGAAACCTACGATGTTGAAGTCTTTCACAATGGCAGACCCGCCGCCGGCATGGCCATCCGACAGGTCGCCGGCGCCAATGCCCTGGACACGGCCAATGCCATCCGGGCCAAGTTGAAAGAGATGAGCGCATTTTTCCCTGCCGGCATGAAGGTCGTTTATCCCTATGACACCACGCCTTTCATCAGGGTGGCCATTGGCGAGGTGGTCAAAACTCTTTTCGAGGCAATCCTGCTGGTTTTCCTGGTGATGTATCTTTTCATGGGCAACATGCGGGCCACCTTGATTCCGACCATCGCCGTGCCGGTGGTGCTTCTGGGAACCTTCGCGGTATTGGGGCTGTGCGGGTTCTCCATCAACATGCTGACCATGTTCGCCATGGTGCTGGCCATCGGCCTGCTGGTAGACGACGCCATCGTGGTGGTGGAGAACGTGGAACGAATCATGAGCGAGGAAGGTCTTTCCCCCCTGGAGGCCACGCGCAAGTCCATGGATCAGATCACCAGCGCGCTGATCGGCATCGGGTTGGTGCTCTCGGCGGTTTTCGGTCCCATGATGTTTTTCGCCGGGTCCACGGGGGTCATCTACCGTCAATTCTCCATCACCATCATTGCCGCCATGCTGCTCTCGGTGGTGGTGGCCCTGGTGCTGACGCCGGTGCTCTGTGCGACGTTTCTGAAGCCGGTGGAAAAAGGACATGAAGCGGCCGAGGGGGGAGTCTGGTTCCTGCGGCCTTTCTTTCGATGGTTTGACGGGGTTTTCTTCCAGACCCGAAACCGGTATCTGCAACTGGTCGGCCGGTTCCTCTCCCACAAGTTCCGCTATGTGGTTGTTTTTCTGGTGATCGTGGTGGCGATGGGATTCCTTTTTAAGCGGATGCCCACGGGCTATCTGCCGGATGAAGATCAGGGAATTCTGATGGTTCAGGCCATGCTCCCGGCAAATTCAACCCTGGAGCAGACCAAAAACGTCATGGAGGGGGTTCAAAAATATTTCCTGGAAAACGAGAAAGACGCGGTGGAATCCTGCATGACGGTTTCCGGCATGAACTTCTCCGGCCAGGGACAGAACGCGGGCCTCGCGTTCGCGAAGCTGAAAGATTGGAAACTTCGCGACCGTGCGGATTTGAGAGTCGGTCCGGTGGCTGGAAGGGCCATGATGGCATTTTCCAAGATCCGCAACGCGATGGTGTTTGCCTTTGCGCCGCCGGCGGTCATCGAACTGGGCCAGGCGAAGGGGTTTGATTTTCAGTTGCTGGACCGCGGCGGTCTGGGGCACGACAAACTGATAGCCGCCCGCAACCAACTCCTCGGCATGGCGGCCCAGAACGCGGCGTCAACGAATAACGCGGTATTAACCAAGGTCCGGCCCAACGGCCTTGAAGACACACCCGAATACCGGGTTGACGTGGATTGGGACAAAGCAGGCGCGTTGGGAGTGCCCATCACCTCGATCCACAATACCATCTCGGCGGCCTTTGGCAGCGCGTATGTCAACGACTTCATTCAAGGCGGCCGTGTCAAAAGAGTGTATGTTCAGGCCGACGCTCCCTACCGCATGTTGCCCCAGGATTTGGACCGGCTCTACGTGCGCAACAACACGGGCAAGATGGTTCCCTTTTCTTCTTTTGCATCCGGGCACTGGACTTCCGGCTCTCCGAAGCTGGAGCGGTTCAACGGTTTTCCGTCCATAAACATTTTGGGCGAGCCGGCACCGGGGAGAAGTTCCGGCGAGGCGATGCAGGCCATGGAAGGATTCGTGAAGAAGCTGCCACAGGGGCTCGGCTTTGACTGGAACGGGCTTTCCTATCAGGAGCGGCAGGCCGGTTCCCAGGCGGCTCCCCTGTATGCCTTTTCCATCCTGGTGATCTTCCTGTGCCTGGCGGCCTTGTACGAGAGCTGGCCCATCCCCATCTCGATCCTGCTGGCCCTGCCTCTGGGAGTCATCGGCGGCATCCTCGGATCGTCTCTCCGGGGCTTGCCCAACGACGTCTATTTCCAGATCGGGCTGTTGACGACTCTCGGCCTGACCACCAAGAACGCCATCCTGATCGTCCAGTTCGCCAAGGCGCGGGTGGAAGAAGAGGGGATGGGCCTGCTCGAAGCGACTCTGGAAGGGGCTAAATTGAGGTTTCGTCCCATCATCATGACATCGCTGGCCTTCGGATTTGGCGTCCTGCCGCTGGCGTTTGCGAACGGAGCGGGTGCCGGCGCGCAAAAGGCCATCGGCACCGCGGTGCTGGGCGGTGTGGTGACCTCCACCTTCCTGGTGACCCTGTTTGCGCCACTCTTCTACGTGTTGATCGAGAAAACCTTTGACAAACGCAACCGGCAACCAGCCGCCAAGAACGCCAAGACAACTCCATCTGGAAATCATTAAAATGAACAAGAACGTTTTCCTTTTATTGCTTGGCATTGCCATCGTCCCGGCCGGTTGCACGATGGCCCCGAAATACACCCGGCCCAAAGCCCCGGTCCCGGCTGAATGGCCGAACGGCGCCGCCTACGCCTCTCAACTTTCAACCAACAACTGTCAACTCCCGGAATGGCAGGAATTCTTCTCCGACGAAAAGCTTCAACAAGTCATCGGAATGGCCTTGACGAACAACCGCGACCTGCGGATTGCGGTTCTCAATGTGGAAAAGGCCCGGGCCATGTACGGCATTCAACGAGGCGAGCTGTTGCCAACGGTCAATGCCAACGGCAGCGCGACCAAACAACGGATTCCCGCCAATGTCGAGGGCTTCCCGGAACCGATGACGATTGAAAACTACGGGGTCAATCTTGGCGTTGCGTCCTGGGAAATAGATTTCTTCGGCCGTATTCGAAGCCTCAAGGATGAGGCCCTCCAGGAATACTTGGCCACCGAACAGGCCCGCCGCAGCGCGCAGATACTGCTAGTGTCCTCGGTCGCCCAAGCGTATCTGACCCTGGCTGCGGATCAGGAAAACCTCAAATTGGCGGAAACCACGCTTGAGTCGCAACAGGGCAGCTATGACTTGATCAAGCGCCGCCATGATCTTGACCTCGTGTCCGATTTGGACCTTTATCGCGTGCAAACGCAAGTGGATGCCGCCCGCCGGGACGTCGCCCGCTACAGGCAACAAGCGGCGCAAGATGAAAATGCATTGAACCTTCTGGTGGGATCTTCCGTGCGGGGCGAACTCATGCCGACGGAGTTGAACGGCGTCACCCCTCCGAAAGAAATTTCTCCTGGCCTGTCCTCCGGGGTGCTCCTGCGCCGGCCCGATATTCTTCAGGCCGAGGATCTGCTCAAGGCGGCCAATGCCGACATCGGGGCGGCACGGGCGGCATTCTTCCCGCAAATTTCCCTGACGGCTGCAATTGGAACTTCGAGCAGCGATCTCTCCGGACTCTTCAAATCCGGCTCGGGCGCATGGAGCTATGCGCCGCAGATTGTGATGCCGATTTTCGATGCCCGCACGTGGTCGGCGCACAAGGCCGCCAAAGCACAGCGGGAAATCGCCGTGACCCAGTACGAGAAGGCGATTCAGAGCGCCTTCCGGGAGGTGGCCGACGCCCTGGCCGTGCGCGGCACGGTGGACCAGCAGGTGACGGCGCAACAATCCCTGGTCAATGCTGCTGCCGAAACCTACCGCCTGTCCGTTTCCCGTTATGATAAGGGAATTGACAACTACCTCAGCGTCCTTGATGCACAGCGGTCCCTCTTCGCAGCGCAGCAGGAACTGGTCTACCTCCGCCTGGCGAAGTTCGCCAACCAGGTGCAGCTTTACGCCGTGTTGGGCGGCGGCTGGCAAACCGGGCCATCGCCCGCTCCCACCGCCAAGTCCGGTTCTCCACCAAAGTAACGCCGCAACTGATTTCCAAAAACTCATTCTCCCATGAATGCAAATCTGTCCACCACCAATCCGCCGCCAGCCGCTCCAAAAGGCAACGGCACAAAATTGGCCAAACTGAATTCGCCGTGGTTCATCTGGCCTGCCACCATCGCGCTCGCCGTGCTGCTGTTTTTCGGCTTGGGCTATTTCTTTGACGTGCTGACGCATGAATCCACCGACGACGCGTTCATCGCCGCGCACGTGGTTTCCATCGCGCCCAGGATTTCCGGCCAGGTTTCCGCCGTTCACGTCCTCGACAACCAGATGGTTCGCTCGAACGAATTGCTGGTGGAGATTGACCCGGCGGATTACTCGACGGTCGCCGCGCAGAAACAATCCTCCGCCGACGCAGCGGAAGCCAACCACAAAACGATGCTCGCCGCACTCGACTTGATGACCGTGAAAGTGGCCACCGCCGAGGCCACCGCCGACCAGTCAAAGGCCGACACCGCCGCGGCGGAAGCCACCGATGCGCGCGCGCAGGCGGATTTTCAGCGCAACGGGGAATTGCGGAAACAGAATACCATTTCGGCGCAGGAATTTGACGCCGCGCAGGCCGCAGTCAAGGAAGCGGATGCGAATTTGGTCGCCGCCAGACAAAAAGCCGTCGCGGACGCCTCAAGAATCAACGAAGCCAAGGCGACCCAAACGGCGACCGAAGCCTCCGTCGGCATGGCGCTCGCGCTGTTCCGGCAGGCGCAGACCGCCGTGCAGTTGGCGCAACTCGATCTTTCCTACACCAAAATTTTCGCGCCGTGCGATGGGCGTGTGACGCGCAAGGCGGTCGAGCCGGGCAATTACGTTCAGGTGGGCCAGCAATTGATGTCCATCGTGCCGGCGGACATCTGGGTCGTGGCGAACTTTAAGGAATCGCAGTTGAAAAAAATGAAGCCCGGCCAGCCGGCGCTCGTGGAGATTGACGCGCTCGGCAAATCGCTGCGCGCGCACGTGGACAGCATTCAGGCTGGCAGCGGCGCGGCATTCAGCCTGTTGCCACCGGAAAACGCGACCGGCAATTACGTCAAAGTCGTCCAGCGCGTGCCGGTGAAAATTCTTTTCGACGAGCCGCTGCCCGCCGACCACGTGATTGGCCCCGGCCTGTCTGTGACGCCGGACGTTCGGGTCAGTTCATTTTCGTTGCCGGAGTGGGCGATTGGCCTGCTCGCGCTGATTTTGACCGGCGCGGCGGTGGCTGTTTTTCGTTTCGTCTTGAACCGGAAACTGAACGGCAAATAATACCATTCCCCAATGCGAATCGGAACATTCCAAACGGTAGGGCCGCGCTGCTGCGCGGCCGTCAAATTCGGCGGCGCGGCAGCGCCGCCCTGCCTTTGCCCCGGTTATTATTGGGAAATGGAATAAATTCTCCCATGCCCGACGGCGCACATCACGAGGACTGGCATCCGCGGCACAGCCCGTGGCTCGTCGCCGTGGGCGTGATGCTGGCGACGTTCATGCAGGTGCTGGACACCTCCATCGCCATCATCGCGCTGCCGCACATCGCCGGCAGCCTGTCGGCTTCAACCGACCAGGCAACGTGGGTGCTGACGAGTTATCTCGTGTCTAACGCCATCATCCTGCCGATGACCGGCTGGCTGGGAAATCATTTTGGCCGGAAACGGGTGTTCATTTCCTGCATCGGGATGTTCATATTCGCGTCGGCGTTGTGCGGCATGGCGGTGAACCTGCCGATGCTGATTGCGGCGCGCATCCTGCAGGGCGCGGGCGGCGGGGCGATGGTGCCCATCGCCCAGGCGATTTTGCTGGAAAGCTTTCCGGTCGCCAAACGCGGCGTGGCGATGGCGACATTTTCGCTGGCCGTGATTGTGGCGCCCATCATCGGCCCGACGCTCGGCGGCTGGATCACGGACAATTATTCGTGGCGCTGGATTTTTTACATCAATCTGCCGGTCGGCCTGCTGGCGATGTTCCTGGCGGAATGGCTCGTGGAAGACCCGCCTTACATCAAGCGCAACCTGAAGGCGGCGATTGATTTCATCGGGTTTGGCCTGCTGGCGGTCTGGCTGGCGACGCTGCAAATCGTTTTGGACAAGGGGCAGGAGGCGGACTGGCTGGGCGCGGTCTGGATTCGCTGGTTCATTGGCATTTCCGCCGTCTCCATGATCGGGTTTATCGTGTGGGAATTCAGGGTGGAACATCCGCTGGTGGATTTACGAATCCTCAAGAGCCGGAATTTTGCCGTCGGCCTGATGTTGATGACGGTCGTCGGCGTGATTCTTTACGGCACAACGGCGGAATTGCCGCTGTTTCTGCAAACGCTGATGGGGTATCCGGCGTTGCAGAGCGGTTACACGATGAGCCCGCGCGGCATCGCGGCGTTTTGTACCACGTTCATCGTCGGGCGGGTGCTGGTCGGGCGCATCCGCTCGAGCTGGCTGTTGTGCTTTGGTTTCTCGATGTTGAGTTTGTCCGCCTTTCTGTTGAGCGACCTTAATCTCCAGGTCAGCATGGCCAGCGTCATTTTCCCGACCGTGCTGAATGGCGTGGCCGTCAGTTTTATTTTCGTGCCATTGACGACAACGACGATGAGTCAATTGAGCCAAAGGCAAATCGGCAGCGCCACCGGCCTTTACAATCTCATGCTCAACACCGGCGGCAGCATTGGCATCGCGTTCGTGACCACGATGGTCGCGCGCGGCTCACAGGCGCATCAGGCGCTAATGGTCGGACACTTGACGCCGACCGACCCGGCGTTCAGAGAACGGCTCGCCGCCGCTCAGGCCATGCTCGCCCGGCACAGCGACCCGGTGACGGCGACGCATCAGGCCTACGCCCTCATTTACAACATGCTCAACCAGCAGGCGCATTTGTGGGCGTTTGTGGACACGTTCCGGATATTCGGGCTGATGGTGCTGTGCTGCCTGCCGTTGATCTTGCTGTTCAAACGAATCAAGCGCGCGCCCGTCAGGGTGGTGGAAGTGCATTGAGGTGATGTGGCGGGCCAAGCTCGGCACGTTCTGCCGGATGCTGAATCTCAATTCGGACAATTACAAAGCGTTTCTAAAAGAATGGTTTGGGCGGAATTGGGTGTATCATCTGCGCCCGCTGATTCAGGCGATCAAGCTGCCGGAATTTTATCCGGCTAACGAATCAAGCGAAAGCATCAGGGCGGTTTGGCTCACCGCAATCAATGAGCGCGAGCGTTTGAAGCCGTTAAAACGCCGTCCAAAGGGCTGCGTCCGTTTAACAAGATACGTTCAACCGGCTTTGACCAGGGCTTTGCGAATGCTGGTGAGCAATTTGGTGAGCGAAACAGGGCGGCCATCCTTGGGCCAGGGTGTGCCATTCATGCACATAGAACTGGCGATGAGAAAAAATGGCGCGTTGAAGCTGAATTTTGAGATTTTTGTTCCGATTATAATCCTTGATAGAAATTCTCAAATCTGATTTCATAGGTGCATGATAACAGGTAGGCTTACAGAAAACAATCGTGCACGATGTCGTGCACGCTGTGTGGCCTACTAATATGTTAGGCCACAGCAGCACCTCGCGCACAGAAAATATGAGCGATACGGTTGAAGCAGCCATTATTACTACAAGCGGTGCTTTGTTTATTGCACTCATTGGGCTGGTTGCCCACAGGCGGAAGACGCAGCACCAGAGCCAGCCTGTTCCACAAACAGTCGTCGTGCCTGCCGCCAACATTCCGAGCGCGAGCCACGGCACGGCACAGCCAGTTTCTCGGCGCACGGCGGACCTTAGCCATAAACAGATTTCAGATACCATAAAAGCCGTTCCCCCCTTCCATCGTGAAAAAATCCAAGATGGTTTTGTTGGCACTTGCGTCTCGTGGCGAGCGAAGTATTCCAGTATTTACAGACACCCAAAGGAAGTGACGGTCACGGCCCACATCCCAAACCCACATGTAACTTTGTTTTGCCGCTCCAAACCGGAAGATTGTGAGATTTTTGTTGTGATCCCGGAGGGTGCAGACCTGATTGTCACAGGAGAGATTGAGAGGGTTACGGAATATGAGGCACAGCTTGTTAATTGCACATTTGAGATACCACCAAAAGCTGTGGCCTAACAAGGGCGCTGCAGGCAACAGCCGCTGCCCCTTCAGTTTTGTATGAGTTTTGGATTTCATAAAGTCATTTGCTCTGGCGTGAGTCGCCCTCCGGCGGCTGTGCCTGAGCTTGGACGTTAGACCACATCACACGCCATGAAAATACTAACTATCATTTTGCTATTTGTGGCCATCGGCTGTTATGCCGGTGACACAACGGACATCACCCAAAATGTTCTCGATAGAACGAACTTGTTTGGAGCCAGACAGCATTTTGTTATGACCTATCGAGGCACGAAGAAGGTAATGACAGAGATTTTTACACCAGATGCAAAAGGAAAGCTGGTCATTGATTCCTGTAGTTATCTTGTTGGGGGCGAACTGGTGGTGCTTGAGTGCGCCGAACATAACCCTGGCAAGCTCGACAGCATCTACATTTACATTCCCAGCACGGGTGAAATGGAGGCATTCACCCGTCAGGCTGACGGTTCGGTCAAGCCGGTGAGCACACGCTTGCTATCGGCTTACAAGGAGATGCACGCGACCGAGAAGGATTTATTTAAAACGCTGAACAATACGAATACGACCGAAGAGCAGTGGGAGACAAAGGTCCAAGAAATCAAGAATAGAGTCCAAGAAATACAAAAGAAGATAGATGCCGAGAAACAAAAGACAGATGATAAACATTAAGACGATGTGGTCTAACAAGAGCGCTGCAGCCAACCGCCGCTACGCCGGTCAGTTGGACGATTTTATGAAATTCGATTGTCAGGATTGCATTTGGGAGTCACGCTCAGCGGCGGTGGCTGAGCTTAAACGTTAGGCGACATTCGCGTTATGAGCGACAAATCTATATTCCGAGTTGTTGCGATATTGTTTCTCATTGCGACCACTTGCATTTGGGCGGCTGATCGTGGCCTTGAGACGTTTTCACAGAAGATAGCTGCTACCGACCATGTTATTGTCAGATTTGATGATGAGCATTTGGGCAAGAGTAGCTTGTCGTTGTTTGGCGAGGACGCCAAGCTTGTTTTACGGACGGTATCTACTAGCCAGTTAGATACGCACGTTTATCGAAACGACCCGTCTGTCATTTTCGAGTTTTGGCATGGCACAAATATTTTGGGTCATATTGTGACGGACGGGTTATTGTTCTATGCTGACAGCCATCAGTATAGAGTTACCAGTGAGGTTTTATCGCGCTTTAAGAAGGAGCTTGAGAGTAAGTGACCATGTCGCCTAACAAGTCGCGAGGCTGTGTGAAAAGTGCTGACACGAAATACGGTAACGATCAAATTTTCGATATGGGGAACTTTTACAAATCGAGCAGGAGGAT
>Ga0224534_1001195_pt1 | contig 14110 bp, 7 predicted proteins | sample 714E12024metaG_FD_172012 | JGI IMG/M metagenome (GOLD analysis project Ga0224534, IMG submission 172012) | Peat soil microbial communities from Stordalen Mire, Sweden - 717 E1 20-24 | ecosystem: Environmental > Terrestrial > Soil > Wetlands > Peat | place: Sweden: Norrbotten County, Stordalen... | reverse complement strand
TCTGCTTGCCGGAACCAATAACGTCGGCAATACCGTCCCCCTTGGCGGCGCTGAGGCCAAAGCGGCGGACATCGCCAGGGGCATCCAGGCCATATTGCGAATCATGGAGACGAAGGCCCCCGGCGCCACCATCGTCCTGACGGGCATTTTCCCTCGCAACGACAACCTCGCAGTGATGCCTATCATCAATAAGATCAACGACAATCTCTCCCAGTTCGCCGACGGCAAAAAGATCCGGTTTCTCAATGTCAACGACAGGCTGGCCGATCGGGATGGCAGGCTGTTCGACGGCATGATGAACGCCGCCGACAAGCTCCATCCCACCGTCAAGGGCTACCAGGTCTGGGCCGATGCGTTGAAGCCCATTTTCAGCGAACTGCTCGGCCCTCCCGGGAGCGAGGACCACGCTCCGCCGCCCACCGGTGATCCCAGCGCCCGGCGCTAGACCACGAAGCGGCCTTCGCGCAGGCAATCACCGGAATCGGACAGTCTTGACTTTTTCGGGCGAAGGTGTATATATAGTTTGAAGCCCAAACGAAGTAGATCCTCGCGAACGAAAGAGGTTAGCAAATGAAAAACGGAGTTTTGTTTGCCATCCGCTACGCCGTGGCGCTGCTGGTACTGGTATCCGCTTGCGGCGTTGCCAACGCCCAGGTTCTTTATGGATCGCTCACCGGAAACGTAAACGATCCATCCGGCGCACCCGTTCCCGGCGTGCATGTGGAAGCAATTAACCAGAGCACCAACGTCAAGGCTGAAACCGATACCGACGTACATGGCGTCTACCGCTTCACCAACCTACAAGAAGGTGTGTACAAAGTCACGGTCACGGCGAAAGCGTTCCAAACCTTCGTCGAAACCAACATTCAGGTACAGGTGAGCGCCATCCGGCGCGTGGACGTGCAACTCCAGGTCGCGACCGTCAATCAGGCGATAGAGGTTTTGGCGGATCAGGTGGTGCTGCAAACCGACAAAGCCGATATCCATGCGGACATTTCACCGACGGAAGTGGAGGATTTGCCGTACAACGGCTCGGAAGGCAGAAACTTCCAGGCGCTGCTGCTGCTGCAACCGGGCGCCAACACCACGGCGGGCACGGGCGAAGCCAATTCGGCGGCAGGCAACCCGCAGCGCGCCATTACGGTATCTCAGAACGGCATTTCGTCCCAAGCCAACAACACCAGGCTGGACGGCGCCACCGACTCCTATCCCTGGCTGCCGGTCAATGTCGCGTATGTGCCGTCGCCCGAGGCCATCGAGACGGTCAGCGTGAGCACCAACTCATTCGACGCCGAGCAGGGTGCGGCAGGCGGCGCGGCCATCAACGTCATCATCAAATCGGGAACCAACAATCTGCACGGAGTTCTGTTCGAGCGCAATACGAACAACGATTTTGACGCCATCAACAATGCTTTCAGCCGCCCCGGGCGCCTGGCGAAGAACATCCAAAACCAATTCGGATTCGCGATTGGCGGTCCGGTCTGGATTCCCAAGATCGTTCATGGCAAGAACAAGCTGTTCTGGTTCATGGATTATGAGAGCACCAGGCAGAGCCAGTTTGCGTCCGATCCGAATCTGACTCTTCCCACCACGGCCATGCGCACCGGCGACTTCAGCGCCACCGGCACCACCATCTACGATCCTTTGACGGGCAATGCGGACGGAACCGGCCGGACACCTTTCTCCGGAAACATTATTCCGGCCGCGCGTATTGCTTCGGCGTCGGCCACACTGACGGCGCTTCTGCCGGCACTGACCAGGCCGACTGCGTACACAAGCAACTACGACGCATACGGCGCCACCACCTACAACGTGGGTCGCTGGGATTGGAAGGTCAACTACAATCCCAACGAAAAGGCGATGATCTGGGGCCGGTACAGCATTTCTCCCATGGATATCTACGCCCCGCTGGTTCTGGGCCCGGCGGGCGGCGATGCCTTTAACGGCGGCAATCCGGGCCATGCGGGCGGCCGGGCACAGGTGGCGGCAGCGGGCCTCACCTATGCCATCACACCCACGCTCCTGGTGGACGGCAACGTGGGCTACACGCGGCAGAACATCGGCGCCAACGGCGACCCGCAGGATGGCGATTACGGAACCAGCGTGCTGAAAATCCCGGGAACCAACGGCGTTGGTCCGAACTACGAAGGCATTCCGGGCTTCCAGGTCGCCAGCATTGCCAACATTGGAAACACCAATACGGGCAGCCCCTTCCAGTTCCGCGACAACCAATACACCGGCGTCGTCAACGTGACCAAAATCAAGGGCTCGCACAACATGCGTTTCGGCTTCGAATACGAGAAGTTCGCCCTGAATCACTTCCAGCCGCAGGGAGGAACCTTCGGCACGGCCCGCGGCACTTTCGGCTTTGATGGCTCATTGACGGCCCTGAAAGGCGGCACGGCGATCAACACCGGCAGCCCTTCCAACTCGTGGGCGCAGTTCCTCCTGGGCTTTCCGTCGGAGACCGGCAAGGTGACGCAATACACCAATCCCATCGCGCTGCGCTTCTCCAACTGGTCGATCTACGCGCGCGATCAGTGGCAGGTTTCGCAGAAACTCACGATCGATTACGGCCTGCGCTGGGAATACTACCCGATTTACTCGCACGACCATTTCGGCCCGGTCCGATTCGATCCTTCGACGGACAACATTTTAGTGGGTGGCGAAGGCGGCGTGCCGTGGAACACCGGTGCAACGGCCAATAAGAAGGACTTCGCCCCGCGCCTCGGTGCGGCCTACCGCCTCAATGCGAAAACCGTGATCCGCGGCGGTTACGGCATCAGCGTCGATCCCGACAACATGCGCAACCAGCGGAACCAGTACCCGGCGATTGTCAACCAGGTCTACCAACCGCTGAATACGTATCAATTCATCAGCTACGCCGGCGTTCCGAACTCCGATGGATCCACGCAGGTGGCGCTGTCGGACGGCGTTCCTCTGCCCAACTTCCCGGTGATCTCAACAGGCACGATCAAGCCGTCGCCCACGGCGTCTCTTACAACCTATCTGCCAAGTGTCAGCACGGTGACTTTCCCGGCGAACTTCGACCGTGGATATTACGAGAGCTGGAATATCACCGCTCAGCGCGACTTCTCCTCGACGCTGACGGCGCAGGTCGCGTATGTGGGCACACATGGTGTCCATACGAACATGGGCGTCAACATCAACGGGTCTGCTCCGGGCACGGGCACCGCCGGGCGGCTGCTTTATCCTTATGTGACCAGCGACATGAACATGTATGAGCCGTTCGGAGATATGACCTACAACGGCTTGCAGGCTACCATGCGGAAGCGCATCGGCAGTTCGCTGATCGGCGCCAGCTACGCGTTCTCCAAGGCCATGGATAACACCAATGGCGACAACGGCGACGGCACTATATGGCGCGCCTACCCGGTATCTTACGCGCTGGATAAGCGCGTGTCCGGCATCAACCGTGCCCAAACATTCAACCTTTACTGGGTATATAACTTGCCGTTCGGCAAGGGACATACCATGTTCAACAGCGGACCGGCAGCGTGGATCATCGGTGGGTGGCAGATTTCTGGCATCCTCAGCCGGTTCAGCGGTCTGCCGTTCACCGTCGGGACCACTTCCTCCATCAACGCCGGCGGCCAGGGGACCAGCGCCACCCAGATCAATCCTTCCGTAGCGATCTTGGGCGGCCATAATTCCAGCTATCCCTATTTCGACGGCACAGCGTTTACCAATCCCCCGGGCGGCGTCCTGGGCACCACTGGACAGGACTTGCTGATCGGGCCCGGATTCTTCCAGATGAACGCGAGCGTCGAGCGCACCTTCGCTTTCAAGTCCGAGAAGGTCAAGTTCCAATTGAAGGGCGAGGCATATAACCTGACGAACACCGTGGTATTTTCCAACCCCGGCGGTAGTTGCTGCTGGACAACCACCTCGACTGGCGCCCCCAACTACAACAACTTCGGCATCATCACCGCCACACAATCCACCCCGCGCTATCTCGAGGTGGGCGGATACCTGCGGTTCTAGCCGGGTACACTCAACGGCCCCCGCGAGCAGATTAGCTCCAGTCTTCCTGACACTGGCCTGCCTCCTGGCGCAGGCCAGTGGAGGGAGTGGGGCTGCGACCGAGCAACCACCCAAGGCTGCCCGCGACGCATTCGAGAAAGCCGCCAAGGCCGCCCAGAACAAGAAGACCGACGAGGCCGTACGCGACTACCAAAAGGCCGTGGCGCTCGATCCCGGCTACGCGGAAGCCTGGTGCGAGCTAGGCAAGTTGCAGTTGGCCCAGGACCAGCTCGATGAGGCGCGCAGTTCCCTCCAAGCAGCCATCAAAGCCAACCCCGACTCCGCCGAGCCTTACAAATCCCTTGTGATCCTTGAGAATAAGGCGAAAAACTGGAAGGAGTTAGTCAACGCCACCGGCCGGCTGTTGAAACTCGACCCGGCCGGCAACTGGCAGGCCTACTTCTTCAACGCCGTTGGCAACTACAACGTCCAGAACTTCGAGGCCGCCGAGAAGAGCGCGCGCGAAGCCGAGCGGCTCGATACCCAGCACAAGTTCCCCACCACCTGGCAATTGCTGGGCGGCGTGCTCGCGCGCCGCGGCGATTTTGCGGGCGCCGCGGAGCAATACCGCGAGTACCTCAAGTGGAAGCTCGACGCCCCGGATGCCGAGGCCATCCGCGCCAGGCTGGCCGATATGGAAAAGCGCGCCGGTGCGATTGCGCCGCCCGCGCCCTCTTCCGCCACTTTCCGCGTGGACGCCAATCTGGCGCTCGTCCGCTTCCAGGTGATTCCCCGAAAGGGCCAATTCGTCACCGACCTTCGCCCCGAAGATATCGAAATCCGCGAAGACGGCATCCCGCAGCAGATTGGTCTGTTCGAAGGCGGGCGTTTCTACCCGCGCACCGTCCCGCTCGAGATTGCCCTGCTCTTCGACTGCAGCGGTAGCGTGCAGTTCGCCGGCACCCTGGATCCTTACGTATTCGACGAAAACCTGCTGAAGGAATACGAAAACGTGGCCATTGCGATTTACGCATTCAGCGATGATCTGGTCCGTCTCACCGGGCCGACCCGCGATGGGCCGGCGCTGCTGAAGGCCATGGGGGCCGTGCGCTCGGTTCTCTCCGGCGACACCCCCTTGTTTGGGGACATCGCCGAAACGGCCCGCGACGCCGCCTCCATTGGCGGCAACGCCACTCGCATGATGGTGATCTTCTCCGACGGCGAATCCACCAGGCAGGGCGATTCCCTCAGAGCCGCGGAGGCTGTCCAAGTGGCGCAGGAACTCGGTATGGCCTTTTGTCCGGTGATGCTGCCACAGCCCACCGGCGCCCAGGTCGACACCGCCTCGAATGGCGAGTGGGAACTGCACAAGCTGCAGTCCATCGGCAGCTTCATGAAGTTAGCCTCTGATACCGGCGGACAGGCTTTCAACGCGGTTAGTACCAAGGACGTGCTCCCCACCATCCTCAAGTCCTTGGCGAACCACGTCCGCTACGACTACGTAGCGGGCTTCTATCCGTCCTCGTCCGGCGGGGGAAAAAGGCACAAGATCGAAGTCGTCCTGCGGTCGAAGAACCGCGGGGAGATGGTCGGCGGAGTTCGCACGTTGGTGCGCTAAACTGAGTTACACTACTTTTGCGTGCCCGCAAGACGGAGGTGGCTGGCAAGTTGAAGGTGACTGAACCAAAGCGGATTCAGGCCGCGTCCAGCGAAGTGGTTCGCGATATCAACCGGCGAATCGTCCTGAACCTCATCAGGACCCGTCACCCCATCTCGCGCGCGGACCTCGCCCGTCTCTGCGGGCTCCAGCGGAGCACGGTTTCTTTGATTGTCGAACAGTTGATCGACGAATCCTGGGTGATCGAGGGACCCACCGGACGGTTGCCGCGCGGCCGCCGGCCTACCTTCCTGCGCCTGAACGAGGAGCGCGTCATCATCGGCGTCGATATTCGCCCCGTCCAGACTTCCGTAGCCCTGGCCGACGCCAACGGCAAATTCACTTCGCGCGAAGTGTTGGCCACGCCTTCCGACCCAAAGACGGCGGTCGATGAGCTGATCCAATGCATCCACCGCATCATGGCTTCCTGCCGTGGGAAGAAGATCGAAGGCATTGGAATCAGCCTCCCCGGCCGTTTCGATCAGCGCGCCGACAGGCTCGTCTTCGCTCCCAACCTCAAGTGGCCCGATTTCGATATTCGCAATCCCATCGTCGAAGCTACGGGTCTTGAAGTAGAGCTCGAAAACGCCGCCAACGCCTGCGTCCTGGCGACCGCCTGGTTCGATCACATGGAAGAGGGGCGCAACCTGGTAGTGGTGACGGTCTCCGAAGGCATCGGCACTGGAATCATGGCGAACGGGCGACTCCTGCGCGGTTTCCACGGAATGGCCGGCGAGTTCGGCCACGTGCCGCTCGATTCAGAAGGCCCCATATGCGGTTGCGGCGGCCGTGGCTGCTGGGAAGTATTCGCCTCGAATCGCGCGGCTCTGCGTTACTACCTCGAATCCGGTTCGGCGGCCAGCGGCCTGAGTTTCACCGATCTGCTCAGCCTCGCCGACCAGGGTGACATTCGGGCCGCTGGGGCTCTGGAAACCATGGCGCACTACTTGGGGCGCGGCATGCGCATGATCGTGGCCGGACTTGCGCCCGAGCGGATCGTGGTAGTCGGCGACCTCACCCGGTCCTGGCATCGTTTCGGGCCCGTGATTGAAGCCGAAGTCCAGGCCCAGGTGCTGCCGGGCGGCTGCGCTCCTCGCGTAATCCCCGCGCACGAAGACGGTATGGCCCGTCTGCGCGGAACCGTGGCCCTGGTATTACAGAAAGATTTCGGCGAGCAAGTGTAGGGGCCGGGTCATCCTTGGCCGGCCGCCGGCCATGCGGGCGCCCCTCACTCATCGTCCACCTCGGCGGCTTGATTTCGGGCTGCAATCTCGTTATAGTTTGAGTCCACAACGAATTCCGCGTGAGCGGCGAGCCATCCATGCCTACAAAACCATCTGCCCCTAGCAAAAATCCGCCTTATCGCAATTCCGCTTTGCCCGCTGCCAAACGGGTTAAAGACCTCTTGTCCCGAATGACCCTGGAAGAGAAGGCCGCACAGATGATGTGCGTCTGGCAAAAGAAGGCCGAAACGCTCGTGGACGCCGAGGGCGGCTTCGATCTTCAAAAAGCCAAGGCGGCTTTTAAGAACGGACGCGGACTCGGCCAGGTCGGCCGCCCCAGCGATGCGGGAAAGGGCCAGGAAGCCCGCGGCATGGCGGAACTCACCAACGCCATTCAGAGATTCTTTCTCGAGAACACTCGTCTTGGAATCCCCGTGATTTTTCACGAGGAGTGCCTGCATGGCCACGCCGCCATCGATGCCACAAGCTTTCCTCAGCCAATCGCTCTGGGCGCCACGTTCAATCCCGATTTGGCCGAGTCGCTCTTCACCATGACCGCTTGGGAAGCGCGGCTGCGCGGCACGCACCAGGCGCTGACGCCCGTAGTGGATGTGGCACGCGATCCGCGCTGGGGCCGTGTCGAAGAAACTTACGGCGAAGACCCATATTTGGTTTCGCGGATGGGCATCGCGGCCGTGCGTGGATTCCAGGGCGACGCCACCTTTCGCGATAAGAAGCGCGTGATCGCCACCCTGAAGCATTTTGCGGCGCACGGCCAGCCGGAATCCGGCATCAACTGCGCGCCCGCCAATATCTCCACGCGCGTGCTCCGCGAGACCTTCCTATATACCTTCAAAGAGGCCATCCAGAAGGGCGGAGCCATCAGCGTCATGGCTTCCTACAACGAAATCGACCGGCGTGCCGTCCCACGCCAATCGGTGGCTCTTGCGGGACGTGCTCCGCAAGGAGTGGGGCTTCCAAGGGTTCGTAGTGTCGGACTACTATGCGATCTGGGAATTGAGCCGGCGCGTCGAAGTCCGCGGCCACTCAGTGGCCAAAGACAAGAAGGAAGCGTGCGCTCTGGCCGTTCACGCCGGCGTCAATATCGAGTTGCCCGAACCGGAGTGCTACTTGCATCTGGTTGAACTCGTCCGCCAGGGCGTGCTGAAAGAATCGCAACTCGACGAGCTTGTCGCTCCCATGCTCTTTTGGAAATTCCAAATGGACCTTTTCGACGACCCGTACGTCGATCCGGACGAAGCCGAACGCGTGGTGGGGTGCGACGATCATCGGAAGCTCGCTTTGCAGGCGGCGCGGGAAGCCATCACGCTGTTGAAGAACGATGGCAATTTGGCGCCGCTGAATCTGAATCGCATTCAATCCATAGCGGTCATCGGCCCGAATGCCAATCGTGTCCTGCTCGGCGGCTACAGCAGCGTGCCCAAGCACAACGTCACCGTGCTCGAGGGCATCCAGGCGAGGGCCGGCGGCCGGGCGAAAGTGCTCTACAGCGAAGGCTGCAAGATTACGATTGGCGGCTCATGGCAACAGGACGAGGTCGTACCCAGCGATCCCGACGAAGACCGCAGGCAAATCGCGGAAGCCGTCGAGGTCGCGAAACGGGCGGACGTGATTGTGCTGGCCATCGGCGGCAATGAGCAGACTTCGCGCGAGGCGTATGCGTTCAACCATTTGGGCGACCGCGCCAGCCTCGACCTGGTCGGAAGACAGGAAGAACTGGTCAGGGCGATGGTTGCGACCGGCAAGCCGGTCATTGTTTTCCTGTTCAACGGCCGGCCGATCTCCATTAATTACATCAGCCAGAACGTGCCGGTGGTTTTTGAGTGCTGGTATCTCGGTCAGGAGACCGGTAATGCCGTCGCGGAGGTTTTATTCGGCGATTTCAACCCTGGTGGCAAGCTGCCGATCACCATCCCCCGCTCCGCGGGCCATCTGCCGGCATTTTACAACTACAAGCCATTGGCGCGCCGCGGCTATTTGTTCGACGACGTGTCGCCGCTTTATGCCTTCGGCTACGGCTTGAGTTACACCACTTTCGCCATCGAGAACTTACGGCTGTCCAAGAAGAAAATCAGCCGCGATGGCGCGACTCGCGTCCTGGTGGACGTGACCAACACAGGCAAGCGTCAGGGAACGGAAGTCGTGCAGATGTATATTCGCGATTTGGTCAGTTCCGTAACACGGCCGCTCAAGGAGTTGAAAGGTTTCCAAAAAGTCTCTTTGCAGCCAGGTGAAACCAGGACCGTCGCGCTCGATATCACCCCCGAGTCACTGGCGTTCTACGACATCGACATGAAATATGTCGTCGAGCCCGGCGAATTCGAAATTATGGTCGGTAATTCGTCGCGCGATTGCGATCTACAGAAGGTGATCCTGCATGTCAGCTAAGCCCCAGAAGCTGTCTTTTATCGAAAAGGCGGGCTACAGCCTGGGTGACGCCGCCGCCAACTTCGTCTTCCAGACGATGATCCTCTTCCAGTTGAGTTTCTACACGGACACGTTAGGGATCACGGCGGCGGCGGCGGGCTCGCTTCTGCTGGTGGGGCGGCTTTGGGACGCTTTCTTCGATCCCATGATGGGCGTGCTGGCCGACCGCACCAAGACGCGGTGGGGAAAGTTCCGCCCGTGGGTGCTCTGGACGGCGATACCGTGGGGCGTGGCAATGTTCCTGGCCTACACCACTCCAGACTGGGGATTGACGGGCAAACTTGTCTACGCATGCCTGACCAACATTCTTCTGATGACGCTGTATTCGGCCAATAACACGCCCTATTCGGCGATGACCGGCGTCATGACCGGCGACGTAAATGAACGCACCAGCCTGTCGTCGTATCGCTTCGTGGCCGCCCTGATTGCGCAGCTCATTGTGGGCGGCTTCACGCTGCCGCTGGTCGCCAAGTTTGGGCACGGCAATAATGCCAAGGGCTGGCAGATGACCATGGCGTTGTGGGCGACGATTTGCGTGGTTTTCTTCGTCATCACGTTCCTTACCACCCGCGAACGCATCCAACCCGACCCCAAGCAGAAGGTGTCCGCCAGGCTGGACTTCGGCGATCTGCTCAAGGACGGGCCCTGGATCGCGATGTTCATACTCACGGTGTGCCACTTCCTTGTCCTGGCCATGCGGGGCGGCACCATGTTTTACTATTTTCGGTATTACGTCAACCAGGACCGTCTGTTCGAACTTCTCCAGTCTTTGGGCTTGAGCGCGGCGAGTGGGGCCGTCCCCACTGGGACATGGCACTACTTACTGAATACTTTTGGCCTGATTGTGGATGGGGCCAAGACCAATGTGTCTTCCGTGGGGTTCAGCCTGTTCAACATGTCGAGCCTGTTCGTCACGCTCATCGGTGTGCTTTGCTCGAGTCTTTTGTCGATTCGGTTTGGCAAGAAAGCCGTCGCCCTTGCGGGTTTCTCAATGACGACGATATTCATGGCCCTCTTTGTCCTGCTGCCGCCCACCGCCATCGGGACGGTGTTCATTTTGGAGTACCTTCGGGTCCTGACCTATGGCCCCACGGTTCCGCTCATTTGGGCCATGTTTGCCGATGTGGTGGATTATGCCGAATGGAAAACCGGCCGCCGCACCACCGGAGTAATCTACGCCACCATTTTGTTCGGCCTCAAAGCCGGTTTGAGCCTGGGTGGCGCGATCGCCGGCTGGCTTCTGTCCGGCTACGGCTACCGGGCCAATGCGGTGCAGACGCCCGGGGCTCTGCTGGGCATTCGCATGACGATGAGTGTTTATCCAGCCGCTTTTTTCCTGATCGTCATTGTCTGTCTGATCTGCTACAAGATTGGGAAGAAGCTGAATATCCAGATACAGGATGAATTGGCCGAGCGCCGGAAAGGGTTTGCGACAAGTTAGTGAGCGTAGCAGAATTCAGTGCGCGCGGTCGGCAGGTTGTGGGGCGGGCAATCCTGCCCGCAGGCCGGCCTTGCGGCCGGCTGGACCCGCTGGAAAGCGGGTCGGCAGGCTGAAAAGCCTGCCCCACATCGGCTCAGTGGTAGGGGGGATCGAGGAGTATGTCTCTGAAAGCGACAGCGTTGGGAAGATCGGTTCCGCTCATCATCCTTTGCCTTCTTACTCTCCCACACAACGGTTTCGCCCTCGGCCAGGTTCCGTATGTGCAGGGGATTTACGTCCAGGGCGGTTTCACAATCGTGCAGGGAAAGATGGCCGCGCCGGTTTATGTCGATCCCAACGACTATGCCGGCGTCGTTCGCGCCGCCGCTGACTTGCAGGCGGATATTGCTCGTGTCACGGGCTGCACTCCGGCGGTTGTTCACGATGAGAAAGGTCTTGGAGGGAACGTCATCATCGCCGGCACAATCGGAAAGAGCCGGCTTGTCGACCGGTTGATCCGCGAAGGGAAAGTGGATGCCACCCAGATCGCGGGCAAGTGGGAATCGTTTCTGGTCCAGGTTGTGCCAAGACCGTTGCCGGGCGTGGCCAGCGGGCTGATCATCGCGGGAAGCGATAAGCGAGGCGCTATTTACGGCATCTATGATTTGTCCGAGCAGATGGGAGTATCGCCCTGGTACTGGTGGGCGGACGTGCCGGTGCCACATAAGGACGCCCTCTTCGTGAAGCCGGGGAAATACGTGCAGGGGGAACCCGCGGTTAAGTATCGCGGCATCTTTTTGAACGACGAAGCGCCGGCGCTTTCCGGCTGGACGAAGGAGAAATTCGGCGGTTTCAACCATGAATTCTACGTGAAGGTCTTCGAACTTCTGCTGCGGTTGAAGGGCAACTACCTCTGGCCCGCGATGTGGGGCAACGCGTTCAGCGAGGATGATCCGCTCAATCCCCAGCTCGCGGACGAATATGGCGTCGTCATGGGAACTTCGCATCACGAGCCGATGCTGAGGGCGCAGCAGGAGTGGAAGCGGCACGGCCAGGGAGCGTGGAACTACAACACCAACGCCGCCATCCTGCGCGCGTTTTGGGAAGAAGGTATTCAGCGCAATAAGAATTACGAGAGCATCATAACCATCGGCATGCGCGGCGATGGCGACATGCCCATGGCCGATGCCAACGATATGCCCGCGAACATGGCACTGCTGGAAAAGGTTGTAGCCGATCAGCGGGCGATCCTGGCGAAGGATGTCAACCCGAAGTTGCCGGAGGTTCCGCAACTCTGGGCGCTCTACAAAGAAGTGCAGGAATACTACGACAAGGGGATGCGCGTCCCCGACGACGTGACCCTGCTCTGGTGCGACGACAACTGGGGCAACATTCGCCGTCTCCCGGCCGGGGAGGAGCGGAAGAGAACCGGCGGCGCCGGCATTTATTATCACTTCGACTACGTGGGCGGCCCCCGCAATTACAAGTGGCTCAATACGAATCCCATCGCCAAGGTATGGGAGCAGATGAACCTGGCCCTCCAGTACGACGCCAAACGGATATGGATTGTGAATGTCGGCGACCTCAAGCCGATGGAGTTCCCCATCGAGTTCTTCCTGGATTTTGCCCGCGATCCGCAAAGGTGGCCAACGGAAAAAGGTTCGGAATTCACCAGGCTGTGGGCGGAACGGGAATTTGGACTCGCTCCGGCCTTGGATATCGCGGACATCATCTCCAAATACACGAAATTCAACGGCAGGCGCAAACCGGAACTCCTCGATCCAGCCACGTTCAGCCTCCAGAACTATAACGAAGCGGATACCGTGCTGGCCGGCTGGAAAGCGATCGTGGACAAGGCGGAGCGCATCTATCGCAGCTTGCCCGAGACCGCGAAGGATGCGTTTTTCGAACTCGTTCTCTTCCCCACCAAAGCCTGCTACCAGGTGAATGAACTCTACATCACCGCCGGGAAGAACCGATTGTATGCCGGACAGGGCCGCGCCAGCGCCAACGATCTGGCCGCGCAGACTAGGACGTTGTTTCAGGCCGATGCGGATCTGTCGGATTCCTATAACCACACTTTGGCCCATGGCAAGTGGGACCACATGATGGACCAGACGCACATTGGTTACACGTATTGGCAAGAGCCGCCGGTGAACGCGATGCCCAGTGTCAAGGAGATCGAGCTTCCGGAAGCAGCGGAAATGGGCGTCGCCATAGACGGTTCCGCCTCGGCCTGGCCAGGGGCGCAGAGTGAACCGGTCCTGCCGGAATTCGATGCATACAATCGACCGCGACGGTACATCGACGTGTTTAACCGTGGACGCGCGCCGTTTGAATTCTCGGCCACGGCCAGCGCGGGCTGGATCGTGCTGAGCGCGGCGCAAGGGAGAGTTGAGAAGGAACAGCGTATTGAGGTAAGTGTCGATTGGCGCTCGGCGCCCAGAGGATCAACGGAGGGATCGATTCGAATCGCCCGCGCCGGCGCGAACCCGGTGACGGTGAAGGTCAGCGCGTTCAATCCGCCAAAACCCACGCGATCTACTCTGAAGGGCTTCGTTGAAGCAGACGGCTACGTATCCATCGAGGCCGAACATTACACGAAGAAGATCGATGGCGGGGCAGTTCGGTGGGAAAAGATAGAGGATTATGGGCGGACCCTCTCGGCCATGACCGTATTTCCCGTCACCGCGAAGAGCGTGACCCCGCCGCGGGATTCTCCTTGTCTCGAATATCAAATGTATTTATTCCATTCGGGGAAAACTGAAGTTGAGGCGATTATCGCTCCCACACTGAACTTTGTTCCCGGCCGTGGCCTTCGATACGCGGTCTCATTTGACGAGCAGCCGCCGCAGATCGTCGATGCGCTGGCCCACAACTCGCAACACGACTGGGAGGAATCCGTGAAGGACAGCGTTCGCAAAGTCAAATCCACCCACACGCTGGCAAATTCCGGCTATCACACGCTAAAGTTTTGGATGGTTGATCCCGGCGTTGTGCTGGAGAAACTCGTGGTGAACCTGGGCGGCGTGAAACCAAGCTATCTTGGCCCGCCTGAAAGCTATCGCGGTGGCGGCCAATGAGCATCTCATGCCGCCGCCTTCCGAGGCCGCAGCGCTTCGAGCACGCCTTTCCATTTACGCAGAATCAGTTCCGCCAGGTTCAGCGCTATGGCCAGGGCCACGAGGCCCGGCCATAATTCCATAGTCGAGCGGATGCTCCGGCCGCCGGCATCGAAGACCTCGCGCGGCGCGGGGTTGAAGCGGCCGCCGGTGGCGGCGGCAACCTGTCGTAACAACGCCTCGTTATTGCCGCATTCCCGCATTTCGTCTTCCTGGCGATAGAAACCCACCTCGGGAAAGGCGCGCGACTCGGCCA
>Ga0224534_1001192_pt1 | contig 14160 bp, 17 predicted proteins | sample 714E12024metaG_FD_172012 | JGI IMG/M metagenome (GOLD analysis project Ga0224534, IMG submission 172012) | Peat soil microbial communities from Stordalen Mire, Sweden - 717 E1 20-24 | ecosystem: Environmental > Terrestrial > Soil > Wetlands > Peat | place: Sweden: Norrbotten County, Stordalen... | reverse complement strand
GTCAGAGGCCCCGGCGGGGGCAAGACCAGATCCATGAAGGTCGTCGAGCGGTTGGCTCTCTCGCCGCAGCACTCGCTCTACCTGGTGCGAGTGGCGGGCCGGACCATGCTCATCGCGGCCTCGCCCGGCGGCTGCTCCATTCTGGATGGCATCGCCGAATCCGTGGACCAAAGGATGGCGCTGCGATGACCCGACGCATGAGCGCTATGGTGGTTGCGCTGCTGCTGGCGGCATGTCCCTTGGGGGCCGCCGCCAGTTCAACGGATTCGCTGTTCGGCATCAACATGAGCAAGGGCGGCGAGTCGCTCAGCGTTCCCATGCAGATCGTCATTCTGCTGACCTTGCTGACGATGCTGCCCGCGGTGGTCATGTCGATTACCCCGTTTCTGCGGATTGCCATCGTCCTGCACTTTCTCCGCCAGGCGTTGGGAACTCAGACGACGCCCTCCAACCAGGTGCTTCTCGGAATCGCGCTCTTCCTCACCATGCTGATTATTCAGCCGGTGGCCCTGGATATGTACCACCAGGGTTGGGAGCCTCTCCAAAACAAACAAGTCACCGCCGGACAGGCCTTCGACGCCGGCACCAAACCGCTCAAGAACTTCATGATCCGTTTCGCCCGCGAGAAAGACGTCGCGCTGTTTGTGGGAATCTCCCACCTGCCGCCGCCTCGCAACGCCGGTGAACTGCCCCTGCAGGTGCTGATTCCGGCGTACATCCTTTCCGAGTTGAAAGCCGGATTTCAGATCGGCGCCGTCCTGTTTCTGCCCTTCCTCATCATCGATCTGGTGGTCGCATCCGTAACCCTGTCGATTGGCATGATCCAACTGCCGCCGGTCATGATCTCCGCTCCTTTCAAGATCCTCCTGTTTGTGCTGGCCGACGGGTGGAACCTGGTCATCGGCTCCCTCATGAAAGGCTTCTACACATGACGCCCGAGTTCGTGATCCAGATTCTGCGGCAGGCCCTGATGATGGCCTTCTGGCTGGCGGCCCCACTGCTGGCCGTGGGGTTCGTGGCAGGCATCGTCATCAGCTTGATCCAGATTGTCACTTCGATTCAGGACACCGGGTTTAACACCATTCCGCGCCTCTGCGCTTTCCTGGCGACCTTCATCCTGGCGCTGCCCTGGATGCTCCAGAAGCTCATGTCGTACACCGTATCGATCCTGGGGGACCTGAGCCGATATGCACGCTGAGCTGCAGCTCTCGACCGCCACCCTGCTGGGCTTCCTGGTCACGCTGGCCCGTATCGGCGGCGTGTTCGTGTTCCTGCCGCTGCCCGGCATGAAATCCGGCACGGAGCTGGCGCGCATCGTGCTCTCGGTCAGTGTCACCATGGCCCTGTTTCCTCACTGGCCAAAGGTGAGCGCAGAAGGATCAGCCGGGCTCCTGGCGGTGTGGATGATTTCCGAAGCGGCATTGGGCATTGGAATCGGCCTGGCAGTGGCATTTGTCACCGAAGCAGTGTTGGTGGCGGCCCAAACCCTAAGCCTTCAGGCGGGCTATGGGTTCGCTTCCATGGTCGATCCGAACACGCAAGCGGATTCCGGCATCCTGGTGATTTTCGCTCAGCTCGCAGCCGGGCTGCTGTTCTTCGGCATGGGACTCGACCGGGAGGTCCTTCGAATCTTCGCCAGGAGTCTGGATATCATGCCGGCGGGATCGTTCGTGCTATCGCGCGGCATGGGCGAGCGTCTCCTGTCGGCCGGCGCCGCCATGTTCTCCACTGGCGTGCGCTTGGCCATGCCGGTGATCGCGGTTCTGGCGATGGTGGACATCTCGCTGGCCCTGCTGGGGCGCGTCAATGCCCAGTTGCAGTTACTCACCATTGCGTTTCCGATCAAGATGATGCTGGCATTGACGGTCTTCGGCTGGATCCTGATACTGCTGCCGGCGGTCATGCGGAGCGACATGGGCATGGCTCTCACCGCGGCGAAGGGACTGCTGGTTCGCTAGTATGGCCGATAAAGACCAGAAAACAGAACAACCGACACTCCGGCGCATGCACAAAGCGCGGGAGGAAGGAAACTTCCCCTCGGCCCGGATCTTTGTGGGGGCCATCCAGTTTCTGGCCTTCGTGGCCATGCTGCGCTCCTGGGGCGGCACCTGGATCACCGCTACCCACGACAGCATGTCCCAGTTGTTGCATCACGCCCTGGCGCCCAGCCTCGATCCGGCGTTCATCCTGAATTTGAGCGTGGAGCTGATCAAGAGAACCTTCATGCCGCTGGCCGTCCTGGGCTGCGTTCTGATAGGGGTGACGCTGGCGGCGCAATTCATGGTCACGCGCCTGGGCGTCAGCTTGAAGAAGCTCGCGCCCGATCCGAAGCGCCTCAATCCGGCTAACCGGCTGCGCGAGTTGCCCCGCCAGAACATCCCCGCGCTGCTGCAAGCGCTGGTCATGCTGCCGGTGTTTGGATCGGCCGTCTATTTCCTGGTGCGGGACGATTTCCAGGGGTTCCTTTCCCTGCCCCTCAAGAGCGTCACCGCCGGCGCCGCACAGGTAGGCGCTTCCATCCAGACGCTGCTGTGGAAGGCCTCGTTCGTGTTCCTGGCCTTCGGGGCCGTGGACTTGTTCCGGCAGAAGCGGCGGTATCAGCAGGACCTTCGCATGAGCAAGCAGGAAATCCGCGACGAACTCAAGGAAGTGGAAGGCAGTCCGCTCATGAAACAGCGCATCCGGCGCTTGCGGCGCGACATGGCCCGCCGCCGCATGATGCAGGAAGTTGCCAAGGCCACGGCCGTCATCGTCAACCCCACCCATTACGCCGTGGCGCTTCAGTACAGCATGCATTCCGCGGGCGCGCCCACCGTGGTCGCCAAGGGAAAGAACTACCTGGCGCTGCGCATCCGGCAGCGAGCCATCGACCACCAGGTGCCGCTGGTGGAGAATCCGCCGCTGGCGCAAGCGCTGTATAAATCCGTAGACGTTGGACAGGAGATTCCGGCGCAATTCTACCGCGCCGTGGCGGAGATTCTGGCGTACATCCACCGCCTCATGAACGGCAGGCTGCCTGCATAGGGAAGAGCAAAAGGAGCATCGGCTTTGGCACAGGGCAAAACAGCGGCGCTGAAACAACTCTCCGGAATAAATCCCGCCACCTGGGGGGATATTGCCGTGCCGCTGGCGGTGCTGGGGATCGTGATCGCCCTCATCACACCGCTTCCCCCTTTCGCCATGGACATCCTCATTGTCACCGACATCATGATGTCGGTGGTCGTGATGATGGTGGCCATGTACATACGCCGGCCCGTCGAGTTCAGCGTCTTCCCCACCACGCTGCTGCTATTGACGCTGTTCCGGCTGTCGCTGAACATTTCCTCCACGCGCCTGATCCTGATGAACGGCAACACGGGAACATCGGCGGCCGGTGAGGTGATCCAGGCATTCGGCAATTTCGTGGTGGGCGGCAACTATATCATCGGCGCGGTTATTTTTCTGGTGTTGATCGCCATTCAGTACGTCGTGATCAACCACGGCGCCGTGCGCATCTCGGAAGTCACCGCGCGGTTCACGCTGGATGCTCTCCCCGGCAAACAGATGTCCATCGACTCCGACCTCAGCACCGGGCTGATCGATGAAAATGAAGCGCGCCGCCGCCGCAAGATGCTTTCCGCCGAGGCCGAATTCTATGGCGCCATGGACGGCGCCTCGCGGTTCACGCAGAGAGACGCCGTGGCCAGCATCATCATCACCAGCATCAACATTATCGCCGGCTTCCTGATCGGCGTCCTGCAGCACGGCATGGATCTGCGGCGCGCGCTCGAAACCTACACCGTGCTCACCATCGGCGACGGCCTGGTGACGGTCATTCCGGCCCTCATGATCTCCATCTCGGGCGGCCTGATTGTGACCCGCGCCAGCACCGATGAGCGGCTCGGGACCGACGTTCAGAAGCAGGTCTTCGGCAGTCCTCAACCGCTTTTCCTGTCGAGCGGCGTGCTGCTGGTGCTTTCCGTTTTTCCAGGGCTCCCGATGCTGCCCTTCCTGGTGATGGGCTCTGGTCTGGGCTATATCGCCTGGAACATGCGAAAGAAGAAAGCGGCCACCGCCAGGTTGGAAGGGGGCGCCAAACCGGCGGCCGCCGCCGACAACCTGGAAACCCTGCTTCGCGTCGAGCCGATTGCGGTGGAGATGGGGCTGGGCCTGGTCAAATTCGTCGCCGGCGGCCAGGAGTCCCCGCTGATCAAGCGAATCGGCGGCATCCGGCGGCAGCTCGCCACCGATCTGGGGTTCCTGCTGGGACCCGTGCGAATTATCGACAACATGACGCTCAAGGCGCACGAATACCTGATTCTGCTCAAAGGCGTGGAGGTGGCGCGGTACGAGCTGCCGGCGGGCTGCGAGCTGGCCATCCCGGTGGGAAAGGTCGATACTCCTCCCGAGGGCCGGCAGACGCGCGATCCGGCCTTTGGAATGACGGGATGGTGGGTTCCCGCCGACCAGTCCGAGCGCGCACGGCGAAACGGCTTCACCGTTGTGGACTCCGTAAGCGTCCTCGGAACCCATCTGGCCGAGGTCATCCGGCGTCACGCCCACGAGTTGCTGTCGCGCCAGGACGCCAAGAAGATCCTGGACCGCGTGGCCGCCGAACATCCCAAAGCGGTGGAAGACCTGGTCCCGAAACTGCTGCCACTTGCGGCTGTGCAGCGGGTGCTTCAGAATCTGCTCCGCGAGCGAGTTTCCATCCGCGATTCCGTAACCATCCTGGAGGCGCTGGGCGAAGCCGCCCCCACCACCAGAAACCCAATCCTTCTGACCGAGTACGTGCGTCAGTCCATGCGGCGGCAGGTGGTCAAACCTTACCTGAATTCGAACGGCGAGCTTCCCGCGTATCTGCTGGACGCAACGCTCGAGCAATCCGTGGAGTCGGCCGTCGAGCACGGCGAACAGAACAGCCACCTGACGCTCAGCCCAACCGCGATTCGCGACGTGCTGCGGCGAATCAACCTGAAAGCCGGCAACCCGGAAACACCGGTGGCGGTAATCGCCAGCTCCGCATCGCGCTACTTTTTCCGCCAGATCGTGGAACCGACCATGCGAAACATTTGCTTCCTCTCTCATAACGAGATACCCGTCGAAACCAAAGTCCTGTCCCTGGGGGTGATTCAATAGCCATGCCATCTACCGAGAACAATTCGCGACTTTATATCAAGTCTTACTTCGCCGCTTCCGTGGTGGAAGCGATGGAACGCGCCCGCGTGGAGCTGGGCCCGGACGCCCTGCTGATGAACACCCGGGAAGCCCCGCCTGAAGCGCGGCACCTGGGCGAGTGCGAAGTAGTGTTCGGAATCCGGCCGCCGGCGGCGCCCACGGGCGCCGCCTCGAAAGCACCCGTCGATTCCTTCGCGGATCTGCGGCAACGCATGGAAGAACTTCGCGAGATGGTGTGCCGCCGCCGCCTGGCGCCGGCCGGCGACCGCCAGCCGGATGGCGCCACCGTCATCGAGAATCGGCTTTCGAAAGCGGGCGTCACCCCGGCACTGGCCGCCGAGATTGATTCGGCCGTTCAACAGCGGCTGCGGGGCCGTGGTGTGGTCCGAATCAGCCGTCCAAAATCGATGCCGGCCTGGAGCAACGGGGACCTGATCCAGGAAACCATCGCGGAATTGGAAAGCCGGTTTGAAGTGGCCCCCGAAACCGGCCGGATCACCGCCCTGGTGGGCCCTCCGGGCGCGGGGAAGACCAGCGCCCTGGTAAAACTCGCCGTCACGCGCGGGCTCGCGGCGCAACGTCCGGTTCGTCTGCTCTCGATTGACCACTACCGCATCGCCGCCGCGGAACAATTGCGAACCTATGCGGCCATCTTGGGCGTTCCTTTCACCCTGGCGGAAACCGCCGCGGCGCTGGCTCAGGCGATCGATGCGGCTCCGAGGGAAACCCTGCTCCTGATCGACACTCCCGGCTACACCGCGGCGTCGCTCGCGGAATCCGGGCAGGACCTCGTATCTTTTCTTCGCGGGCGTCGGGATATTGACACCCATCTGGTTTTGACGGCTTCCCTGCGCCAGGCCGACCTCCAGCGCACCGTCGACCTGTTCCAGGCGTTCCAGCCGGCAAAGCTGCTGTTTACACGGCTGGATGAGACAGATTCAACGGGTGCAATGTTTTGCGAGGCGGCGCGCACTGGCAAGCCCCTTTCGTTCTTTTCCACCGGGCAGGTGGTACCGGAGGACATGGAACCGGCAACCAAGGCCCGGATCACCTCGTTCCTGGTACGTGAATTGCCCCAGGCATTTCTGGCGGTGGCATAGAAGACCAATGGCGACCGGGGCGGCACAACAGTATCTCGCGCTGGACAACGACGGCGTACTGCACCGCGAGGCTTTGGTGCTGCAACATCTGCCGCAAGTGCGCCTGATCGCCAAGCGCATTCACGACCGGCTTCCGCACCATATCGGCCTGGACGACCTGGTCTCGGCGGGCGTGGTGGGCTTGATCGAGGCCATCGATAACTTCGACCCTTCCCTCAACGTCCAGCTCAAGACCTATGCCGAACGCCGGATTCGCGGGGCGATCGTGGACAGCCTGCGCGAACTGGACTGGGCCCCCCGCGAAACGCGCAAGAAGGCCAAGCTGATCGAGGCGGCGATACACCAGGTGAAACAGCGTCTTGGGCGGGAGCCAACCGAGGAGGAAGTAGCCTCGGAACTGCGCCTTCCTCCAGCGGAGTACCAACAGTGGCTCACCGGTATTCAGGCCATTAACTTGGAACGTCTGGAGTGCGTTTCCACGGACGGCCAGGAATTGAGCATGCTGAGATTCATTTCCGATGACCAGGACAATTGGCCCTCTCACCTGGTCGAGCGCGCGGAACTGGAGCGGATTCTGGCGCTGGCCATCGAGAGAATGTCCAAACTCGAACGCACCATTCTAAACCTGTATTACTACGAAGAGCTGAACTTGGGCGAAATTTCGAAAATCGTCGGACTGCATCTTTCCCGCGTGGCGCAGTTGCGCGTTCAGGCCATCCTCAGGCTGCGCAGCCATCTGCGAAGAGTGTGGTCGCCAGACACAAGGATCAAAGCATGACACCCTCGTCACCCAACGATTCCGGCGAGCCGGAGGCCGCACAAAACACCGGCACCATGGACCTGCTGATGGACATGGAGCTGCCCGTGATGGTGCGGTTTGGCAGTACCCGCATGTTGATGCGCGACCTGCTGAAGCTGACGGCGGGATCGATCGTCGAATTCAACCGCTCCCCGGAGAACCCGGTCGAGATCCTGGTCAACAGACGAATCATCGCCCGTGGTTCGGCGGTCGTGGTCGACGGCAATTACGGCGTGCGCATTTCCGAGATCGCCCCCGCGCGGGAAGCATGGAACACCGGCTCCGCTCTGGATGGGGCCCCCGGTGGAGGGAGAGAGAACTGATGCATCTGGACTGGATTCTGAATCCGCTGGCGCAGTACGGAATGCTGGCAGCCGGCTTGTTCGCCTGCCTGGCACTGTTCCTGGCCATGAAGCGGGAAGTGGACGGGGTGTGCCAACGGGCGCAGGAATCGAGAGATGTGCTGGCTGCCCAGGTCCGGGAGATGGAGTCGGCGCTGGGGCACATCCGCCAGAGCGTCACTGACATTGAAGAACGGCCTGGCGCGGTTGGCCCCGGCCTGAACCTCACCCGGCGCGCGCAGGCGCTCCGCATGAACCACCGCGGAGAATCTGTGGAAACCATCGCGGCGGCCTTGAGCGCGCCTCGAAACGAGATCGACCTGCTATTGAAGCTTCAGACGCTGCTTCAATACCGAAGCGGGTGAGCTCCGAGGAGGCTAGCCGCAATACTGTTCACTTAATCCAGCTCCGCAGGAGCGGCAGACTGTAGCCCACGGCGCAAGCCGTGGGAACACGCATGAAAACGATTCAGCCCTGGAAGGGCGTAAGATGTTCTGGCCCAGTTCTTCCGCCCCGTTCCGGGGCTTTCCGGTCGTTCATCCCTTTCCCAAGGCTGGCGCCTTGGGCTATGTTCTTTCGCCCTGTCGGGCTCAATGCCAAAGTGAACAGTATTGAGGCTAGCCGGCATTTCTCACGGCGTCACACCTCCGCCGGTCGAACGCTCTGTGAAAACCTGGGGACTGAACGAATGTGTCCCAAGGCGTGCGCCCCCTCTCGCCAAACACCGGGGTGCCCTCTGGGCCGGCCGCACCGCCGCGCGGACACATCCGTCTGTCCCCCGGTTTTCGCCCCTTTGCGCAAATCCTCGGTCCCGCTGTGTGAGGAATGCGGGGGCTAGCCGCAATACGGTTCACTTAAGGGTGGCATCCCGACGCTTCCCGGATGGCCGTTTGGGGTCCTTGACCTGCCAAAAGTCCGGTATAGCGACTTCCCGCTCATGCTGTCGGCAACTGCCGTGAGCGGCGTTTCACGGGAGAAACTCTTTTCACCCAGGACACCGGACCGTTCGGCTGTTCGACGACGCCGGCGGTCAGGGTCGAAGGATGCAGAGGATGCAGGCGTCATTTTGAAGCCACGGTAGAAAATGATAGAATCACTTCCGCACACCAAAGATTTCGGATGGACTACTGGTGAGGTGGGCGCTAAATGCCTGTGATCGACATTGATACTTGGAAGCTGCTGACCGAATGGGCCAAGATTGTCGGGGCTATGGCGGTTTTCCTAATCGGCCTTTGGCAATATTCGAAGGCGCAGAAATGGAAGCGCCGGGAGTTCATTGCTTCTCACATAAAGGAATTCGAGGGAGACCGGAAGATTCAGCTCGCAATGACGATGCTGGATTGGAATGACCGGGAGTTGTACTTTCCATCTGAGGCCAGCAGAGATCCGATTCCAGTGAGAGTCGATGATGGTCTACTTTGCGGTGCATTACTGCCACACGAAGCCGCGAACGGATACTACCCCAATGAGGCGTTAATCAGGGATTGCATCGATCACTTTCTCGAAATGCTCGTCCGATTGGAGAATTTCCTGGAAGCTAAGCTGATCAAACTCGAGGAGCTTCGTCCGTACATTAGCTACTGGATTCGTCTAGTATCAGGCCAGATGGCTGGTTGGCACCGCCCGGAAGTTCATACGTTACTTCTCAACTACATTCAGAAATACGGTTTCGCCGGGGCGGGCCGCCTGATCGAACAGTTCGGCTACAATCCTATCCCACCACAGACGGCCATCGATGAAGCGGTTAATCGCACGGTTGAGGAGCGGTCAAGACACGTGTGGCAAACAGGTTCAGATTCGGTGTCGCAGCCGCCAGTGCCATAGAGTCGCCATTCTAGCGTCATGCCCTCACCCCTCATCCACATTCCGATATCGACCCAGACTGCTGCGTGTGCCTATTACAGGTCATGGAAGAGGACGGCCTGCGGTTCGTCTGCAAGGAGTGCGGCGACGTGCTATCCAAGGAACCGGTTGCGCCCCCTTCCGAGGTCCCGGCTCGGAGTTGAGGAGATTACCTGACCGGTTGCGGCCGGCCGATACAACCGCAGGCCTGACGGGCACCCGCCGTCCTTAATTAATCGGGCTCGATGCCGATATGGTCATTCACGGCATCTCTGATTTTCTGCTTCGATCCCAGGTAACGCTCCGTGGTCTGCACCGATACATGGCCGAGCAGGAATTGGATCTGTTCAAGTTCCCCACCGGCAACATGGCATAGCCGGGCGCAGGAGCGCCTTAAATCGTGAGGCGCAATCTTCTCAATGCCGACGCTTTTCGCGAAATTCCGGTAGTGGGTCAGTTTGGAATTCTCTGGCCTTTACATTGGCGTCCGGCTTGCGTCCTGAGATCGCAGGGAAGGCGCGGCCGGAAGCTATTTGATGTTTACTACCCCTGGGATAAGCACTACTTCCGGCAGCCAGCACCGTTCGCCGATTTCGGAGCCGGATTCAATAGCGATGGTGGCTATGCCTCGTTCTCTTTTCAGGATTGCTACCTCTGTACCTTTTTCCAGATAAATCGCCTTGCCACGAGAGACGAGACCGTTCATTGCCTCCAAATCCCATCGCCGGTAGGCGCTCTGGACAAGGGCAGCGCTTGAATACTCGACTGCGCAAAGGAATTTCTTGTCTGTGATTATGCGCTCGGAGGGCAGCACTGCTACTGGCGCAGCGGCGTTGCCGGTGTGCTTGCCAGTGAGAAAGAAAAAGATGCAGAGCGCCAAAATTCCGAAAAGTGCAAGAAGTGTGGCCGCAAGAGCCCAGGGCCGGGAGATCGGAGTCGGCGGCCGGGGTTCACGATGGCCTTCATTTTTCCAGAACTCCACTAGCTGTTCCTCCTGCGCTCAGGGGGATAATGCGAGGCGCTCACCTTCCCATCATCCCGTTTCCGACTGCGAGGATAACATATAATCGCCGCCCACCGGGGAATCACCTCAACCATGATTTCAGCCCCCAACCGTCCGCTTCATATTCCACCGCGCCCGGTGCATCAAGTCGTAGTGCGCCCGCCGATCCCCCCTCCTGTGCGTCGGCATCCGCCCGTCCTCCAGCGTCCTCCGGTTCCACAGCCGCTAAAGCATGTGCGCTACGATGAAAGCGCCATGACGGTATGTATAGCCGGTATTTGTATGGATGGTAAAGACCCTCGGATTCTGTTCTGCTCTGACAGGAGAATCGGCACCGAATCTGCCGGCGGGGATGTTTGCCTTAAGTGGGATCACGCTGGCGATGGCTGGATGGCGATGCTGTCTGGAACGGTGGCGAAGGCCAGGAGTCTCGCCGGGGCATGTCGGAAGATCTTGATGGACCGGACCGATGACATGGGGACTGCCGACATAGAGGCGGAATTGACGAAGGTTGCGCATTTACAAAGAAGAGTTCTGGTGGAAAACTACATCCAATCGCAATTATCCATCGATTACGACTATTTCCTCCAGCACGGTCATGAACAACTCCCAGAGGTCCAGTATGTAGATTTGGCTTACGCGATACGAAGCATCGATCTTGGGTGTTCCTTGATTATTGCTGGCTTCGTTAAGGTCGGCCCGGTAATATTCACGATTGGGCAGGACGGGAGCGTCAGCAGAATGGAGGCTTTTGCGGCAATAGGCTGCGGGGCACTCGCGGCCGAAGAGTCCCTGTATCGGAGGGAATATCAAGGCCACTTGCCGATTTCGCAGGCGGCCTACTACCTTTACGAGGCGAAACGGATGAGCGAGGTATCCGGCGATGTCGGGAAGTCCACCAACATCGGGATATTCGGAAAGTCTAGACCAGGATTCATCCGTTGGAAAATGCTGGACCCAATTGCGACAGCGATGCTTGACGGACAGTATAAGAGATTTGGCCCACAGGAGTATGACGGGAACCAAATCCAATGGGTTGGCCTTCCCTTTCGGATCAAAGAATACCAACCAGCTCTTGAAGCGACCACAGATGATCCGCAATCCCCGCCTGCATCGCAGGAGTAACCCGAAGGGTCTGATGAATCCTAACGAAGTTGTAGTACATGCAGTGCAGGGCAATGGCGGCGACGTGGTTTTCGAGTTTCTTTGAAAAGGCGTTGGTCAGCCTAGTGAATCTCCTCATCGAAGTCAAGCCTGTGAAAATTCAAACTGACCCACTACCGAAATTCCGGACGACGTACCAGACCACCTTTTCGGTTACGCCACTTCCCCAGACGCTCCCGCTTTTACTGATCGACCGAAACAGACAACCGGACGCCATCCCTGACTCCTGTGTCCATTCGTCGATTCGTTTCTTCACCCAACCGGAAACCGGCACCGTGCGAACGTGTCCGCCTTTGCCCACGAGATCGACGATGGCCCAGTGGCCTTCCCGCTGTTGAACGTCTTCCAGCTTCAGATGAACGAGTTCGGATCGGCGAAGACCGCATCCCAAGAGCATCCCGAGAATTGCGCGGTCTCGCTTTCCGCGGAGAGTCTGGACCGATGGCGCCTCCACCAAGGCTCGCCCCTGTTCTGCGGTGAGCCAATTTCCGAGTCGTACGCCGAGCTGCTTTACGCCCCTGACGCGTTTGATTCCGGCCGCAAGTTCTGGGCTCAGTAACCCTGCGTCAGACGCCTCGTAGGCCAACCTTCGCACTGCGGCCAAACGCTGATTAATGGTGGAAGGGGCAAGGTGAAGCTGTTCCAACTGCATCCGGTAGCGCGTAACAACAATCCGGTTGAGCGCCAGCCGAGGTTCTGAGCAATACCAGTGGACGAAGTTTTGGATCGCGAATTCGTAGGAGCGCCGGGATTCCGGCGAGGCGAGGCTGTTCAATACGGCGGATTTGGCGTGTTCAAGGTCCGGTAGGCGTAAAACGGTCCTTGGCAAACGGCGACGGGATTTCTTCATTTTCTGCGGGCTCCATACCCGCACCCGCATTTGCTGCCGGCCAACGTGTCCGGTTGCAAGTTCCCGGGCCAGGGGGACGAGGACGGCGTTTCGCGGGAGTTGAGTCCGCACTCAAGCCGACTCAAGTCGACTCTGCCCGGATAGACCCTTCCGGGTCGCGAGGGCACGTGGTCTCGATCCGCGTCCGAGCGTTATGATGGTGATGACGATACAGAAGCGCCTACGAGGCTCCAATTGCCATGACTAGAACGAATGCGCAGCAGAGAAGCGACCCGGCGGTCGCCCGTGGAGTAATCGATTGGGTGTTCGGGGGAACGCCCAGCGGCGCGAAGCGAAGGTTCCACGACTTCCTTAAGGCATCAGTCAGGTATCTCTCGCAACAACACAGTGACCGATGGGAAATCACGCTCTTCGGTTGGGGGCTACGCCTGAACGTTGGCTGGGTCGAGTGTCTGATCTTGCACCGCAGTGGCTTAAGGCTTCTGGTCCACGAAGGCTCGGTTCCGGCAGAAACGAGGTTCGATAGGATCAGGCGCAAATACGCACCCACATGTCGTTACACGATAATACCTCTGCACGAAATTCCCCGCGCTGTTGCGGCGCTCACCAAGTCGCACCGAGAAGCGTTAGACTGTGTTGCCGCAGGCCCAGGGGGGCGGCCGACAAGGCTCATGCGGAACGCGCACTCGGTCGGCATCACGGAATTGTTGGGGCTGCCCAATCCCGATTACAGTTCCACCGGCTCACGGTCGGACCCGATGCGTTAGATCCCGTGACGTCCCTGTCCAGGAAGGATCTGAAACTCAACCACCTCTGGCCCCGGCAAGACCACGCCCCTGCCGCTTGTTCGAACGGTGCCGAGGGGCGGAGGGGCGGCCACATCGCAGCTTGTCCGCCTATAGAAAAGAAGGTAGGCTGGAGTTATGAGCAAGCAGACTGCCCAGTTGTTGGAAGCCTTCGAAGCTCTGCCCGAACAGGAAAAGCGGGTTTTCACAGCGGAGTTCCTGCGCCGGGCGGTACCGTTCGATTCCGGTCCGCTGGACGATGGGGAAACAGCCTTGGCTGCCGACCAGCTCTTTGGCGAACTTGAAGCTGAGGAAAATGACGCCGAGTCGCGGTGAAGTGTGGCTTTTTGATCTCGGCATGGCGGAGAAGGTTCGCCCCGCTCTTGTCGTCAGTGTGGGATACGGCGACGTAGACCGCGCCTTGATCGCCCTTGTTCCGCATACCACCAGCCTTCGCGGTTCCCAATACGAGATTACCGTTAATGTCCCGTTCCTGAAGGCGGGCGCGTTCCTGGTCCAGAACCTTGCGACATATCCGAACGTCAGGGCTATTCGAAAGTTGGGGACGCTCAAACCCGATCAGTTCAATTTGGTCTTCGCCGGGCTTCTTCGCTGGCTCGGTGGCGCCCGCGTATAAGGCGCAAAGGCCTCGCGATTCAAGGATTGCAGAATCAATCCTCTGACGTCCCCCTCACATCAATTGGACGAAAAACGCCCGTTGCTCACATCTACCAGCCGACTAATAAATTCTGCCTGACGCCGCAGGCCCCGCCGCTCCCGTAGGCAACCCCAGGCCTACTGTGATAGGCCTCCTCTCCAGCCTTCCCGTGGCCCCTGATTTTGTCGTTCACAACCGACTTCACAGAATTTTTCGAGCCCCCTCAACAACTTACGGCCTTCGCCCCCGTCCGGGCAAAGTTCGCCTGCTACAGTAGTTGTCAAAAGGGCAGTCCCTTCCGGGCTGCCCTTTACTTTTTCTAACGCAGGTCTACAGACCTGCCAGGAAAGGCCCTTTTATGCGCACTCAGAAGCAGATCGCCGCCTCCCGTGAGAACGGAGGCAAGTCCCACGGCGCCGCCACCGCCGAAGGTAAGGCTCGCATCGTCAACGCCAACCTCC
>Ga0224534_1001185_pt1 | contig 14199 bp, 14 predicted proteins | sample 714E12024metaG_FD_172012 | JGI IMG/M metagenome (GOLD analysis project Ga0224534, IMG submission 172012) | Peat soil microbial communities from Stordalen Mire, Sweden - 717 E1 20-24 | ecosystem: Environmental > Terrestrial > Soil > Wetlands > Peat | place: Sweden: Norrbotten County, Stordalen... | reverse complement strand
TCGCGAAGCCATCGTCCAAGACCATCAGCGAGGGCAGAGCCTTGGCCAGATCGCCAAGACTTACCGCATCTCCCGTACTACCGTCCATCGTATGGTCCAAGACAAAATACCCTCCGGCAGCACTGTTCCAAAAGGGTGCTGAAAACCCCTCCTCTAACTCCAATGGAATCAACTGCCGGTCTGCCCGATTCGTCTGTTCCAAAAGGTATGGGTTCTGGAACAGCCCTTTAGGAAAGTTCAGACGTAAATTCCGGCTTGCCGCCTTCCAGCAACAGGGACAATGCCTCCGGAATAGGTCGATGAGTGAACCGGCGATTTTGGCGTCAAATGATAATGTTCAGGGGGAAAGATGAAGGTGCGACGGCGGTCAAGCGATATATGTGCTGGCAATCCGCATGGCACCCATCCTCGCGTTCCGCATGGCAGCCGTATCCGCAGGAGCGAGCGCCTGCTCCCAGTCTTCGGCCAGAAGCCTATGAAATTCCTCGGCCTTGACAGGGCGTCCATATAGCCAACCCTGGCCGTATAAAGTCTGCGTAGCCTGGAAAAAATAATTGGCCTGCTGGTCAGTTTCGATCCCCTCCACAACCACTTCCAGATTGAGTGATTTGGCCATGGCCAAAATCTGCGGAATAATGGCCACGGTGACTGCCTCAGTGCCGATGACCCTGGTAAAAGCCTGGTCGATCTTGATGGTGTCAGCATAAAGATACAGCAGCTTGTCCAGATTCGAATAGCCGGTGCCGAAGTCGTCGATATGGATGCTGTGTCCCCTCCGTCGCAGCAAACGGATCGTCTCCATGGCCTCCGTGCTTCTGGAGGTCGAACTTTCGGTGATCTCGATTGCCAGGCTCTTCGGCTGGACCTTCGTCCGCCTGAGAGCGTCATCCAGCATGGGCAGAAACTCCGGGTCGGCAAGGTCTGCCGCGGCCACGTTGACGCTGATATGGAGGTCCGGGCGGTCGCGGAGCGTCTGTCCAAAGTCGTGTAAAGCGCGCCGCACCACCGCTTTCGTGATCAATCCGACGAAACCGTGCTCCTCGGCGATCTTGACAAAGACATCCGGGCCGACCGCATTGCCCTCTTCATCAGTCCAGCGTGACAACGCTTCGGCCCCCACGATGCGCCTGGTGGCCAGACTCACAATGGGTTGATAAGCCACTTCCAATTTATCGCGTTCGATGGCCCGGCGAAGCTGTTGGCACGGGTCCTGACTGCGGTTGTACCAAAGTGAGAAAGCCAGGCTGAGCAAATAGCCGGCCAGGCCTCCCAGCACCGTGCCCCCGACAACCTTATCGCGTTCGCCTTGCAGTGCCTCGGAAACAGAGGTAGAGGCCGTTACACAGTTGAAATAAAGAGTTGAACATAGTGTTGCATAGAACGTGTCTCCCAGGCGGACCGTCCCGTCGGTCGTTAGATCCGGCCCATTGCCCAGAAGGGCGGCGCCCGCAGCGGGGCCAGTTTGCTGGCTGGCAGCATCTTTCATGGTGACCGTCAGATGCATTGGAATGGGCCCGATGCTGGCGGGCACGTGCGAGCCAAAGACAACGTAAGCGTTGCCCAGTTGCAGACCGGCCCTCTTAAGGCTGTCGTCCCGGACCGGGACGAGATTGCTGTAGGCGATGGTGCCGTCCTGCTGGGGGGAAGAGGGCTTGAATTGGCCAATGGACTGCGTCGGACGGCCAGCGGTGGCCGAACAGTCGATCTTTCCACCGTGGATACGCCCGGCATCTTTCAAGAATTCCGAGCGGAAGACCAGATCCCGAAAATAGACGATTTCGGCGTTTGAGCAGAAGGGATACGGCGACTTTTTCAGGACGGCCAGCAGGCTACGCGCTTCCCCGGAGGATGCATCTTCCTCCGCCGCGATGAGATTTGAATACTGATCGAGCCAGTTTCCGGCCAGATGGAGCGCAAGGACATAGCCCAACAGATAGCCGGCAACCATCCCACATGCCGCCATCGATATTTTGGCCGCCCGGGCGACCAGAAGGCGATGCCTGATAATGCGCATAGACGAAAGGACTGGTACACATCTTCAGTCGGAATACATATGAAGAGTGTTTTCCTGTGCAAGGGAATGTTACTCCCTCCTCGGAACAAGTAATACCCCTTCTAGGGATATTCTTGACGCTTTTAGGTACTTTCGTAATGGGAGTTCCCCAGGCTCCCGGGGTGGCAGTAGCAGTTTGACATTTACGGGAGTCCATCCAAGAAACTCCGAGAGGTGAGCCGCCAAGCACACATCAAGGAGAACCCCGGATGGACGAGTAGGAAAGCTTAAGCCACTCGAAATGGGAGTGCAAGTACCACGTTGTCTTCATCCCGAAATGCCGCAGGAAGGTGCTGTATGGAAGCCTGCGCCAGCATTTGGGCGAGGTGTTCCGAAAACTGGCTGAGCAGAAGGAGTGCCGCATCGAGGAAGGGCATCTTCAGGCCGACCATGTGCACATGATGATCTCGATTCCGCCGAAGTATTCGGTGTCGTCGGTGGTTGGGTTCATCAAGGGCAAGAGCGCGATTCACCTTGCGCGGGTGTATGGGGAACGGAAGCAGAATTACGCAGGGCAGAGTTTCTGGGCGCGGGGATATTTCGTGTCAACGGTTGGCCGCGACGAGGCGATGATTCGGGACTACATCCGCGACCAGGAGCAGGAAGACAAACGGCTGGATCAGTTGAATATGTGGCGATGACCTGCGCACCCTTGCCGACACTTAATTACAGTGTACGGTAACCCATGGGTTCTGGCACACCCCTTTAGGAAAGCTCAGACGTAAATTCCGGCTTGCCGCCTTCCAGCAACAGGGACAATGCCTCCGGAATAGGTCGATGAGTGAACCGGCGATTTGGTGTAAAGGGAGATTGGAACTTCAACGATGCCGGAGGGTTGAGATCTGTGCTATCCCAAGATCTCAGTCGCCGCCGATCTCGGCGGGAGAGCCGAAAAATGCAAAAGGATTTAGAAATTGCCTGTGCCAGAACAGTTGACGGTCAGCTACCGTCAGCCGTGCTTCATCGCAAAGTCTACTCCAGTTATCGCGAATGGCCTGAACTTGACGCTTGATAATCATCTTGGCTCTATCTGTATCGAGCAAGAAGTTCGGCGCTGCCGCCAGACAGACAGACAGCTGGCTCATCCTATTGTCGCCATGAATCAACATGGCCTGACTGGCTTCATTGCCAGTCCGTGGCTGAGGACAAACATCATAGGCAGGCGTCAGGGTAAGGCTGTTCCCATCCCAGAAGGCTGCATGGTTGCGCGCATGATCATCGGTATTTCCGCATAGAATGTTGAATACAATGCGTCCGTATAGTTCGCGCAAGGTGTCGGCTGGATTAGTAAAGCGGTGGCGGATGATTTCAGCCAGGTCTTGGTAGCTGGCATACATCGCCATCATTTCATCCAGGCCAAACAACGTCAGCGCCGATACGATGGGTTTTCTGAGCCATCCTGGCGATGCTTTTTCGCGATCAAAGCGTTCAATCAGCAAAACGTCTTTGCCTAATGCCTTGGTCAGTTTTACGGATGCAACATTGAGGCCGGCTAACTCTGCAAGCCGCATGGCGATGAATTCCGCTTTTACGACGTTGTATAGGTCGGTGCTGGTCGAGAATTTGGCAATAAACTTCTTGTCATCTGCGCTGATCAATGCCTTGGGTCTTGCGCCGCCGAGAGAGGAACCATGGAGTAAAGCTTTATCCAAATCCGGCTGTAGCGGCGTTCCTTTTTCCACCCGTTCAGCAGATTGCATCAGTTCCTCCAAGGATGCCTGATCGGACACCCGAGGATCGTATTTTGTTGCAGACAACTGGAAGTCCAAAGCGCCAATCCGGTCTGACCCTGATTCCAGCAGATAGGTCAGTTCATCCAGTTCGACTTTCGATGCATCCAGTCCCTTCAGGCCGAGCATGCGATTGATGAGTACGCGCCGTCCCCACGCATCCGGCGATGCGTCACGAATGCAGCTTGGCATGGACAAACCTTCACGCAAGGGGATACCTCCGGCCTGAAGAGGTAATTCCGGCTCATAAATCGAGATGGCGCTATTCCGCTTCAGATAGCTTTTGCCATAGTTGAAAAGCAGTTGCTTGCCAACCTTGGTTAACAGACCCGCGACAACGGGCGCAGTTTCTTTCGGTAGCCAAATCCAGACATAGGCTTCGGTGTATCCGTTTCTAGAAGTCATCTTTTATTGCCCTTCTGGATTTACGAGCCGTTTTGGGCAGCAACCTCAGCATTTCTCCGGTAACGGCTCGATGAGCACCCAGTCGCTCCCTGTCCGCTTCAAAAAGGGGCACACCGGTGATCGCGGCAGCCTCAAACACCGCTCCGATGGAACAGCCGGGATCACCTTTTTCAATGCGCTGAATCAGCGCACGGGAAGTACCCATACGGCTCGCCATTTCCCCTCCGGTGATCCTGCGCTCAATCCTTCCTGCACGGATCATCTGCCCCAGTAATGCAATCGCTTCCAGGCTGTAGCGGGAATATGCGCGGTTTAGTGGCTTAGTCATGGACACCTCGTGACTCATAAACAAGTCGTGTAGACTGCTCATGCTCTTCTTATAGAGCATTCTCGCTCCTGAGAGATCATTTGTCAATGCATATTGGATCATAAATAAGCCATTAACCAATCCCATGGCTCATTTATAGTGGCTTGACTAAATGGGTATAAATGGGTGTACTCTTGGGTGTCATGATCCCAGTCGCAACACTCCAGATCACGCCGGAAATCCTTGGCCTTATCGCTGAACTCGATGAATTCAAAGGTGCATGGCGAGCATTGGGAACACTGGCGCCTGATCGTCTCTCCATCCTGCGGCGGGTTGCCACCATCGAAAGCATCGGATCCTCCACACGGATTGAAGGCAGCAAACTCACCAACCGGGAGGTCGAACGGCTGCTGTCCAACCTCGAAATCAAGTCCTTTGACACGCGGGATGCTCAGGAAGTGGCAGGCTATGCCGAAACCATGGAACTCGTTTTCAGGTCATGGCAAGAGATCACGCTGACGGAAAACCACGTAAAGCAACTGCACCGCGACCTTCTCCGATACAGCGAAAAGGATGCACATCACCGGGGTGAATACAAAACCCAGCCGAACAGCGTGGCAGCCTTTGATGAGCTAGGCAAGCAGGTCAGTATCGTTTTTGAAACCGCCGCGCCATTTGATACCCCGCGCCTGATGACGGAGGCTGTCAGCTGGGCGAGAGAGGCGTTGGAGACTCGGCAGCTTCATTCCCTTCTGGTAACGGCAATCTTTACTGTCCTATTTTTGGAGATTCATCCCTTCCAGGACGGAAACGGTCGGCTGAGCCGAATTCTGACCACATTGCTGCTGTTGCGTGCAGGGTACGCATACGTGCCCTATAGCTCATTGGAATGCGTGATTGAACAGAGCAAGGAAGGCTACTATCTCGCTCTGCGGCAAACACAAAGGACCATAAGAACCGGCACGCCGAACTGGCCGCCCTGGGTGTTGTTCTTCCTGCGCGCGCTTCAGCAGCAGATGAAACAGCTGGCCAGAAAAGTCGAGAGAGAGAAAATCGTTCTGTCAGCCATGCCCGAATTGTCCGTGCAAATCGTCGAGTTTGCACGCGAACACGGCCGGGTCACCATCGGCGACATAGCTGCGCTGACCAGCACTAGCCGGAACACATTGAAACCGCACTTCCGCCATCTATTGGGGAAAGGGCAACTCGTCTTGCATGGCCGCGGCCGCGGCTCCTGGTATGCGCTGCCATGATCGGGCTATATCTCAACCCATGGGTTACCGCACACTGGTACGAAGGGAAGGCGCGTTTGACGTTGATCGAACTGGGGCATATGTTCTAGCACTGGCACATCGCTGACAAACAATTCGAATTCTTAGCGTAGACGTAGTCAAACTACGACAATTCGATAATCATCAAATTGATCTTCTTTTGATATTGTGCCTATAATCGCAGTATGGCTACGACAGGCAAGAGCAAACTAAATCGCCTTTATGCTCAGACGGTTGCAGGGGCTCCCGTGACCTCGGAGGACCTCGCCAGCCTGTGTATATCGGCCGATCTTGCCGTTCATTATGTTCGCGCTGGCTGGCTGAATCGGTTGGCAAGGGGTGTGTTTGTGCGGCGGGGCGAGGCTCCTGGACTCCACCCTTCCCTGCGCCTATTGGAGCGTATGGTCCCTGGATTCCACGTCGGCGGCAAAACCGCGTTGAACTGGCACGGAGTGCGCCACTACGTTGCCCAGCAGGAGTCGCTTAACCTGTACGGCTCGATGGTAGCAAAGCTGCCGGCCTGGTTTGTGGAACAATTTCCGGCGGAGTATCACCGCAAGCGTCTCTTCAGCGAGTCGCCGGACAAGCTGTTGCACGTCGCTCCGTTTGAAGAGCGCGGTGACGGCCCACGGGTCTCCGCGCCGGAGCGCGCGATACTGGAATTGCTGAGCGAAGTCGGCGTGCGCCAGCCGCTTCAGGAGGCGAGAGAGCTAGTGGAGAGCGCCTACAGCCTTCGCGCCGATGTGCTGCGCGAGTTGCTAAAAAACTGCACGAGCGTCAAGACAGTCCGGCTCTGTCTGCAACTGGGGCGCGAATTCTCACTCCCGTGGATCAAGAAACTTAATCCCGCGGAATTACCAACCGGCAGTGAACGGCCCTGGGTTTCCCGTTCCGCCGACGGTCTGCTGGTGCTCAAACCATGAACCAAATCTATCTCGACACGGCTACCCTCGCCCCGGCAGAGGAATCCTAAGCTTTTTGCACACTTTAGCGATTGCGTTACCTGATACCCCGTACCGTTTCGCCACAGTCGTGAGGGGTACCGCCCACACCTCTTTATAAAGGGAATCGCGATCCCAGAGTTTTGTCATTCAACCTCCTGCATTGCGTAAATTCTTCATCCGGAGCCGAGACAAGAGGTTAGGTTACTCGCAGTCTTTTTCATTGCCCAATCTCAAGGGTTAGCGGTTCGCTATGTCTGGCCTCCTTCTGGCGATAGTGATTATAATTTGCATATCATAGCTAAATGTGAATAAAATCGACGGAGAGCAAAACATTTTGGCATTCAAGGTCGATTGATCCAGAAGTATCTGAGGTGAATATATTTCACGCAATCATCGGCAGGTGACTATACTTTGCAAGCAGTTAACGATTTCAACGGAAGACGACTTCCCGAAGCTGGTTCTCTGGCCGGCTACGCTGCGCTGATGGATCGGTATGCTCTCCGTTTGCCGCTGCCGCCAAGATTGACTGCCATCGCGACCCGGCACCATCCGGTTTCGACGGAGCAATGGCTGCTCCTGACGCCCGCTCATTGTCCTGGCGACTCTCTGGCCGGACACCTTGAATTTGCGCTCAAGTGGGAAGGCGTCGATCTCGGCGTTCTGGCCCAACTATTTCGCGCGGTTCCATCGCAAGAAATCGCGCAGGCCGTTTCCTCCAAGCCAACCGGAATTTATAGTCGAAAACTCTGGTTTCTCTATGAATGGCTGACGGGCCTTGAATTGGACCTTCCCCTCCCGGGGAAGGTTCGAGCTGTCACGGTCGTCGATCCAAAACAGCAATTTGCCCTTGAGAAAGGCAGGATGTCCTCCCGTCATCGAGTCATTGATAACCTGCCTGGCACCAGAGCATTCTGCCCGATGGTGAGGAAGACTCCTGCACTCTCCGCGTATGGCAGCAAGGGGCTTGACCAACAGGCGCGGTCGATCGTCGCGAGCACCCATGCGGATGTCATGACCCGCGCGGCGGCCTTTCTTCTGCTGAGCGATAGCAAGTCCTCATTTAGGATCGAAGGAGAACGGCCTTCGGTACAACGCACTGCCCGCTGGGGCCGCGCGATTCGCGAAGCTGGGACACGCTCACTTAGCCTGCCGGACCTGGAGCGGCTGCAGCAGATTGTCATTGGCGACGACAGGTTTGTTCGGCTTGGACTGCGGACTGAAGGCGGCTTCGTTGGAATGCACGACCGGCAGACCCAGGAGCCGATTCCAGACCATATCAGTGCGCGGCCCCAGGATCTCCGCGACCTGATCGAGGGAGTTGTTGCGTATGATGCCCACGCAAGGGGTGGGGGTGTCGATCCAGTTGTTGCGGCGGCCTCTGCAGCCTTTGGCTTTGTGTACATCCACCCATTCGTGGATGGCAACGGGCGCTTGCATCGATGGTTGATCCACCATGTACTTGCCGCCGCTGGGTATAATCCTCCAGGTGTGGTTTTCCCGATCAGCGCCGCTATCCTGCGTGAAATTGCGGCGTACCGAGGTGTGCTGGAATCCTATTCTAAGTCCCTGCTGGAGTTTATCGAATGGAGGCCGACACTGGACGGGAATGTTGACGTGCTGAATGATACGGCCGACTACTACCGTTACTTCGATGCCACAGCTCATGCTGAATTTCTGTATCGTTGCGTTCAGCAGACGGTCGAGCACGATCTTCCCGAGGAAGTCGCATATCTTCAGGGCTACGATCAGTTTGTGCAGGGCATGCATGCGGTTGTGGATATGCCGAACAGCCAAATCGAGTTGTTGCACCGCTTTCTGAGGCAAGGTAACGGAAAGCTTTCGAAGCGCGCACTGTCGAACGAGTTTGCTGCATTCGATGCAAAGGAAGTAGATCAAATCGAGGGTCTGTATTCCAAGTGCTTTCCGGAAACCGGGATACCCAACGTGTCATGAGAGTCTTCGGCAAGTGACATCTGACGAACATTCGCCGACATTTGCAACTGTATCTCAACCCATACCTTTTGGAACAGACGAATCGGGCAGACCGGCAGTTGATTCCATTGGAGTTAGAGGAGGGGTTTTCAGCACCCTTTTGGAACAGTGCTGCCGGAGGGTATTTTGTCTTGGACCATACGATGGACGGTAGTACGGGAGATGCGGTAAGTCTTGGCGATCTGGCCAAGGCTCTGCCCTCGCTGATGGTCTTGGACGATGGCTTCGCGATCGAGATCAAGAGGCTGGCGTCCAATGGGCCGGCCTTCGAGCTTGGCGCGCCGCATGCCGGCGCGCACCCGTTCGATGATCAAGTTGCGTTCGAGCTCGGCGATGGCGCCGATGATGACCACGATGGCCCGGCCCAGCGGGCCGCCGGTGTCGATATTTTCCCGGAAGCTGACGTACTCGATGTTGAGACGGCTGAGCTCGTCCAGGACATCGAGGAAGTGTTTGACCGACCTGGCGATCCTGTCCGATGCCCAGACCAGGACCACGTCGAAGCCGCCGCGGCGAGCGTCGGCCATCATCTGATCGAGCCCCGGCCGCTTGGCCTTCGTGCCACTGATCCGGTCGGTGTACTCGTGGACGATCTCGTAGCCTCTCTGGGCAGCCATCTGGCGGAGATCGAGAAGTTGCGTCTCGGGGTGCTGATCGACAGTCGAGACCCTCGTATAAACCCCGGCGCGCTTCATGCGCGCCTGCTCTTCTTCTGCGGGGCAGTCGATCCATGCGTGGCGACGTAGTCCCGGACGAACTCCACGATTACTGTGCTCATATCGACGCCCTGAGCTGCCGTTGCCGATTTGAAGCTGTTGTGAAGACTGACCTCAAGATTGACGTTCACGCGTTTTATCCCTGTTCCTTCCTTCTTCGCGATCTGACTCACCTCCCTTCCAAGAGATGAGCATATGTGATTGTGAGTACCTGCCGCCAGTGCCCCGGATGGATCCGGGGCGGCGGCAGAGCAAGGTTACTGTTCCCAGGCGCCTTGGCAGAGGAAGGCCAGCAACGCGATCTTGTCGCGGCGAAGACCAAGCGCATCGGACATCGGATGCAGTTGCCGTGGATCGGGAACGTAGCCGGCCTCGATGGCAGCCCATTCGGATGTCTCCATTCCGCTCAATCGGGCGGCTTCTTCCAGAGAACGGCCGCACGCTTCGCGGGTCTTCCCGATGCAGGCGCCAAAAAGCCGGCCCCAGGACTGGCGGCTGGCGAGACGGAGGTCGTCTTGAACGTAAAATGTCATACTCATATACACATTACTCCTGATGAACGCTCCCTGTCAAGCAAATCCAGGGCTGCGGTGATTTGAATTCCATGATGAATATGCGCTCAAGACGGTCTGGAACCAAAGCTCTGCCAAACAGATGGAGAACTTCTCCCGCCGTTATTACGAAAAGGAACTGGGCGCCGGTGTAGGACCATCCTTCTCAGGATCAGAGGTCTTCGGCTATACAGAACCCTTCCGCCGCTTTGTCCAGCGGGAGAGCTTCACTCCCCAGGCCAACGAGATCCCCAACACCGCCGCCAGCTGGCTGCCTGGAGATGACTACTACACCGACTTTCATAAGGGTGATCCCTTCATCAAGGTCGACCAGGGATTTGCCCGTCTGCCTGGCGCCGGCTACGCCGCCCTGCATCCCGAGCTCAAGGACGTCGACCCCGAAGACTACCCCGACATCCACAAGATGGCCATTCTGGCCGACGTGGCGCCCTACTCCCGTGAGTACCACAGCATCAGGCAGCGCGTAGCCCAGGAAGCCAAGGGCGATACCGAGCTGGAGATCGAATACGAGAAGATCATGAACCGGGTCAAACAGACCCGGGAATCGATCATCCGCATGAACGACAGGCACTTCACCGCCCCGGTCGATGAGATTTCCGGCACCGTCGATGAAGTTTCTCCCGGCGGCATCACCCTGAATGAATATCCCGGACGGCGCTTCCAGTTCTCTTCCGTGGGCATGAGTGCGGCAGACATGTCGGCACAGATACTGGGCGAAAACAACGAGATGACCAGGTGTTTCCGTCCTGCCTGACCCAAAACCCTCGCGCGCCCGCGCCGGAAACCGGCGCCACTCACATGCTCTCCGCCACCCCATTCCGGTTTTGCGTCGTGGTTCTGATTTTGTAGGGAAGAGGCCGGGAAACCCTGTTGTACCGGCCGAGTCTTGATACTTATGACACACTTTGCCCGTTTTCGGGCTTGCAATTTCCCGCTCTAGTATAAGGAAACACGACAAAAACAGTGAATTCTGCTTTTCGGCCGCGCCGGAATCACGCAAATCGGCACCAATTAGCTCCACAGATCTCCCTGGCCGTCCTTTTTGCCCGCCGGCGACCGGCGTGACCCTCCAAAACATCCGTTGCCGTTGCGCACCCTCAATGAAATAACTGCGCAACACCCCTCAGCATGCCCACTGCCGTTGCGTACTCACCGCTGAGAAGGCGCGCAACACCATGGCCAGCTGCGGCAGACATTGCCAAATATGACCGCGTTTTTCGAGAAATCACCGATTGGGACGTGAAATCGTATACTAGCGAGAGGTGAGGGCAACTTTTGTCCATCCGAAGGAGCTTCACCTATGTCAACCACCTCTTCCGCCGTCGCCGACCTGCAATCGCAATGGCATACACTTCCCGATCTGGATCGCGCCAAAGCGGTCCTCGCCATCAAGCAGTCTGGAATTTCGACCCGCCAGATCGCACAGCATCTCGACTGCAGCGACTCCCTGCTCCGCCATCTGCTTGCGGCCCTCCAGGCTCCACCTGCGGACCGCCTTCTCCTCCGCCAGGGCAAGATCAGCACCAACGAACTTGTCCGCCGGTCCAAGGCGGCGGGAATTCGCCGCACAGCCATGCACCGCGAGACTCGCGAGTTCGAGCGCACCCAGGCTTCTCGCCGGGCATGCAAGAAGATCTGCGATTGGCTGGCGGCTGAGCAGATGTCAGGGCCATACGGCGAACAGATCGTCAATGGAGCCCGGCACCTGTTCGCCAAGGCAGAGCAGGACGGGAAGTTTCCCAAAGACGCTGCCCCGACTGACATGCCAACCGCGGAGATTATCAAGCGATGCCGACCTGCCGAACTGAAGACTGATGCCATCAGCTTTGTCGCCCGGCATGCGTGGTGGCTCGCGCGCTGGGCCTATTACGCCTTTACCGATACCTCGGTCCGAGACACTGCTCTCGATCTTGCCCTCGACGAGCAGTTCAGGAAATAGCGTCAGATCAACAGGATGGAAATCTCTCAGATGCCCTGTTTCGGCCTGGCCGTCATGAGCCGGGCAGGCCGGCTTCTCCGGTCATGATCGGAGGATGCTTTCTTGTTCCTGCCTGGAAGGGAGTGTGAATGGGATTGATGCACACTCTCGGGATCTGGTTTACTCTCTATGGCGCCCGGCGGGATCCAAATCCGCCCCTTCTTCTCGCCGCGCCAGCCCCTCCCCCAAAATGGCGTTCGCGCCGGGGCCGCGACAAATGGAGGCCGCCGCCAGTCACATTTCGCCGCCAACCCAGAATGCCTGGCATTTTCAACTCAAGCCGAATTGCCGCCGGTCTCCCCGGCAGCGATGTGCCAGAGGTCCAGACGGGCAACGAGATTCCCAATCTCCGGGATGGCTGGATGAGCTGGAATGATCTGCATGCACGAAGCCGAGAAGTTGAGTCTGGAGTCGATTGGTCAGTTTGTTTTGGCCAGCGAGGAACTCCGGTTTGAGAGCGAAAACTGCCAGCAGGTCTACGGCTAGGTGGAGCGAGTGCTTGTTCAGCAGGAGTACGCCCGGCAGGGCAAGGCGGCCCGCGGCCTGTTGCGGCGCTACGTGGAGAAGATGACCGGTTTGAGCCGGGGCAGGTCACGCGGCTGATCGCCCGCAGACATGCAATCACACGCAAAGAAATTCCCGTACTACCGATGCGATAATTTGTCGCGTGTGATATATTGTCACATGTGGCCAGTGAACGCCTCAGCAAAACGGATGCACTCAAACGGCTGAGGGACTGCCTCGAAAATGGCATTGTGGAGTATCACGATCACTTCGAGAAGCGCTGTCGAGAGCGCGGCATCGATTTGCAGGATGCACAACGCGCCCTACAGAAAGGGATGATCTACCGAGAACCCGAGCTGGATGTTCGTTTTCAGGAGTGGAGTACCGGGTTGATTGGACAACACCCGAAGGTCAAGCCATTGCACTCATCATTGCGTTCCCTGAAGAGGACGAGACCCTGGCGATCACTGCACTAGCGCTCTAAAGAGCGCATCGGGGCAGAGGAAAGAGCTGCAATGGAGCAATACCGGGAGGGATGGGGGAGACATGCCACAAACGCAGCGTACCTGTCGCGCGTGTGCAGGGGAAATGCAGTTGGTCCGCAAGGACTACCAGTTCAAAGAGTCCGGACTGGACAACGTGATTCTCAAAGATATTGAGGTACTGGTATGCAATAAATGTGGGAGCGAAGTTCCACGCATCCCGCGCCTCAATGATTTGATGAGGACAATCGCAGTCGCCATGATTGCGAAACCATGCGAACTAGCAGGCCCGGAAGTTCGTTTTCTGCGGAAATTTATGGATGAGACGATTGAACACTTTGCCCGCAAGCTCGGCATTGATCGTTCTCACCTGTCCCGCATCGAAAATGAATCTTTAGGCATAAGCCGACAGACTGACCGTCTTGTTCGGACTCTCGTGCTGGTTCATAAACCAGAATTGCTGGAAAAGCTGGCACGTTTGGGCCGGACGGAAAGTGTGCTGAAACAGCTCGAAGAGATCAAACCGGAAGCTGAAATTGTCCGAATCGACGTGGCAAGCTCGGCACACGAATACAGCTACGATCTTGAAACAACAGCAGCATAACGTACTCTGAGATCTGTTTTATCATTCTAAGGGAAGGTCATGCTCGGTGATCGCTGCCGTCAGCGCCGCCTGGTTACTTTCTACAGAACTTTACGGGCGTAATCGCACCTGGATTTTGAGCGCGGCCTGATTCCCGATCGAGCATTGATACTTTAAGCACGAAATTCGTATTTTCGGTTTGGAATTTTCTCGCCTTGGTATAGCTAAACATCGCCGAATCAATTAATTATGCATATTGACCGCGCCGGAATCACGTAATCCCGCCCCAAATGACCCCGGAGTGCTCTGGTCGTCGGTCGATAAGCGGGCATAGCCGTATTTCATGGGCTCATCCGCACATTTGGTGATACTGCATTGTTTGCGGAAATCGAGATAAGCTGGTACTGATTCGAATGGAGTTGCGGCTCGCTGGATTTCCCCGCCGGCGGCGGACGTTGTTACTTGCGCCTTTTCGGTCTGTTTTCATTAAATTAGCGGAAGAACCATTTCATGCCCCCATTATGGCCCCAACTTTTGACCTTGCCCTCACAATGCGTATCCCTTAACCGGCCGGTTTTGGGGGATTTCTATTCATCCCCATCGTAGTCGTGTCGGTGGTAATGTGGGAATCGGCTTTATCGATTTCCAAGGCTTGTGGGAAG
>Ga0224534_1001182_pt1 | contig 14217 bp, 10 predicted proteins | sample 714E12024metaG_FD_172012 | JGI IMG/M metagenome (GOLD analysis project Ga0224534, IMG submission 172012) | Peat soil microbial communities from Stordalen Mire, Sweden - 717 E1 20-24 | ecosystem: Environmental > Terrestrial > Soil > Wetlands > Peat | place: Sweden: Norrbotten County, Stordalen... | reverse complement strand
GGGTAACCTTTGCTTTGCCTCTGTTGTCATCTTAGATAGTCACCGGTGGGTGATTACCATGGCTAAGTACCTAAGATTGCTTGCTATTCAAACGGGGAAGACATAGATTCGCTGCGTGGGCAGTTCTGGGGGAGGGCTGCTCTAGCGCCCGTGATCCTTATGGGGTCCGGGCGCTTTATTATGCGCGAGTGGCAAGAGAAACATCGCTAAGCCTATATTTAAAAGATACTTGGCCTGACCGGAACAAGTGGGCCCGACATCCTGGCTGTTGATCTTTCAAGCGCGATTTGCGACTTTCCTCCAGCCTTCCACATCTCATGAGAGCACGGTTTCCGGTACACTTGAAACAGTGCGGATGCCGCAAGGAGGATCATGGCTGGATCGGGAGTTTTGGAAGTAAGCGATGCAACGTTCGATCAGGAAGTGCTGCGAAGCGAGCAGCCGGTTCTGGTTGATTTCTGGGCTGGGTGGTGCGGGCCGTGCAAGGCAATCGCGCCTTCGGTTGAGGCGGTGGCGGCGGCCTATGCGGGAAGGCTAAAAGTTACCAAGGTGAATGTGGACCAGAATGGCGCTGCGCCGTCGCGTTTCGGCATTCGCGGGATTCCGGCTCTGCTGTTTTTCAAGGGCGGCAAAGTGGCGGATCAGATTGTGGGGTTTGTGCCCCAGGATGTGATCGAAGAGAAGGTTCAACGCCTGCTGGCGTAACCGATCTTCGCAGATTCTACGGATTGATCTTAGGAGAGGCCCGGCGAGTGCGCCGGGCTTTTTCGTCGTGCATGAGCCGTTTCGCACCCGCGAGACCAGTCGCTACCGACCCGCCGGCGCCGCGGATACTGCAGCATGAGCGATGGGTTCAAGCCCAAGCCGCTTCCGGCAATCCTCGAGCATGGCTTCGGTGCTTCTGGCTCCCACGCGGCTTACACCGATGGCACGAACGGTCAACAGAGCATCGAGATCACGAATTCCGCCCGCCGCCTTGATCTGAACTGCCGGCGGTGAGTATTTGCGCATGAGTTCGAGATCGGGGAGAGTCGCTCCGCTGGGCGCGTAGCCGGTGGAGGTCTTGACCCAGTCGACTCCGATTTCTCCGCATATCTGGCATAAGCGAATCTTGGATGCATCGTCGTGATAGGCATTCTCGAAGATCACTTTGATCTTGGCTCCGGCGGCATGAATGATTTCGGTCAGATCAAGAAGCTCATCCCGAACATACTGCCAATCGCCGCTCCGGGCCTTGCTGATGTTAATGACTACATCCAATTCCTCTCCACCGTCCTTGAGCGCCTGCCGGGCTTCAGCGAGCTTTGTGGCAGTGGTGTGGCCGCCATGCGGAAACCCGATTGTCGTGCTGGCACGGACCGTGGTTCCGGCAAGCACCTCAGCACACCGAGCCAGGTAGTAGGGCATAATGCAGACGCTTGCCGTGTTATACCGAACTGCCAGAGCGCAGCCTTCTTCCAGTTCCCGAGCGGTAAGGGAGGGATTGAGCAGCGAGTGATCGATCATCTTGGCAATGGCTTCGTAGTCATAAGGATTCGTCACGATTCATCTCCGGAACCCGGATGGGCCTTCAAATAGAGTGGCATAGACCCATGGCCGCTGTCGTGCTGCCCGGTGCAAATCACGACAGAGTCTGTTAGAGCAAAATCAGGGAAACTGTGCCCAATGAGATTCATTCAGGGTCGCCGCTCCCTGGTGGTCGCGTCGACTTTGCTGCATGGCCTCTGGGTACATCATCCCTGATTTTGCTGTAGTCGGCTTGGCACGAAAGCAAAAGCGCCACAGCGCGGCGATTCACTGCCGCGCTGTGGCGCTTTCTGCTTTCGGCCTTCTCAGTGCCGGGTTATTGCACGTCGCTCACCTTGCCATCTTTGAAGGTGACCTTCATGCCGTTGTAGTAATAAATGGTCTTGGGTCCAAGGTCGGCAACCCTCGTGGGCGCACCCATAGCCGCCTTCACCTGGTCCTTGGTCTGGCCCATTTCAACGGATGCGGGCGCAGCAGGAGCGGCCGGAGCAGCAGCGGGGGCAGCCGGATCAGGTGGAGGGACGTTTGCAGCTTCGCCACCGCCCGGCGCGGCCGCCTCGGCGGTCACTTCCTTCTCGGCCTGCTCGCCCTGCTGGTCTTGCTGCTGAATCTGGGCGGCATCGCCGGCATCAGGCGGAGGTGCAACAGCGGCATACGCGGCCTCAACCGGCTTGGCTTGCGCTGAAGGCGGAGCGGCAGGAATTCCGCCCGTGCCCTGTTTGGACTGCAGATCCTGGAGCCCCGTGTCAATGGTTTCCCGCATGTGGTTCTGCATTTCCTGCAAGTCGGTCAAATTAACCTGAACCGTGAGGGAAATCTGGCACTCCGGGTTTCCCTTGCTGGAGAGAACGACCAGATTCGCCGAGGTTGCGTCCGTGGGGGGCGCGGTCCTCAGTTGGAGCGCATCTCCATCGCTGACGGCGCACTCTGCCCCGGATGCGTCGGTCACGTCCAGGTTGCCTCCAGCAACGAATACGTGGGGACGCCCGTCGCTCAAGAGGCGCGCAATTCCGCTGGAACCGGGGTCAACATCCTTCCCTGCCGCATTCTGCTGGGCTTCCTGGTTCTCAAGCGCCAATTGGTTCTTCACCTCGTCAGCGATCATGTCCTTGACTTCAGGGCTGAGCATTGGAGCGCCGCCAGCCGCGGCGGCGGTTCCGTCAACCTCGCCGCCTTCCTGATGCGCCGCATAGGCTGCCTGCAAATCCTGGGAGATCATATAGTCCGTCAGCCAGAACGCTGCTGAGCGGTATGTCGGATACGGCTGGAAGTAGTAGCCGTAGCGGCCATACCAGGGAGCGCCTCCCCATCCCCAGCCGAAGGCGATAGGCGCCGCCCATGGGTTATATGCCCAACCGTAGAAACCCGCGCCGTAGAACATGCCGGGGGCATAGACGTTCAGATACATTCCGCGATAGCCATAGCCGTTGTAGAAGCGATTGTATTCGTGGCCATGGTAGAAGTAGGCGCGCCGTCCATAGTCATGACCATGGTAAGAATAGCCACGCTGCACGTAGCCCCTGCGGCCACGCTCAGAGACGATGCGTCCGTGGCCGGGGCGATCAACTGAAACCCTCCTGCCGCCGGCGAGTCCGTGATGGACATCCATGCCTCTTTTGGCGTCATGGACGTCGCTGACCCGGCCGTTGGAGCGAGTGCGAACCGCGCTGCCGCTCCTGGTGGTGCGCTCATTGCTTCCCCGAGGCGCAGAACCCCCGCGAATCGCTGAGCGGCTTCCGCCAGCGGGACCGTGCGCGCCACCAGGGCCAGCGCCAGGGTGTGCTCCACCGGTCGTTGGGCCGTGCGCGCCACCGGTCGTTGGGCCGTGTGCGCCGCCAGTCGTTGGACCGTGCGCGCCACCAGTCGTGGGACCGTGCGCGCCGCCAGCAGCACCGCCGGCTGGCTTTGCGGGCGCCTTGGGCGCCGCCTTGGCAGGAGCCGCGGCCTTGGCGGGCGCCTTGGGTGGAGGGGTAGTGGCGCTAGCCAGGCTTGCGGCACCCAGAAGCCCGGCAAGAATCAGTGCTGCTGAACCGTATCTCATGCCTTTGCGAAGTAGTTGCATCGTCATCGTATCCTCATTCCTGTTCCAGATTCCTGTTCCGGGCCCGCGCTCCAATCCGGATGCGCGAACGCATTACTCAACGTTGCTGACTTTTCCATTGGTGAAAGTTACCTTCATGTCCTTGTAATAGAAGATTTCCTTCACACCTACCTTTGCCATCCTCGCGGGTTGCCCAAAAGCAGCAGTTACCTGCGCCTTGGTCTGGCCGATGGCGATTGTTGGCGGCGGGGTATCGGCCGGTGGGGGCGGCGCCGCGATGTCCTGCATGGGCGGCGGCGGGGGAGCCGCTGCGGGGGCGGGGGCGGCAGCCTGGGCCGGCTGACTGCCTTGATCGCCTTGTCCGCCTTGCCCGCCCTTATCGTCCGAGGGCGCAACCGTAAGTACCTCTGAAACGGTTTTGACAAAATCGTCCGCCGGCGGCACAGAACCTCTTACAAAGGGGAACTTGATCTCCCCGTAGTAGCGGACCTGATTTCCCGAAGGGTCCGGATAGGGGTCGCTGAATGTGCTGACAAGAATGCCGTCCTTTTGAGGAGTTACCGCGGTGACCCAAAACTTCTCTCCGGCAACAAACTTTCGCGTTGCGCAACCGTTGTTCACAGCATCTGTTGCACTGGCCCCTCCGCCAAACACGGGAATAAGGCCCCGACCGAATGACTTTGCGGCATCCTTCGCGCGGTTCTTGTAATTCGAACTCAAGGCACCGTTGCTATAAGTGTTTGAGAACGCGTAGGAGGAGGCGGAACTGCACATCATCAGCCCGTCCTTATGCAACAGCAGAACATCACCGGCTGTGACAATATCGGAGCGGTCGGCGGTTGGTTTGGTCAGCTTGATCTGAGAGACAAGCTTCTCCTGGATCAAAGTCGCCGGGTCACCTGCCTGGGCTTCCATTCCAACACTGAAGATTGTGATCATCACGGCGAATCCCAATGCGCCAAGCCTTTGCACTTGAACCATATGGCACTTCCATTTCGTGGATTGCGGGGATCTTTTGAAGACCACAAAAACTTACATGAAGGTTCCGCAGATGTCAAGCAAATCATGCGAGGGGTGCACTCGCGCGATGTCTTACCTACGCAAACACAGCATCCGAACTAAAGTTTTGTCCGATGGCAAGATTTTTTCAGCGCGCGGTGAATTGTTGGCGGGGGCAAGACACGATCATCGGCTGATTTGCTTTTGGGCAATTCGTCTCAGGCTTTGCTAAATCGTTTTTTTTAGATTTGAACAGGGCCGCCGATGAGTGAGTCGCGGGAAGCTCATCCGGGCTCTTTCGATGGAGAATCATGGTTGAGAGTTGGAAGATATCAAGCGGGCAGAACGAGGAGAAGGATACAAGTGATGTTGTCCACGCCGCCGCGCTCCTTTGCGACCTGGATGAGGTTGGCGCAGGCCGACTCGAAGGGCGATGCACTGAGGATTGCGGGAATCTCATCCTGCTGCACGTAGCGGGTGAGGCCGTCGGTGGCCAATAGAACGCCTGTGCCGGGGGCCAGATCGACCGAATAGAAGTCGGGCTGAACTTCGGGCGCCACACCGACTGCGCGAGTAATGACGGACTCCATGCCCTGAAGGTCGGCGCTTTGAGCGTTCTCGATGGTGAGTGTGCCGTTGCGAATGAGTTCGTTGACGTAGGAATGGTCGACGGTGAGTTGCACGCATTGACCGCCCTGAATCATGTAGGCGCGACTGTCGCCAACATTGCCGAGAATGAGTTTGTCCCCATCGCGCGCAGCCACGACGGCAGTGGTTCCCATGCCTCTATTTTCGGCGACCTGTCCGGCTGCCCAAACATCCTGATTTGCGGTGTTGATGGCATGGAGAAGCCTGGTGCTAATGGGGACGCCCGTGAACGCCGAGGAAGTAAAGCTCTTCAGGATGGCGGCCACCGCAACGGAGCTTGCAACTTCGCCACTCGCCATTCCCCCCATGCCGTCACAGACAGCAAAGATGCCGAGAGATTCGTCGTAACCAAAGAGGTCTTCGTTATTGGCGCGGACGCAGCCAATATCGCTGAGGGCCGAGACTACGATTTTAAAGGGCGTTGCCGCGACGCTGGCGGAAGACGCGGCTGCAGAGGCGGCGTCTTCCGCCGGCCGTTCGAAGGGCGTGGCGGGTTGCGAAAGTTCGTTTGCGAAGTCTTCGGTCATAGTCTCGGTTCGAATGTACCAGAGGCAGTCTTTTTCGTGCCCAATTTACGCCCTCTTTCGAATTGGACAAACGCTAGCGAGCGACGTTCGAAACACAATGGAACCCCTTCATGAATTCAGGATTCAGCAAGGGCGCTCCGGGGCCTGAGGCGTCAAGCAAGACGATCTCAGGGGTTTGGTTGTTGAAACTGAAGGAGAATTTCAGGCGGTTGGGAGAGACTTGTGGAGCCCCGAAGCCAAAGTGAAAGACAGACCATGGTCCCGTCATGGCTGGCGCAGTGTTCTTTTGCGTGGAGAGGGTGATTTTGCTCGACGGTTGAGAGACCCAGTGGAAGGTGGCTGATTCGCCGCCGGACTTGATTTGCTTGCCGTCGATGTTCAGCACAGCATCGGAAACGCCCGCGGACTTGACCTCAGTGAGGGTGAAGTCAAGCGAGGGCTGATTTCCGCCAGAGGGATACAGCGTGGAAGAAATCTTCTGAGCATTGTCGAGGAACGCGAGGAAAGAGGGACTGATGCGGACCGTGGAGCCCGGGGCAGGCACAAACTGAGAACCCTGCTGGACAACGAGAGCCTTCAGAGTGGTGCTGTAGAACTGGGAGAACGACCCTGACCCAGGCGCGAAGACCTGGGCGACCTCTTCGGTGGAGGCTTCAACCGGGGACTGCGGGTTGAATGGGAACTTGGCCAGCACCGGCCCGATCTGGGCGCAGAAGCTCTTGGCCCCGCCGCCGGCTGCGGCCGCGGGCGCCTGGGCCGCCAGATCCTGTGCGGACTTGATGGGCGCCTGGAGCAGAGTAAAGCTGGTCTTATCCATGCCGCCAGCGGGGTCGGGGACAAAGCTGTTGCGCAGGTTCTCGGCAGCTTGTTCACCGGCAATAGCCGCCTGGGTTACAGGAAGGGCTGCGGCGGGGTCGTTTGCATTGGCGGTGTTCAGAGTGAGGTTTTTCACCACCCCTTCGAGCGCCTGCAGGGACTGGATGTAGGCCTGGTTTGAAGGACCGATGAGGCGATTGTCCGGATTGGAAGGTGGAACAACCGCCTGGGGCGCCTGGAAAGCGGTTGAGATCTCCAGTGAAGAAACGCCGGTATGGAAGGAAACAAGAGAGAACAGTTCCAGCAGGGCGGAGGTGTTGGAGTCGAGCGCGCCGAGCTTGACTCCAGCGTCGGCAAAGCTTCTGTAAGGAATGAATTGCGCCTTGGCGAGGTAGGTCCGCCAAGTTTGGATGTAGTCGGCGGTGTAGACCTTTTTCAACTGGTCGGTGAGCGCTGCCCGGTCGATCGGAGGTCCGGTTGCAGGACCGAGGACCCATTCTTCTCCACGGAAGTACGGGTCGGGATGCAGGATTGCGTCGAGCATAAAGGTGAAGCCATCTTTGCTGAAAGCGCCCTGCACGGGATAGCTGTCGAGGATGTATTGCGAGGAACCGGGGAACTTGCCGTTGAAGTTGAACCCCGGGACCTTGTGGTTGGCGGCTGCCAACATGCTTTGGTAGACATGCTGGAAGCCCTGGAAGCCATTGAGATAGGCACGGGCCTGCGCGACAACAGCGTCGTTCCTGGAACCGCCGCTTTGTGCCAGGCACCCGGAAGCATCGGGGAGGAGCCGGGCATAGAACTCGAACTGAGTCTGCGCCTGACGGGACAGGTCAGAAGCCGGGGTTGCGTTGCCGGCCCATTCGGTGAGGAGGGCGGAGGGCAGAAAATCAACCGTGTCCTGCGCGGAGTCGGGGTCGGGGTTGGTTGCAGTAATCAGGTAGGCCTTCAGCGGCCGGTAGGTTGCGCCGTAGTCGGCATCGGGGGTAGGCGCAGAGGGCACGGCACGGAGTTTGTTGAGGATGTTTTCCTGCGTCGGCGCGAGGAGAAGGCTACGGAATTTGTTGGAGTAGGCCCGGCAGGCAATGGGGTAGAGGGCATCGCCCCGGTATAGCCCAAAGCGATCCATGAGAGGAGGGCCATCTTTGCGATAACTTCCAAGCTCATCGAGGACGGCTCTGAGCTTGTCGAGGGTATCCAGGTCGCCCTGCGCTGCGAATGTGCCTGACGAGACTGGGGAAACCGTCGCCCTTGCAGCAGCGGCAACGCGTTCCTCAAGTGAGCGATTGCGGAAGAACGAGATGGTGAAAAGTGTCAGAACGATCAGAAGGATTGCACTGGTAACGGCCAGAAGCGTGCGCTTGAGATAGCTGGTCCTGGTGCTTGAACGGCTGGCTTCAAGGGCCGACTTATCGGCCAGCAGTATCTTCGAAAACAGGTGGGGAAGAAAGACCCACTGTGGAACCTTGCGTGTGCCGCCGCGCCTGCCTTGCGGGGCCGGGGCTTGCGGGCCTTGGGCCGCGGCCAGTGAAAAGATGCGCGTTGCCCCAGCGTCGAATGAGGGGGCGGAAACTTGCGGTTGAGCTGGGCCGATGTCGAGGACATCTTCGACCAGATGGGCTCGCATTCCGGCGAAATAGAAGCCGCGCAGGAATGGATTGACTCCGATTTGGCTGGGACGGGCAACCTCCGCAAGGAAGGAAACGATACCTGCGCGAAGTTTGCGCAAGTCGCGGGGAAATTCATAGGCTCTGGCGAGTTCCTGGAGTTCTCCGCCGCGGGAAAGTATGTCGAGGCGGAACTCGGAAAGAGCATAGAGAAGCTGGTCAAATCTCCCGCTGATGAGGGCTGTCGCTTGCTCTGTATAGAGACCGGAGCCAGAGTGAAGGGAAGGCAGAAGGGACCCGATCGGGAGCTTGACTTCCTCTTCGGAAAGATGGCTGACGTATTCGGCAAAGGGAGTGACGTTGTCCAGCTTGGTGAAAAGAACGTAAATGGGCAGCGAGATGCCAAGCGTTTGTGAAAGCTGGCGGAGACGCTCATTCAGGGTTTGAGCCAATGCGCGAATCTGTTCAGAGGTATTTGGAGCAAGGATTCGTTCGATGCTTACGCAGACGACAACGGAACGAGCGGGCAGGCGGCTGTCGGAGGAAAAGGCCGAGCCGAGCCGTGCAGGAATCGTGGCTTTGAGGAGTCTGGCCCAGAGTGGGGGGTGGCGCAACAGCGCGCCGCCGGCTTCCGCGATGACGTAATTGCCAGCCAGCCACAGATTGGCCAGTTGGGTTGGAACGATCATTCCGTCCTGGAAGACGTTTCCCGCCAGTAACTCAGGATCGAGGCCGGACTGGAGGACAGTTTGAGTTTTGGCGGAGTTCTCATCTCCTATTACATAAATAAGCGGCATGGAAGCGAGGGATTTGACGCCTGCCCGGCCGGCCTGGCGAATCCTCGCATCCGCATCGCGGAGCAGCGTATTCAGATTCACCGCGTCGGGCGTGTCCGGTCCCGCCGATTCTTCGTTAGCTTTGCTCAGCTTATACAGGTACCAGACAACGAACCCGATGGTTAGAGCTCCCAGCAGGCCCAGAATCACGCAAAACAGCACGAGTTTTGTGTCTTCAAAGTGGAGGGCAAATCCTCCCCATATCACCAGCGCAAGATAGACGAGAAAGATGAGTATCCCAATCAGGATGCGCTTCACAGGGACACCTCCAGAAGGCTGGATGCCGGGTAGGATGCGGTTGTTGCGGAAGCCAAAACCGCGGGAGACTTCCCGACACTTTCCGCGCTTGCGGGGAGGGATTGGCCGAGGAAGAACACATAGCCAAGGTAGGCCAGAAGGGTAAAGACGGCGAGGAGGATCGCGGTGAGCGCCAAGCCGCGTACCCAGGGGTCAGCCTTGGGGCGGGGAGGAGCAGCCGGCGTTTCTGCGGGAAGGAACAGCCTGAATGGGCCGCGGATACGGGCAATTTTTTCTCGGATGCGGTGGAGTATGGAATGAATCTCCGACGCATCGCCGAATGCAAAGCGGCCGCGGTAGCCGAGTAAAAGGCAGAGGGCATGCAGCTCCAGCACATCGGCAACTTCTGCCGATTCGGGGCGATTGAGCAGATCGGTTACGTTGCGAAAGAAGTATTCACCCGCGAAGTGCCCGCCGAACATCTCTTCCTGCAGCGGACGCCGGGCCCAGTCGGCGAAGGTGGGGTCCTTGGAATTCAGGATGCTTTCGTCGAGAAAGCCAATCATGGCGTAGATGGCCATCTTGGAGGCCTCATCGCTGTAACCCATGGCGGAAGCATCTTTGACCGCCGCGGAAATCATTCTGCGCAAAGTGGCGCGGAAGGAGTCAGCATTCTCAACGCGTTGAACAAAAAAGCGGGTGCGAAGGACGACAGTGAAAACTTCCTGGAAGGCCAGCGCCAGATCGTTGGTCTTCATGTCCTGGGGAGCAGATGCTGGAGAAGTAGTCATGCGGAGGTCTCCGTGATGATGGTGAGTTCAAAGGCTGCGTCGCCCAAGTCGCCTGGCATATAAACGCCGACCTGTTTGGTCTGAAGTATATGCTGCCAGCAAGCACCGCTGAGAGAGATGGAGAAGTAGTGCATGTCCGCCTGGGCATGAAGTGCGGTGGGCGGGACGGGAAGATGCAGGAGCTCCAGGCCGGGCAGGGCTCGTTGGACGAGTTTTGCAACTCCCTCGGCTGAGCAGACTTTGACGAGCTTTGGCGTCTGGCGGAGGACGAGCGAGTCGGTGATCGTGGACCGGACTCCAAAGATCCAGCGGGCACGCCGGAGGCAACGCTCGTCCTTCACCTCCGCCGCGTAGATGTATTTGTCTGCCTTGTGGAACTGGAGAGTGACGGTGTTGGATGGGGCCACGATCTCGAGGTAACGGCGGATCGCAGAATCCAGATTCTTGAAAGTGGAAGCCAGGTCCCTGTGGTTGTATTTTGGGATATCGCCGTGGGTCGATTCGAGGGAAAATGTACTGAGGGCGCCAGCGAGCCGGACAAGATCCCGGTAGACATCCTCGGGGTGACTGCGGCGGTCCTGGAGATGATGGCGCAAAGCGGGAAGCGCCGAGCAGAGTGCGTGGAGGAACCAGTAGTTGGCTACGTCGAGAGCGGATGTGCCGAGCTCGAAGCGGCCGGAGCTGAGCCTCATGCCGCGGGTGGATTCGATTTTCTCTTCAATGGCTTGCGCCAGCCGGTGGAGGAGCAGGACCAGGCTTTCGCATGCACCGATACGCAGACAGGGGGGAATAAAATCGGGGTCGGAGGAAAATCCCCCAGTGCCGTCGCGGACAATGCGGGCAATCGGGAACGAGACGGTGTCATCCGATAGCTGAGCCTGGCTCAAGAGCGCCAGATTTTTGCGGGCAAAGGACACGTTGTACTCGCCCTGGCCAATGGAATCGTCTCTGAGTTTGCGCTCGACGGCGCTGTACCGCGCACTGGGGCCGCCACCGAGGTCGCAATCGAGGCCCTGGTCCTGGCGCGGCGGGATGGCCAAGTGGAGGATGATTTCACTGTCAGTGGAAGAAAAAAGATCGCTCAGTTGGGCGGGATCGGGAACTGAGTCGCAGTCGGGCAAATCGAAGATCAGACCGTCGGGCAGGATGCCGGATGCGAAAGTAAGGATAGCGAGACCGTTCCGGAGAGCTTCAGTATCGACGGAAAAATGGAGGAATCCCCATGGCTCCTGGCGGAGATTGGAATTGAGAAACCAGAGCGTGTCTTCGAAATACCGACTCTGCGTCTGGAAGTGGTGAGGACCGAGATGCATTCCTTCAGACCAGACGACTCGCGACAGGAACTTCATAATAGGGAGACCACCATGAGCGAGAGTTAGAGATCAGGTTCTCTTTCGAATCGATGCAAAGCAAATTCCCAGTGAAAGCGTTTTTCAGCCTGATCGTCAGAGCATACTGCCTTATCGGGCGGGACGGGAAAGATATTCGAGGGGCCCATTCATCCGATATGGTAGGACGCAAACGGATTATACTCAAAATCTTTTTGGGTAAATAGGTAAATCGGGTGCAACGAATGATTTATGCTACCCGCAACGCACCGGAGGCCTTCTTGCATGGACAAACCGACAGTACCAACTGGACCGAACGCTTCTCCTCGGCCGGAGGAATCTGGCTCTGAACAGGACTTTGGGGCCACGGGCGTTTTTCAAGCGGTGAATATCCCCGAAGCGGTGGTGGAACCGTTGCCCGGCTTCGGAGCCGACCCTGACGTCCAGGGCAATCGGGCGCCTGGAGGGGTGACCCAACAGCCAATGTTGGGAGCTAAGGATCTCGCGGAGCCCGTGGTGCACAGGGTTGGGCTCGGTGGGGCGGCGGCGATGAATTCGCCGGAATTGCTGGACCGGATTCGGATGGCGTCCGCCGAGACATCCCTCAATTTAGAGAAGGCGCCTGCCGCTGGGTCTGGCGGAAAGGGCAGCGGAGGCTTCACGGAGCTGTTGCGCACCCTGGAAGACGATTTGCCCACGCCGGTCGTCGCTTCAAAGGGGAAGCCCGCGGTGGAGACGCCGCGTGCGGCTGAGAATTCAGGATTCACGTCTTTGCTGCGAACACTGAGTTCGCCTCCGCCGACAGCACCTTCGGCTGAAGAACCGATGAGGATCGGGCAGCCTGCCACAGGATTCATTCCAGAAGAACCGAGGAAAGTCCCCGCGGCGTCAAGTCCAAGTGGATTTACAGAATTGCTGCGAGCGACGCCTGGCGGGGATCCCGTAATGAGCGGCTCGCAGATGCACCCGGCGGGACGGGCCGAAGTACCAGTTGCCTCCACAGGCGGGGGAGTTCCGGCCCCCTTTGAGAACAAGCCGGGAGCATTCACGCAGTTGTTCAGTAGTTTAGGAGTGGCCGAAGCGAATCCAACGGCCCCCACGGCGAGCAACCTTGAAACAGGGGATTCCTCCCGCGGGAGCGGTGGTTCCTTCACTCGGATGCTATCGCTGGAACCTCAATCCGCTCCAGCCGAGATTCCCTCTTATGAAGAAAGCAAGCCCGCCGCGGGAAACCTGAATTATGGCCTTACACCCGGATTGGGTGGAGCGGAGCGGCCAACTGCGGAAAGTCGCGATCCATTTTCTTCGCAGCCGTTCCCGGAGGCGCAGCCGATCCAAAGTACTCCGGCAGCGAGCGGCGTTGGGATTACGCGGCTGATTCAAATGTTGGATGAGCCTTCAAAGGCGCCAGCTTCGCGCAGGGAAGAGATGCCGGCGAGTCCTCAACCAGGGGTAGGTCCAGGCGCCTGGACCCAGACATTCGCTTCTCTGGCCACTCCCAATGATCCTCCCGCGCCCGCAGCAAAGACGCCGGATTGGGCTCCTAAGCAGACTGCTCCAGCTTTAAGCGGATATACTCCTCCGCCGGAAGTTCGTCCCCCATCCAGCTTGAGAGAACCTTCGATGAATCCTCCCGCGGCGCCTGTCGGGACGTCCGGCCCAAGTGAGTTTACCCGAATTCTCGATGCGTCGCGGATTCGCGAGCAGGCCATGCGGGGCGAACAGGTTCCAGTTGCGGACATCCCCGCCCCGGCGCCTCCACCGCGGAGTTTTGCGGCTGCACCCCCACCTATGCCCATTCCGAGCTATCCGGTTTCTGTTTCCCCGCCGGCAATAGGGATGCATGGGGGCGGCGGAATGCCTCGCCCGGTCGTATACCCTCCTCAAATGCCTCAGGCGCCTGGGATGTATGTTCCGACGCCAACGGCGCCGCAGCCGCCGGGCATGTATATTCCGACCCCAACCATGCCGCCCGCTCCGCAAGCTCCTCCGGCAAAGCCTGGTCAGCCTGCGGCGGGGGCGGGGGGACTACAACAGTTGGTGCCTGTGTTGCTTGTCGTGGTCATTGTTTTGCTGGTCGTGCTGATCGTGACGGTTATCTTTTTGATGAAGCATTAGGTCTCTGACCGCATGAATTCGTGCGTGGCGATTGAGCGTTGCGGTATCCCATCCTAGGCGGAAAAACGAAGACGCGCCGAGGGTGGGGCACCCAATTCTGATACAACTTCACACGGTCATGGACCTAGGTCCGTGACCGGATGAAGATGTTCTATCCAATGAACGAACGTGGGCCGGGAGGCCCACGCGACAGCCGGCCAGGAGGCCGGCGCTACATTTCCAAATAGGCCGCCCACCCATTGTGCAAAGGACGCACAATGGATGGGGCACAGCCGACGTGTTAATACTTGAGTTGAAAATGCTCTAATACTACAGTTGTACTTGCGGCCTGTGCCGGAAAAGTGACAAGGGCCCGGGCCTAAAGGCCTCGTTATTTGGCTCTCTTTCAGGGGGTTGAAACCCCCTGCTCCCTCCGAAATTTCCGATCTACAACTGTAGTACTAAGAAACAGAGCCTGTTTTCTTCAAGAGCGGCCCCAATCGATTACGCGGGTTGCGCGAGCAGGATGATGAGCTCCATCTGCGGATTGAGGAGATCAGCCGGCGCGTAGACGGCGAAGTTCCGTGCCCGCTGAACCGATTCCCAGACAGGGCCGCCTTGCTCGATGGCGAAGTATTGGTGGCGCAGTTTAACCGGAATAGACCTTGGCGGTGTGGCTACGTGCTGCAGGCGCAACCCCGGCAAGGCGTTGCGGATCAAAGTTTCGAGCTGGGTTGCGGAGCAGGCTTTGAGCAATTGCGGG
>Ga0224534_1001180_pt1 | contig 14227 bp, 19 predicted proteins | sample 714E12024metaG_FD_172012 | JGI IMG/M metagenome (GOLD analysis project Ga0224534, IMG submission 172012) | Peat soil microbial communities from Stordalen Mire, Sweden - 717 E1 20-24 | ecosystem: Environmental > Terrestrial > Soil > Wetlands > Peat | place: Sweden: Norrbotten County, Stordalen... | reverse complement strand
ATTTCGTCTGGACAACTCCCGGCGCGGTGCTCTCATCAGATTGTAATGGCAGTCGTGAAGGAAGTATGAAGCATGAGGACTGTCCCGGGAGGCATTGTCATGACAACTCCGCTTTCACCGACTAGCACGTGGACCAGCAAAACGGGCGAAGTGACGCGCATGCCTGTGATGACGACGCGCCGCGGCGGGCATGGTGGAACCGCCTGGTCGCTCCCATTTGCAGAGCAGATGCTGCTCCAGCCACAGGATGGGGCTGTGGATCCACGGACGCGGCTGGCCAATATCAGCTCGCACCAGCACAGCGATGTATTGAATGAGCCGGAAGACGCCAGACTGACGGGCGGCACGCGTTCGCTGACTCGCCGATTACTAGGATTGAATGTCGGAACGACGCGTAAGGCACCCGAGGCGGTCACCGAAGTTATAAAGCGGACAGAGGTTGCCTAGCGTCCACCGTGCCAGCGCTGCGTCCACCTGTACAGAGTTTCTCGCGTGATCCGGGCCAATTGGCCCGGATTTTTTGCAGGTCGCCCGATCTAGTTCTCCTGCGGGGACGCCAGGGCACGCAAGCGGGTGGTTCGTGTGATCTCGAAGCTCGTAACCTTCCAGATTCCGCCGGACAACCGCTGGTAGACGCGTGTGTAGCGAAAGGCACCGTTCAGAGGTTCGCCGTCTGAGGAACCCTCCACCTGCGCCAGCGAAGTCACGATAGCAACATTGCCGACCAGTTTGATCTTGAGTTCGGAGGTCTGGAGCCTGGTGAGGACAAACTTCCGGTCGCTCATGCGATCGAGTTGCTGTGCCTTGGTGAGGACCTCACCGCTGGCGGTGATGCCGAGGTAGTCCTCGGAGAGCAGCTTGTCCATGGTGGGTACGTCGTCGGCCAGCACGGCCTGTTGCCACTGATGTTCGAGCGCCACAATCTGCGCGCGCTCAAGACGCTTGTGCTCCCGACGCTGCGGATTCTGCGGACGCTGCGGACTCTGCGGACTCTGCGCGAAGACGTGCGGCACCGTCGCCACCAGGAGTGCGGCGAACAGAACAGCAGCAACGCGCATTGGCAGCCGACGCAACATGGGCGTACCGGATGTTAGACCGGAATTCGAAGCCACGTCAAAGCGTTTGTTGACAATCGCGTGAATTAGCATCGTTTCTCCGTGCTCCATGCGCGGTTTTGATGCAAGTCGGCGGTACACGGAACAGAGTTGCGTCAGGCGATGGCGGTGAGGTTCTCCACGTTGCGCTCGAGCATCTTCTGGTAGAGACCGCCGACGGCGTACTTGGCGAAGTGGGGTGTGGCGCGGTGGTGCTCCGCTGCCGCCTCATCACGATACTGCTCATAGATGACGATCGTGTTGGGATCGCTCTCGACGAAGTGGGGAATGTAGCTCACGCAACCGTCCTCCTGGCGCGAGAGGCGGGTGAACTCGCGGAGGATCTGGAGGATCTCATCGCGATCGTCGCTACGAAAGGACATACGTACGGTAAAGCTGATCATGCGGTTCTCGGTTCCTGGTTCCTGGTTCTTGAATCTTGATTGCTGGCTCTCAGTTCCTGCGGACGGCTGAGAACGGATAGCTCCTAGCCGAACATCTCATCGAAGCCGGGCATGGTCATCGTCTGCACGCGGTCGGGGCCGGTGGAGATCATGCCGATCTTCGCTCCACTCTCGCGCTGGACAAACTCAAGGTACTCCTGGGCGAGCTTCGGCAGTTTGCCGTACTCAGTGATGCCCTCGGTGGAAGACTTCCAGCCCTTGAGCGTAGTGTAGATCGGCTGGATGGACTTGAAGCCGCGCACGTCGGCGGGAATGATGTCGGTGACCTTGCCGTCGATCTCATAGGCGGTGCAGACGGGAATCTCATCGCACTCGTCCAGGACGTCCATCTTGGTTACAACCAGCCACTCGGTGGCATTAATCATGTTGGAGTAGCGCAGCAGCGGGAGATCGAGCCAGCCGCAGCGGCGGGGACGGCCGGTGACGGCGCCGTACTCCTGGCCGCGCGCGCGCAGCAGCTCCGCGGAGTAACCATCGACCTCGGTTGGGAAAGGACCTTCGCCGACGCGCGTGACGTAGGCCTTGGTGACGCCGATGACCGTGTCGATCTTCGTGGGGCCGACGCCGGTGCCGGTTACGGCTCCGCCGGCCGTGGAGGAGGAGCTGGTGACGAACGGATACGTGCCGTGGTCGATGTCGAGGAGCGCTCCCTGGGCGCCCTCGAACATGACGTTCTGGCCGTGCTTGAGCGCGTCGTTGAGCAGATAGGCGGTGTCGGTGACGAAGGGCGCGATCTGCTCGGCGACGCGGACGTAGTCCTCGTACATGTGCTTGGGATCGAGCGGCTCGGTGCCGAAGAGCGCGTGGGCGATGGTGTTCTTCTCGTGGCAGGCGTTGTTGATGTGCGTGCGCAGCAGCGAGGTATTGAGCAGGTCGACGACGCGGAGGCCGTTGCGATGGATCTTGTCCTCATACGCGGGGCCGATGCCGCGGCGGGTGGTGCCGATGGTCTGGCGGCCGGGCGCGGTCTCCGCCGCGAGCTCGATCATGCGGTGATAGGGCAGAATGACCTGGGCTCGGTTGGAGATGAAGAGCTGCCCGTCGATGGGCAGGCCGGCGTCCTTCAGCTTCTGGACCTCGCCGAGGAAGGCCATGGGATCAAGCACGACACCGTTGCCGATGACGCCCTTGCAGCCGGGGCGGAGAACGCCGCAGGGAATGAGCTGCAGGACGAACTTCTTGCCGTGGATGACAACCGTGTGGCCGGCATTGTGGCCGCCGGCGTAGCGGGCGACAATGTCGAACTTTTCCGAGAGGACGTCGACAATCTTGCCCTTGCCCTCATCGCCCCACTGGGCTCCAAGGATGACGGCGGACGGACGCTTGGCTGACTTCTGATCGACGCGGTTATTCTGGCTCACGAGAGGGTTGGCTCCAAAGGGTACTGCTCGGGGGGAAGTGCGCGCAGCGGATGTCGTTCGCGCCCATGAGTCATTTTATACTCGGGGGCCGCGAAGCGATCGAAGATCGTTTATCGCTTGCGCGGCGTGGAGAGATCAAGGTCGCTGGCGGTGAGCTGCTTGGTGAGCAGGATGATCTGGCCGGTGTGCAGCTGAACGTGGCCAACCGCCAGAAAGATCGCTTCGAGGATGGTCGCATTGCGCCACTTGCTACCCGGCTGCGGGTTGACCACGAGGAGCAGACGCTCGGGTGGCAGCGCGGCGATCACCTGACACGCCTCCTCGAGGGTCGCGTTGAAGCGAGCACGGGCGTCGGCCGGCCTCGTCGACGGGGCCAGTGTGAACTCGCCGTCGCGCTGGCGCACGTCAGGCTGATCGTCTATGCCGTGCAGAATCCACTGGCGCAGATTGCCCTCGAGATGCAGCAACAGGTTGGCGACCGAGTTCTCGTAGTCGCCACCACGCTGCCAGATCTGCTCGTCGGAGAGCTTGTCGAGGCAGTTGGCGATGTCTTGCTGCGAGAGCTGCAGACGCTTGTAGGCGAAGGCGAGAAAGTTATCGGCGACGGCGTTGGAGGGCATGCGGCCATTCTACGGCTGGCCTGCGTATCCTAATGGCTGATGCCAGAACTGCCTGAAGTCGAGACCATTGCGAAGGGTGTGGATGCGCGGGTGCGCGGGCAGCGCATCGAGCGCGTGTGGACCAGCGGCAAGCCGCAGACGTTCAAATCGAGCGAGGCGGAGATCGTCGAGACGCTGAGGGGAGCGCGGATTGAGCGCGTGCGACGGGTTGGGAAGACGATTGTGATGGACCTCGCGCGCAGGGGCAACAAGGCGGCGCAGTTTCTGGTGCATCTCGGAATGACGGGCAGGCTGCTGGTGTCGCAGCCGGAGGTGGAACTGCCGCCGCATACCCACGCCGTGCTGTCGCTGGGCGATGGCCGCGAGCTGCGGTTTGTCGATCCGCGGCGGTTTGGGCGGCTGTCGGTGGTTACCGAGGCGGGTGGTTATACAGGGCCGGGCGCCGAGCCGACGACGATCTCGGCCGAGGAGTTTTCGAAGCTCTTCAAGGGCCGCAGGCTGGCGATCAAGGCGGCGCTGCTCAACCAGTCGATCCTGCATGGCGTGGGAAACATCTACGCGGATGAGAGCTTGTTTCGGGCCGGGATTCGCCCACGCAAACAGGCTGGGAGGCTGACCGGGGCGGAGCTCGCGCGGCTGCACTCCGCGCTGCAGCAGGTGCTGGCGCATGCGATCGAGATGGGTGGATCGTCGGTGTCGGATTACGTGGACGCCGATGGGGTGCGCGGGTTCTTTCAGCTGGAGCACAAGGTGTACGGGCGCGCCGGCGAAGACTGCCTCGACTGTGGTTCGGCGTTGAAGAAGATCGTTGTCGGTGGACGTACGACGATCTATTGCCCGAAGTGCCAGCGATAGTGCCCGAAGTTGCCCGCCGATCCAACTCCCAGCATCTACACTTTCACCATGTTGCGCTACGCCATTACGAGCGGCAATGACACGGGTTCGTGCGAGGCGTCGATCGCCCAGGCGCGGCGCTGGGCGGCGGCAGGCGTGGACTATGTGCAGCTTCGCGAGAAGCAGCTCGAGGCCGGAGATCTGGTTCGGGTGGCGACGGCGATGCAGGCGAGCTTGCGCGAATATGGGCGCGAACACGGCGGCAGGACGAAGCTGCTGGTGAATGGCCGCGCCGATGTCGCCGTGGCGGCGGGCGCGGCGGGGGTGCATCTGACCTCGCGGCCGGGCGAGTTGACGGCGGAGCAGGTGCGGCGGGTGTTTGCTGCCTCCGGAAGAGTCGAGTCGGTGGTGAGCACGTCGTGCCACACGGTCGCGGAGGTGCAGCGGGCGGTCGCCGGGCGCGTGGATCTGATTCTGTTTGGGCCGGTGTTTGAGAAGCGTGTTGCGGGGGGAGTGGTGATTGCGGGCGCAGGGCTCGACGCGCTGCGGAAGGCTTGTGAGATTGCGGGCGATACGCCGGTGCTGGCGCTGGGTGGCGTGACCGGTGAGACGGCCAGGCTGTGTGTCGAGGCCGGAGCCTCGGGTGTGGCGGGGATTCGGCTGTTCCGCTTCCGCGGCGATGCGGGGGCGAAGGAATAGCCGCTGGTTCCCTGCCGTGCGGTGGTTCATTGACTCAGCCTCCGCATCGTCCTACGGTTAAAGCATGTTGATTACCCCCGCACAACTCGTCGACGAGCCGCTGAAGCTGGATGAATCGCTGCCCGCAGGAGCGATCGAGTATGCACCCGATATCCGCCAGATTGGGCCGCTGACGGTCAAGGGCCAGGCGGAACTGATCGTTGAGCATCGTGGGCCAAAGGATTTTGTACAGGATATCCGGCTGCGCGGGCACTTCGAGGGCAACTTCGAGCAGCTCTGCGCGCGGTGTCTTGAACCGGTGCGGCAGCCGCTTTCGGGAACGTTTGACCTGATCTTTCGTCCGGGTGGTGTCGATGCCGAGCCCGGCGAGCGTGCAATTACGGAAGATGAGACGGAAATCGGGTATTATGAACAGAGCGGCCTACTGCTGGAGGACGCCGTGCGTGAGCAGGTGCTTTTGACCCTGCCCGGACGGACCCTCTGTCGAGAGGACTGCAAGGGTCTTTGCCCGCATTGCGGCATCAATCGCAACCTCGCAACATGCGAGTGCGTAGAGAAGCCGGTCGATCCACGGTTGTCAGTTTTGGCTGGAATCGCGGTTGGGCATAAGGCCTGACGCACGAACGTTTGAGGTTAAACGCACGCAAGTTTTTATTTTTCACAGATTTCGGCCGCATAGCCCTGAGCTGGCTGGCCAATTAGAAGAGGTTTCACCATGCCTAATCCGAAGCGCCGGCACTCCAAGCAGCGCACTGCAAAACGCCGTAGCCACGACTTCCTGACGCCCACCGGCGTCTCCGACTGCCCGAACTGCGGCGAGAAGAAGCTGCCCCACCGGGTGTGCAAGAAGTGCGGCGAATACAAGGGTCGCGCCGTCGTTGCCGTGAAGGGTGCTGCGTAGTTGTATCCGCCACTGCAGCATCGTTATCGTTGACGCTGCGCAGCCTAATTTTCTAACCAAATAAGAGAGTCCCGAGCCTACGCGAGCCATGCCGATCGACATCGTCCTCGATGCCATGGGGTCTGACAAATCCCCCGAGCCGGAGATTCGTGGGGCCATCCTGGCCTGCCGCCTGCTGGACGTTCGCGTCCACCTGGTGGGGCCAGAGGATTTGCTGCGCCCGAAACTGCGCGAGGCGCTGAGCAACTACGCGCGCCCCGGCTTCGCTGGAAAGAAGCCGCGTCTACCGATCTTTATGGTGCAGGCCAGCGAGTGGATCAGCATGGAGGATAAGGCGGCGCAGGCCGTCCGCTCCAAGCGCGACTCCTCGATGCGGGTGGGGATGAAGATGGTGCGTGAGGGCCGGGCTGCCGGGTTCATCACGGCGGGCAACACCGGAGCGGCGATGGCCACGGCGAAGATGGTGCTGGGATCGCTGGCCGGAGTCGATCGCCCGGCGCTGGCCACTGTACTTCCGACCAGCAGCGGCCAGCCCTGCGTTCTGCTCGACGTGGGCGCCAACGTGGATTGCGACCCGGAAAATCTGGTGCAGTTTGCCGTGATGGGACACATGTACGCGAAGAATGTGCTGCACGTGGCGCATCCGCGTGTGGGGCTGCTCTCGATCGGCGAAGAGGACTCCAAGGGCAACTCGCTGACGCGTGATACGCTGCCGCTGTTGCGCGAGCTGCCGCTGAACTTCATCGGAAATGTCGAGGGCCGCGACCTGTACAACGGCCAAGCGGACGTCGTTGTCTGCGATGGGTTCGTTGGGAATGTTGCACTGAAGACCAGCGAGGGGCTGGCCAAGCTGGTGAACTCGTCGCTGCGTGAGAGTCTGAAGTCGACGGTGACCTCGCAGGTGGGGGCGATGCTGTCGAAGAAGGCGTTCAAGGCGTTCAAGGACCGGCTGGACTACTCGGAGTACGGCGGAGCGCCGCTGCTGGGAGTGCGCGGCGTGTGCATCGTTGGGCATGGTTCGTCGAATGAGCGCGCCGTGATGAACGGAATCCGCGTGGCTGCCGAGTTCGCGGCCGCCGAGGTGAATTCCGGCATCGAAGCAGCACTCGCGGCGCGCTAGTTGCGCGTTCGTTATGGGCCAGGCATAAGCTCTAAGAGAATCACTTGCTTCATTTGATGCGTCAGGAGCGTTTTTTATGGCATCCAATAAATTTCTCGATCCACCGCCCGCCGCCAGTCGCGACAAGGCCTCCTTCGAGCTGCTGCGCGTGTGGGTCGCGCACGAGGCTCAGCATGTCAGCATTCGCACCGACGCATGGGAAGACCCGTTTGCCTGGGGCATTGTGCTCGCCGATCTCGCGCGCCACATTGTGAACGCGGAGTCGATACATCACAAGGATTTGGATGAGGTTGCGTTTCTGGAGCGGATGCTGGAGGGCTTTCAGGCGGAGATCGACTCGCCGACGGATGAGCCCGAGGGCGAGATTAAGCAGTAGTAGTCCGTCGCCGACGGAGAACTACATGGCGAGGGCGACGCGTTCGAGCTCAGCCTGAATGTGCTCTGCGGTGCAGCCGGGAACTTCAATGCGCGACGCCGCCGTACGCGCCTCGTGATTCGATACCCCGTACCCGCGGCCGCTGAGAAAGTTGGCCACAATCTCGGCCGCCTGGAAGGAATCGACGCCGGACTGCAGCAGCTCGTTACGCAGCGTCATCAGGTCGGTCGGCGTGAATTGTTCAACAAACGTCCGGTCATCAGAATGGCTCACCGTCGACCTCCTTTGGTCCGCGTCTGCATCTTGCGGGTTATGTAGGTTAGAACGCATTGGGAACGCTTAGGTTGCAGGAATACGACAATTCTTTGCGCTGCGATCAACAAATCTGGTTTTTGTCTGAACGGACGTTCATCGTCTAATCCTCGGGCGGTCACGATATCCTATGTTCATGTCCTCTGTCACCACAGCGCCGTTCATCCTTGACGGCATTGCTATCGCCTCGCAGATTAAGTCGGAGTTAGCCGTGGAGGTCGCTGCAGCTCGCGATCACGGCTATATACCGGGCCTCGCCGTCATTCTGGTCGGCGAAGTTCCTGCTTCCCAGATTTACGTTCGCAGCAAGGTGAAGACCTGCGCCGAGCTGGGTATCTACTCGGAGATGCACACCCCCCCGGCGAGTTCTAGTACCGAGGAGCTGCTGCACCTGATTGCTTCGCTCAACGCGCGTGAGTCGATTGACGGCATTTTGATTCAGCTCCCACTGCCCGCGCACGTCGATACGCCCCGGCTGCTGGAAGCCATCGTCCCCTCGAAGGACGTGGACGGATTCCATCCGATCAACTCCGGACGGCTGCTCAGTGGATTTCCAACGGCGAAAGTTCTTGCGCCGTGTACGCCGGCGGGCATTATGGAGGTGCTGCGGCGGAGCAAGATTCCGATCAGCGGCCAGCGGGCGGTGGTGATTGGGCGGTCGAACATCGTCGGCAAACCGGCAGCCGCGATGCTGATCAATGCGTCGGCGACCGTAACGATCTGCCACTCGCAGACGCAGAACCTTGCGGCGATTACGCGTGAGGCCGATATTCTGGTCGCGGCGATCGGGCGGCCAGGGTTCGTGACGCTGGATATGGTACAACCAGGAGCAACGATCATCGATGTCGGCATCAACCGCATTACGACCGAGGCTGAGCTGGAGCGCTTCTTCCCCGGCGATGCAGCGCGGCGTGCGAGCTTCGACAAGCGCGGATCGACGCTCGTGGGCGACGTGGATCCTGCGGCGTTTGCAGTCGCCGGTGCGTATACGCCTGTACCCGGCGGTGTCGGCGCGCTGACCATTGCGATGCTGATGGCGAACACCGTGAAGGCCGCACGCCTGCGGCGGGGCTAAGCGGAGTGCTGCGCGTAGGACTCACAGGCGATCTTGGCAGCGGGAAGTCGACGGTTGCGCGGATGCTCGCGGAGCGCGGTGCGGTGCTGTTCTTCTCCGACGATATGGGCCGCGCGGTGGTGCAGCCGGGCGAGCCGGCGTACAGGGAGATTGTGGCGAAGTTTGGCCCGGAGGTTGTCGCTGCGGATGGCTCGCTTGATCGCAAGAAGCTCGCGACGCTGGCCTTCGATCCTGTACATCCACGCGTTGAGGAGCTGAACGCGATTATCCACCCAGCGGTGATTGGGGCGCAGGCAACGCAGCTAGCGGAGCTTGCGGAGAAGAATCCACACGCGATTGCGGTGGTTGAATCCGCGGTGATCTTTTCCAGCACCCATGCGCCCCAGGGACGATGGCGCGACCGCTTCGATCGCATCCTGCTGGTTGAGGCGCCCGAAGCTACGAAGATTGTGCGCTTCGTGGACCGCCTGGCCGCTGGACGAACGCTGGCTTTTGAGGAGCGCTCGGAGATTGAGGCGGACGGTCGCCGCCGCCTGGCCGTGCAGCACAAGACCCCCTATGGTGCCGACTGCCTCGTGCTGCACAACGATGGAGACATTGAGCAACTCGAACAGCAGGTGGATGCTGCGTGGCGCGAGCTGAAGCAGATCGAGGCCGCAAAGGATCCACGCTAGGTGATCTTCAGGCCATCGAATCACCACGATACGACGCTCTGCCGCAGCAACCGCTCGAGCTCCGCGGGATGCTCTCCGGGTTCATGAAGACGGCGCATCCACAATTCTGTTTGATATTCTTAACCTTGATTCTGTTTGATATTCTTAACCTTGATATTTTCAGGAGAACTCATGGCCGCAGCGACATTGGAACAGGTAAAGGCAACATACAAGGTGGCCGACATCGGCCTTGCGGAGTGGGGCCGCAAAGAGATCATCATCGCCGAGCAGGAGATGCCCGGTCTGATGTCGATTCGCCACAAGTACGCCGCGGGCAAGCCGCTCGCTGGTGTGCGCGTGATGGGATCGCTGCACATGACGATCCAGACGGCCGTGCTGATCGAGACGATGGTCGACCTGGGCGCCGATGTGCGCTGGGCCAGCTGCAACATCTTCTCCACGCAGGACCACGCGGCGGCAGCCATCGCGGCGACGGGCGTTCCCGTCTTCGCGTGGAAGGGCGAGTCGCTCGAGGAGTTCTGGTGGTGCACGTATCAGGCGCTGAGCTTTCCAAACCCCGATCCAGCGGGTAAGGGCGGTCTGCTCGGGCCCCAGCTCATCATCGACGACGGCGGCGATGCGACGCTGCTCATCCACAAGGGCGTCGAGATGGAGCGCGGTGACAAGTGGGTGGATTCGCCCTCCGAATCGCAGGAAGAGGGTGTCATCAAGGACCTGCTGCAGAGGGTTCATACCGAGTATCCGACCCGCTGGAGCGACGTTGCGAAGCAGTGGCGCGGCGTCTCCGAGGAGACCACGACCGGCGTTCATCGCCTGTACAAGATGATGGAGAAGGGCACGCTGCTGGTGCCCGCGATCAACGTCAACGACTCGGTTACGAAGAGCAAGTTCGACAACCTGTACGGCTGCCGCGAGTCGCTGGTCGACGGCATCAAGCGCGCCACCGACGTGATGGTTGCGGGCAAGGTCGCGGTGATCTGCGGCTATGGCGATGTGGGCAAGGGCTCGGCGGCGAGCCTGCGCGGGCTGGGCGCGCGCGTCATCGTTACCGAGATCGATCCGATCAACGCTCTGCAGGCGGCGATGGAGGGCTACGAGGTGACGCCGATCGAGGAGACGCTCGGCCGCGGCGACATCTATGTCACCTGCACGGGCAATGTCGACATCATCACGCTCGAGCACATGAAGCGGATGAAGGACCAGGCGATCGTCTGCAACATCGGGCACTTCGACAACGAGATCCAGATGGAGCCGCTGAACGCCTACAAGGGCGCAGTACGCGAGAACATCAAGCCGCAGGTGGATAAGTACACCTTCGAGACCGGCAATGCGATCTTCATCCTGGCGGAGGGCCGCCTGGTGAACCTGGGCTGCGCAACCGGTCATCCGAGCTTCGTGATGTCGAACAGCTTTGCCAACCAGACACTGGCGCAGCTTGACCTGTGGGCGAACAAGGACACATACAAGGTCGGCATCTACATCCTGCCGAAGAAGCTCGACGAAGAGGTCGCCCGGCTGCACCTGGAGAAGATCGGCGTGAAGCTGACGACGCTTTCCGAGAAGCAGGCGTCGTATCTGAGCGTGCCGGTTGAGGGACCGTACAAGCCGGACCATTACAGGTACTAAGAAGCAGGAAATAGGAAGTAGGAAATAGGAAGTAGGAAAGGCCGCCGAGCGACTCGGCGGCCTTTTGCTTTTAACTACTTCCTACTTCCTATTTCCTACTTCCTGTCCTACTGCCCTACTGCGCGTCGGCGTCGGCGGCCACGATGGACCGCACGCCCCGCGTCGGGGCTGCGTGCCCGGCGCCCAGGGTCTCCTGATCGATCAGCACCACCGTCCGCACTGCACCCGAAGCGTAGTCGGCCTGCGCTCCGCTCATCAGCGTCACCGTCGAGGAGGCAAGCGCCTTTCCGGTTGGAACGACGTCGATCGCGTAGGTCCCTTCCGGGACGGTGATGTAGCCGGAGTTGGCGCCGAAGCCCAGGTTGACCGCGATGGGCGAGGTATTCGCCAATCTGCCGCTCATCGGTACAAGGTAGACGTCGACCGGTCCTGAACGCGTTGCCTCGTTGATCAGGCGCACCGCGATCTGACCGGCGGGCGCGGGCGCGGACTGATCCAGAAAGACTGCCTGCTGCATCTTCGCGAGGCCGTTGCCCACGATCTCGGTGTACTGCTTGCCCGCGACGAGCGTGTCCGTGCTGGCAACGAGCGTCTGCCGTGTTCCTGCCTTGTCCACCGCGAGGGTATAGCTGCCGGGCGTCATGGGGACGTAGCTGGTCATGGTGCCGAAGCCGAGGTTGTAGGCCAGCGCCGAGTTGTTCTGATAGGCGTCGATCACGCCAGCGTCCGGTGAGGCGTCGATGACCCGCAGTTGCGCGGAGTTCATATTGATGTTCTGGCAGCCGGAGATGCCGGCGGCGGAGAGCAGAGCCGCAGCGAGCCGCGCAACATAGCGATTGGACGTGCTGAGCTTGCTGAATTTGCCTTGCGTGCTGCGCTCGCCGGGATGGGTGGGTGTCGAAGCCATTCGCTCTCTATCGTCGTCGTACTCGACTCGATCGGCGTCGGTGCGCGATCTCGAGGCGTTGGTAAGAAGATACAGCTCACTTTATCGGATTTTTGCGCACTCCGTCGCTGCGCAGCGGGGTGCGAAACAGGCCAGGCGCCAAGTCGGCAAAGCTCCGAGCGAGGCGAAAATCAGCTCTCTTTCTATGGCCGCGCCGCTCATCGGATGCCCAATGGGGATGGTGCGGTCAGCGGGGTGATTCATCGGGCTGCGTGCCGCGCGACGATCCGCGAAGACACCTTGTCATAGGCCGGCTGCGGCAGGATGCCTCGGGTAACGAGCTGGTTTTTCGCCGTGTACGGGCGGCCAGCGATGACGCGCCGGACGTAGGCGTCGCCGAAGCCGGGCAGAGTCTTCAACTGCTGGTGCGTCGCTGTGTTGATGTCGAGGAGATCGCTCGTGTCCCGGGAGCGAGTAGATGGCTGCTGCGGCGCGAAGGTCCATTTCCATTGTTGTGCGCAGGCAACGCTGGCCGCAGCGGCAAGAACAGAGGCAGCAAGAAGGCGGAGCGCGCGAGCTGGAATCTTCGCCTTGGGGATCTTACGCATCAGGACCCTAGACCGTCGCAGGAACCCGGCGGCTGCCCTGTTCGATGCTGATGATCTGCCCGTCGCGCATGTGCAGGATGCGGTCGGCGCCCTGCGCAGCCTCGGGGTTGTGGGTGATCATCAGCACGGTCTGCTTGAGTTCGCGGCAGGAGGAGTGCAGCATCTCGAGCACGATATCGGCGTTCTGCGTGTCGAGGTTGCCGGTGGGTTCGTCGGCCAGCAGGATCGCGGGCCGCGTGATGAGCGCGCGGGCGATGGCGACGCGCTGCTGTTCGCCGCCCGAGAGCTCATTGGGCCGGTGCCTGAGGCGGCCCCGGATCTTCAGCATGGCGGCGAGGTGATCGAGCCGTTCGTGGTCGAACGGCTTGCCGGTGGCGGCAATGTCGTAGGCGAGTTCGATGTTGTCCTGCGCGGAGATCGTGGGCAGCAGGTTGAACCGCTGAAAGACGAAGCCGATCTGCGAGCGGCGCAGGGTGGTGCGCTGCGAGTCCGAGAGCCGCGAGAAGTCCTGGCCCTGGATGAAGAGCGAGCCGGAGTTAGCCGAGGTCAGGCCCCCGAGTATGTAGAACAGCGTCGACTTGCCGGAGCCCGATGGGCCAACGATGGCAACGAACTCGCCCGGATCGACGCTGAACGTGACGTCCCGCAGGGCAACGACCTTGAGTTTGCCGGAGCCATAAATTTTACCGAGGTGCTGCGCTGAGATGATGGGCTGCACTCGGCTGGTTGATTCCACTGGCCTGATTGATTCCATAGACGGTTCAAGTCTATCGCAGCCGCGACTGTCCGCTGGCGCTGGTGGTTCTCAGGCGAGTCCCGTTGGGGTTCTTCCCAGGTCGAACTCGGAGCCGGCCTGCTCCAGAAAGCTGAGCTCCAGACGCACGGTGATGATGCGGCGGCGCTTGGCCTGACGCGGGTTATAGTCGCGTACGGTACACAGGCCGGTCATGCAGGTGTGGCTGTCGCGGGTTAGTTCGACGCCGGTGGCGATGAGGCCGCTGTACAGCTCAAAGACGGAGCGCAGCTGCACCTCGAAGCACAACTCGGTAATCGTCGGCGAAAGTGCCCGTTGCTCCAGAACCCAGCAGCCGCAGGCGGCCATGGTCTCCAGGAGAGCGGGCACAATCTGGCGGTGGTCATCGTAGCTGTAGCCACGCAGTTCGACCCTGGGCATCTCGCCTGGCAGAAGATCGGGCACCGGTTTGTCGACAGGCTTCAGGATCATGGTTGGTCACAAGCTCGCTTATCGGAGGCCGGCGATACGACATCAATACTGTAGCAGGCTGCGACGGCCGGGGGCCGCGGTGAATCTTAGGCGATGACCTCAAGCTGACGGCCTTCTCGCTAAGCTGACGGCCTTCTTGCTGATCCTGATGACTGCGTACACTCAGAGCGTGCGTACACTCAGAGCAAAGGAGACTCGCCCTTGGTCATCGGAATCGGCACCGACCTGATAGAAATCGAGCGCATTGAGCGCAGCGTGAAGCGCTTTGGCGATGCGTTTCTGCAGCGCGTGTACACGCCCGGCGAGATCGCCTACTGCAAGCGCAAGAAAAATTCCGCCGAGAGCCTGGCGG
>Ga0224534_1001179_pt1 | contig 14228 bp, 10 predicted proteins | sample 714E12024metaG_FD_172012 | JGI IMG/M metagenome (GOLD analysis project Ga0224534, IMG submission 172012) | Peat soil microbial communities from Stordalen Mire, Sweden - 717 E1 20-24 | ecosystem: Environmental > Terrestrial > Soil > Wetlands > Peat | place: Sweden: Norrbotten County, Stordalen... | reverse complement strand
CCAAGTCAGATAGGGATGTCCTGGGCAATGCCCTGTCGACCATGGTAGAAGGCCTTCGGGAAATCACCCGGGAAATCATTGAGGGGGTAGCCGTGATTGCCTCTGCAACCGGCGAGATCGTGGCTTCAACAGCTCAGGTGGCATCCGGGGCAACCGAAACCGCGTCATCGATCACCGAGACGACCAGTTCTGCCGAAGAGGTGAAGCAAACTGCGCAGTTTTCGGCTGAGAAAACGCGGGCAGTTGCCGATATCGTCCGGCAAAACGTTCAGTTTGCAGACGGCGGAAGGAAGGCATTAGGTCAAACGATGGAGACGATGGCCCATATTCAGGTGCAGGTGGAGTCCATTGCCCAGAGTCTGGTACGGCTCTCGGAGCAGAGCCAGACCATTAGTGAAATTATTGCTTCGGTCAATGATATTGCGGAGCAATCGAACCTGTTGGCAGTCAACGCCGCCATTGAAGCCGCCAAGGCCGGCGAGCAAGGCAAGGGTTTTGCAGTAGTGGCGCAGGAAGTGAAAATCTTGGCCGAGCAATCGAAGGAAGCCACCGCACAGGTACGGACCATCCTTAACGACATAGTAAAGGCGACTAATTCTGCAATCATCGCGACCGAACAGGGAACCAAGGCGGTAGAGGTTGGCATGATCCAGACGAGGGAGGCCGGAGAGTCGATCCGCCAGATGGCTGAAAGCTCCGAGAAGGTAGCGCAGTCGGTCCTTCAGGTATCCGCATCGAACCAGCAGCAGTTTGCGGGAATAGATCAGATAACGCTGGCGATGGAGGATATCAGGAGAGCCAGCGACCAGAACGTTATCGGCCTGAAGCAGGTGGAACTGACGGCGCACAGTCTTCACGATTTGGGTCAACGGCTCAAACAAACCGTGGGAAAGTACGTGCTTGAAGATAAGTAGGTGACAACTATGGACCAGGACGAACAATTCAGACAGCATCTGCTGGCAACCTTCAAGGTTGAGGCCGGGGAGCATATCAATGCCATTTCCTCCGGCTTGCTTGCCTTGGAAAAAAGCGAAGACATGGAAAAACAGGCGGAAATAGTCGAGACCGTATTCCGGGCCGCCCACAGCTTGAAAGGTGCAGCCCGGGCGGTCAACCTTAAGGAAATAGAGGGTCTTTGCCAAAACCTGGAAAGTGTATTTAACGTTTTAAAGAAAAGAGAATTGGTGCAATCGGTAGAGCTATTCGATCTGTTGCAGCAGGTATTGAATCTTCTCGAACAATTGCTCTCGTCTGAGGGGGCTGTGCTTCCTGCCGAGACGGGCGACCTGGAGAGGGAACTGATCAGGCGACTGGAAGCCTTTCAAAAAGGAGTGTCGCCGTCGCCGGTTTTAATTTCCGAGACACCCCTCATCGTTCCAGAAAAGGAGCCCGCTGCTCATGGAGTTGCCGCCCCTGTGATCGTGCAGGAGCACAGAGTCGCCACCACTGACATCGCCGAGACCGTGCGGATATCAATGGCCAAGCTGACATCGGTGCTTTTGCAGGCTGAAGAGATGCTTGCCGCCAAGCTTGCCGCCCAGCAGCGGTGTATAGATATGCGGGCGGCGAACGGTGCATTCCGGATCTGGGAAAAAGAATGGGCCAGGGTTGCGCCCTGCATACAGGATATTCGCAAGAATACCACGCGGGCGGCAGACGATAAAAAGATTCCAACTGAAGAAGAACTGGTCCGCGCGGCAGGAAAAATTCTTGATTTTCTGGAATGGAACAGGGAGTTTGTTAAATCCATCAAAAAACAGTACGTGAGCGCGGCCAAGTCGGGCGAGGGCGATAGTCTGGTCCTTGGCGGCATGGTGGACAATCTGCTTGATGATGTTAAGAAGGCGATGATATTTCCCTTTTCGTCCTTGCTAGAGCTGTATCCTAAAGTGGCGCGTGAGCTTGCCAGAGATAGCGGTAAAGAACTGGAACTTGTGATAAAGGGTGGAGATATCGAAATCGACCGGCGCATTCTTGATGAAATGAAAGATCCGATTCTGCATCTGTTGCGGAATTGCGTTGACCACGCGATCGAGAAGCCGGAGGAACGGATAAAGAAAGATAAGCCTCCGCACGGGACGGTCATTATAGAAATCTATCCCAAGGACAACAAGGTCGAGGTCACCATTGCCGATGACGGGATCGGTATTTCACCCGATCAGATCCGAACCACAATATTGAAACTGGGTGTTGTTGCTCAGGAGAAGACTGCGGAACTGACCGACAAGGAACTATTGTCATATGTTTTTCAATCGGGGGTATCCACGAGCCCGATTATCACCGACCTGTCCGGACGCGGACTCGGTCTGGCCATTGTTAAGGAAAAGGTTGAGAAACTGGGCGGAACGGTCTCTCTCGAATCGAAGCCCGGTATTGGGACCATTTTTCACATGGTCCTTCCGATCACGGTCGCCACATTCCGTGGAGTCCTTGTCAAGGCGGGCGAACACGAATTTATTTTACCAACCATGTACGTTGAGCGAGCGGCAAGGATAAGGCGTGATGAAATTAAAACAGTTGAGAGCCGCGAGACGATTGTTTTCAATGAAAGTCCGGTTGCTCTAGCCAGTTTGGCAAGCGTTTTAGAACTAGCTACCGCAGTAGGTGCGGCGGAGACACAAGAGCAGGCGCAAGTTGTGGTAGTGAGCAATGCCGGAATAAGGATCGCCTTTCTCGTGGACGAGATCGTCAACGAGCAGGAGGTACTGCTAAAACCCCTGGGACCGCAACTGGTCAGAGTACGGAATATGGCAGGTGCTACGATCCTGGGGACCGGCAGGATGGTGCCGGTCATCAATGTCCCGGATCTCTTAAGATCCGCAGTAAAGGCCTCTGGTCCATCTCTCGCTAGAATAACCGGAGCCGGGTCTGAAGACCAGGAGGACATTGTCCCCAAACACTCTGTTCTTGTTGTAGAGGATTCTATTACCACCAGAACCCTTCTTAAAAACATCTTGGAAACGGCGGGCTATGATGTGGTCACCGCCATTGACGGCCTCGATGCTTTAACTAATTTGAAAACCAGAACCTTTGATATTGTTGTTTCTGATGTGGACATGCCAAGGATGAACGGTTTCGATCTCACCGCAAAAATACGCAGCGATCAGAAGATGACGGATATGCCGGTCATCCTCGTGACTGCTCTCGAGTCGCTTGAAGATCGGGAGCGCGGAATCGATGCAGGGGCAAATGCCTATATCGTCAAGAGCAGTTTTGACCAGAGTAATTTGCTAGGTGTGATCCACAGACTAATCATTGAGGAGAATTAGACATGATAAGAGTTCTGGTCGTGGATGATTCCCCCGTCGCGCAGGAGCTTTTTGTCCATATGCTCAGCTCTGATCCGGAAATCCAGCCGGTAGGGGTCGCAAACGATGGCGTAGAGGCCCTGGCTGCAGTGGAGCGTCTCAGACCCAACGTCATTCTCATGGATATCCATATGCCAAGGATGAACGGGCTAGAGGCTACAAAAAAGATCATGGAGACGAACCCTACCCCGATCATTATGATTAGTGGAAGCTACAGCCCCGAAGACACATATAAATCTTTTCAAGCAATAGATGCCGGCGCACTCTATTTGCTTAAGAAACCAGAGGGAATCGGGCATCCGCGTTATCAGGATGAGGCTAGCGAATTAACTAAGATTGTCAGGCTAATGAGCGAAGTAAAGATGGTCAAGCGCTGGCCGCGGCCTGGTAAAGATGATTCACCAACCACTATTGCGCATAAACCTGGGCAGAATTTACCCAGGCCAGAAATTAAAGGGGTTGTTGTTGGAGCTTCTACCGGGGGACCAGCTGTGTTTCACACAATTCTTACCGCACTACCGAAAGCTTTTCCGGTGCCGATCCTGGCTGTTCAACACATGTCGCTCGGATTTATAGATAGCTTTGTGACATGGATTACCATGACTACAGGCTTTCCTGCCCGCATCGCCCGCCATGGAGAAATGTTATCCCCTGGTCAGGCCTACTTTGCTCCAGATAATCATCATATTCTGGTAGGAACGGGGGACCGCATTATTCTTGTTGAAGGTAATAGTCAAAACGGATTATGCCCTTCAGTTGCCCAACTTTTCAACTCTGCAGCCGAAGTATGGAATCGGAATGTTGTTGGGGTACTACTGACCGGAATGGGGTTGGATGGTGCGGAAGAATTAAAATTCATGAGAGAAAAAGGGGCGGTGACTGTGGCTCAGGATGAGGATAGTTGTGTTGTCTTCGGAATGCCTGGAAGTGCGATCAAGCTTGGAGCTGCTCAATATGTTCTTGACCCTGGTGAGATTGCTAAACTACTTTCTGATCTGGTGAGGCCAGAAGAAAGCAAGTGAGGGGATGATGGCTATGAAATACAAAATACTCATTGTTGAAGACAGTCCTACCCAGGCGGAAGAGTTGAAGCATTTGCTGGAACGCAACAACTACGAGGTAGAAGTCGCCATTAATGGCCTGGAAGCATTGAATGTTCTAGAGGGCATGAAGCCATTGGTGGTTATCAGCGACATAGTTATGCCAGTTATGGATGGTTATGAACTATGTCGCCGGATTAAGGACACAGAAAATATTCGTGATATTTCAGTCATTCTGCTTACAAGCCTTTCCGAACCTGAAGATGTCATTGAGAGCCTTGCGTGTGGAGCCGATTACTTTCTTACCAAGCCTTACGACGAGAGGGGCCTCCTCACACGCATTCAATACATTATTGCTAACTGCGATCTTGAAAGCGCAACCCAAACTAAAGTTGGGATCGAGATTATTTTCGGGAACCAAAGATATTATATTACCTCAGATCGACTGCAGATTCTTAATCTTCTCCTTTCAACCTATGAAACTGCAGTCCAAAAAAAACGGGAACTAACTATAGTGCAGGGGGACCTGTTAAAAGAGATCGGTGAAAGACAGCGAGTGGAAGAAGAGATCAAAAGGCTCAACGAAGAACTGGAGCAGAGAGTTATTGAACGCACGAGTGAGCTTACAACAGCCAACCAGCAGTTACATGATGAAATCACCGAGCGCAAGCTGGCAGAAGAGGCGTTAAAACAATCTGAAGAGCAATATCGCTCTCTTGTCGTGAACCTTGACGACGTAATATTTACTATAAACGCTGAAGACCATATTACCTATATCAGTCCTGTAGTTGAGCGTTTAGCCGGCTACAAAGCCGAGGAGATCATCGGCAAACCCTTTCTGTCTTATGTTCACCCGGATGATCGGCAGGACTTGAGGGAGAGTTTTAGGCGAACCCTGAGCGGCCAGTTAGAACCAACCGAATTTCGGCTAGTAAGAAAAGATGGCCATTCCATTTATGTTTGCTCCGTTAACCGGGTATTTGCAGAGCATGGCCAGGTGAGCCTGACAGGAGTCCTGAGTGACATCACCGAGCGCAAAAGGGCGGAAGATGAGCTGCGGGAGAGCCATGGGAAGCTGGCGAAAACCTTTGAACAGACCGTGGAATCCCTGGCGTCCATAGCGGAGATGAGGGATCCCTATACCGCCGGCCATCAGGTCAGAGTGGCCAGCCTGGCGTGCAGAATAGCATCCGAGATCGGAATGCCGGCGGAGCAGATAGGCGCCATCAGAACGGCGGCCATGCTTCATGACATAGGCAAGATTATCGTACCATCTGAGATTTTGAACAAGCCCGGCAGGCTGAGCGTTCTGGAGCGGTCTTTTGTAGGGGCCCATGCCCAAGCCAGCTATGAGATATTGAAAAATATAGAATTTGAATTTCCGATCGCCGAGATTATCCTGCAGCACCATGAGAAGCTGGACGGCTCCGGGTACCCGCGGGGGTTATCAGGAGACAGCATTCTCAAAGAAGCCCGGGTCCTGACCGTTGCCGACGTCATCGAAGCAATGGCCTCGCATCGCCCCTACCGCCCGGCATTACCGTTGAAAACGGCGCTGGAAGAGATCAGCAGTCACAGGGGGACACTTTACGACGCCGATGTGGTGGATGCTTGCCTGAGGCTCTTCTTGGAAAAAGGTTTTAGACAATTAATCTGGCATTAATTGACGAGGTATGACGAACCGGGCAAAACCAATTTCTGAACAACCGGAGGCAGACGCCAGGCAGTTTTCCCATTGCCTAGTTATAATAATCATCTGCCATAAACTTTGATTGTGGTATTTCCATATTCAGGCTACAATTATCCTAGTACACTACTAGGAGTTGAATTATATGGCACCAAGATATTTAGGATACAGAGATGTTTGGGAAAATTGCTACTACAGCATTTATGGACGCGATGCTGCTCTTCGGTATGGGGAAAATTACTGTTTCACAATTTATTCATATGGAGGTTACGCGATTGTTAAATCTTGATTTAAAGAAGCTTGCGGAGATGACGGCGCCTGAGAGAACATTTTTGAGCATATATCTATCTGGATCACATTCCACAACTGAGCTTGAAAAGAAGCTCAATAAACTTCGTCGTGTGTTAAAAAGCAATACAGCTATAAAAGATGAGCGGGAGTACTTCGATGAAAACGTAAAGACGGTTGAAGAATATTTGAATAAATATCCTTTAAAAACTGGTTCGCTCTGTATTTTTACTTGCCAAGCAATTGACTTCTTTCAGGCTATTGGGTTGCCAGCACCTGTTAATGATTTCATCAGGATAGATTCGTCCCCCTACATCAGACCTCTCGCCGAACTTTATGATGATTATGAAAATGTGGCTGTGGTTGTTGCGGATAACGAAAAAGTACGAATTTTCCTGGTTTCCTCGTCCGTGACTGGTTCTGAAGAGGTGATCAAAGGCAATATAAAAAATCATGTCAAAGTTGGCGGTTGGTCCCAGAAACGGTACCAACGTCGCCGTGACAATCAATTATCGCATTATGGTCGCGAAATTATAGACGCCCTTCTAAAGCTTGATAGGGAGGCAAAATTCGGACACGTACTGCTTGTGGGAAGCAAGGAAATACTTCAGATAGTGCATGAAAATATGCCTAAAGAGTTGCAAAATAAGATTATTGAAAAAAACTTGGATTTAAGCAAGGGCGAAGGCTCCCTCAATAGTGACATTATGGCCTTGTTATCGGATGAAGAGCACCGTTCTCAGCAGGATTACTGGGAGAGTATTAGGGCTGAATACCTCCGGGGCGGATTGGCTGTTGTGGGGCTCGATGATGTGCTAGGGGCTGCAAATGTTGGGCGTGTAGATAAAATGATCGTCGATCTCGCCTACCATCCACTAGTCGAGCGGTGCCAAAGCTGCCACGGCCTTAATATTGGTGAAGTCGAAACGTGTATGGTTTGTGGCTCGAAATTGCTTTTTAAGGTTAGTGTAATTAACGAGATATTGGACATGCTCATTAAATCGGGTGCAGAATTCCACTTCGCTAATTCCCTGCCTGAATTGGGGGAAGTGGGTGGAATCGCAGCTCTATTGCGTTATTGACCCGCCCCCGGTTTTTGGTTCAATTTCATAGTTAGCCTTGACCTCAAGACCACTAAGTTGTGATAGGAATGATTGTTTGCGGCGCAGGAGCACGTCCACCCAGGCTGCTGTGCGGTCTTACAGAGTTGTAATACTCGACCCGGCATCTGGTAATTGTTAGTTCCTGACAGTACCGTTTTATTCAGTAATACCAAAACTTTGAGCCAGGTGCCACTATAACTTCGACTTTGACACCTGGCACTTAAGGAATCCCGCAACCCCAACGGTTAGCGGGCACAGAAAAGAGACGTACCACTACAAATTTGCATACCTTTGAAGATTAGTCATGGCATCTCCGTAACCTCACTGGGAGGCCGCAGGCCGACTGCCCTGAAAGCCTCATAGATCTTGCCGTAGAGGGCAGACCTGAGCAGAGTGTGTCATTGTCATCGGTGTCATCATGATTGCTACATCAGCCTTACAAGCCTTGCGAGCCGAAATATACTATTACAAAAGGCGTGAAGCAAGCATGCAAGAAGAGACCGGCATCTGGCATCGAAATTTGTCCAATGCCAGCTTCATACTTGGAGCGGCGGCGATCATATTGATCGCCGCCATATTATTGATCTCTTCTATGCTTTTTGCAGCCGGCAGCCATCTATTGCCAGCCAACTTCTGGCTGGCGCTTGCAGTAACAATGCTGGCGACCTGGCTCATGTGCAACCGCTACTTTCCAAGCAAGAGATGGCTGGCCTTTATCGGAATCATGGCTGGCCTGACTATCATCTTTCTGCTCTGTCTCTACCTCTCCGGTAGCTGTTACGACCTATCTTCAGATGGACAGACTTATCAACAGGAAGGGATTATTCAGCTGGCTAACGGCTGGGATCCGTTTCACGGCGCTCCCCTGCAGGTTGCAAACAGCTTCTGGAGCAAGCACTACACCAAGGATCCCGACCCCAGTGTCGCGGCAATGGTCGCGTACGACGATATCTGGATCAATCACTACACCAAGGGCCCCTGGATCTCCTCTGCCTCACTTTACGTCCTGACCGGGCACATCGAGCAGGGAAAGGTTTTTAATATTCTCCTGGTCGTCTCATCTTTTTTCTTCTGCCTGTCTGCGCTATTACCCTATTACAGACAAAGGTTGCTGAAGCCGCTACTTTTCTCGGCGCTGGCAGCGTGTAATCCAGTCAGCATCCTGCAATTGCCAACCTTTTACATTGATGGGCAGTTATCGTCAATACTGGTCATCAGCCTGGCCCTGCTTTTTATGATCGTAAAGACCCCCGATGTATGGCCAGCATTGGTGCTGCTGCTCAGCGTGATAATCGCCGTCAACATCAAGTATACAGGTCTGGCCTATCTCCTGGCGCTGGGCCTGCCGGTAATGCTGTACCTGTGGCTAGTGAAAGCAAGGCTGTCGCTGAAACTGATCGCATCATCGCTTGCCATCGGCCTCATAGCCGGTTCTCTGTTTGTCGGCTTCAACCCTTATGTGACTAACACCATCAGAAACGGCAATCCCTTGTATCCCTTGGCTGGCCCTGGCGCCATGGATATCATGACGGCGAACAGCCCGGCAAATTTCCATGGCATGAACAGGTTCGAAAAGCTGTTCATATCAACCTTTTCTGAGACCGCGGATATTGCCACCCCGTATTCGACTCGCTGGAAATGGCCATTTACGGTGAGCAAAGACGAACTGGGTGCTTTTCAGGCAGATACCAGGGTTGCCGGGTTCGGTCCCCTGTTCGGCGGAGCGGTCTTGCTGTCCCTGATCCTGCTGGCGACCGCCTGGCCGCTTGACAAGAAAAAAACTGTGGTTTTTACCGGCCTAGGGCTGTTGATCACTTGCTCTGCCCTGGTCAATCCCGAGGCCTGGTGGGCGCGGTATGCACCACAGTTGTGGCTTCTGCCGGTGCTCGGCGCCATGCTTGGCCTATCCATGAGCAGAAAACCTCAGAAGATCCTGGGGCTGGCTATAGCCCTCGTTCTGATGATAAACCTGTTCATGGTAGCAATTCCCTACTTCGCACAACAGTACATAGCTGATGTGTTTCTCAAGAAACAGTTGGTGGAGATGAGGAAAGATCCAATCGTGCTGGTCAGCTTCGGGTCCGATTATTCCAATCGGGCGAGGCTGACCGAAGCGGGCATCCGCTACCGGGAAGTTGCCAGGCTGGATGGCCCCGGCGTGCAAACCATGGTTAGTTCCAACACATATACAGAGGGCAATAAGAAGGGCAAAAAGATTTTTAAATGATCCTTTTGTTTAAGATTGCCAGGGCAGCGGCCTTGGCCACATCGGCTTGAACCCGGCCCGGGTGTATAAGACCGACCATGAGCAGCCAATCTCCTGGTGTGGTGTGAGCGGTTTAATATCCAGATAGATGTATTTAAGGCCGTCGCAAAGCCAACCCAGAGCAGGTATGGAACCATCAGAATTCCAGCAGGCAGGGAGATTCTAAAAAAGGCCACGGTTGTCAAGAAAACAAAGACCAACAGGGGGCACAATCACATAAAGACCAATCAAGGGAGACCTGAGCCCAAAAAAGGCTGGCGACCAGAGAGCATTCAGGACCAACTGGATCATAAACAAAATCAGCGCAATCAACACACCTTGCCGATAACCGTCCAGGCGCCATACCAGGTAAAGGGCAATGCCCATCAGCAAGTAAAGCGTCACCCAAACAGGACCGAACAGCCAATTCGGTGGAGCAAAACTCGGCATGATAAGCTTGGAATACCAGTCCTTGATTGCGGATCTGACGCTAAATGATCCAATAATTCCTGCCAACTGGCAGACCAGAATGCTTATCAAGAACTTGCCAAGCTCAAACGCAGTTTCCATCAGTTATGCTCCCTTAGCATCAATAGCATACGGTATAATGAACCCTCGTTTCTCCCATGGACACAGCATTCCTGAATCAATTATAGTATCTTAACTCTGTATCCATCAAATCGGGGGAGGGTCTGTTCAATGCTTGCAATAAAAATGTCTGCCATCGTAGTTGTTCCCCATCCTCTGTGGAGGATGTTTCAAGTTTTTTCTTTCATTTCTCGTATCAACGTCTGAACATTCCCCTCCAAGTCTGGATACTTCAATTTTAAATTCTCTAAGGTACTCACGATAGTCTTCAATATGATATAGTTCCTAAACCACCTGTGATTTGCAGGAATCACATGCCATGGAGCTTCTTTGGTGCTGCAATTGGAAAGCACGTCCGAGTAACATTCCTGATATTTGTCCCAGAACGCCCTCTCTCTTAGGTCAGCCTCTGAAAACTTCCAATGCTTATCCGGGTCATCCAATCTGCTCATCAATTTTTCTTGTTGAAATTCCTTGGATATATGCAGAAAGAACTTTAATATAATCGTGTTGTTGTTCACAAGATATTTTTCAAATCCGTTGATTTCCTTGAAACGTTTCAAAGCAACATCATCATCAATCATTTTATGAACACGTGTAACAAGAACGTCTTCATAGTACGACCTGTTAAACACCGCTATGTTGCCTTTCTCTGGCGTTTTCTGGTGTACCCTCCATAAATAGTCATGAGCTGATTCCTCCGGGGTTGGCACTTTGAAGCTATCAACATGGACTCCATTTAGATTAATATCCGTCAATACTTTTTTAACAGTACCATCCTTGCCGCTGCAATCCATACCCTGTAATACGATTAACAGCGCATATTGCTTAGATGCAAAGAACACCTCTTGAAGCTCGATAAAAGACTCTTGCAACTTCGCGTATTCTTGTTCTATGTCTTCTTTTGATAGGCCGTCTGTGTCTTCCGGGCTAAATTTTTTTAATTTAATCTGCTCATCTTTAGATATAACGGTGAATTTTTCTAGCATATTCTCTCCTATTCCTTATGTTTTATGTTCCGCTTGTGGATCTATTTTTATTACCCACATTCTTCCAGCCTTTTCCACCTGTCATCCGATTCATGAATGGAATATTGCCCCGGTCGTAGTCAACTATGAGGGCGCCGGATGCTTGATCAAGCAGCCATACTGTTCACCTTCCGATGCGGATCCTTGATATAACTCCTTTTTTTTGTTCAAGGTTGGTCTTTGGTTATTCTACACAATACCGCAGCGCTCTAGGTTCTGGTGAAGCGCATACCACGTGGCCACATGTAAGGTATACATACCTGATTGACTTCCTAACTATTGTGTGTCGTAGCAAAAGGTACATACTTGGCGCCAATCTCTAGAGTGAGAGGGGGCTATCAACCCCCTCTCCCAGGGTCAATCCATGTTAAACAGCAACCTGCTGAGCATCGGCGGCGGGTTTGTTTTTTTGCCTCTCATCCCAGATCGGGTCTGAGACCTGCTTCCAATTTGCAGCGTTATGGTCTAGGAATGCGCCGATCTCGCCATTCAGTAAGGTTTCCGCTCCATCGTCCGTGGCGTGGGCGCCCGAAGTCTGTACAATTTTGCGTAGAACCTGAGGATTGTCAATAATCGGGCAGGGCCGTAGCTTATTGTCCGAAAAGTACTGGCGCTTCTGATACTCGGCGAAAAAGGGACTGTGCAGCACTTCCAGGAGGCTCTTGTCGCGGATGTTGTCCACAGCAAAGTGCGCGAAAGCGCAGGGCTCCACGTCACCCCGGGCATTGATGTGAAAATATGACCTCCCTCCGGCGATGCATCCGCTTGTGAGTTCTCCATCGTTCCAGAAATCGGCTATCGGCAACGACTTGTTTTTACGGAGATGCGGAATGCGCTCGGCCAGGTATGCCCGCTGTTCCGGCCGGATCATCAGCCCTAAGTTTGGCTGGCGGCCAACAGGAATATAATGGAAGCTCCATAGGAACTTCACGCCCTGATCAATCAGGAAATCAATGAATGGATCACTGGTGATCAGCTCCAAATTCTGGCTGGTGATGGTCAGAGAGGCCCCGAAAAAGATTCCTCGCTCTCGCAGCCGTCGCATGGCAGCAGTGACCTGATTGAACACTCCTTTGCCACGTCTGGCATCAGTCTGCTCCTCCCAACCCTCCAGGCTGACGGCTGGAGCTATATTGCCCACCTCTCTAAGCCGATCGGCCATCGCATCGTCGATCCTGGTACCGTTTGTGTAGATCATGAAGGTCATTTCGTTGTGCTTGGCTGCAAGATCCAGAAGGTGCGGGTAGAGGAAGGGCTCTCCGCCGGACATGACGATGCTGTAGATCCCCAATTCCTTGGCTTCATTCAGGATCCGGTCCATAAGCTCTGGTTCCAGCTCGTCATGCTTGGCGTAAGCTCCGGCCCAGCAACCGGTGCATTTCAAATTGCAAGCGCTGGTGGGGTCGATCAGGAAGGTCATGGGTACTATGATCTTCTCTTTAGCCTCTACCTGATCCCGGCGGGCCTGAGAAAGGATCATGGTATTTACCAGGAAGTTGCTGACCAAACGGTTGCGCACATTGCGGTCCAGGTCGGTGAAGATGCTATTAAAATATGTCCTGTAAACTGGATTTTGTTCATATGACATTCTCATGTCGTGGGGTACTTTTTTAAATCCGCCGCTGATCTTCACCGGTAGCGCCTCGATCATCTTGAACATGCGGACAATGTTCTGGTCGGGGTTCCCTTCGAGGTAGTTCAGTATTTGACGCACTACTTGCTCACTAACATAACGTTTTGCAAGATCCAGGTTCAGTTTTAAAGTCATTCTGCTCTCGCTGGACGTATTGCTCCCCTCCATTCAAATATTTCTAGAAGGAATTATGCTTGCCCCGGATATCGCATCCCTCCTCGTTTCTAATATTTCCTTTACTCTGTATCCCTCGTAATCTAACGCTTTGCATGCAGTTGGTGACGTTGATCAGCATTTCCCTGAAGAGGACCTGGGTTTTACCGGGGTTATCCTGTAAAAAGTGGACATAGTCCATGGGGCGAGCGATCTGGTTGACGTTCATCCGCCTCTCGATGCGTCTACCGATGGTGGCCCCTCTTGTACAGCGAGAAGTCATGGCCGGTTTGGATCCGCAGTATGTCCAGCACTTCGTCAAGGCACGCCTGCTGTCAAAACATCCAAGGCCCCAGCGCTCTTCGTCTGAGAAGATCTTTTAATGTAGGCGAGCAGCTGGGCCGGCATCTGCTCCACCGGCAGTATATAGTCGGCCAGCCCTGTATCTGCAGCGCTCTTGGGCATGCCGTCAAACTATGCCGTTGCGGGATCCTGGACCATGACCATCCCGAACTTCGTCTTCACTGCTCTCAGCCCTGATGTGCCGTCGGTGCCGGAGAGAATGATGCCAACAACGTTTTCACCCCGATCTTCTGCCAGCGACCGGAGAAAGAAATCGATCGCCATGTGCGCACCGCTTGTGCTCAAAGGTTCTGTCAGTTGCAAGCTTCCGTGCTGCATGGAGATATCGGCATTGGGTAAGATCACATAGACGCAGTTAGGAGCGACCGGAGTTCCGTTTGCCGCCTCGAACACCGGCATCTGCGTGTATTTTTGCAGGAGTTTCACGAAAATGCTGAAGTGGCCACCTTGGATTTAAGAATACCCTCGGCCATGTTTGCATATTGCTTGGCAATGTACGGCCACTTGATTTTTGCACCTAGCATGGCTGCTCTACTTTCGAGTTTAAGTTTGAGATCTGGTTCCGATAGGACGCGGTCAAGCAATTCAGCCAGAGCCCTAGTGGTGATATCAGCTGCCACCAACCCTCTTTGACCTTGTGACAGCATTTCCAGAGCATAGAGATACGGAGTGGAGACAATGGCTCTTCCGCACCCCAGGGCGTAGGCCAGCGTTCCGCTGATTGCCTGATTCAGGTTAGGATAGGGGCTGAGGTAGACATCGGTCATTTGCAGGTATTCACCCAGCTCTTCC
>Ga0224534_1001178_pt1 | contig 14231 bp, 16 predicted proteins | sample 714E12024metaG_FD_172012 | JGI IMG/M metagenome (GOLD analysis project Ga0224534, IMG submission 172012) | Peat soil microbial communities from Stordalen Mire, Sweden - 717 E1 20-24 | ecosystem: Environmental > Terrestrial > Soil > Wetlands > Peat | place: Sweden: Norrbotten County, Stordalen... | reverse complement strand
CATCGCAGTTCAGCTTGCCCAGCAGCACCGCACCCGCCGCCTCGAGTTTCGCCACCGACGTCGCATCGTACGGCGGATGGTAGCCCTCCAGAATCCGCGACCCGGCCGTCGTCGCAACCCCGCGCACCGCCAGCACATCCTTGATCCCCACCGGAACGCCCGCCAGCGGCCCGAGCGGATCACCAGCCTTCGCCGCCGCGTCCACGCGCTCCGCCTGCGCCAGCGCGCGATCGTGCATCAGCGCCAGGTAGCTATGGATCTCAGGATCCACTACAGCGATGCGTTCATAGTGCTCAGCCGCCAGCGCAACCGCCGACGTGCGCCCTTCCACAACAGCGGCCCGCGCCTCCGCCAGCGTAATGTTCTCAATCGAGGAATGCACTGCTTCAGCCATGCGTACCGTCTTGCTCCTTGTTCTTGTTCTTGTTCTTGTTCTTGTTCTTGTTCTTGTTCTTGTTCTTGTTCTTGTTCTTGTTCTTGTTCTTGTTCTTGCTTTTGCTTTTCTTGCTGTCATTCCCGCAGGGAATCTGCTTCTCTTCCGCCGTGCCGCTACCGCTCAATCACCTTCGGCACCTTGAAGAACCGTCCATCGCTCTCCGGCGCCTCCGCCATTACCACTGCCCGGTCCGCCGAAGCCTTCACCGCATCGGGCCGCAGCGTCTCGCCCGCAACAGCTCGCGTGAACCCCAGCACCTCACCCACCTGCGCCATCGGCTCAATCTCCGCGGTGTCCAGCTCATTCAACTGCGCAATATAGCCCAGAATCGCATTCAAATCCCGCGCCATGCGCGGCAACTCTTCCGCCGTCAACTCCAGGTTCGACAGATCGGCCACATGCCGAACATCCTCCAGCGTCACCTCACCCGTCGCAGCCTTCACACTCATCGCCCACTCCTGATCTCTTCGGTAAAGCCACAGGTTCAGCGAGGCTTTATAGCCTTCCTTGCCGCCCGAACCCGCACTGCACCCTGCTCTTCGAAGTGTATCCCGTTGAGCCGCACACCGGCGATGCGCCCCAGGTCATTCGCCAGCGCCGACCGCATCTGCAGAAACTGCTGCATCCACTCCGCCCCCGTCACGCGCACATGCAGCACACCCTCCGCATCCAGGTGCCGCACCTAGCCATGCCCCGCCAGCGCCGACCCACAAGCCACTGGCCATGCCGCCGCCAGCCGATCCTCATCCGGCAGCTTCTTAAGACTCCGCCCCAAAGATCCCCGCAGCACATCCCGCATCCTCTGCATCACCGCACCCCCGCAGCCGCTGCCCTCGCCAGCAACTCCTGCACCACCAAAGTCTCTTCATGGCTAGGTTGTCTCTTGCAATCCTGGCTGGATATGCGCATCGCTAGACGTATCCTATCCCGGAGCTGGAGGCAGCGGTCGAAACCACGCCGAGCTGGCCTGGCTGCACGCTCACGAGCCCGACGCAAGCCAATCTCCCACCTCGGCCAGCGAGTTCACCGCCTCGTACTCCCCCGCACACGCCTCCGCCTCCGTCCCCAGCAACAGAAACGCCTGCCGTAGTCCCGCCGCGTTTGCCGCCGCAATATCCGAGCATCGATCCCCCACCATCACCGACTGCTCCAGATCAAGCCCCAGCTCCCTCGCCGCCCGCCGCAACATCCCCGGCTCCGGCTTGCGGTCCTCATGCTCTCGCCGGTACTCACCCACGCCGTGCTCCGGATGATACGGGCAGAAGTACACCGCATCCAGCGCGACCCGCTGTTTCACAAACTCCGCGCGCATCCACTGCATCAGCACCTCGAACTGCGCCTCGCTGTAGAACCCGCGCGCAATCCCGGCCTGGTTGGTCACCACCACCAGCTTGTACCCCAGCCCCACCGCCGTGCGGCAAAGCTCGAAGATCCCCTCCACCCAGCGCACATCCTCCGCCGCATGGAGATATCCAACCTCGTGATTGATCACCCCATCGCGATCCAGAAACAGAGCCTTACCCATCGCACTCATCGCCCCTCACCATCTCGCACACCGCGCTGCCTCTTGCCGTTGCCCTTGCCCTTGCTTGTTCTACCGGAGGGAGCAGGGGCCTTCAGCCCCTCAACCAACACCCGCAAAAAAGGAGTCTTCAGCCCCGGCCCGCGTCCTCGCACGCGAAGCGTCCCCCCGGGCCGTCCGCGCAGAACCTGTCAAGCCCCCCTGCGCTTCAGAACACACCAAAACCCGCATGAACACTGGCGAATAATCTTTTCAAAACCTGGCATACTCTCAGGTCCCACTGGCTAAAATGGAAGTAGGGCTAAATACAGAATCAACTCAAGGCCCACAGACAACAATACAACCTGAACAGAATGAATACTTTACCCGCAATCCATTTGAATAGAATACCTTACGCCGATTCATCGAAAATCAGCACCTAAGTCCAATCGTTTGAATACTTTGCATATAAACTCTCTAAATGCAATACCTTGCAGGATTTACACAGCGCAAGCCACACATTCTAAAGACTCTGTGGAAATATCTCCGAGAGGGGGGGTACCCCCCCTCAGCCCGGAACCTGATCCTCAAACAATCTAGTTCACCGTAACAGCGAGCGTTACCGGAGCAGCCGACGTGAGGCTACCGCTCGTTCCAGTCACGGTCACCGAATACGCTCCAGCCGTTGTACCGGCAGTAATAGCTTCCGAGGTCTGCGAGCAGATCGTCGTCGACACCGTTGAACCGCTGCATCCGCTCATGGAACCGAGCCCCGCGGCGAGCAGGCAGACCATCGCCAGCGTGCGCAGCGCCCGCCGCTTGCGAACCGGCAGCATCAGCAGGAGCAACCCTGCCAGCGCGACGCCGGAGGAGCCCCGCAGCCACCGCGACTTGGTCGACGCCGTCGTCAAGCAGTTGCTGTACGGTCCCGCCGAGGTGATCGTAAGCGTAGAGGTTGCCGTACCGTTCGCAGCCAGACTGAGACTGCCTGGCGAAACGCTGCACGTCGGCGGTTGGCTGGTCGCAGGCGTAACTGCGCAGCTCAGTGCCACGGTCCCGGCGAACCCGTTCACCGAGGTCCCCTCAAGGGTCCACATGCTGGTCGTTGTCGTGTTCGCCACCGGCGTGACCGTCAGCGTCGCCGGGCTCGCCGCCAGCGTAAAGCTGCCCGAAGCCGCCGCCGCAAGCAGCTTGGCCACATCGATGGACCCCAGCCCCGTCGCCCGGTCATAGCCCGCAGCCACCACATACCCCGCGAGACCTCCGCTGAGACTCGCCGGCCCGGGAGTGCTGTTGTCGCACATCGATGGCGTCGCACTCATGCAGCCCGACACACCCGAGCTCGCCACCGTCACGTCGTGAAACACCGTCGGGCTGGACACCGCGAGGCGGTAAAGCAGAGGGTTCACATTGCCCTGCGCGCTCCCCAATTTCGTATTCAGCAGCGCCACGATCCCGGCCATGCTCGGAGCCGCCGCCGAAGTCCCACTGAACATTGTGACCTCAATGCCGGAGGTTGAGGATGTGGCGACACAGCTTCCCCCACCAGCGGCGAAACAGCCCAGATAGCCATCGTGATCGGCGGCGGAGAAGGCAACGTCTGGCACATCACGGAAACCATCTGCCGGAACGCCCGTCCCTGTCTGCCAACTCGGCTTGGCGATATAGGCGCTTGCACCGCCCCCGCCTTCAGCGACCTGATAGACCGTCTGATCACCGCTGTTCAGAATTGCCGATTCATTCCATGCGCCTTCAGGGATATACGAGAGAGCAGACTCGAAACCGACACTGGAATTGGTGGCAGACCAATAGAGTGACAGATCTGCGGTGTCGTTGAATTCGGTTCCTCCGACACATGTAACGTAGCCGCTGGAGCAGAGGGCGTTGATACTGGCAATCTGCGGCGTCTCCGCCGGGGTAACGGCGACAAATGGTGTATCGCAGCCAGCAACGCCGGAGTCGCCTGCGGAAACAAACGTCGCTATGCCCTCGCCTGCAGCGGTCTCGAATTCAGAGTTCAGATAGTCCGTCTCCGCTGCACCATTGTCGGCCTCGCAACCGCCGAACGAGATTGTCATGACGGGATCGAGCAGCGTGTTGATGTTATATGCGATAGCGATATCGACACCGTCCTCCGTGCTGGTGTCGGCGCTGATGACGAGGTCGGCCTGCGCTCCGGGTGCGGTTCCTGTGACACGATCGACGTCCAGGGTGGCTTCGCTTGCATAGCCAACATTCTTACCTGTAGCAATACCCGGATCCGTTCCGGCCAGCACCACGTTCGGCTGAATACTGGGTAGCCCAGCGAGGCTCTCATAGTTGGTAATGTCACCGGCCGCCACGCGGGACTTACCGATGATAGCGATATGCTGCGTCTTGGACCCGATCGTCGCACCCGTGTTGCCGCCGCTGTAAACGCTGGCGATGTCATAAATCATGGCGAAGTCGTCGCTCAGGATGGCATATATGCCGCCCCCCAGGTCAGTCTGCGGGCGCGGTCCAGCAGCAGGCAGTTCGTGAAGCGAGAACTTCGACTGCGGCTCATAGTGCGTCTCTGTCAGCCCGTGGACGGACCGGATGAGTGGATTAAGTGCGGACGGGATCGAGGGCTCCGACACCGTCGAGAGCCGCGACTTTCCAGCAACGCTAAAGCTCCCAAAGCTGGTATGAAACGCATTGCCCACCACCGCCGTCGTGCCCGAGGCCTCAACAATCACCCTGCTCGGCGCAATCGAATCGATCTTGAGCCCTTGGCTTGTGAGCCACGAGCTAACGGCAGCCAGATCATTCTGCGTCGGTCCAAAAAGCTGTCCAACCTGCTGAGGCGTCAGCCACTGGTGATGCAACGGCGAGCGGAGATTCTGCTGGTTAGCCAAGAACTGTTCGAAAGAGGCTTGGGCTGCGGCATCGCGACGCAGAACGACGGAAATGTGAATCGTCGCGCCCAAATCGACCGCCCGCTCGGACGTCTGGTTCCCCGCCCTCACCCATGCTGGCAGCTGTTCGCTCAGGCGTGTCAGCTGGCCAAAATCCGGATTGCCAGCAATCCGGTCAGCCTGCTTCACCGGCTGCAGAGCGGCAATCACTCCAGGGCGCGTCTGCGCAGAAAGCACAGAAATAAAGAGGATCGCGACACCCCCCATAAAAAGAGCATGGGACACAGCAGAGCGCAGATGAATCGCGAAATAGGAGAGCATCAGGCCTCGGACTTCGATCATAACGGAACAGTGTTTGCTGGCAATGAGATTACGGTATTGTGTCGCTACACGAAAGGCGTCAGCGAGATAAAGTGCGCTACTAGAGACAGCAACCGCCGCGCAGATGATCCCAACTCTTAGGCCATACACCTCACAATTGGCGTTGTAGCTATGATGTTTAGTGGAGGCAGGAATGTCCAGCACCGAGTCGATAATGGGACGGCTGAGAACGATTGCGCCGGCGGCTGGCGCTTCCCCTACTTGCTCGATCCAACCCAATAGGTCGCGCGCCTACGAAGGGCTTGTACGCCAGATTTCTTTCTCTTCGACGCCGATCGTCTATCGTGGCCAACTCGACGACAGCCGCCCACGGCGCAAGGACTTCGGAAACGATGAGCCTGTGACCGGCAGAGACCTCCGCGCGGCGATGAATGCGGTGATCGCCGGAAAGCGTTCTCATTCTGAGCAGCGCACCAGCATTGGCTGCAACATCAAATGGCGGGAAGAGTAGTAGGCGTCACGGGCCATGCGGCACAAAAAAAATCAGACGGAATAGGGGGCGTAGTGGACGAGATTCTCAAGCAACTCAAAGATGGCGTGCGGCGCTTTCAGGCTGAGGTGTACCCGCAGCAAGCCGAGATCTTCGCTCAGGCGGCGAGTCAGGAGCAACGTCCACACACGCTGTTCATTACCTGCGCGGACTCGCGCATTGACCCCATCGCCATCACCAACTCCCGTACAGGGGAGGTCTTCGTAACCCGCAACATCGGCAATATGGTTCCGGCCTACGGCGAAATGCTCGGTGGCGTAAGCGCCGTCATTGAATTTGCGGTCAGTTCGCTCAGTGTCCGCCATATCGTCATCTGCGGTCATACGCACTGCGGAGCCGTGCAGGCTTTGCTCGAGCCGGAGTCCATCGCAAAGATGCCAACTGTCAAAAGTTGGCTCCATAATGCGCACGCCGCTCTAATCGTCGCCCAGACGCTGCATGAGCGCGCCGCTGGCAGCCCCACTGAGCACGTTCTGATCGATGTGCTCACCGAGCAGAACGTTCTACTCCAGATGCAACATCTAAAGACACACCCTTCCGTCGCCGGCGCAATGGCCAGGGATGAGCTAACGATCTCAGGATGGATCTACAACATCGGCACAGGCGAAGTGCGCGTCGCAGAAGATGGGCAGCGCACCTTCACGCCGATCGGGTTTGAACTCCCGACCGAGGTTCAGGTTCTACGCGATGGTCGGTCATAATGGGCAATCTTCCTGGCAGGTTGCCGTCTCCAATAGAGATGTTCGTTTCGGCTGGCGCAGTATGTTCATGCGACCACATTTACCCGCGACGAAAGATCGCAGATCTTTTCTTGTAATTCATCCTTGGGGCGAAGCATGCATTGACATTGCAGCGCCCTGCCATTAGCGTAAATATCAATGAGCGTTCGGCTGCACCATCTCGGGCATCACCATCATCATGCGCATAGCGTGTTGGCGGCTGTGTCCGGCGCGGCGAAGTAAGCAAGAAAAACGCCCTCCAGGATATACGACAGGCCCGCTGACGCGCACATCGCGAGCGGGCTTTCTGCTGCGCAGCGTTGAGAGTGTCTCCGGAAAACGCTTCACCGCACCATACAAGGGAACAGGATGACGAAGACAATAGAAACCATAACGATCGATTTCGCGAAGGCCGGCGGCATGGTTGCCGGCATTGTGCAGGATGCGAAGACCGCCGAGGTGCTCATGCTCGGCTTCCTCAACGAAGAAAGCTACCGCAAGACCACCGAGACCGGCTTCGTCACCTTCTGGTCACGCACCCGCTCCAAGCTGTGGATGAAAGGCGAGACCAGCGGCAACCGCCTGCGCGTCGTCTCCGCCTCAACCGACTGCGACAATGATGCGCTGCTCTTCCGCGTCGAAGTCGAAGGTGACGGGTTGGTTTGCCACGAGGGCACTGTTAGCTGCTTTACCAAGCCAATCGAGATAGGGAGCAAGTAATGTCACAAAAGAACAAACTGAAGCTCGGCATTCCCAAGGGCAGCCTGCAGGATGCAACCATCACCCTCTTCGAGCGCGCGGGCTGGCGCATCTACGCCAGCGGCCGCAGCTACTTCCCCACCATTGATGACACCGAGATCGAGTGCATGCTCGTCCGCGCGCAGGAGATGGCGCGCTACGTCGAGCACGGCGCTCTCGACGCTGGCCTCACCGGCAATGACTGGGTCCTCGAAAACCAATCCGACGTCGAGCGCGTGACGTCGCTCACCTATTCCAAGCAGTCTCGCGTTCCCGTGAAGTGGGTGCTCGCAGTACCCGAAGACTCGCCCTTCCAGAAGCCCGAGGACCTCGCCGGCAAGACCATCGCCACCGAACTCGTCGAGTACACCAAACGCTACTTCGCTGGGAAAAATATCCCCGTCAAGGTGGAGTTCAGCTGGGGCGCCACCGAGGTCAAGCCCCCAACCCTCGCCGACGCCATCGTCGAAGTCACCGAGACCGGCAGCTCCCTGCGCGCCAACCGCCTGCGCATCATTGAGACGCTCATGGAGTCGGAAACGCAACTCATCGCCAACAAGACCGCATGGGCCAACGACTGGAAGCGCACTAAGATCGAGACGCTGTCGCTCATGCTAAACGGCGCAATGGACGCCGAAGTGCTGGTCGGGCTGATGCTCAACGTGCGCAAGGCCGACCTCGACAATGTGCTCGGCGTTCTCCCCGCGCTCAATTCGCCCACCATCTCCCAGCTACGCGATGAGCAGTGGGTCGCCCTCAACACGATCCTCGAAACCCACCTCGTCCGCGACGTCATTCCCAAGCTCAAAGCCGCCGGCGGCACGGGCATCGTCGAGTATCCGCTCTCGAAAGTTGTGCTTTAAACAGAAGGAAGTGATTCGATGAAGACTGCAATATGGACACTTATCTTCTTAGCGGCCGCGACACCGGCGGTACTGTACTTCTGGCAGCGGTGGCGTCAGCAGAGGGCCGAGCGTGAGGGCGTCGCCGTGTACGCCACCGTGGTCTCGGTCGAGCCTATCAAGCGCTTCGGCAAGCAGTTGCCAATGGTGAAGATCGTGATGTGGGTACAGGAACCCGATAAAGGCAGTCGCGTGGTGACCATGAGCTCCCGCATCGAACCGGGTCAAAAGATCGAGCCCGGCGTGCGGCTGGCCGTCGTGGTCGACCCCAAGGACCCAAAGCGCATCTATCCCGCTGGCCCCGCCGCCACGGAGCGCGTGGTCCTGACCGGCTCACGGGCCGAACGACGCCAGATGCGGTCCGGACGCGGCGGCGTTCCAAGCGTTCGCGGACGCAGAGGAGTGCGATGAAGATACTCAAGACATTCGGCGAAAGTGCGAGCGCCGCAGAGGCCGCTATCCGGCAACTCGAGCAGCGCGGCGCCGTCAACACCGCGAAGGTCGACGCCGTCGTCCGCGACATCCTCACTACAGTCCGTGAACGTGGTGATGCCGCCGTGCGCGAGTTCAGTGCCAGGTTCGACGGTCTCACCGAAGACAAGCCGCTCCTCGTCAGCCGCGCAGAGATGCAGGCTGCCTGGGAGTCCACCAGCGAAGAGCTCAAAGCCGCCATGCGTCTCGCGCAAGCCAACATCCGCACCTTCGCAGAAAAGCAGCTGCCCCGCGCGTGGAGCTTTCGTCCCACCGAGGGCATGGAGGTTGGCCAGATCGTTCGCCCCCTCGGCTCAGTCGGCTGCTACGTTCCCGGCGGACGCTATCCGCTGCCCTCAACGCTGCTCATGACCACCACACCCGCACAGGTCGCAGGCGTGGATCGCATCGTCGTCTGTTCGCCCAAACCTGCGCGCGAAACCATGGCCGCCGCATACCTCGCCGGTGTCAGCGAGTTCTACCGTATCGGCGGCGCGCAGGCAATCGCCGCACTCGCCTATGGCACACAGACCATCGCCCCAGTAGACAAAATCGTCGGCCCCGGCAATCTCTACGTCACCGCAGCCAAGATCGCCGTCTCGCACCAAACGGGCATCGATATGCCCGCAGGCCCAACCGAGATCGTCGTCACCAGCGAAGGTGGGGACTCCACGGGTATCGCCGCGGACCTCGTCGCACAAGCCGAGCATGATCCCGAGGCCCTCGCCGTCCTCATCACCAGCCAGTCCGATCTCGCCGAGGAGGTCGTGCTCGAGGTGAAGCGCCAATCCCAGGGCAATGAAATCGCGCAACAATCGCTCGCGGCCCAGGGCTTCGCCTTCATCACCGCAACCGTCGAAGAGGCCCGCGCCCTCACCAACCGCCTTGCGCCTGAACATCTCACAGTGGACGCTGGTTCCGATCTCCGCTGGGTCAAGAACGCGGGCTCGGTATTCATCGGCCACCACACACCGCAGTCGATGGGCGACTACATCAGTGGCCCCAACCACGTCCTGCCCACAGGCCGCAACGGTCGTGTCCGAGGCGGCCTCAGCGTGCTTGACTTCGTCAAAATCATCACCGTGCAGCAGTACACGCTCGATGCGCTCCGTGAGGTCGGCCCCCACACGATCGCGCTCGCTGAAGCAGAAGGATTAACCGGTCACGCCGAGAGCGTGCGCGTGAGGATGCGATGAGTGCAGTCGTAGAACAAACCAAGACCGTACAGCCGCGCAAGGCGGTACTCGCCATGCCCGAGTATCACCCCCCGCTCGCCGGTCGCGACGCCCTCCGCCTCGACTTCAACGAGAACACCTTCAGCCCCAGCCCTTCCGTCCTGCGCAAGCTGCAGCAGCTCACCTCCGAGGGCATGACCATCTACCCCGAGCGCGAGCCCGTCGAGCGCATCGTCGCACAACACTTCGGCCTCCAGCGCGACCAGATCATCCTCACCAACGGCGTCGACGAAGCCATTCATCTGGTCTCCTGCACCTTCCTCGACGAGGGCGACGAAGCCCTCATCTGCACTCCAACCTTCTTCATGTATGACGTCTCCATCAGCCTCATGACCTCCGGCCTCAGGCGCGTTCAATCGGACGACTCGCTCACCTTCCCCTTCGAGCGCTTCCTCGCCGCCATTACGCCGCGCACCAGGCTCATCATCGTCGCCTCGCCCAACAATCCCACCGGCGCAACCGTCAGCCGCGAACATCTGCTCGCCATCGCCGCCGCTGCACCGCAAGCCGTCCTGATGGTTGACGAGGCCTACTTCCACTTCCACGGCGACACGACGATCGGTGACGTCGGGTCTATTCCGAACCTCATCGTCGCGCGCACCTTCTCCAAGGCCTACGGTCTCGCCAACCTCCGCATCGGCATGCTGGCCGGCGATGCGCGACTCATCAGCTACATACGCAAGGTCAGCTCGCCCTACAACGTCAACGGCGTCGCTTTGGCGGTGCTTCCCGACGCAGTTGCCGACGACGCCTACATCGCTTGGTACGTCGAGCAGGTCCGCAAAGGACGCGAACGCATCTTCGCCGCGTTGCGCGAGCTCGGCGTCCGCACCTGGCCAAGCGCCGCGAACTTCGTCCTGATGGACATCGGCCGTCGCCACAAGGAACTCTGCGCCGCGATGCACAAGCGCGGCGTGCTGGTCCGCGACCGCTCCGCCGACCCCGGCTGCGACGGCTACGTCCGCATCACCGTCGGCATCGAGGACCACGTTACCCGCGGCATCGCTGCTCTGTGCGAGTCGCTCGCAGAGATCGGCTGGACCCCAGCAGAAGGTAGAGGACAAGCATGAGCGATCTGGTACAAGAAGTCGGCGTCGCACCTGGCTCCGCAAGCCCCGAGCGCATCGGCATCGTCGAGCGCAACACCACCGAAACCAAGATCTCCCTCCGCCTCAACGTCGACGGCCAGGGCACCTACGCCATCTCCACCGGCATCCGCTTCTTCGACCACATGCTGGAGCTCTTCACCCGCCACGGTGGCTTCGACCTGCAGCTCAAGTGCATCGGCGATCTCGACGTCGACCAGCATCACACCGTCGAAGACGTCGGCATCGCCCTCGGCGAAGCCTTCGCCGAAGCCCTCGGAGACAAGAAGGGCATCCTCCGCGCGGGCTACTTCGTCATGGCCATGGATGAAACCCTCGCCGTCGCTGCCGTCGATCTCTCCGGCCGCGTCGCCTATGTCGTCGACGACCAGGTCGACGTCCCCGTCGTCGGCGATCTCCAAACCGAGCTCGTCACCGACTTCTTCGACGGCTTCGCCCGCGGCGCCAAGGCTAACGTCCACGTCAAGACCATGTACGGCCGCAGCAACCACCACAAGATTGAAGCCATCTTCAAGGCCTTCGCAAGAGCCCTGCGCGGCGCCTGCTCCCGCGACGAACGCATGAAGGAGTTGCTGCCGAGCACGAAGGGTTTGTTGTGAGCATAGAACTCTCCAACCAGGCGCGCGGAGATGCGATCGCTTCCATTCAGCGCTACTTTGAGCGGAACATGCCGGAGCCGATCGGCGAGCTGCCTGCGGGTTTGCTATTGAACTACTTCATGGAGGAGATCGGTCCAGCGATCTACAACCAGGCCATCGCCGACGCGCAGACGCGCCTGCATCAACGTGTTGCAGACCTTGACGGCGAGCTCTACGAAGAGGCTTTCCAGTACTGGCCCAGAGCCACAGCGAAGCGAAGCAAATGATCGCCGTCATCGACTACAAAGCGGGGAACCTCACCAGCGTCGTCAAGGCGCTGCGGTACCTTGGCGCGGACGACATCCTCGTCACGCAAGCCCCCGCCGACGTTCTGCGGGCCTCGAAGATCGTCCTCCCCGGCGTCGGACACTTCCGTGCAACACAGCTGCTCGAATATCTAGGCCTGACAAAAGCCACGCGCGCGGCCATCGCCAACGGCACACCGTTCCTCGGCATCTGCGTCGGCCTGCAATGGCTATATGAGGGCTCGACCGAAGCCCCCGAGACTCCCGGCCTCGGCCACTTCAGCGGCCAGTGCGAGCGCTTCCCCGCCACCTTCGAGGGCAATGATCTCAAGTCGCCGCACGTTGGCTGGAACTCGCTCGAAGACATCCGCCCCAACTCCCGCCTGCTCAGCGGCATCGCGCCGGGCAGCTTCGTCTACTACACGCACTCCTGGCGCGCGCCCATCTCCGCAGACACCGCGGCCACCACGTTCTACGGCGGAGCGTTCACCGCCGCCGTTGAGCGCGACAACGTTATGGGAGTGCAGTTTCACCCCGAGAAATCCGCCGAGACCGGCCTCCAGGTCCTGAAGAACTTCCTCGCGCTGTAGCATTAAACCACAGAGCGTCAAATCGCAAGTCAGGGAGACCAACATGAGCGACACCACTGAAGTCGTCCACGGCACCGTAGAGATGGTGCAGCCAGATGCCGCCGCCAACTGGACCGGCCTCGACCTGCTCCCCTTCGAAACCATCGCCGAACGCTTCCTCGATATTGAACACGAGGGCCACACCACCACGCTGACGGTCAGCCTCGCCAAGCCATTCCACATCGAAGGCAAGGGCTGGGCGTGCCCTTACCGCATCAGCATGAGCGCGCTGGGCCGCGATCACATTACGCCCGCGGGCGGCGCAGACTCCGTCCACGCCATCCAGATGGCGATGCACATGATCCACAACGAACTCAGCGCGATGGCGGGGCACCACAAGATGAGCTTCCTCGGGACGAATGATTTTGGATTTGGCCGCGTTGGCGGCAGCGAAGAGGCAGCCGCCCAATGCCCCGTCATGAACATGAGCGTGGGGTCCTAGCTTGCTGACCAAACGCATTATCGCGTGCTTAGACGTCCGCGCTGGCCGCGTCGTCAAGGGCATCCAGTTCGTCGACATCGTCGACGCGGGTGACCCCGCCGAGCTCGCGCACCGCCACGCCCGCGCTGGCGCCGACGAGATCGTCCTGCTCGACATCACCGCCACGCATGAAGGCCGAGGCACGCTGCTCGACACCGTAAAGCGCACCGCCGCGTCGCTCTTCGTCCCGTTCACCGTCGGCGGCGGCATTCGCTCGGCGGAAGACGCCGCTGCCGTCTTCAACGCAGGCGCCGACAAGGTCAGCATCAACTCCAGCGCCATCGCGCGGCCGGAGCTGATCGGCGAGATCGGCGCGAGCTTCGGCGCGCAGGCGGTCATCGTCGCGATCGACGCTCGCCGAGCCACCAACTCCGCGGACCCTGTCGGCGAGGCCGAGGTGTATGTCTCGGGCGGGCGCAAACCGACTGGGCTGCGGGTGATCGAGTGGGCCATCGAGGCCGAGCAGCGCGGCGCCGGCGAGATACTGCTTACCAGCATGGACACCGACGGCATGCGCAATGGCTTCGACTGCGAGCTTACCCGCCGCGTGTCGGAAGCCGTACAAATCCCGGTGATCGCCAGCGGCGGAGCAGGCTCGGCCGCGCACTTCGCCGAGGTCTTCCTCTCCGGCAAGGCGGATGCGGCGCTGGCGGCGAGCATCTTCCACTTCGGCATCACCGACTCGCGCGCGTTGAAGGCTGAGGTTGCGGCTGCGGGTGTTCCGATGCGGCTGCCCTGCTAGCACCCCCCACCCCCCTACCCAAAACACCGTAGTCTCTGGAATCAGCAACTTACGGGATGATATGCCTCTAAAGTATTGCATCCAGATACTTTAGAGGCAAGATATTCCAAACATTGGACTTAGGGGCCAATGTTGTTGGATTGGCGTCTAACGTGTTGCATCCAGAGACTTTAGATGCAAAGTATTCAAAGGATAAGGCTTAGGAGCTAATTTGGTTTGATCGATGCCTAAAGTGCTTCCGTTCAAAGCTGGTTTGCTTGAGCGTCGGCTACGTTGTGCCGCTAGGCGTTTGAACCCTGGTTCCATTATAGGGAGTTGGCGGGGGTAACTATGCCAACTATATTTCCTTTTGAATGTTTGATTTAGGTGGATTTGGGGCTTGACAGTCCTGCGCGGACGGCGAGAGGCTTCGCGTGTTGGGAGAGGCTTTTGGGGTGGGGCGAGACTGTTCGCGGGATTTCGAAGTGGATTTCCGATTTGAGAAGATAGACAGATGTTGATTCCTTCGATTGATTTGATGGGTGGGCGCATTGTGCAGCTCGTGCAGGGTGAAAAGCTCAAGCTCGCGTTCGACGACTTCAACTACTGGATCGAACGGTTCTCGAAGTATCCGCTCGTCCAGCTCATCGACCTCGACGCAG
>Ga0224534_1001173_pt1 | contig 14255 bp, 11 predicted proteins | sample 714E12024metaG_FD_172012 | JGI IMG/M metagenome (GOLD analysis project Ga0224534, IMG submission 172012) | Peat soil microbial communities from Stordalen Mire, Sweden - 717 E1 20-24 | ecosystem: Environmental > Terrestrial > Soil > Wetlands > Peat | place: Sweden: Norrbotten County, Stordalen... | reverse complement strand
CGCAGCGGCACGGAATTCCCGCAGGATCCCTGGAAACAGCTTTGGGGCGCAAGCGGCGCCGTGTTCGGCTCCTGGATGAATGACCGCGCGATTGTTTATCGCCGGAAATACGGCATCCCCTCCGAATGGGGAACCGCCGTCAACATTCAGGCCATGGTTTATGGCAACACCGGCGATGCGTCCGGTTCCGGCGTCGCGTTCACCCGCAACCCGGCCAACGGCACCAAGGAATTCTACGGTGAATTCCTCATCAACGCCCAAGGCGAAGACGTCGTTGCCGGCGTGCGCACTCCCGAACCCGTCGCGCAACTCGCGAAGCAAATGCCCGCCGCCTACAAGGAGCTCGACACCATCCGCGCCACGCTGGAGAAGCATTTCACGGACGTGCAGGATTTCGAATTCACCATTCAGGACGGCAAGGTTTTCATGCTCCAGACCCGCAACGGCAAGCGCACCGCATTCGCCGCGCTGAAGTTCTCCATGGACATGTGCAAGGAGAAGCTCATTGACTGGAAGACGGCCATCCGCCGGAATCCGGCCGACCAGCTCGACCAGCTTCTCGCCCCGATTTTCGAGGCCAAAGCTGAAAAGGCCGCCAAAGTCATCGCCAAGGGTTTGCCCGCCGGCCCCGGCGCTGCTTCCGGCAAAATGTATCTCAACGCCGACCGCGCCGACGCGGCCGCCGCGAAGGGTGAAAAAGTTCTCCTCGTCCGCAACGAAACCACGCCCGAAGACCTGCGCGGCATGATTGCCTCCGAAGGCATCCTCACCGCAAAAGGTGGCGTCAGTTCGCACGCGGCGCTCGTCGCCCGTCAGATGGGCAAAGTCTGCGTCTGCGGCGCCGGTGCGCTCCAGATTGATTACGCCGCCAAGACCCTCACGGCGTCCGGCCAGACGTTCAAGGAAGGGGATTTCCTTTCCATCAACGGCACGCTCGGCAACGTTTATGCCGGCCAGCTCCCGACCGCCGCTTCCGAGATTGTCCAGGTGCTCGTCGAGAAGACGCTCGACGGCAAGAAGAGCGAAACCTACGGGCTGTTTGCCACGCTGATGAACTGGTGCTCAAAGGTCACACGGCTGCAAGTTCGCGCCAATGCCGACACGCCGGAACAGACCGAAACCGCGCTCGCATTCGGCGCCACGGGCATCGGTCTTACCCGCACGGAACACATGTTCTTCGAGGGCAACCGCATTGACGCCATGCGCGAGATGATTCTGGCCGACAATGTCGCCGACCGGAAGAAAGCGCTCGCAAAAATCCTGCCTTACCAGAAGGGCGATTTCGTCGGCATCTTCAAGGCGTTGAAAGGATTCCCGGCAACAATCCGTTTCCTCGATCCGCCGCTGCACGAATTTCTGCCGCACGAGGACAAGGCCCAACAGGAGCTTGCCGCCAAAATGGGCGTGCCCGTCGAAAAAATCAAACAGCGCGTCAAGGAACTCCATGAGTTCAACCCGATGCTCGGCTTCCGTGGCTGCCGTCTCGGCATCATCCATCCTGAAATTTCCGAGATGCAGGCGCGTGCCGTGTTCGAGGCCGCTGTCGAGGTCCAGAAATCCGGCGTCAAGGTGAAGCCCGAAGTCATGATCCCGCTCGTTGGCTTCAAGAAGGAACTCGACCTGCAGGTCGAAGTCGTTCACCGCGTCGCGAAGGAAGTCATGGCGGAGACCAAGACGAAGATCGCCTACATGGTCGGCACGATGATTGAAGTGCCGCGCGGCGCCCTTACCGCCGACGAAATCGCCGAGACCGCCGAGTTCTTCAGCTTCGGCACGAACGACCTGACGCAAACCTGCCTCGGCATGAGCCGCGACGATTCCGGCACATTCCTGCCGGCGTATGCGGAACTGGAAATCACCCGGACGAATCCGTTCGCCGCGATTGACCAGGCTGGCACGGGCCAGCTCATGAAGATTGCCGCCGAGAAGGGCAACAAAACCCGGCCTGGCATCAAGATGGGCATCTGCGGCGAACACGGCGGCGACCCGTCGTCCGTGAAGTTCTGCCACAAAATCGGCCTCACCTACGTGAGCTGCTCGCCGTTCCGTGTGCCGGTCGCGCGCCTTGCCGCCGCCCAGGCCGCATTGGAAGAAGAAATCGCGAAGAAGGCCAAGAAATAATCGAACCACTAAAAAATTACTGGAAATGAAAATTATGCAAAAAAGTAAATCACTCCTCCGATCCGGAATCATGCTGGCGACGCTCTTTGGCGCGGCCAGCGCCTTTGCCGGCGACGCCGACATCAACCTGCCCGACCTGACGCAAGTGCAGTTCCCGGGCGTCAACATGGGCGGCCATGCCCTGTTGTATCTGGGGCTGGCCATCTGCGTGGTTGGCGCGCTGTTCGGAGCCTGGGAATTCGCGCGGTGCAAGGCTCTGCCGGTTCACAAGGCGATGAGCAGCGTCTCCAACATGATCTGGGAGACGTGCAAAACCTATCTGGCGCAGCAAGGTAAATTCATCATGCTGCTCTGGATCTTGATTGCCCTGTGCATTGTCTATTACTTCGGCTTCCTACAGGGAAAACCCGTCGGCTCCGTGGCTGTCATTCTGGCCAGCTCCGTGCTGGGCATTTTGGGCAGCTACGGCGTGGCGTGGTTCGGCATCCGCATCAACACCTACGCCAACAGCCGCGCGGCGTTCGCCTCGCTGCGGGGCAACTCGCTCCAGACGCTGCTGATCCCGCTGCGTTCGGGCATGAGCATCGGCCTGCTGCTCGTCTGCGTGGAACTGGTCTGCATGATCGGCATCCTCCTGTGGATACCGCGCGATCTCGCCGGCCCCTGCTTCATCGGCTTCGCCATCGGCGAATCCCTCGGCGCGGCGGCCCTGCGCATCGGCGGCGGCATCTTCACCAAGATTGCCGACATCGGCTCCGACCTGATGAAGATTGTCTTCAACCTGCCGGAAGATGACCCGAAAAATCCCGGCGTCATCGCCGACTGCACGGGCGACAACGCCGGTGATTCCGTCGGACCGACAGCGGACGGTTTTGAAACCTACGGCGTGACCGGCGTGGCGCTGGTTTCGTTCCTCGCCCTGTCCCTCGGCGGCGCGATTGAAACCCAGGGCATCTGCGGCCAGCTCATCGTCTGGATTTTTGTGATTCAAGCCTTGATGGTCATTGCATCGCTTGTCTCATTTTATGTCAACAAGGCCGTCAGCACGTCGCTTTACGGCAACAAGAAGGATTTCAACTGGGAACAGCCGCTCACGAATCTCGTGTGGCTGACCTCCATTGTTTCCATTGCGGTCGCCTTCATCGCCAGCAAATTCCTGCTGGGCGGTGTGGTGACGACGGACGCGGCAACGGGCACGCAGTATTCAAATTTGTGGTGGGTTCTGGCCGGCATCGTCGCCTGCGGCACCCTGGCCGGACCGCTTATCATGGAATTCACCAAAATCTTCGTCAGCACCAAGTCCCGGCACGTGAAGGAAATCGTCACCTGCTCGGGCCAGGGCGGCGCGTCGCTGAACATTTTGTCCGGCTTCGTCACCGGCAATTTCTGCGCGTTCTGGATGGGGTTGGTCATCATCGCGCTGATGTTCGGGGCCTATATGTTCTCGCAAAACCCGGCGTTGCTCGCGCTCATGCCCGAACAATTCAAGTTCGCCGCGCCGATCTTCGCTTTCGGCCTCGTGGCTTTCGGCTTCCTGGCCATGGCGCCGGTCATCATCGCCGTGGACAGCTTCGGGCCGGTCACCGACAACGCCCAGTCCATTTATGAATTGAGCCGCATCGAATCCGTGCCGAACGTCCGCACGGACATCGAAAAGGATTTCGGATTCAAACCCGACTTTGAAAATTCCAAGCTCGAACTCGAAAAGGGCGACGGCGCGGGCAACACCTTCAAGGCCACGGCCAAGCCCGTGCTCATCGGCACCGCCGTCGTCGGCGCGACCACGATGATCTTCGGCATCATCATGCTGCTCGAAAAAGTTTATGGCGGCGTCATCGCCCACTTGAGCCTCGTGCAGCCGCAAGTCATCCTCGGCCTGCTCATGGGCGGCGCGGTGATTTATTGGTTCACCGGCGCGAGCGCGCAGGCGGTCGTCACCGGCGCCTACCGCGCAGTCGTCTATATCAAGGAACACCTCAACCTCAACAAGGCTGAGGCTTCCATCACCGACAGCAAGAAGGTCGTCGAAATCTGCACGATTTACGCGCAGAAAGGCATGATCAACATCTTCATCGTCGTGTTCTGCATGGCGCTGGCGCTGTCGTTCTTCAATCCTTATTTCTTCATCGGCTATCTCGTGGGCATCGCGTTCTTCGGTTTGTTCCAGGCCATCTTCATGGCCAACGCGGGCGGCGCCTGGGACAACGCCAAGAAAATCGTTGAAGTGGATTTGAAACAGAAAGGCACGGAACTGCACGCCGCGACCGTTGTCGGGGACACCGTGGGCGATCCGTTCAAGGACACCAGCTCGGTGGCGATGAACCCCATCATCAAGTTCACCACGCTGTTCGGCCTGCTCGCGGCGGAAATCGCAGTCACAATGCAGAGCCAGGAATTGAAAAGCATCATTGGCGGGGCCTTCTTCCTGGTCGCGTTAATTTTCGTCTATCGCTCGTTCTACGCGATGCGGATTCCCGCGGACCAAGGGATGAAAAAATAACCGCTGAATATTCAAACGCCCTTCCGGTTCGCGCCGGGAGGGGTTTTTGTTTTGCCCCGGCCCCGGACAGGGCGACAATGAAGGCGCAAAGTTGGTTTAAGATGGTGCCGACGGAGGGGGTCGAACCCACACATCCTCACGGATACCAGATTTTGAGTCTAGCGCGTCTGCCAATTCCGCCACGTCGGCAACCAATAAAATCAATGCTATTAACGGCTTCTGCGGCTTCGTTTTTTCCATTGCACCCCGCCATTGCACCCCGTAGATTTTCACCGTGCAATCCTTACGGGATAAACAGCCGGGTTCCCGGAAGCGAGAGGAACATCTTTCCAGCGATGGAAAATGGCGCTCGTTTCCGAAAGTGCCGCATCTGCTGCAATACGTTATCAGCGGAAACTACTTTGGGAAAGTCAAAATAAACGGCAAAATGATCCGGCAGAGTTTACAGACAACGGTGTGGACGACGGCGCAATTAAAGTTGAATGATTTTTTGAAGGAGCACCGGGAAAATCGGAACAAGGTTGACCCGCCAAAAATCAGTGAAGCAGTGGGGCTTTTCAAAGCGGAACTGGCGAGCGATTCGACCATGAAGCCCCGCAGCAAGGAATACCGGCTCGGTTGTCTTCAGAAGTTGCAGCGAACCTGGCCGGAACTTTGGGAACTCCGGCTGGATGAAATTGCGCCGCAAGCCTGCAAGGATTGGGCGGCGAAACTCAACCAAGAAATCGCCAGCCAATACTATAACAACGTGATCGGCACTTTACGGTTGGTGATTGCCAGCGGCATCAAGGCCCACAAGGAAAAAACCGGAGTAAAGCTGGAAAATGTTGCGATGGAATTGAAGCGCGTTCGGATCAAGCAAAAGCATTTGCAGTTGCCGGAACCGGGGCACTTCAAAATGCTGGTGGAAAATCTCCGCAAAAAAAGCGGTGGCTGGGGGCCGCGTGTGGCGGACCTGATTGAATTTTTGGCATATAGCGGTCTTCGCATCCGTTCCGAAGCCTTGTGGGTTACATGGGACGACATTGACTGGCAGCGAAAACAAATCATCGTGCGTGGCGATCCCGTCACGGCCACAAAGAACAGCGAAACGAGGCGCGTTCCGATTATTCAAGACATGGAAGGGCTTTTGAATCGGCTCAAGGTCGGCCTTGGAACGGTTGGCAAGGAACGGATTCTCCAAGTAGGTCGCGGCCATGAATCACTGGCGCGGGCGTGCAAGGAAATTGGCATTTCACGCCTGACGCATCACGACTTCCGGCATTTGTTCGCAACGCGCTGCATAGAATCCGGCGTGGACATCCCGACTGTCTCGCGCTGGCTCGGCCACAAGGATGGCGGGGCGCTGGCGATGAAAACTTACGGGCATTTGCGGAACGAACACAGTCAGGCGATGGCGCAAAAGGTGAAGTTCTGATTTTGGAACACGCTGCATTCTGCAACTGAAATACCAACTCTTCTATTTTGGGGTGGCTCCGCTAATTTCCGTATGCAACATGCCAATCAATTTGAGTGACTGCTGACGGTTGGCTTCCAATTTAGGGATTGCGGCATTTAGCTTCTCAAGGAGAACCTGCGGGTCTTCTGATTTTCTGTCCAAGAGGGCCTGCAATTGTTGAGGGACTTTATCCAAAACCCCCTTTTGCAATTGTGCGACTGCCGCAACCGATTTCTGGTCTCTTGTAAAATCCTCCATCAAGAATGATTTGAAGGAAGGGGAGGCGCTGTTGATTTTGAGTTTCTCATCACTGAACATATTATCCGTGGTGGTCTTGAATGCGGCAACCTTCGCAAGTTCGTTCGTCAGCACGCTGTTGATCTGCGCGATGATTTGTTCTTGATCCTGGCTTGCCGGGATTGCCGCAACCGCCGGCGCTGGTGTCGCAAAGGGCGGGGTGTCAGCGGCGATCATCACCGATCCGGCGCAAAAGGCGAAGCTCGGCGCGATGACCCGCGAACGGAAGGCCAGGAGCCTGCTAATGCCGGAGTTGAAGGAGTTCTGGTTTGCCGGGCTGTCCGAGGAGGACAAAGCGCCTTTTAAGGCGGTTGAAACGCTTCTACGACGGTCCCGCGCGGTGGAATTAAGCGGGGAAATTGCGCTGACGCAGGAGGCGATGGAACCGGCGGGGGCAACGGTGGAAAATACTTCCGAATTGCTGGGGGACAAATGGAGGTCAAGCCGTTACGCAGGCGGAGGCGGGAATCGCTGAACGCGCGGACAAAGCCGAAGACGGAGGCGGAAACGGAAGTCGAGGTGACGGAGCATGACCGGAAGGCGGTGGCGTTTGCGATCAAACATCTTTTTGAGCGGCAGAGCGTGGCGACGGAAAACAAGATTCTGGCGGAGGCAATGAACGGATGGAACTGCGGGCTGGCGACGATGCCGGGGTTGAGGAAAGTGTTGAGCGAAACTCCCCTGCTCCGCAAGGTGGTCAAAGGGAGGATGCTGATGACGACGCCGGAAGTTCTGGCGGAGGAAAACCGGCTGATAGACCGCTGTTTGGACGGAAAGTGGAAATATGAGGAAATGAATCCGTTTTGGAACATCGAGGATGAAAAACTCAACGAACAGCAGCGTAACGCGGTGAAGCACGTCCTCACGTCGCGGGATTCCGGTCACTTGCGCCCAAAAACGAATCGAGCGAACCATGTTTTTGCCAACGCCCAAGCTCACCATTGCACTCTCGTCGTCTGAAAATAGTTTGGGGTTATCCTGTAACCCGCGCATGGTTTTAGGCAGCCATGTGTAGCGGCATGGAAACGACTCGTGACCCGAAATCCGATATGATTTGTCCGCAATCACAAATTGTTTGTCCGAATTTCTCTTGAGATTATTCCGCGTCTTCAATTCTGTCGAGCCGGGATTCGGGTGAAAATTGCAGCGAGTTTGCGCGCACAATTTTCCCCTGTGGCGAGCAATTTTGCGAGGGTGGATATTTACGACGGAACCAAATTTCATGCTGCCATTTTACCTCAAGCGGTTGGACAATGGCTGTCCATGCGAAGATTTTTTCGTCGAATACCCACACCTGAATCCAGGGTGCATTGTTACGTGCTCTTTATGGTGGTATTTGTTGTTGAGTATATTCACGCACATTTGAGGGACACTGACCGGTCCAGATGACAAACAGGTTGTTTTCCAGCCAGAGGCAGAATAGTATTGCGAAACAAAAACGTATATGTTTTTGTTTCATTATGGCGAACAAAGACAATCCAAATTCGACCGATTCTGCTGTATTAAATCGCATTTATGGCGGCGGGAGGGGTGGCGTGTTCACACCGGGGGATTTCCAGGACCTGGGAAGCCCTACCGCTGTGCGGCTGGCCTTGATGCGGCATACGCGGGCGGGCATCATCCGCAACCTGGCTCGCGGCCTTTACGATTATCCCAAGAACGACCCGCAGCTCGGGCTTTTGGCCCCGTCCATTGACGCGGTGGCGCGGGCGTTGTCCTTGCGTCACGCCATTCGTTTGCAGCCATCGGGGGGGTATGCAGCCAATCTGCTTGGCCTTTCGGACCAAGTGGCGATGAAAGTTGTGTTCCTGACGGATGGGATCAACCGCCGCGTCAAAATTGGGAAACTGCAAATCATTCTCAAGCGGACAACGCCACGCAACATGGCCTCCGCCGGAAAGACCAGCGGGCTGGTCATTCAAGCGCTCCGTCATCTCGGCCAGCACAACATTGATGACAAGATCATCCAGGAGTTGAAACAGCGGATTTCCGCAAAAGACAAGAAACAGCTTTTGGCTGATCTCCGCGATGCTCCGGTGTGGGCGGCAACGGTGATGCGGAAAATTGCCGAATCCAAAAAATCCTGAACATGAAAGAATTTTTGCAAGCGAGCTTGGAACGTCGCCGGCAATTGTGCGATGAAGCACAGGCACGGCTTGGGTTGCGCGCCGCCAGCATCGAAAAGGATTTTTGGGTGTGCTGGACGCTGCGCGAACTTTTCAGCTTGCCAGGGTGCGGGGCGCATCTGACCTTCAAGGGCGGGACTTCGCTCTCAAAGGGATGGAAATTGATCGAACGATTTTCCGAGGACATAGATGTTGTCATGGAGCGTGAATTCCTCGGCTTCGGCGGGGAAAAAAGCCCGGAAAAAGCCGGAAGCAACAAACAGCGGGACAACCGGCTGGAGGAATTGAAGCTGGCCTGCCAGCAACGCATCCAAGATTCCCTCAAACCTGAATTGGAGAAACACTTTCAAGAAGCGCTGCCCAAAGGAATGAAATGGGACCTGCTGGACGATGCGGAAGACGTGGATGGTCAAACGCTGCTGTTCCACTACCCTTCCGCCTATGCGGATGCCGCTTACATCCGTCCGGTTGTCAAAATCGAGCTTGGCGCACGTTCCGATACCGAGCCTTGCGGCACACCGCAAATCCAGCCGTATCTGAAAGAGGCTTTCCCCGATTTGTTCGGCGCGGGGTCGTTTGCGATTCGCACGGTCGAGCCAGTTCGCACGTTTTGGGAAAAGGCGATGCTGCTGCATGAGGAAACATTTCGGAAATCGGGCAGCGGCCCCAAAGGGCGTCTGGCCCGCCACTACTACGATCTGTGGTGTTTGATAAACAAGGGGGTCGCAGACAAGGCCGGCGCTAATCTTGAACTTTTCCAGCGGGTGGCGACGCATCGCTCCGTGTTCTTCCGTAAAAGTAAAGCGGCTCAGGAAACTTTGCGTCCTGGGTCGTTGCGTCTGGTTCCCCTGACGGAACAATTGGCGGCGTGGAAACAGGATTATCAAAGTATGCGCGAAGATATGTTCTTCGGCGAAGTCCCGTCATTCGATGAAATCCTCCGTGTGGTGGGGGATTTTGAGAGGCGTTTCAACAAGGCGAAGTAGGGCGATGTGAGTTGTTTGGTGACGGGCTGATTGGTTTTTGTTGAATAGTTCAAGCATGGCTTTAACTACTCGACGTAGATCAATCAAATGCCTGTTTTTCCCCTCCCCACGCATGGATTTCCATTGCACCCCGCATTGCACCCCGCGCGCTTAAAAAGTAGGCCAAAGCAGGCCAAAATGGGCCGTTTTGACTTTTCAAATTTTCGCGCTAGGCCATTGCTGTCCAAGAGGTTCCACCAAAGTCTAAGAATCTGTTTATGATTTTGAGTCGGATGACGCGCACCCTGTGAGTCTCGCAAAACGAATCAGTGGTGTAAATCTTTCGGCGGAGATTCCTGGTTTGTAGTGTCGAACAACCAAAATTGGCCCGAAGAACTTTGATCACTGAACTATAAGTATGAGCACCATCCTGAACCCAAAAAAGTGTAGCAAAAGTGTAGCAAAAATCGGCGACCTTGCGGATTTCCCAATAAAAATTGGAGCGAGCGAAGGGATTCGAACCCTCGACACTCACGTTGGCAACGTGATGCTCTACCAGGCTGAGCTACGCTCGCTTCCAAAGAAAGATTACAAAAAGACTCCGGACTTGCCAACCCTGATTTTTCATCAGGCGGGAACCGCCGGTTGGTCCGCGCCCGCGCCCAAAGTCGCGCGAATGACCTTGATCATTTCGTCAAAATTGACCGGCTTCGGGAAAAACGCCACGGCACCGCTGGCGGCGGCGCGCTGCCGGTTCTTTTCCTCCACCACGCCGCTGATGATGATGATGGGAATGTTTTGGGTTTCATCCACCCGGTGCAGCCAGTCCATGATGCGGAAACCGTCCCACGACATGCCGCTCACGTCCGGCGGAAATGTGATGTCCAGCAGCACCAAATCCGGTTTTTCCTTGCGCACGGCCGCGACGCCCTCCGAACCGTCCAGCGCGGTGAAAACCTGATAGCCGGCGCTTTGCAGCTTCATTGAGGTCGTCTTCAGGATGATCTCGTTGTCATCAATGACCAGAATCTTCTTCTGGCCGGTTGAAGCAGCTTCCGCGCTCATAGGTTGATTCCTTTGACCATTGTGTTCAAATTTGCCCGTCCACTAAAACGGCAGCCTAACAAAAACATCCGCCGGCGCAATCAAATTTATGCGCTTTGATTCACGGTTGTCCGCCGTGCTAGATTGCCCGCGTGAGCAACGTCTTTTACGCGCCCGGCGAACCGCGCGCCGCGAAGGTCAACGACCTCTTCGCCGCCATCGCGCGGCGTTACGATTTGCTCAACGACCTCCAAAGCTTCGGCCTGCACCGCCGCTGGAAACGCCGCGTGGCCGCTCTCGCCGCCGCCGCGCCCGGCGACCGTGCCCTCGATTTGTGCTGCGGCACCGGCGACATCGCCTTCGCCCTCGCCCGGCGCGGCGCGGAAACCACCGGACTCGATTTCAGCGAAAAAATGCTCGAAGTCGCCGCCGCGCGGCATTTCAAATCCCCAATCTCAAATTTGAAATTCATCCAGGGCGACGCGCAGCAGATTCCCTTTCCCGACAATTCCTTTGACATCGTGACCGTCGGCTACGGGCTGCGGAACCTGGCAAGCTGGGAACGCGGGCTGGATGAAATATTTCGCGTGGCCCGGCCGGGCGCGCGGCTCATCGCGCTGGATTTCGGCAGGCCGCCGAACGCGCTGTGGCGGAAGATTTATTTCACGCACCTGAAAATTTCCGTGCCGCTCATCGGCTGGCTGTTTTGCGGCAACTCACAGGCTTACGCCTACATTTTGGAATCACTGAAACATTATCCGGCGCAACTGGCCGTGGCGGAAAAAATGCGCGCATTGAAACTCGCAAACGTCCGCGTCATCAACCTGCTTGGCGGCGCGATGGCCATCAACTACGGCGAAAAGCCGGCTGGGATTTTTTGACAGAATGAACCGAATTATCAGAAGGTGCCACCGGCTGTTCAGCCAATCCTCTAATTAGGTGTTTTAGAGCGCTCATAGCGTTTGGGAACAAACTGTTTTTGGATGAGACGCATAAACGTGCTGTTGAATTCAGAATTACCGCCACCAAGGACAGTGTAATAGCCAGGCAGGTCTTCCAAGGCGAAGCTGCCGTCATCGTAATGGAAACATGCCCGTCGCTGACTGCCATCGCGTAAAGTAAGAACTGCGAGTGAAGTTTGCTTCCAGAGTCCAAGTGAAGGATTGTGGTATTCCGCAGACGCAGCGGCATTGGAAAACACCTCGACTGGAAACTGGGCTGATATAGCGGACGAAATGTCGTTGGATGAAAAACCAACACCGAAAAAAGCGATGTCGTAAATCCTAACGCTTCTGGTGGCAAAAACCGTCTTCGCCAACACTCGGCGGGCAAGAGTTGCGGTGTGGTGTCCACGCCATGCCACAACGCCGAGAACCGCGAACAAAGTGACGACGGCGAACACTAACAGCCAGCCCTTCCGAGAACTCATAATCGTTTGTTACAGAATGACGCTCAAAATACCTAAAAGATAATATGCGGCTCGGTTTGCAGCCTATACTGTTTCATAGTTGTGAGTGCGTTTCGCATTCAATTTCCGTCCAGCACACTTTTGAAACCGAATTCCCCGCCGGTCACCTGCCAGCAAAAACCGCAAAGTCAGCGCCCGGATTTTTCGGGCAGTTCAATCGTCATCCCCTCGCGCGCGGCGTCCACCTTCATTTTTGATTTCGCTTTCGCCACAATCCGGCGCGCGCGTTTCACAAAGCTGTCGAGTTTTTTGTCGTCATGGTCGGGGTCGTGATGGAACAGGCAGAGATGCCGGACTCCGGCTTGCAGCGCGAGCGCAACGCTGGCATCCAGACAGCCGTGGCCCCAGCCGACGTGGGTTTTGTATTCGGCGGCGTCGTATTGCGAATCGAGAATCAGCACGTCCGCGTCGCGGATGAAATCAATCATCTCCCTGTCTTCACCGCCGGCGCGCGGCTCGGAGTCGGGAAAAAAGACAATCAGGCTGTCGGGCGAAAACAGCCGGTAGCCGAAGCACAGGCCGGGATGGTTGGAGCGTTGCGCGCGCACCTGCACCGGGCCGATGTTGAAATTGAAGTCCTTGACCTCCTCGATTTCGATGTTGCCGGGCGCCTTTTCAAATGGCACGGGGAAATAGGTGCTTTCCATCTGGCCGGTCAGCGCGTTGACCAGGCTTTCCCGCGCCCCGTGCGCGCCCAGAATCCGCAGCCGGCAGCGCGGGTTGTAAATCGGCGCGAAAAACGGCAGTCCCTGGATGTGGTCCCAATGCGTGTGGGTCAGCAGCAGGGTGAGGTTGAGCGGCTGATTTTTGAATTCCGCCAGCAGCGCGCTTCCCAGCGCGCGCAGGCCCGTGCCGGCGTCGAGTATGATGATGTCGTCGCCGCTGCGCACTTCCACGCAGGACGTGTTGCCGCCGTAGCGCACGGTGCCCGGTCCGGGTGTCGGGATGGAGCCGCGCACGCCCCAAAATTTCAGCCGCGTCACGCCCCGATGAAAACATTCCGGCCCGAAAAAGACAAACCCAAACAACACCCTGAAAAACCTTGCGCCAGCGCGGGCAGCCGGTTAGCTTGCAAAACTGTTTCGCTTTGCCGTTTGGGCATTTTTGTGATTTTCGTGGGTTGGTAGCTCAGTTGGTAGAGCAGTGCCCTTTTAAGGCATTGGTCCAGGGTTCGAATCCCTGCCAACCCACCAGCCTTCGCTCTCCGCTGGGCTGCGAGCTGCGGCTTTGGCAAAGCCAGCCAGGGTTCGCAACGGAGAGCGAAGGCGGGTGATTCAGCAAACAACCCGCAACTTCTCGCGTTCCAACGAAAATTTCACGGGCAATTTTCCCGCAAGCTCGCCGTCCAGTTCAAAGGAAGCCGTTGTGTCACCCGACAATTCAAACGCCGCCGTGCGAAAGCGCCGCACCAGCTTCTCCGGCAATTTCCGCCGCGCGACAAAGCCCGGCACACAGCGCAGCAGCACCGGCCAGTTGACGCGCGGCAATACGCAAACGTCCAGCATCCCGTCGCGCAAATCCGCCCGCGGGAAAATTTCAAACGGCCCGCCATAAAATTTCCCGTTGCCCACCAAAACCAGTTCGCCGGTAAGATTTCCAGTGGCACGGGCGTCTCGCCCGTGTGTTTCACCACCATCGTTGGCAACACACGGGCGAGACGCCCGTGCCACCGCAATTTGCGGTTTCTTTTCGCGCAGCGCCTTCAGCCCGGCGACGACGTAGGCCAGCGGCCCGACTTTTTTCTTGTGTTGCCAGTCCACCAGTTCAATCGCCCGCGCGTCAAGCCCGGCGCCGGCAAGCTGGATGAAATAACGCCGCTCGCTTTTGCCGTTGGCGGAAAATTCCGCGCGAGGCAGGTCAATTTTTGTTTCGTTTCCGCGCCGCAAAACTTCCCAGGCGCGTTCGAACTTCGGTGGAATGTTCAGTTCGCGCGCAAAAACATTCACCGTCCCCAGCGGCAGCAAGCCGAGCCGCGCGCGCGCAAAGCCGTCCGGCGCGTCGCCGAGGCCGTTCAACACTTCGTTCACCGTGCCGTCGCCACCGGCGGCGGCAATCAAATCGTATCCTTCGCCGACGGCCTCCGCCGCGAGCCGCCGCGCGTCGCCGGGCGCGGTCGTGGCCTTCAACGCGCATTGCGAGCCGATGGCGGCGAGATGGCGGCGAAAATGCCGCGCCTTGTTGCCGCGGGCCGCCGGATTGAAGATGACGCAGATGCGCACGCGCCAGATGATTTCCGGTGGGCGGCGTTAGTCGAGCAGAAAGCGACGGAGGGTGGAATAAATTGGAACGCCGGGCA
>Ga0224534_1001172_pt1 | contig 14258 bp, 13 predicted proteins | sample 714E12024metaG_FD_172012 | JGI IMG/M metagenome (GOLD analysis project Ga0224534, IMG submission 172012) | Peat soil microbial communities from Stordalen Mire, Sweden - 717 E1 20-24 | ecosystem: Environmental > Terrestrial > Soil > Wetlands > Peat | place: Sweden: Norrbotten County, Stordalen... | reverse complement strand
CTGCTGTCGTAGATGTGCCCGGCCGTGCCCTGCTCCAGGTCTGTGAGGAAGGGCGCCAGGGTGATCTCCGCCTCACCCAGCACCAGGTGGTCGGCCTCGGGGAACTCCTCAGGCTCCATGGTGAATAGCGGCCCTCCGGCCACAGTCTTCACGCCGAGGGCCTGGCAGCGGTTCAAGATCTCTTTGACCGAGGTTTTCTGGATGTTCATGGCGCTGATGAACACGTAATCGGCCCACATCAGGTCGTCGTCGCTGATCTTTCTCGCGTTCATGTCGATCAGCCGCTTCTCCCAGGCTGCGGGCAGCATGGCGGCCACCGTCAGCAGCCCCAGCGGCGGGTTCGCCGCCTTCTTGTTGATGAACGGTAGAGCGTATTTAAAGCTCATGAAGCTGTCCAGACACTTTGGATACACCAGCAGTGCTTTCAAGACGCCATCTCCTTAAGGATTCTGTATTTTTAACCGATCCTGAAGCACATTGCAAAAAGCAATTCTTTGACCGGTAAAAAAGTTATCCATAAAGGTTACTCCCTTTATTTTAATTTTTATGATTATATTACACCATATTTAAAAAAGAGTCAGTCAACCAACAGTCGACTGACTCTTTTTTGCGCTCGGCATGGGCGTTGTCTATAGGGTGTAAGTCCCGTACGATTGACAACTCATTACTTTTGAGGGCTTTCTTAAATCTTATCCAGGCACATTTAATTAATATCATGCTTGGCCTTTTCTGTCGGATTGCACCCGCAGAGTGTGCAGGGGTGTTCGATCTATCTTTCAATTTGATTACCCTTGCCTCCATATTATTTTGAAACAAGTTGTAATTTACTATCAAGGGCATCAGCGATCTTAGCAATATTTTTGTAATTCGGAGGGTATTCCCTCTTTTCAATCCGGGATACCATTTGCTGAGTTAAGCCAGATTTGTCTGCAACGTCTTTCTGTGTCAACCCCTTCGCTTTTCTGGTTTTAACTATCTGAGCAATCAAATCGAGTTCTGTGCTTGCTTCTTGAAATGCTTTCTTAAACTCTAGATCCTTCTCACTTTTTTCTTGTATTATCTTGCTAATATCAACCTCTTTAAATGGTATGGCGAGTACCTCCTTTAGAGAGTAAGGACTGGCATTAGGTACCTCACATATATTGCATTTCTACTGCAAACAAAATATACATCATATGTGGTGTAAGATCAAGAAAAATATTTCTGGCGTCTTATGGATGCTCCAATGAAAACAGAGCAATACCTGACTTTTAATCAGGGTGTCCGCGGTTCGAGTCCCCGATGGCTCACCATAATTACCTTGCAGGGCAAGGGATTCAGGTTTTCAGGTGAACTATCAATTGGTAGCTAATGGGTTTTGATCCCAAGTTAGATCCCAATGTTCCTTAATTCAGGTTGCAGAATTAACAGTTGCATGTTGATCTGCACACCACAGCGGCGGGAATCGGAGTTCGCTCTCATTTTCCAAAGCCGCTTTTTTCTTTCTCTCAACCGTATCGTGCTCCAAAATTCGTCTCATCACCTCGGCCAGAGTCTCATGCCGGGTGGCCGCCAGGATTTTCAAATTGTCCACCAGGGCATTGGAAACTCGTACGTTAATCACCTGCATTTTCATTAAATATTAACCCTCTTTTCTGTGTGTAGTTTAATATGTAGTGCAACTGAAGGCCTGTAATAAAAGCAATCCTGGGAAAAACGTAGTCGTTATCAGTGACTAAATAAAAAAACGTAGCACGAATGTACTACGCTATTCTTACATTCCCCACCCGGCTTTGCCGGGTGTGTGTAGTCGTGGGCGGTATCGCCCCTTATCCTGCATTACAATTAAGTGTTGCTGATGATATTTTAAGGATAAATCGGCTCTCTCAGTGACCCTCTAGGATTCTTCCTTCTCATTCCAGTGCTTGATCTATCATGGCGTCTTCAAAAATTGAAGACGCCATGATAGTGAGCTTCTAATAGCATAATCGCCTTATTTTATTTAATTTTAGTCAATCCGGTCGAAGCGGTCAAGGTTCATAACCTTGTTCCACACCGCTACAAAGTCATGCAGGAACTTCTCCTGGGAGTCCTCACAACCATAGACTTCCGCGATGGCCCGGAGCTGGGAGTTCGAACCGAAGATGAGGTCGACACGGGTGCCGGTCCACTTGAGTTCGCCGCTCTCACGATCACTGCCCTCGAACACGTCGTCGGCTTCCGAGGCCGCCTTCCACGTCGTACTCATGTCGAGCAGATTCACGAAGAAGTCATTAGTAAGCGCCTCTGGCCGCTTGGTGAAGACGCCGTGCTGGGACTGTCCGAAGTTGGCATTTAAGACGCGCATGCCACCAACGAGTATCGTCATCTCAGGAGCGGTCAGCGTCAGCAATTGTGCCCGATCTACCAGCAGTTCCTCTGCAGATGCGGCGTATTTTGTTTTGAGGTAGTTTCTAAATCCGTCTGCAGCCGGTTCGAGTACGGCAAATGCCCCCACATCGGTTTGCTCCTGCGAAGCATCCGTGCGTCCCGGGGTAAAGGGAACGGTCACATCGTGGCCTGCATTCTTCGCGGCTTGCTCTACACCTGCGCATCCGCCCAGAACAATCAGGTCGGCGAGCGAAACCGCCTTCCCGCCGGACTGCGCCATATTGAACTGCTTTTGGATCTCTTCAAGAGTCTTCAATACGGTCTTGAGTTGGGCTGGCTGGTTAACTTCCCAATCCTTCTGCGGTGCGAGACGGATGCGCCCCCCGTTTGCCCCGCCGCGCTTGTCGGAGCCGCGGAACGTGGATGCCGATGCCCAAGCCGTCGTGACCAGTTGGGAGGCAGATAGCCCCGAAGCGATGATTTTGCTCTTGAGGCCGGCGATGTCCTGCCCATCAATCAATTTATGAGTGACCGCGGGGACGGGGTCTTGCCATATGAGATCTTCCGCAGGGACCAGCGGGCCGAGATAGCGCGAGCGGGGGCCCATATCGCGGTGCGTCAGTTTGAACCACGCCCGGGCAAATGCGTTTGCAAATTCCTCGGGGTTTTGCTGATAGCGCCGCGCGATCGGTTCGTAGATTGGATCGAAGCGAAGGGAGAGGTCCGCCGTGGTCATCATCAGCCGGTGCTTCTTCGACGGGTCGTGCGCGTCAACCACCATGTCCTCTTCAGCCACGTCCTTGGCCAGCCACTGATACGCCCCGGCCGGACTCTTCACTAGTTCGTACTCGTATTTGAACAGCGTGTTCAGATAGCCCATGTCCCATTTGGTCGGGTTCGGCTTCCAGGCGCCCTCGGGGCCGCCGCCGATCGTATCGCCGCCTTTGCCGCTGCCAAAGCTGCTCTTCCAACCGAGGCCCTGTTCCTGGATGCCGGCGGCCTCGGGCGCAGGACCTACATGAGACGCAGGGCCGGCACCATGACATTTTCCGAATGTGTGACCTCCTGCGACGAGTGCGACAGTCTCTTCGTCGTTCATGGCCATGCGCGCGAAGGTCTCTCGAACGTCACGTCCGGAGGCGACCGGATCCGGGTTGCCGTTCGGCCCTTCCGGGTTCACGTAGATCAGGCCCATCTGCACGGCGGCGAGCGGATTCTCGAGATCCCGGTCGCCGGAGTAGCGCTTGTCACCAAGCCACTCGGTCTCAGAGCCCCAATAAATGTCCTCTTCCGGCTCCCAAACGTCCACGCGCCCGCCGGCAAAACCGAAAAGCTTGACTCCCATCGACTCTAGAGCGCAGTTGCCGGCGAAGATCATCAGGTCGGCCCATGAGATTTTCTTGCCGTACTTCTGCTTGATCGGCCACAGCAGCCGGCGCGCCTTGTCGAGGTTCACGTTATCGGGCCAGCTGTTGAGGGGAGCAAAGCGCTGGGAGGCATGCCCTGCGCCGCCGCGGCCGTCGCCGACGCGGTACGTGCCTGCGCTGTGCCAGGCCATCCGGATGAACAAAGGCCCATAGTGGCCGTAGTCCGCCGGCCACCAATCCCGTGACGTGGTCATCAGCTCAAAGATATCCTTCTTTAGGGCATCAAGGTCGAGACTCTTGAACGCTTCAGCGTAGTTGAAAGCCTCGCCCATCGGATTGGATAGGGGGGAATGCTGATGCAGAACCTTAAGGTTCAATTGGTTCGGCCACCAGTCCCGGTTCGACGTGCCACCGCCGGCTGCCTGTTTGTCAGTTCTGTCGTCATTCATGAAATTTGCTCCTCTCCTTCTATAGTATTACAGGAATGCTTACAGCTTTATATTGCCGGCGCCTGATTTGGTACCGCAGTTATCGGAGTGTAAACCCTGGCGGCCATTTCGCCATCCATCATCAGAATGCCCCTGCCGTCATTCCCTACCAAATCGAGCTTTTTCACGTTGTTGTCGGCATTGGCCTCCTCTTCCGTCTGTTCGTTGACGAACCACTGCAAAAAGGCGGATGTTTTATGGTCCTTTTCCTCCAGTGCAATGTCCAAGATACTGTAAATCGACCTGGTAACTTCCAATTCATGGTTATAGGTCAACTGCAGGGCATCGCCAATCGAAGGGAAGTCGGAAGGCGGAGCGGCAATGGCGTCCAGGGCGATCTTCCCACCCACCTTTACCATGTAGTTGAAGATGAGCATTGCATGATCACGTTCTTCCTGGGCCTGAACATGAAACCAGTTGGCAAACCCTGTCAGGTTCAAGGACGCCAGATAGGCTTCGATGGAAAGCCTATATTAATGGCCTACTAAGACTACAAATAGTCGGTGCTGGTCCCGATGTTGTTGATGTCAAGCATTCTTGTGTTGATGCGCTGCTTTAACTTCGCTGGCTGGCAGGTTGAACAGACCACACAGGCAGCTGCCGTTCTTGCGCACCCGGCCCATCCTGGTGTCGAAGCAGGGGCAGATGTTCTCCGGAATGTTCTGGAAGCGGCAGGGGCAGAAGAAATCGCCATAGCGTGACTTCTTTGTCAGAAGCCCCTTGATGAACAGTTCCTTGTCCTCGTTAAAGACATAGCCTCTCATTTGGGCGAAATTGTCTATGCGTTCGGTGATCTCCGCTTCAGCCTGCTGCACTGCTTTTCGCACCTGGAATGCGGGGGGTGACTGCAGTCACTTCGAGCTTGGCTCCACAGACGGGACAGATCAGCTCAGCTCCCGGCCTTGCCTCTTCCCTGAAGATGAAGGCCACTCCGCAGACCGGGCAGGTGACGCTATTTTTCGCTGCGCAACGCCTCCAGGATCTCCTCGGGGTTATAACCCGAGATCACTTTGTCGCCGATCAGGATCACCGGGAAAGACTGCCGCCCCGTCAGTTTATAGACCTCATCAAGGATGCGATTGGCCTCCTCTTCCCCTGCCAGGTCGACGTCAACTGCGTCATAATCGCAACCCTGTTCGTTCAACAGTTTTTTGGTTTTCATGCAGTAGGGGCAGGTGCTTAACGCGTAAAGCTTTACTGCCATGTTTATCACTCCTGTTTATAGTAATTCGAAGGTGATTTGCCGGCTGGCAGATCCAGTGCGTCAACAGGTTGCTCACCGGTTTGCAGCCAGCCGGCCAGGATAGGTTTGCAAACCTGAAGGCCTTTAACAGAACTGCCTCGGACAGTTACGGATTGCTTTGTTTCGTAGTTCCATGGGGATGGGGGCAATCCTTGTCGACGGTCGGTGAACACCCGGGGTTCTTCTTCTCCCATTCCTGTCGCTTTTGGAGATCATCACCTGCTTTTTTATCGTCTTTGCTATGGTCTTTACCACAGGACATCGCTTATCACCTCCTTGCACATAAACTCCGGTTTTTTAAAGCCGGCCTAGCAGCCTGTGTGATTAGTCAATTGCAGCACTTAAATCTACAATATATAGTTGCAAAAACAATGTTAAAGACTATATGTAGTGGTGTTAGGAGCGGATTTCGTATTACTCACACAAGCTGCTAGCCCACCTTTTCAAACTCGCTCCTGTCCGCACCACAGATCGGGCAGACCCAGTCATCAGGCAGGTTCTCAAATGCCGTTCCCGGGGCTACTCCATGCTCTGGGTCTCCCTCGGCCGGATCATAAACGTAGCCGCAAACCGAGCACTCATACTTCTGCATTGCCCTTGCCTCCTTTCCTTATTCTCTTTTACCGATAACATTTTGTTGTATGAGATGGTATGCATCTCTCCTCGACTAGCAATAAGCATGGGTCATTGGTGTTTCCATATCCTCTGGCAGCACCTCATCTTCGCGATATCGTCGTCAATAACGAGGAGCGCAGCATGCTCTCTATTGTTTCGCACTGAAGCCTGTCATCACCGGATGATAAAACTCCTCATCGATACCGACGCATTCTGCATCCCCTCATATATAAGAGCAACATTCTCATTATCATCCTGTAGAGCAAGTGCATAGAGCATCGGCAGGTAGTGGTCATTGGTGGGAACGGCCATGGAATGATTGTCAATGTGGTTGTAATCGATCAGCAATTGATGATTGTGCTCCAGAAGGCATTTTTGGACCGTCTCGTCAAATTTCAGCGCCCAATCATAAGGATCGGCGTTCATATGCTCGAAGTCTGCCAGCCGCAAGTTATGCACGATGTTGCCGCTGCCGATGATTAGAAGGCCGCGGTCCCTCAGTGAAATCAGTTTTTTTCCCAGAGCATAGTGGTATTCCGGTGTTCCCAAGATATCAAGGCTCATCTCGAACACCGGAATATCCGCTTCCGGGTACATGTGCTTAAAGATCAACCAGGCAGCATGGTCCAGGCCCCAATCCAATGAAAGCTGAATGTCGATCCCGGTCACCGACTCTCTTACCTGCTCCGCCATGTCTGGAGCGCCCGGACAGGGATAATCAAAAGCATACAGCGCTTCAGGGAATCCGTAAAAATCATGAATGGTTCTGGGATGTTTGTCGTATGTGAGGTGGGTGCCCCTGGTCTGCCAGTGGGCTGACACGACCATGATCGCTTCCGGTCTGGGCAGTTGTTCTCTTAGATCCGAGAGCGCCGCCGTAAAGTCGTTCTTCAACATGATGTTCATTGGTGATCCGTGGCCGATAAATAGGGCGGGCATCTGATGCATAGGCTTCATACCTCCGGGGAATGCTCTATCTTCTCATGCGTACGGCTACAGATCTGGTGTCAGACAATGCCGGCCGGATGACAGAAGGAAGAGTGATTACTTATCTGAGCCGGTAGGCAACCAACTGCGGGTTCTCACCAACCCCAACCGGTATAACAACCGTGTTGCCGTTAACAGCCGGCCACCCGTTGATCCCACCCGGCGCCTGCGTCGTCCAGGCGTGCTCTCCTGTCCTCCGGTTATAGGCGTAAACCTTGCCGTTGAAAGTAGAGGTGAAGACCAGATCGTTTACAATGGTGGCAGCCCCCAGGCATAGCGAATCCAGATCGTGCTGCCAAAGAATCTTGCCGCTGGATATTTCTAATGCCGCAAATTCGCCCGTACCTTTCATGACATCGAGACTCTCAGGCACCATCCCGCTTGGTGTGAAAGCCGCCTCCAGGTTGTTCACCGGAATAAAGACCTGCCCTTCAGCACAGCCGATCGGCGTCAGCACACCGCCCAACACGCTCGGCATCACTCTGGTGATACCTTCCGGCAGTTCCAAGAGGTCGTCATTGTGGTGCCTACCTACCGGGGTAGACCAGATCGTCTTCCCGGTTTGACGGTCGAGGGCATAGACATAGCCCATCTTGCCTGCAGCAATAACGATCTGCAGTCTTTTACCGTCAATATCAGCTTCTGATAGAACAACCGAGTTTTGCATATCAAGATCAAACAGATCATGTGGCAACACCTGATTGTACCAGAGCAGGCGGCCGCTGCGGTGATCCATGGCCAGCACGCAGTCGCAATACAGGTTCTGGCCCGGACGGCTGGAGGCGTTGGGGAATTCGGGGGTACCAGGCCAGGGGGCCGGGTTCCCGGTGCTCCAGTAGATGATGCCCGTCTCTGTGTCTATAGAAGGTGGATACCATGCCCCGCCACCGCTGTTAATCCCGGGGTTACCCCAGATGTCCGGAGAATCGGCGGTGTCGAACTTCCAGATTACCTTTCCGGTATCCTGGTCTAATGCATGGAGCACACCGGCGACTCCACCGGAGTAGAAATCTGTATGGCCGGTTCCCGGAACAGTGGAAACAAAAATTAGTCCGTCGTAAGCCAGTACCTGGATATCCAGACCTTCGGTCTCACGCTCGGAGATCCGCCTCGTCCAAAGATCGGCTCCGGTCCTCATGTCGTAAGCTGCCACCTCATAAGGCGCCTTGATAGCAAAAACCTTGTCCCAGCCCACGGCAACGCCGTTAGGGCCAAGGTTGGACACTCCGACAGGCCTCTGCCAGACAGGCCTGCCGCTGGCGAGATCGATGCAATGAACTCCGCACTCCAAGTCCTGCAGATAAATCCGGTCCCCAAGGATAAGCGGGTTGGTAGCCATTGCACCAAAGTTGCCCCTTGCCTTGATTGGCAGAGTCCAGGCAATTTCCAGGCTGGCCACGTTGGATAGCCCGATGGCAGAATCGAATGTTGTCCTCGTACTGCCATAGTCCTTGTGCGGCAATGGCCAATCCCTGGCGTAGCGTATAACTTCGGGGGGATAACCTTCAAAGCTCATGAAAGACGCCTCCTAAAATAATCTCTTTTAACACCTTTTATTTCCCGCCTCTTTTTTTCAAACCGCCCCTCAAACTGCTGCACAACGTTTCCAGCCTCAGGCTCCTGCTTTTCAGAACAGCCGGCTGACAATACTTCAAGAGAGCGATCTTGGGAGACTTTTTCTTGGGCAAAATGTTCACCTCGCCGATGCATAACAAGTATTGTGCCCCCTATGTCAGGAGTTAAGGGGTACTAACATAGTTATGTATCCAACACCCATTGAAAGCCGGATGCCCCCCGCTTTTAAGATTATCTCGCGCCGTCATGAATGAATGCACCAGGTACTGTTAAATCTGGAAGAGAGCGCCTGGTACAACGCAGGGCCGATAGCCCCCGTCCTTATAGTGTAGAGAACGCGGCGAAACATAGTGATCAGAACTCGGGGATGCAAGGAAGGCTAAAAGGAGAAAGACTTACTTAAAAAGTTTACAGCACACCAGAATGAGCGTCAAGTGTATTTTACTAAGAGTATAATCTGAGCGTATGATTTCTATGCGCGTCCCGGTATACTGATGCGTTATAGAGCACGTCTGTGAGTCGTCCGTCACTGCCCCTTATTGTAAGCGGATAGGCGGAGACAAGGCGCCTCGGACACCTGTGGCGCATCAGGCGGGAGGATGTCTACAACTTGAGCCCGTATGATGTTTCAAAGGCTTTGTAATTGCAGGAAAACATCGGGCAGGGTAGAATGTAATACTATCCCGCCCGGCTAATAAGGAGGATAGGACAAGGTGCGGGGAAGCACAATTCACAAAAGAGGCGACTCGTATTGGTTCAGGTACGATCTGCCACCAGGGCCTGATGGCAAGAGGCGACAGAAGATGGTGAAGGCTTTAATCCTGAAGACCTTGTCTTCTGCACAAAAATCGGCGCGCGGGTGTTATACATCACTGTTTATCGCTCGTTTGAGTTATACTGTAGGAAGGCAGTCCTTCCATACATCACGATCCACGGGCTGTGTCACACCCACGCAACGATGCTGCTGAGCAACGGTCATTCCGTGAATGCTGTGGCCGAACGTCTGGGTGACAGTCCAGAAACCATAATGAGAACGTATGCTCACGTTACCACAGGCATGCAAGCAGAGATGGTGAAGACCGTCGAACAGGTGTATGGTAGAAATCTGTGATCAAAATGTGATCACGATTTTGAAACGCTTGCAACGCAAGGGTTTGGGGGTGTTGAAACATTACCAGGAAAAGAGTTAGCGTGATTGGCGCTGGCGCCATGGGCGGCGCCATAGTTACGGGATTTGTGCGCACCGGCCTGGTGGCGCCGGCGGACGTCATGGTCAGCGACCGCAATCGGCAGGTGCTGTCCGCTCTTGGCGGACAACTGGGGGTGGCGACCACCGAAGACAACAGGCAGGCCGCCGGGTCGGCGGAGATGGTGATCTGCGCCGTCAAACCCAAACAGGTCAAGGACATATTGGAGGAGATCGCTTCCCTGATGACGCCGGAGCGCCTGCTGATCTCGGTGGCGGCTGGGATAACCATAGCCTTTCTGGAAGCCAACCTGCCACCCGGGGTTCCGGTGATCAGGGCGATGCCAAACCTTCCGGTCATTGTCGGCGCCGGCATGACTGCACTGGCACTGGGCACCTACGCCAGTGATCGAGACCGGGAGGACGCCGAGTCCTGTTTCAACGCAGTGGGCAGGGTGGTGACTCTTCCGGAGGCCAACATCGACGCTGCCACCGGAGTGAGCGGAAGCAGCCCGGCCTTTCTGGCGGTCATCCTGGAGGCTCTGGCTGACAGCGGTGTTTTGCTGGGGCTGCCGCGACAGGTGGCGCTGGAGTTGGCAAGCCAGGCCATGCTGGGCACAGCCAAGCTGGTCCAGGACACCGGACTGCATCCGGCTATTTTGAAGGACCGGGTGAGTTCACCGGGCGGTACTACCATCACCGGTTTGCAGGTTCTGGAGGAGAACGGAGTCAGGGGCATCCTGATCGGCGCCGTGGAGGCAGCGGCCAAAAGGGCGGCGGAACTCGCAGTGTAAAGGAAGGGATCGGCTGTTGAACGTCTCTCGTTATGTGATCTCCATTGTTTCCATAGTCTTCGAGATCTACATCTGGTTGATCGTGGCCAGGGTAATCCTTTCATATTTTCGCTTCCGCACGTACCATCCGGTGCTGCGGTTTATCTACGACGTGACCGAGCCGGTGCTGAGTTTGTTTCGCCGCCTCCTGCCGCGGACCGGGGCCTTCGATTTTTCGCCTCTTTTGGCTTTCCTCTTTGTTTGGGTGGTTGGGCAACTGGTGATCGCCTTGTTGCAATATCTTTTTTTGGTAGTCAGGTAACTGACGTGTTCTGGATCAGCACTATTCCAGGCGGTATCAGAATTCAGGTAAAGGTGCAACCGCGGGCGGCCAGAAACGAGGTGGCCGGGGTTGTTGGCGACTGTCTCCGGGTGAGGCTGACTGCTCCTCCTGTAAAGGGAGAGGCGAACAAGTTATTGCAGAAGTATCTGAGCGAGGTGTTCTGCTGCAGTCCCGGGAGTATACGAATCATTCGGGGTTCGACAGGATGCCTCAAACTGTTGGAGATCAAAGGGATCGGAGAGGCGGATGCCTTGAATTTGGTTGGCGGGAGGCCGTAGATCGTGAACAGACTCAGGTTGGCGATAGGAATTGTCCTTCTGCTGACTTTGACGATAGCGGTGGCCGGATGTGCTAAAAAGAAGGCGGCGCCTGCTCCTGTCCCCCAACCCCAGCCAGTAAAGCTGTTCAAGGTGGCCTTTGTCTACATCGGTATGGTGAATGACAAGGGCTGGGCCCAGGCCCAGGATCAGGGACGGCAGTATCTTGAAAAGCTCCTGCCCGACGTGGAAACCAGTTACGTGGAAGCGGTAAACCCGGGCGATGACGCCGAGTTGATGCTGGCGGAGCTTGCGGAGAAAGGCAACCGAGTGATCTTTGCCACCGACAGCAGCTACTCGGATGCGGTGCTTGAGGTCGCCAAGCGGTATCCGAAGACGGTGTTCATGGTCTGCTCGGGAGCCAAGACGGCGCCCAACGTGGGAGTCTATGCAGGACGGATGTACCAGCCCCGCTATCTGGCCGGCCTGGTGGCGGGCAAGATGACCGGACAAGGCCTGATCGGCTATGTGGCAGCGGATCCGGGCCCTGGGGAGATCAGAGACATTGACGCTTTCACGCTGGGCGTGCAGATGGCAAACCCCAAGGCCAGGGTGCAGGTGGTTTGGACCTACAGCCGCCTTGAGACGCAGTATGAAAAGGATGCCGTGACCAGCCTGATCGAGGACGGAGCAGACATCATCGTGCAGCAGCGGGACGACCCTGCGGTGCGCCCGCCGGCGTCCGAGAGAGCCATCCATTTTATCGGGTCCAACGGCGATCTGTTGCAACAGGCGCCCCTGGATGATCTGGTAACTACCGGATGGGATTGGGGGCCGATTTTTGCGGCGACGGTCAAGGCAGTACAGGATGGAACCTGGAGCAGCGGCCAGGTCTGGGGGGACATGGCCAGCCATACGGTTGATCTGGCGCCCCTCAATCCGATAGTGCCGGAAGACGTGGCGGCGCTGGTGGAAAGTCAGAAAAAGCAACTGTTGCAGGGCACAAAAGATGTCTTTGTCGGCCCGCTCAAGGACCAGCACGGCGTGGTCAGATTGAAGGCCGGCCAGCGGCTCACCGACAGTCAACTGCTCACCATGGACTGGTTCGTCGCCGGGGTCAAAACTCCGCCGTCCCCGCCTGCCACGGCCAAGTCAAGGCCCACACCTTGACATGCCGGTCGGCCTTTCCTTATAATTGTCAATGGAAGATGCTGATCTGAAGCTGGTTGGTTATTGCTTGATACAATGCCATAATTTAAAACGATGAGTGGGAAGAGTAGGCTGGAACCGGGTTGCAGCGAACCGGAACAGGTGGGAGCCGGCACCAGGGAACAGCGGAAAATCACCCACGAGCGCCTGCCCAAATCCGCGACGGCGGTTAGTAGGTCAGGCCGGGAGGACCGTTATTCCGTTGAGTGTGCTGTGGCCTGCGTCACAGCCTGAATAGGGTGGTACCGCGGGAACCTCTCGCCCCTGAAGGTTTAGAGGCTCCCTTTATTTTTTCGATCAAAGAGGAGGCGCCATGGAGTACAAGGACACTTTAAACCTGCCGCACACAGATTTCCCCATGAAGGCGAACCTGCCCCAGCGGGAGCCGGAGATGCTGCGCCGGTGGGAGGAGATGGACCTCTACCGGAAGACGAGGCAGCAAGCTAAGGGTAGGCCGAAGTTCATCCTGCACGACGGCCCCCCCTACGCCAACGGGGATATTCATATGGGCACGACCATGAACAAGATCTTGAAGGACATCGTGGTCAGGTACCGGACTCTGGCCGGCTACGACGCACCTTACGTTCCGGGCTGGGACACCCATGGGCTGCCCATCGAACAGCAGGCGATCAAGGCCTTGAAAGTGGACCGGCACCAGGTAGATGTGCTGGAGTTCCGGCGCATGTGCAAGGAGTATGCCCTGAAGTACGTGAACATCCAGCGTGAGGAATTCAAACGGCTGGGTGTCCAGGGGGACTGGGACGATCCCTATCTGACCCTGAATCCGGCTTACGAAGCGGTACAAATCGGCATCTTTGGCGAGATGGCCAGGCGCGGCTTCATCTACAAGGGCCTGAAGCCCGTGTACTGGTGTACGGATTGTGAGACTGCTCTGGCCGAAGCGGAGGTGGAGTATCAGGAGAAGGAATCCCCCTCCATCTATGTGTTGTTTCCTGTCAAGGACAGTAATGGCGTATTTCCGGTGGATGATCAGACCTGCATCCTGATCTGGACCACCACACCCTGGACGCTGCCCGGCAACGTCGCTATCAGCCTACATCCGGACTTTACCTACGTGCTGTCCGTGATCGGGGGTAAAAAGATCCTGGTGGCCGAAGGGTTGCTGCCTCGAGTGCTGGCCCTGCACGGCAATAAAGAAGCCAGCTGGATAGGAACCTGGAAAGGAACCCAGTTGGAGGGGATCCGCTGTGCCCACCCTTTTTATAGTGACCGGGACTCAGTGGTGGTGCTCGGGGAGCACGTCACCCTAGAGCAGGGCACCGGAGCGGTGCACACCGCCCCGGCCCACGGCATGGAGGACTTCGAGGTCTGCCAGGCCTATCAGATCCCGGTGGTCTCCCTGGTGGACGGCAGGGGCCGTTTTGTGCCGGAAGCCGGCCTGTTTGCGGGGCAGCGGATCTGGGACGCCAACCGGAGCGTGATCGGGGAACTGGAGCAGAGAGGCCTGCTGTACCATCAGGATAGCATTCTCCACCAGTACCCCCACTGTTGGCGTTGTAAAAAGCCGTTGATGTTCAGAGCCACGGAGCAGTGGTTTGCCTCTATAGACGGCTTCCGCAGCGAGGCCCTGAAGGCCATCGAACAACAGGTGAAATGGATTCCGGAGTGGGGCCGGGAGCGCATCTACAATATGGTGGCGGAACGCGGCGACTGGTGTGTATCCCGCCAGCGGGTGTGGGGTGTGCCGATCCCGATCTTCTACTGCAACCGGTGCGCCAGGACCATCATCAACGAGGAGACCATCACCCGGCTGCAGGACCTCTTCCGCAGCTACGGCTCAGATATCTGGTTCGGGAAGACGGCTGCGGACCTGCTGCCCCCCGGGTTTGCCTGTCCTGACTGTCA
>Ga0224534_1001171_pt1 | contig 14260 bp, 5 predicted proteins | sample 714E12024metaG_FD_172012 | JGI IMG/M metagenome (GOLD analysis project Ga0224534, IMG submission 172012) | Peat soil microbial communities from Stordalen Mire, Sweden - 717 E1 20-24 | ecosystem: Environmental > Terrestrial > Soil > Wetlands > Peat | place: Sweden: Norrbotten County, Stordalen... | reverse complement strand
CCCCCGATGCAATATCAATGTTGTTGGCGAGGTTCAAGCCCGCCGCGCCCGCCTGGAGCGTGCCATTGCCCGTGACGCTCACGTCACTGGTCCCCAGCGCGGTGCTGCTGCCGACTTGCAAAATCGCGCCGCCGGTCAAGTAGGTGCCATAGCTGCCTGACCCAGATCCGTAGGAATTGTTGCCCGACAGGGCCAGTGTCCCCGGCGAATTCACCGTCAGTGTCTTGCTGCCGACGGTGCCGTTGGCGATATTTCCGGAAACCGCCAATGATTCGCTGCTGCTCACCCCGACCGTCACGTTGTCATTCAGAGCAACCGGGGTTTGAATCTGGTTCGCAGTGCCGGCAATCGCATAAACCGTGGCCCCGGCACCGTTGCCGTCCAGGGTCAAAGTGCCGCCGGAACCCGGTGTAATCTGGTAGGAGTTGTTGTTGTTAAAGGTAATCGAGCCGATGGCTTTGCTGCCATCCAGAGTGACGGTGGTCAGGCTTGTGCCGTTGCCAAGCGTGGCCAAGTCTCCCGCAGTATGGGGCACTTTGGGGTTGCTGTCCCAGTTGACCGCATTCGCCCAACTACCGCTGGTCGCTGTGTTGGTCCACAAGCCAGCCACCGTATTTCCGCTCAAACCAATGGTCAGCGTCAATTTCCCGCCGCTGGCGGTAAACGAATACAACAGGCTCGCCTGGGGATTCCCGACATGAGGGTTGGTGGAGCTCGGGGTCGTCCAATCACTTCCCAGACTCGGATCGGTGCCGGTGTATTGGAACAGGGTGTAGTTGCCTATGGTCTCCCACGGCACATTGCCGCCAGCCAGATAAAGATTAAAGACCCCGCCGTTGAGGGTCAGCCCACCCGGTGACGTCACCACCGTCCGGTCATTTGCGGTGCCGTTGAATTCAAAATTGCAAATCGCTCCCGAATCCAGCGTCAGGGCACCAACGGTGTTGGTTCCCACGCTGTTGCCGGGGGCGAGAATGCCGCCGCCCTGAATCTCGACCGCGCCGCCGATGACACCGTTGCCGGCCAGCATTCCACCGCTTTGAATTACCACCGCGCCGCTGATGATGCCGTTGCCGTTCAGCGTTCCGCCGTTTGCCACCGTCACATTTCCCGCTCCCGCGGCCGAGCCGTTGGTATTGTTCACATTCAAGGTGACGCCGCTGCCAACCAGCGTATTGCCCAAGTAGGTGTTGTTGGTCAGCAAATTCAAAACGCCGCCCGGCAATGTGGTCAGCAATGTCAATGACCCGCTGCCGCCGTTGCCGATGGACCCGGCATAAGTGACATTGTTCCCGTTCAGGTCAATGGCGCCACCAGCTCCCGCCAGCGTGATGCCGGCCGTTCCGATGGAGGTCAAATCAAGAGAACCATTCCCGGTGGAGTTTGTCGCACACTGGAGCGTGCCGCCGTTGATGGTCAGGCCGCCATAGTTGGCGCCGCCGAGCGCAAAGATGCCGTTGATGACCAGGGTTCCGCCCTTGATGATGGTGCCGCCGGTGTATTGATTCGCGTTGGTTACGGTCAATGTGCCACTGCCCTGCAAAGTTAATCCTCCGTCCGGCGTCCCTCCACCATGCGTCAATAACGAAGCGATGTTGATGTTGTAGCCGTTGGGATTGATGATCGCGCCGTTGGTGCTGATGGGCGTGGTGAACTGGCTTGGTGTGCTGGGAATAAAGGGCGTCGTTGAATCGCTTGCCAGCGCCTCCAAAACGCCACCATTGAATTTGAACGTGCCGCTTTGATTGGCACTGTAAGTGGATTCTTGAATCCGGTTCACCGCCAGCGTGCCGCCATTAAGATTGACAGTGAAATTTCCCACCGTGCCTCCGCCCGACGTGACAAACATATCCAAGATACCGTTCACAGTCACCAGTGTTGTGGTGTCACCCGTTGTTCCGACCGTCAGCGAACCATTTCCACCCGGGCGCTCGTTTCCGCCTGCGCCGTAGCTCAAGGCGCGTCCATTTCCGTCAGCATTGGCGGTAACTTGTGCGCCGTTGGTGATGGTCAGCGTGGCGGCAGCACCATAAATAGAAGTGCCGCTCCCGCCGGTCGGCGAGGTGATATACAAGCCGCTGGGAGAAGTCACCGTGGCGCCGTTGATGACCGCGTTGACCACCCCCAACTGGGCGGATAAATCCAAATGCGAGGACAAAGGGCCGCCGGTGATGGTCAAGCCGCCATTGTAAACGATCGTGTTGCCAGAGTAACTGTTATTGCCGGTTAGAATTTCCGTGCCCGCCCCGTTTTTGGCCAGATTAACCGTGCCAGTCGTATTTTTGATGGCGCCGGAGAAGGTCCCGCCAGTTCCACTATTGCCAATGTTCAACGTCATCGTTCCGGCCGCCGTGCTGTCAATCGTGCCGCCGCCGCTCAAGCCGTCAATGACGGTGCCGAATCCGTTGAGATCGAGGTTGGCGGAGGCTGCCACATTCAAGCTGCCGCTGGAAATGGCGTTGCTGTTGCCCAACTGGAGCGTGCCGGCGGTGATCGTGGTTCCGCCGCTGTAGGTGTTCGTGGCGCTCAACGTCAATTGCTTGCCGCTGCCGTTCATGTTCAACGCCAGCGATCCGGTGGTGTTTTTAATCACGCCGCTGAAAGTGCCATTGCCGGTGACGGTCAATGTCGGAGAGCCGGCCACCGTGCTGTCAATTATTCCGCTTCCCGTCAGGCCATTGATCGTGCCGTTCTGCCCGCCCATGTCCATAGTGCCATTGATCACCATGTCGCCAACGCCGCCGCCATTGGGCAGCACATTCGGCGCACCCTGCCGGAGGGTTCCGGTGGTGATCGTGGTTGCGCCCGCCAGTGTGTCAGCGCCGTTCAAGATCAGCGTGCCATTGCCCGTGGTCGTAAGCGTGCCGGTTCCGCTGGCTGCGCCTATGGACTGACTGCCACTGGGCAGATCGAAAACCAACGCAGCATTGTCCTGCACTGGACCGGAGCCAATCGCGCCGCCGGCAGTCGTGCCGTTTCCAACCTGCATGATGCCGCTGCTAATGACTGTCTGGCCCACGTAATCATTCGTTGTCAAAATCGTCAATGTTCCGCTGCTGCTGTTTGTCAGCGATGTCGAACCGCTGATTTTTCCGGTGCTGGTGAAAGTATAACTCTTGGTGCCGGTGACCGTCACGCTGCCGGGAGTCAAAGTGCCGGAGAGGTTGACCGTCTGGTAGGCCGAGGTGTCATCAAACGTCGTGTAGTCGTCATTTTTGAAGACGGAGGGGTTGGCTGCGGTGGGTCCGAGGTCGTTCCAATTCTGCGCACTATTTACATTCCAGAGGTTGGCCGAGCCGTCACCTGTCCAAAGCAGGTTCTGGGAGATGTAGGGGGAAACCACCAGATCCAGTGCGCCCGCGTTGGCCACCATCGCTGCCGCCTGACCGTTCTGTGAAAAGCCCGACACGGCAATAACGCTGCCCGATCCAATGATCGAGCCGTTGGGGACTTCGATGATTTTGTAAGTGCCATTGGCCAGTGTTCCGTCGGTTACGTTCACTTGGATCGTGCCGGAAGTCAGGGTGAGATTCCCTTGGCCGCCAGCGCCGATGGTAATGGTGCCGTTTGTGTTCAAGCCGGCGTCAAAATTAATCACGCATGTTCCACCGTTCAGGGTCAGGTTGCTGCTCAATGTCAGTATGCCGCTGGTCCCGGACGGATTCAACTGTCCGCCGCCTGCCAATGTCAAAGCTCCATTAACCGTGCCGGTGCCGGACACGGTTTTGGTCAATGAGTAATTGCCCGCCGCTGAAACATCCAACGTCGCGCTGGAAGCGAGCGAAGCCGATCCGCCGAAAACTCCGGACGCGCCGAGTGCCAGCGTGCCGGTGCTGATGGTCGTGTTGCCCGTGTTGGCATTGGCCCCGTTGAGTGTCAGGGTGCCGCCGCCCACTTTCGTCAATGTCGCGCCCGCGCCACTCAAAGAGCCGGAATAAATCGTGTTCGCATTGTTGTTGCCAACGGTCAAGGCGAAGCTGGCCGGCAACGCCAGATTATAGCTTCCCGCCAATCCCCCGAGGGTGGCGGCGGTCAGGGAGCCGAAACCCAAGGTTCCCGGCAGGCTGTAGTTGAGCGTGCTGTTCTGGAGCGCCAGCGAGTTGTTCAACTGGAGCGTGCCTTTGGTGATGTAGGTCGCGCCGCTGAACGTGTTGGCCGCGCCCAACTGAATCGTGCCGCTCGGAGCCGTTAGCAATGTGGAACCTGCCGTCAGGCCAACCGAATTGGCGCCGTTGTCCGCGATGATCGAGTTGATGACGACGCTGCTGCTGGCGGTGGAGTTGTTATTGATGACAATCAAGTCATGCGTGCCGTCCGCGTTGGCATTGCCGGAAGTCAGAGTGCCGCCGGTGATGGTGGCGGCGTTGGCCCCGACGGTGCTGTTCACCAAAATGGCCCCCGTGTCAATCGTGTTCACGCCGGACAAGGTCACCGTGAACGCGCCCAGCGCGCCGAACTTCAATGAGGCCGTTTCCGATCCGGAAGCCGGAGAATCATTGCCTGTCACCGTGGTGTTGTTGCCGACGGCCCATGTGTCATTGACATAGGTTGCCGCAACGACTGTCGCGCCTCCGCCTGCCGTCTTTACAAAATCCACGCCGCTGTTGTATGTGCCGTAACCGAAGACTGTCCCGCTCGTGCCACCGAAGGCAAACTTGCTGGAACTGTTTTGAGCGCCAAAGTCCGCCATGCTGCCATCGTTGCGAGTCGGCAGCGCATTGAAATACATCTGGCATTGGGAGCTGGTTCCACGCCCGGCAATTGAGAAGATGGATGTCCCCGGATTTAAGGTCAACGAGCCGAATGACTGATTGTGGGTGCCGGTGCTGTTGGCTTCGGTCAAAGTGACCGTTGCACCTGCCACGGTCAATACTCCCGTATTTGTGGCGGTTAAGAAATTGTTGAGGTTGACATAGGTCGAGGCGCCAGCCTGGATGCTGATTGCCAGCGTGCTGCCGTTGATGGTCCAGTTGCCCGACCCGCTGTTGATCGTCGTGCTCGAGCCGTTCTTGTATTGCACCGCCAGTGTGCCGCCACCCGCGATCGTGAGATTGTTTGCGCCATTGGCTATTGACTGGGTTCCGTTTAGCGTGAGCGTTCGGCCGCTGGCAATGTTCCAGGTCTGGCTTCCACCGAGGGTCAAAACATTCGTGCTGATGGTTAAATTCTGCGTGGCCGCCGACATGTCAATGCCCACGCCGTTGACTCCGTTCAGGGTCAGGGCGTTGGCCATCGTCGGGTCCCAAATCGTCACCAAGCCGCCGGGATTGACGATCTGGATTTCGCCCAGGCTCATCGCGCCGCCCACCAGCACGGGGTTGGCCGCCGTCACCGTGTTGTTCCAAAGTCCGATGTCGCCGGCGCCGGGAACGGGGCCGGCGCCGCCATTCCATGAGCCTGCGGCATTAATCGCCGTCGTATTGTTCGCCTTGATTTGGGTGGCCGCCTGCGCGCCGAGCGCGCCTGCCAACAAAAGCAGGCTGCCGGCCAGGAGAAGACTGCGGGCATGGATGATATTGGTATGTATGGTTTTCATAAAATGAAGTTTGAGTTGTAGTTGGAGACGGGCAATAAACGCAGACCCTGTTTCTTTATTTAACTTTCTTTATTAAGTATTTTCTTATTCTACTTTCTTATTTTATTTCTGTCTTTTGCTAATTCGCGTCGCTGCTTCGTTCAGGTTTCTGCAGGCGGCACCTCCCATAACCCAACGCGGACAATGTGCGAAGCGCATCGGACGACATCGGTTACGGATTTACTTCTTAACAACTTTAACAATATAGCACGGTTGGTGCGTTTTGCTTGTCCCCAATTCTGGCGACACGGCATTGCGGCCGTCCTGCCGCGCCAGGATGCTCAAGGGGTGCTAAATCATGTAATCGGCCGCGTCGCTTTTGTCCGGCAGGCCGGGGGCTGGAGCGTTGGGATAAAAGAGGCGGATCTCGCCTTGTCCGGGCAATAATTCCTTGGCGCGCAGCAGTGCTTTCCGGGTGGAACTGGTCGGATTGGCCTCGACGGGGAAAAGGTTTTCCTCGCCAATCTGTTTCAACAGCCCGCTGTTGCGCAGCACGCGCTGCACGTCGGCGGTGCAGCCGCTGATGATCAGGTAACGGCCCGTCTTGCGCAGATAATCGTGCAGTGCCTCCAACGCCATCACCGTGGAGGCGTCGAGGTGCCGCGCGTTTTTCATGCGCAGAATGAACACGCGGATGTTCTCGTCCTCGGCCTGCCGGCGCACCTGCTCCTGAAAGAGATCGGCCGCGCCAAAGAACAGTTCGCCCTCCACGTGAATGATGGCAATCTGCGGATGCAGCCGCTGCGCCTTGTCCGGCAGTTCGGCCAGATAACCGCTGGTGTTGAAGGTGTATTCCACCAGAATGGGCGTGCTGGTCTTGCGCAGAAACAGAATTAGCGCCAGACCGATGCCCATGTAAATGGCGGCTGCGAGCTGGAAGAACAGCGCCACGAACAGGGTGGCGAAGAAAACCACGGCGTCCGAACGGGTGGAATAAATTGAGATGCGAATCTGCGGCTTGTTGATCAACTTGTAGCCCACGCGCATCAGCAGCGCCGCCAGCGCCGCGATGGGAATATAATTGAAGACCGGTGTGACAAAAAACAGGATGGCCAGCACCGCCACGCTGCTGAACATCGAGGAAAACTGCGAGGTCGCGCCGCTCTGGTAATTGACCGCCGAGCGCGTGAACGACGAGGAGCCGGGCGGCACGCCAAACAGCCCGGCGGCGATGTTGCCTGCGCCCATGCCGACCAGTTCCTGGTTGGAATCCAGACGCTGGCCGCTCCGGGCTGCGATGGACTTGGTGATGGCCGTGGCCTCCAACATGCCGATGATGGCGATGGCGATGGCGGTGTTGATCAAATGCGGCAGAATTTGAACCTGTTCCTGCCAGTGCGGCAGGCTGCTCAACGCGGGCAAAATGGCGGACAAGGTGCCTTCATCCTTGACCATGAGGAAAGGCAGCTCCGGATGAATAATGGAAAAAACGCGCGCGGCGATGCCCAGAAAAGCCAGCCCCAGCAAGGCTTCCGGCCAGCGGGGACGCCACCGCTTGACGCCCTCAAAAATGGCCAGCGTCAGCGCCGCAATCCCGATGGCCCACCACGAAAAAATGCCGGCTGCCAGTCCCTGCGCCACCTCCTGAAGTGTGGCCAGCAAATTCACGCCGGCATGGGTTTTGAACCCAAGGCCATTGCCCAACTGGCTCACCATCAGCAACCCGCCGATGGCCGTGGTGTAGCCCACCACCACCGAGCGCGAAATGAACTTGGTGACCTCGCCGAAATGAAACAGCCCGGCGATGAACTGAATGACACCGATCAAAAAAGCCAGATACGCGGCCAGTTGCAGCGGGGGCAGTCCCAACTGGCTGTTGGCCGCCACCGTCGCCGCCGTGATGAGGCAGACCGACGTGGTCGGGCCGAAGACGTGATGGTAGGACGAAAAAAACAGCGCGCTGACAAAGCCGCCGACCACGATGGAAATGATGACCGGCATCGGCGGCAGGCCAAGGATCAGGGAAAATCCAATCGCCTGCGGAATGGAAACCAGCGTCAACGTGGCGCCCGCAATCAAATCGCGCCGCAGCCGCGCCCACGAATAGTTTTTGAATTCATGAATGAACGGCAGCCGCAGTCCCGGCCGCAACAGGGACATTTCCAACGCGCTGCCTGGATGTTCGGCTGAATCGTTCATTTCTGAACCAAGCAAAGAACTTATCTTCGTTCCGGTCAAGCAGATCGTATGAAGTTGCCGAACCGGAGATGCATCTTAACAAATTCCGGCTGAATGGCTGGCACCGGCTGCTGCCTGAATTATCACGCCGCAAGCACTTCCCGGCAGGCGGATTGCAGCTTCTTCAAATTCACCTTGGACTTGGCCTCGATGTAGCAGCGGATGAGCGGTTCGGTGCCGCTGGCGCGGAAGGCCACCCATTCCCCGCCCGGCAGGAGAAATTTGTAGCCGTCAGTGGTGATGAATTTTTCCACCGGGAACGCGCCGATGTTTTTCAAGCCGCCGCCGAGCTTGGCCAGCAGCGCGTCCTTTTTCTCCGGCGCGAAGCTGACGTTGATGCGGTCGGTGTAAAACTCGCCAATCTGTTTGGAGAGTTCCTTGAGAATCTGGCCGAGCGATTTCTTTTCGGTGGCGACCAGTTCGGCCATCAGGAGGCAGGCGAGAATGCCGTCCTTCTCCGGCACGTGGCCCTTGACGCTCAAGCCGCCGGATTCCTCGCCGCCGACGATGATGGGTTCGCTCTCCATCAGCGCGCCGATATACTTAAAGCCGACGGGCGTCTCATAAACCTTCACGCCCAGCATTTTCGCGACGGCGTCCACCTGGTGGCTCGTCGGCACGGTGCGCACGACCGCGCCGGTCCAGCCCCGGTTCTTTTTCAAATGATAGAGCGCAAGCGCGAGAATTTGGTTCGGTGTCAGCCACGTTCCATCCTTGTCCACGATGCCAAAACGGTCGGCGTCGCCGTCGGTGCCGAGGCCGATTTGCGCCTTGCCGCTGCGGACAAACTTCGCCGCATCGGCCATGCCCTCGGCGTTCGGTTCGGGATGATGCCCGCCGAAGAGCGGATTCAGTTCGTTGTGAAAGAGCGTGACTTTCGCGCCGACGCTTTCGAGCAGCGTGTCAAGATAGCCGTGGGCCGTGCCGTAGGAAATATCCACGGCGACCTTCAGCCGCGCCTTTTTCAACACGGAAAAATCAATGAGCTTGTGCAGTTGCTTGAAATAATCCGGCTGCGGATTGAAAGTTTTGCAGGTGTAGGTGCCGATGACCGCGCCTTTGAACGAAAAATTCTCCGACTGGAGCTTGACGATGTTCGCCTCGATTTGTTTCGTCACATCGGGCGTGGCGGGCGCGCCGTTGCTCGTGGAAAATTTCAGGCCCTGATATTCCGCCGGGTTGTGGCTGGCGGTCATGTTGATGCCGCCGATGGCTTTGCGATGGCGGATGGCGTAAGCGATGACGGGCGTGGGCGTGTCGCGGTCGCACAGAAGCGGATCGATGCCGTTCGCCGCGAGAACCTCGGCGGCGGCGAGGGAGAAATGGCGGCCCAGGAAGCGGGTGTCGTGGCCGAGAATGATGACGGGCTTGCGGCCTTGAAGTTCGGAGTTCGGAGTTCGGAGTTCGGAATTCAAATAGTCCGCAATCCCCTGCGTGGCGAGGCGGACGTTGTCGAAGGTGAAATCGCGCGCGATGATTTCGCGCCAGCCGGAGGTGCCGAATTTGATTGACGCTGCCATGTTGGGAGTGATGTTTTTATTCAACGCAAAGACGCCAAGAAACGAAGACGCAAATATTTCAGTTTCGCGAATTTTTCTCACTTTCTCTGCGCCTTTGCCTATTCGCGCCTTTGCGTTAAATGTCAGCTTTTCCAGTCGAACGCCTTTTTCTTGAGCGCGTAAAGGTAGCCGGCAAACAGGATGCCGAGGAACGAAATCATTGAGGCAAGAATCATATTTCGCGTGGCGTGGTCGGCAAGCATCTGCCGATAGACGACCGCCCACGGATACATGAAGACAACCTCGATGTCGAACAGGATGAACAGCATGGCGACGAGGTAAAACTTCACCGAAAAGCGCGAACTGCCCTCGCCGATGGGCTCCTTGCCGCATTCGTAGGCGGCGTCCTTGGCCGGGGTGCGTTTGCCGAACTTGCCGAGCAGCACCGAGACGACGAGCGTGCCGCCCGCGAAGCCGACGGCTGCGGCCAGCAGAAACAAAACCGGTATGTATTGAGCCAATTGCGACGGCGGCGAATTGTCCATGCGGAGGAATTTAAGAACGGTGGGCGGAATTTGCAACTGCAAACGCGACACTGCAAACGCAACCACGGCAACCACAGCGAAGTTTTATCCGCAGATTTCACGATGACGCAGAGGGGAGAAAAAAATCTGTGCAAGCGTTTAATTTTAACCGCGGATGGACACGGATGAGCCTGACGGCCTGAAAACTTTGCCAAATATGCGCGACTTCTTATCATTGTATTACGGATTGCGCGATGGAGCCGGGGAAAAGCGGCGGAGGGCCACCGCAATCCAAAACCTCTGCATAAACCCTTTGATTTCCGGTTAATTCCGGCATTCCGGACATAATTGCCGTGAATGTAAAAAGATGGTGCGCGATACTGGGTTTGAACCAGTGACCCCTACAGTGTCAATGTAGTGCTCTACCACTGAGCTAACCGCGCAATAAAGTGACAGCTTAAATCAGGATTTGGCCGCGTGGCAAGATTTTTTGGCGCCGCCCGGACGGCGCTTCGGTTCAATGGATGAAAATGGCCGCGTCGCGGTTGGGGTGGGCGGCGTTGCCTTTGAATCCCGTCAGATGCAAGCCGGTCACGTTTTCCGCTTCGAGCGCGTCGGTGAAATAGTCGGGCAACTTCCGTCCCCAGGCAACAGTGCAATTGTCCAAAGTGACAGCATCGGCATCACGGATGCTGAAACCGGGCGTGTCGTGCGTTTCAATCGTTTCCAGCACCTTGGTCGGGCGATTGTCAAAAAGTCCGCCCGGGTATTTCGTCCAGCGATCCAGCTTCACGGACACGTTTTTGAGGCGCACGTTTTGGATGCGGCTGTTCGTCGTGCCGTTGATACGCACGCTGTTTTCGGCGCGGCCGGTGACGTTTTGAATTTCAATGTCGCGCAGCGTTCCCAATTTCGTCGCCGGCAATCGCGGGATGGCCGTGAGGGAAATCGCCTCGCCTCGTCCCCACCACGGATAGCTGTAATATCGCGAAGTGAATTTGATGTCGCGGAAAATGACGTTGGAAATACAGCCTTCGTCCCGCAATTGAATGCAAAGGCCCCGGCTGCCGGAAAAAACTTTGCAACGCTCGAAAACGATGTCATGGATGTCGCCGGTGGTTTCCGTGCCGATTTTCAGGCCGGCGTCCTGTGTGCGGATGACGCAGTCATGGACGTGGACGTTGGCGCACGGGCCGAAGTCTTTCGCCTGCCGCGTGGATTTGACGACGATGGCGTCGTCGCCGCAGGTAAGATGGCAATCGCGGATTTCCACGTCCTGACAATGATCAGGATCGATGCCGTCGTCATTCGGCACATCGAGGCGGTTGTTGACGGTCACGTTGTCCACGAGGACATTTTTGCAGCCGAGCATGTGCAATCCCCAGAACGGCGCGTCGCCGAACGTGATGTCGCGCACGACGAGGTTGGTGCAGCCGGTGAGCACGAACATTTTTGGCCGCCATTCCTTGAACAGCCACCATTCGTTGGTGGTTTCGTAGCTGGTCATGAACGACAGCGAGCGCCCGGAAATTTTTCCGCCGCCGGTGATTCGGAGATTGGCCGCGTTGGAAGCGGTGATGACGCCGTCGCTGGCGTAATCCGACTGGTTGGTGCTGATGACCAGTTTGCCTTCGAGGTGGAAATCAATGCCACCCTTCAAATCCAGTGTGGCGACAAGAAATTTACGGCCACGCGGAATCAAAACCTGTCCACCGTCGTTCGCTGCCGCGTCAATTGCGCGTTGAATCGCCGCCGTGTCGAGCGTCGCGCCGTCACCGGCCGCGCCAAAATCGAGGACGTTGAATGTTTTCGCCGCGAGGGAAAAATTTAGCGCCAGCAGCGCGCCGAACAGAAGCGATTTTGTTTTCATGAAAATTTATTTCACCACCACATCCCAAACCTTGGCCATGCGCGATTGGCCCGCCGGGCCTTCGACATTCAGCACCACGACGTAGTGATCGGGGTTTTTGTAGGCGTGAATCGGATTCTGTTCCGTTGAAGTTTCGCCGTCGCCGAAATCCCATTTCCAGGAGGTGATTGTGCCGACGGACAAATCCTTGAACGCGACGAGCCGGCGGTCCATGTCCACGACCTGAAACGACCATTGTGCCGCGATGGGTTTCTGGAATTGCGGCTCCAGCGGCATCAGCTTGAACGCGCACAGGTAATCGGCCTGGCCATACATCGTGTGGTGGCGCGACAGATTCCAAAAGCCGTTGTTGGCGCCGCCGGAATTCACGTCGTCATAATCAATCAGCGCGAACGACAAGCCGATGATTTTATTTTCCTTCAACACCGATTCGACCGCGCGCTGCGGACCTTCGGCGCCGGCGTAATCAAAGGGCGTGATCCAAAATTCCAAAACGTAATGTCCCGGCTGACCCGGTTTGAAATCATATTTCTGTGCCGCGTTCGCGTAAGGCAGTTCCTTCACCCATTGCTCCGGCCCCCAGACCATGCACCAGTCCTTGCCTTCCGACGGAGTGAAGATATGGTAATTCTGTGCGTGCGCGCCCTGGAGCGTGAGATACGTTTCCCACTGGCCGAGATAATTGCTCGCCGACATGAACTGCTGGACGAGCGGCCCGCCGGATAAATCGCCGTCCACCACGATTTCAAACGTGTCGTTGTGCAAGCCCGGCTGGGCAAAATCCCAGTAATCGTCGTCGGCCTCGTAGAGAAAATACAGCCGGTTCAATCCCTTCACCCAGCCGACCTTCACATGGATTTTTGGTGTGGACGCATCGGTCCAATGATGCCTGCCGGTATCGTCCACCAGTTGGTCGCTGCCGATGGCGTAGCTTTCCGGCACGATGTTCCAGTCGTTCGTGTCGCCGTCAATCACCGGAATTTTGTCCGGCGGAAACTGGAAAATTTTGAAGACCTCGTTGGTGCGGTCCAGCGCGGCGGCAGGCAGCGCCATCAGGGTCAGACCGGCGCAAACCAAGAGTAGTTGGCGAAACGGGCGGAGCATGTTCATCCGAAAATGACTCCACGATTGCGCAGACATGTCAACATTTATCGCCCGGCCTTTTCCATCAACTTTACGCGCGGTTCAATTTGAACTTTGAAACCGCCCCGCAGTTTCGCTAACTTGCCGCCATGTCACGGAAGGCGTCATCGGATTCGCATCACGGTTTGAACGACGTCATCGGCTTCGCGCTGCTGGCGGTGGCGGTGCTGCTGCTGGTTGCGCAATGGTCATTTGACCCGCATGACCTCAAAGGGTTAATTCTTCCGCCAAACAATCCGGCGCACAACTGGATTGGCCCATTCGGTGCGCGCCTTGCCTATTATGCGACGTTTTCCATTTTCGGGCTTGCCGCCTACGTTCTTCCATTTTTGATTGCCGCGTTTGGCATCGGCTACCTCTGCAATTTTCTTTCCTACCTGCGCGAGCGCCGGTTGTGGTTCTGTTTGTGGTCGGCGGTTTTGATTTTTTCGCTGTCCGGTTTGCTGTCCATGATGGATGGATCGCTAAAGCCGCTGTGGGAAAATGTCCGGGCGCCCGGCGCGGGCGGCTGGCTCGGCCACACCCTGTTTGACTTCAAATTGTTCGGTTATGACTGGGGGTTTTGGATGTTTGGCTCGGTCGGGGCGACCATCGTTTATCTGGCGCTTTGTTTCATCAGCCTGCTCTTCCTGACCAATTTCCGGCTCGGCGGCTGGATTCGCGCGTTGCTGCAAAATGAAAAAATTGCCGGGAGCGAACTGGAACAATCCGAAGATGAAACCGCGCTGGACCGCCGCGCCCGCGAACTCGAAAAGCAGGCGAAGCAATTGCAGGAACAAGTCGCCCGCTCCGGTCTTGGCGCGGATATGCAGCCCGTGCCCGAGCCGACCGTGCGCGATTTGTCCGTGCCGCAATCCAAAGGGCCGCGCTACCGCAAAACCACCTTGCCCGAACCGCCCAAGGAGCCTGCCCCAAGCGCCGTCGATGACGGCGAAAAAACTGCTCCGCGCGAAGTCGCCGCCGCCAGCACCGAGGACATTCTCGGCAAAAAAACGGAGGCGGAAAAGCCGGCTGAAGCCAAAGCCGAAGCGCCCGTTGCCGAAACAGAAAAAGCCGGACCTGAAAAACCCGACGACCTGAAGGCCGAACCGGTTGTTCTCATCGCAGACGGCTCCGTGCGCAAACCCCGTGTGCCGAGAAAGCCAAAACCCATCACCGTGGCCCAGACGCCCATCATCGGCAATTACCAGTTGCCGCCGATGGATTTTCTCCAGCACGCCGACCTGACCGTCAAGCCGACCGAGTCCAAGGAGGAACTCATGGCCAACGCGCGGCTCATGCAGCAGACGCTCGCGCAATTCGACATCGAGGTCTCGCTTGGCGACATCACCAAAGGCCCGACCATCACGCGCTACGAATTGCATCCCGCGCCCGGTGTGAAGCTGGAAAAAATCACCGCGCTCTCGAACAACATCGCCGCCGCGCTCAAGGCCGAGCGCATCCACATCCTCGCTCCCGTGCCCGGCAAAAG
>Ga0224534_1001168_pt1 | contig 14282 bp, 12 predicted proteins | sample 714E12024metaG_FD_172012 | JGI IMG/M metagenome (GOLD analysis project Ga0224534, IMG submission 172012) | Peat soil microbial communities from Stordalen Mire, Sweden - 717 E1 20-24 | ecosystem: Environmental > Terrestrial > Soil > Wetlands > Peat | place: Sweden: Norrbotten County, Stordalen... | reverse complement strand
CCTTTTGGAAATGTAGCGCCGGCCTCCTGGCCGGCTGTAGCGTGGGCCTCCCGGCCCACGTTCGTTCATTGGATAGAACATCTTCATCCGGTCACGGAGCTAATTCCCCACCGGCTTCGCCGACCCACAGGGGATGAAACTGTGCCCCATCCATCGGACGTCTTTGTTTTTGTCCGATGGGTGGGAGTCCGTAGAACTCCATGACGACGTCTTGTTTTGTTGAACTTGCATTTTTGTTTCTTTGTTAGAGGAGCGAACTTTCATCTGAAACCCCGCCCCAACTATAACGCAAGGAGACTGACCCGATTGGGAGCTTGCGGCCGGTCTGCCAGGGCCTACTCCGGCCGAACAGGCGGCGGTGGCGTGGCAACTGGAGCAATCTGCACCAGAGCCGGAGCCGCGGGCTCAGCCGGCCCCATCGCAGCCTCATGCTGCTGCCGTGCCGCCGCATCCAGATCCACAGCAATGCCACCGGGCACGATCACGGGAGCGTTATAACGGTAGTCCAGATCGCGCGTTACCCTGAAAATCGCCAGGAATGCCGCGAGAAGGACGGCGAACGCAACCCAACTGCCGTCCAGCCCAAAGCCGCCGCCGGTGAGCCAGAATGGCCCCATGGGATCGCCCTGCACCACGGGCGAATGGCTGTTGACGCCGCTCACGGCAAGTCCAAACACCAGGGCCCGGCTAGCCTTCCAGCCAAAGTTGAGCCCCCAGCTCAACCAAAGTGCCTTTGTCCGCAAATAGGCCGTGGAGAGCACCAGGCTCAGCATCAGGGAAACAGCGAAGCTGGCGTGGCTCGACCCCGGCAATAAATTCTGCACAATGGCATAGAACGCCGCGAATCCCAGCGCCGCCCCAACTGGTCCCACTGCATGAGCAAAGCGCTGAAATCCGTAGCCGCGAAAGGCGACCTCTTCGGCCAGCGCAGCCAGCGCAAAGAATGCCGCATCGGCCAACAGCCAGCCCCAGGCCGAAGGCTGGAGCACCAGAACAATGGCGATACCGCCGACCACCACCATCGGAATCGCGCACACCACCGCCAGGGACCAACCCACGGCCAGACCCAGTCCCGCTTCGCCGGGCCAGCCCTGCCGTCGCGGCAATCCCTGCGCGCTCACCGGGTGGTTCTGCCGGTCTAACCAGAATCCCATCCCTGCGTAGCCCGCCAGCAAGAGGAAAACCAGCATGGCCTGTTCCACCAGCGGAGACCACTGCTCGCTGGTCAGACCTTGCGCCCCGTGCCGGGCAAGCGCCCGCGCCATGAAGAAGTAAAGCACCGCGACGATGAACTCCAGGTAGGCGCGGAACCGGCCGCCGCCAGTCTGCGGTGTGCTCATGCGCATCTCCTAACCATGGCTCTGCTTACGCCTGCGATGGCCGTCCTGTCGCCGGGTTTCATCGCAACGCCCAACGTCTGAATACTATTCACCTCAAGCCGTTTCGCCAGCCTATGCGCCACCGGGACTACCTTCCGTGTAGAACTGCGCAATATTGCGGAACTTATGTTGTCGCGCGGCCACCAAAGCTTCGATCGGTATCCCCTTCAGCTCGGCCAGATGCTTCTTGAGCGAGCTGCCCAGCAAACCGGCCCCCGCCTCATGGTCGGCGTGCGCGCCCCCTGGAGGCTCGGGAAGAATCTCGTCTACGCAGCCCAGCGCGGCAACCTCCGGCGCGGAGATCCGCATCGCCTCGGCCGCCAACTGCTTTTGCGACGCATCGCGCCACATAATCGCCGCGCAGGACTCCGGAGTGATCACAAAGTAAAGTGCATTTTCCAGGATCAGCACCCTGTCACTGACGGCCAGGGCCAGCGCGCCGCCCGATCCGCCTTCGCCGGTAATCACCGAAATCGTGGGCACGCGCAGCCGCGACATTTCAAGAAGATTCCGCGCGATCGCCTCAGCCTGGCCTCGCTCCTCGGCGCCAAGACCGGGATACGCGCCCGGCAGGTCGATAAAGCTGAAGACCGGCCGCGAAAATTTCTCGGCAATTTTCATGCACCGCAGCGCTTTCCGGTAGCCCTCTGGGTGCGGCATGCCGAAGTTGCGCCGCACGCGGTCCTTGGTGCTTCCGCCCTTGCGGTTGCCGATCACCAGCACTTCTTCATCGCCAAGCCGCGCCATTCCGCATGCCACCGCCTCGTCGTCGCCATAGGCGCGATCCCCGTGAATCTCGCTGAAATCCGTGAAGACCCGCTCGATAAAGTCCATGGGGTAGGGCCGCTGCGGATGCCGAGCCCGTTCGATCCTGATCCACGCCGGCGAAACCGCCGGCGTCTGTATAGGTGTCCCTGTTTCCTGTTCGCTCATCGGTTGAGGTTGCCGCTCCGGGCTGCTTCGCCGCCTCTTGTGATTCTACGGGTCGCAAGCGGTTGGGACAAATTAGCAAATGCATAAACCCTAACCAAGCCCCAGAAACACTGCCAGCGCCCGGTTGACTGCGGTCATCGTCCTCGGTTCAAGCTCGCCAAATGGATCGCCGGCCTTATCGCGCGGGATGGTGTGCGCCTTGTCCACCATGATCTGCGACCGTGCATGCAAGCCGTTTCGCGTGCTCGGCTCCACGGGAATTCGAAATGTCTTAATTGGACGCAGCTCACTGGTGACGGGCAGAACAGTGACGGACGGATGCAGATCGAACAGGTCCGACTGAATCACTAACGCGGGCCTGGGCTTGCCGTAGGCGCCGGCCAGAATCACCGGCACAAAATCGCCGCGCTTCATACCCAGCCATCCGTATCCGCAACCTTACCAATCCAATCGAGTATCTCCGCTTCGTGCGGATCGGACGCGACCAGAAGCGATTCACGCTCACATTGCTGCCGAAAACTCTCCGATCGGGTGTCGGGAATCCAAATCTGCAAAGGCTTGAGTCCCAACTCGCGCAGGGAGTCGCGGTGCTTGCGCACACGATCTGTTGTGGCTGTTCTCACGCTTTGAACCTCTGTTTCATGAAACATTCTATCCCACCCGCATGTTTCATGCAACGTCTCTGTATGACTCACTTCTAAGCCGAATCAGCTGCTTTCATCGTCGATACCGTCTGCGGTTCCAATTCCTCTGTATGCGGCTCCTGCTGTTCAATTTGAGACTTTTCCGGCTCGACAGCCTGAGATTCGACCTCCGGTTCATCCATTTCGTCAGCATTGGGATCGGCCGATGTTCCCAGCAGTGCATCGATCCGATAACCGGCAGCCTCGGCAGTCGCAAGAGCCTCTTCGATCGTCTTGCTCATCTGCTCCACCGCGGCGCGGCTCGGCGCGGTCTCGCCTGCCAGACGGAGAAGAGACGGCATCAGCAGCCACCACAGCAGTTCTTCATACGATTCGCGAACCAGGTAAGCGTGGCCCTCTGCTTCATGGACTCCTGTCAGCCAGCGCACGTCGGGATCAAGCCACAAGTCCGGCGAGAGCGCCACTCTTTCGTCCGCAACCGCTGCCGGCTCGCCTGAAGCCGGAGTTGGGTCCGAAGCCGAGGACGCAAGTTCAGCTTCAGCAGCCGTCGCTTCGTACCCGTCAACAGGAGCATCGGCAACCGCCGGCGACTTTCCTCCAGCGGATGCGGACTCCTCCAGTCGGCCTGCGCCGCCGCCAGTCAGCAGAACAACCTTGATGCGGGCGGCCACGCGCCAGCCCTCCTCGCCCTCGAATCCGAGAGCTGAGAAGGCCTGAGCGAACGGTTCGCGCAGCCGAAGCCGGTCGAACAGGTCTAGCGCCACATGGTCTGGGTTCTCAGCGTCGATCGATTCGGCCAGCAACCCAAGCACGCACCAGCCGAGCACCGGTCCCCACATAGCCGTCGCCGTGAACTGCGGACTGGGACTGGGCAGTACGCGCCGGGCAGCAGCGGTCCAGGGAGCCGGAAACAGCGCCTCGATCGCCGGAATGCGCATGGCGGCCCGAAGACGTTCGCGGAAGACCGGGGCCAACGATGCCGGCTTGTCGCCTTTCTCCGGCTGACCAGTGTTAGCTGTGTGAAGTTCTTGAGCGGTGCGTGAGGCATAGGCCTTTTGCGCCACGCGCAGGAAGGTCTCGCAGCGTGTCCACGCCAGCTCAAAGAACTCGCTGCGCTCCTGCTCGATTTTCTTGTCTTTCCCTGAGGCAAGGGCGCGAGGATGCTCCGCGAGGTCGGCGAGCAGCCGCACGATGGACGAATCCAGTTGCAGCTTGAGCGCAATGTGCACAGGCCGCAGTTCCAGGTTCACCAGCGCGTCATCCAGGTTTGGAACCCCACTCCCGTTGAGCTGTTCGCAAAGCCGGTCCCAGGGTTGTTCCGCCGTGGCCCGCAGCTCACGCCAATCGAGAAACACGTGGCACTGGTAAGCATGAAGATCGAGCATGAGGCCTCCGTCGTTCAAATCGGAGGCCCGCCGCAGGTAATTCAGCCCGGTGAGCGAGTCGCGGAATGCCAGAATGGCGCCGGAATCGCCGCTCAGCCCGAGGCCCTCCCGCAGACGCTGCTGCCTGAGCTGGCCTGCGCCCTTGTCGGCGTACGCCGCGGAAAAATCGATCGTGCCGTGCGCGGAGCCGTAACGGTTGTTGTAGACCACCAGGGCTCGCTCGCCGCCGTTGCGGTTCGAGTAGGCAAAGACGTTCTCTTCCACCAGGCCCGAAGCCTCGAAGAAGTCGTAGAGCAGAAAGTTGCTGCTTTCGGCGAAGAGAGAACGACGCTGCAGCAGTGGAGCGATCTCCCGCTCGTGACGCTCGACCAGCCAGTGATCGAGTGTTTCATCGTAGCGAGGGCGCTGGTACTCCATCCCATATTTCTCGGTGAAGCCCTCGATCTGGCCGTGCCCGAACATCGGCAGTCCCGGCAGTGTGGCCATCAGCGCGGCCACGCCGAAACATTTGTCGCCCTTGCCAAACTGGTCGATGGCCGTGCGTTCGTCGGGATTGCTCATGAAGTTGACGTACCGCTTCATGATGTCGGGGTCGAACTCCAGGGTGTTCTTGATCACCGAGCGATACTTGGCATTTTCCTCGTCGCGCATCATGTTCATGAAGGCGCTGTTGTAGACCCGGTGCATGCCGAGGGTGCGGACGAAGTAGCCCTCCATAAGCCAGAAGGCCTCAGCCAGCAGCAGCGTTCCAGGGACTTCGGCGGCCACGCGATCCACAACCTCGCGCCAGAATTCATGCGGCATGTGCCGGTCGAATTCGGCTTGGCTCATGCCGTATTCCGCCCGCGAAGGAATGGCGCCGCTGGCCCCTGGCCCTGGGAACCACAGCCGATGAAAATGCCGCTTGGCCAGAGTCATCGCCGCATCGAAGCGAATCACAGGAAACAGCCGCGCCACGTGCAGGATGGTCTGGATCACCTGCTCACGCACCGCCGGATTCAGGTAGTCGAGCTGCGCCGTGTCGTTCCAGGGAAAGCTGGTGCCGTCATTGCCGTGGTACACATAGCGGGTGTCGCCGCTAGCCGTGTCTCGACGGCGGAAGACCACAGCGGCGTCCGACTGCTCGAAGTAGTGATCTTCAATTTTGATCTCCACGCGCCCATCGGGCGAGAGATCGGGGCCTTCAAAGCTGTAGGCCGGATAGGGCGAATCCTGCCGGGAGATGAACCACTCGGGATGCTCGACAACCCAGGGCGAGTCGATGCCCATGTGGTTGGGCACCATGTCGCTCGCCAGCCGAACCCCCTGCCTGTAGGCGCGGTCTCGCAGGTTGATATACGCCGGCTCGCCTCCCAGATCCTCGGCAATCGCGTAGTCGAAGAGCGAATAGGCCGAAGCGACGGCGTCGCGGTTGCCGCAAAGCTGCTTGATGGTCTTTGACGCGCGGCTGCGCTCCCATACGCCGATCAGCCACAGCGAATTTAGCCCCCGCCGCGCCAGGGCTGCAAGCTCCTCATCGGGAATCTCGTCGAGGCGACCAATTCTACGGCCGTACTGTTTGCTCAGTTGCGCCAGCCACACATACGTGCTCTTCGCGATCAGTACCGTGTTGGGCATCCATGCCGTGTCCGGACTGAACTTCTCGTATTCATGCGCCGGATCGCCGAAGACCGGCACGTCGGAATGGCTGACCACGGACGGCCACTGCTGCTCGCCGGTCTGCCGGCGGCGCTCAGCCGCGGCCTGTGCGGCGGCGTGAGCTTGAGCGGCGGGAGGATTGAACTGCATCCAGATGGCCAGCTCTTCTTCGTGGAGAATTTCACCGGCCAGTTGGAGAAACCGCTCCAGGCTCTCGCCCAGCAGCGGCTTCCAAAGCCGCCGAATCAGGGCAAGCTGCTCGCTGAGGGAACGCGGCGAACCTGTGGCCGGCGCACGCAAAAGCTCCAGCAGGTTGACGGCTTTGGCGCCTTCAAGCGGAATCAGCGGCCGGGTGGCAAAATAGTCCGGAAACTGCTGCGTCACCTGGCGGTAAACGGTCTTTTCGGCCAGGGATTTATCCTCAAAAAGCTCCTCAAACGGCTGAAAAGCTTCGTTCTTGTTGGCGGTCCACAGCAGCAGCAACTCTTCCAGAGCAGCGGCCTTGTGAGGAGTCCCATCGGTGGCGCCAGCCAGCCATTGCCGGGGCGTCTCAAGGCCGCGGATCACGCTTGTGCCCGGGAAATGCTCCACAAACGTCACCAGCATGGTGTCAAGCGCCTCAGCCCCGACTTGGGAGGAAAACCAGTCGAGAGCGCTGGTCATGACTTCGCGGTCGAACTGCTCGCGGTAGCTTGCGATCAAGATGTGGCTGGCCTCGTCGATAAGGCCCATCGCGTACAGCGCCCCTGCATGAACAGCCCGGTCGGGATGCTTTTCAACGTCGCGCACCTGGTTCATCCGATGAGCGAATGCGCGGCATGCCGCCATATTGGCAAAAACAACGTTTCCGTTATAAGAGAAAAGAGACTCCGCAAACTGGTAGCGTTCACGTGCATTCCGCGAAATGTGGAATTCCATCATTGAAAACTTGCTCCCGAACTCTTCCATCCAGCAAGAAACCTGCCACCGCATCCCGCTGCATCTTCGTTTCCGTCCGGCCCGACGCGGTTCAAACTGCTTCTGCTGGCCGGTTCCGCTCGCCGATTCATTGAGAAAGCAGCCAAAAGGTAAAGTAACACCAATGGGGGCAATGCCGCTGAAGCCTCTGATTCCGCTAGGTCTCTGACCGTCTGGTTATGTACCAGTAAAAAGTGTAGCGCGGGCTTCCCAGCCCGCGCTCGCACCCCTCACAGCACCATTTCATCCGGTCAGAGACCTGGTTCTTTGGCCGTATGAAAATGTTCCTTTTGGAAATGTAGCGCCGGCCTCCTGGCCGGCTGTAGCGTGGGCCTCCCGGCCCACGTTCGTTCATTGAATAGAACATCTTCATCCGGTCACGGACCTAGCTCGACATATCGCCGACTTGTTGCCCTCTGAACATCTTGCAAAACTCCACAAAGCCCTTCAGCCGCACGACCTGGAAGTAGTCGCTGGCCACAAGATAGAAAACCAACGCGACGGCATCGATGCCATGCAGCGCGTCGGAGCCTAACTGGTCGCTGAAGGGCAGCGGCGCGGCGGAGAGCACCATCGCCAGCACCATCAGCGCCAGCTTGACGATGCCCATCACCAGGTTGATTTCCACCAGCTTGCCGGTAAACGGCTTTCCCAGCCGCAGGCCGCGCCCCAACGCTTGAGCCGGGTTGCAATCCTCAAGCAACATCAACAGCGGCGCAATCGACAGCGCCCAACTCACCAGCGCCCACAGGGTATAGAAACCCAGCGAAAGAAAGATCACCCAGAATGAGTAGCCGATCAGGTCCGGCTCGCCGGCGGAAGTAATGTGCGTGGCCGCGACCCACGCGATGGAGCGGAACCAGCCCCAGAAGGTTGCGGCCAGCGCCAGCAGAAACGCCGCCTGCAACACAATCATCTGCACTGGGCGAAAGGGCAATCGTGGATTGAGGCGTTTGAAAACCAGGCTGCGGCCCACCCCGGAAACCACCACCCAGGCCAGCGCCGCCAAGGGCGCAAGCCAGCGCAGCACTCCTGCTACATGCGGCTCGTAAAGCGCCCACGCATGGGAAAGCTGCACCGCCGCCACCCATGGGTTTTGTGGATTGATCGCATTGAACCCACTGGACTCGAGCGAAAGCACAGCGACGATCTGTTGCGCCTGCATCCAGCAAACAGCCAGAAACGGAATGCCAAAGACCCAGCGCCATGCGACTTCGAGGAGGGTAAGCGAGGGCCGCGCAAAGACCCAGCCCATCTGGCCAACTAATGACTGAGTGCCGCGCAACGGTGCGGACATTTACCTGACCACCAGGTTCACCAATTTGCCGGGAACGACAATCATTTTGACCACGTTCTTGCCCGCGATGCGCGACCGCACCTTTTCATCGGCCAGCGCTGCCGCTTCAATCGCCTTGGTGTCGGCATCGGCTGGCACGCGCACCACAGTCACTAGCTTGCCGTTGATCTGCACCGGAATTTCCAGTTCGTCTTCTCTGGCCAGCCCTGGGTCGCTCTTGGGCCAGGGCGCACGCAGTACTGAGCCCTCTTCGCCAAGCTCCTCCCACAGTTCCGCTGCCAGATACGGCGCAAACGGCGCAAGCAGCAGAACCAGCGATCGGAACAGCTCGCGTACAACGGGCGCGGGTACTTCGCCAGCGGCAAGCTGCGCATCGGCTGCCTGGATTTCGTTGACCAGTTCCATGATGGCGGCAACGCAGGTGTTGAAATGCCAGCGGCCTTCGAAGTCGAGCGTGATTTTGGCGATGGTCTGATGCAGCTTGCGCAGCAGCGCGCTGGGACGCCGCTCATCGAAGTCGCTCGGCTGCATCTCTCGGACTATGTGCGCATACTTTGTTGTCAACCGCCAGACGCGTGCCAGGAAGCGGCTCACTCCAGCCACGCCGTCTTCCTGCCAGTCCAAATCCCTATCGGGAGGCGCGGCAAACAAGGAGTACATGCGGGCGGCGTCGGCGCCGTACCGTGCCACCATGTCGTCGGGCGACACCACGTTGCCCTTCGACTTGGACATCTTCGCCCCATCCTTGATCACCATGCCCTGCGCGAACAGCCGCCGCACAGGCTCGTCGTTCTCGATCAGCCCCAGGTCGCGCATCACCTTGGTCCAGAAGCGCGAGTAGATCAGGTGCAGAATCGCGTGCTCCACGCCGCCAATGTACTGATCGATCGGAAACCAGTACTTCACCACAGCCGGATCGAACGGCTCGCGGTCGTTTTTCGAATCTGTATAGCGGTAGAAGTACCAGCTCGAGTCGACAAACGTATCCATCGTGTCGGTCTCGCGTTTGGCCGGCCCGCCGCACCTGGGGCAGGTGGTGTTCAGGAACTCCGGCACGCGGCTCAACGGCGAACCGCCCTGTTGCGTAATCTCAATCTCCGCGGGCAGCACCACCGGCAACTGCTCGTCCGGCACCTGCACAAGACCATCCCGCTCGCAATGAATCATGGGGATGGGCGTGCCCCAATAGCGCTGGCGGCTGACACCCCAGTCCTTCAGCCGGAACGTGACTTTGGGCTCACCAAATCTCTGCGCGACGGCAAGCTCCTGCATCTTCGCCTGGGCTTGGGTGCAGCTCAACCCGTCGAACTCACCCGAGTTCACCAGCACGCCCTCTTCCGACACGAAGGGCAACACCACCGCAAGAGTCTTGTCCTCTGGGTGAATCACCTGCACAATGGGCAGGTCGTACTTGATCGCGAACTCGAAATCCCGCTCATCGTGCGCAGGAACGCTCATGATCGCGCCCGTTCCGTAGTCGGCCAGGATGTAGTTGGCCACCCAGATGGGCACGCGTTCGCCGTTGTAGGGGTTCACGGCAAATCGCCCGGTTGGCACGCCGTGCTTCTCGATCGCACCCAGATCCCCGGCTTCACGAGCCTTCTTCTGCTGCTCGATCATCTCCTCGACCTGAACCTTCAGCTCGGGGTTGGCGGCGGTAAACTCAGCGACCAGCGCGTGCTGCGGCGCAAGCTGCACGCTGGTCGCGCCAAAGATGGTATCCACTCGCGTAGTAAACACCCGAATCCGGGTCTTTTCTGATCCCTGATCCCCGCCGGGGCCCCCGGCCAGCGGTCTTTGCTCGCTGGGGTGGCTTATCTCTGATCTCTTCTTCTTGGCCTCTTCCAGAAAGAAATCCACCTCCGTCCCTTCGCTGCGCCCAATCCAGTTGCGCTGCATGGTGCGGACCTTCTCAGGCCAGCCATTCAGCTTATCGAGGTCATCGAGCAGTTCCTGGGCATACGCGGTGATGCGGAAGAACCACTGCACCAGGTCGCGCTGTTCGACTTTGGTATCCTCGTGCCGCCAGCAGCAGCCGTCCACCACCTGCTCGTTGGCCAGCACCGTGGCACACTCCGGGCACCAGTTCACTTTGCTCTTCTTGCGGTAAACCAGGTCGCGCTCGTACATGCGCAGGAAAAACCACTGGTTCCAGCGGTAGTAGTCGGGCAGGCAGGTGGTGATCTCCGTGGCCCAGTCGAACCCCATCCCCAACCGCTCAAACTGCCGCTTCATGCCGGCAATGTTGTTGAGCGTCCACTCGCGCGGAGGCGTGTTGTTCTTGAGCGCCGCATTTTCGGCGGGCAGCCCGAAGGCGTCCCAGCCCATGGGGTGCAGCACGTTGTAGCCGCGCATCCACATGTGCCGGGCCAGCGCGTCGCCGATCGAATAGTTGCGCACGTGCCCCATGTGCAACTGCCCGCTGGGATAAGGCAGCATCTCCAGCACGTAGTACTTGGGTTTGCCGCAAGCCGCAGGCTCGGCCGCATACAACGTGGGGTCCGCCGCCCACCGCTGCTGCCATTTGGGTTCAATCGCCGCCGGATCGTAACGCAGTTCTTTGTCTTCCGCCATCACCCTTTAAGTGTAAACGGGGAAATGCAAAGATGCTCGATTGCCGGTTCCCTGTTCCCATATTGCGTCATAACAGGCCTGACGTATGACGTACGCGTGGACTTGGGCGAAATTCGGCGCTATCTTAGTAGAACGGAATGGGGAGATTTTCCGGACGTGCAGATCTGCGCCCCAGAGGCCGAGGCGCACCGGCATCCTCACTATGCTGCGGCTAAAGTTGGAGACGCAAAATCTGCGGATGCGCTTGTCGAGGACATCCTTTCAATAACGGATGTGGCTGCGATCCGGCGGCTGATTGGGGATTCCGAGCCCAGATTGCTGGCGGTACATGCTTTGGAGTCGGCGGGGATGAACGCAATTCCGCGAGTTCTTGCAAAGCGGCTCTCGAACGATTTTGGCCTCTCGCTGGAGAGTGGAGTCAGTCAATTGAATCGGGTCACGCACACCCGAGCTGATGGCTACCATCGTCTCGCTTTTCCAGCCGTTTTTGAAGGCAATCTCAAGGTATCGAATTATCTTCTGATTGATGACTTTGTTGGCCAGGGTGGAACCTTGGCCAACCTTCGCGGGTATGTACATCAGCAAGGCGGAACTGTAACCGGGGCGATAGTCCTCGCCGGGAAGCAGCACTCATCCAGGCTCCGGCTTGGCAATGAAACACTGAAACGACTGAGAGGTAAACATGGCAACCAGCTTGAGGAATGGTGGCTTTCCACTTTCGGCTACGGACTTGATCGTCTCACAGATTCAGAAGCAGCCTATCTCTGCCGATCCGACTCTTTTAACGTCATCGCAACTCGACTTGCTACAGCAAGGGGAGCAGGAGATTGATGAGGTCTTGGAGGAGGACGACGAGGCCGTTCCTTTTCAATATGCGATTTCGACAAAAGGGATTGACTACGATGTTCAAGGACTTGTCAAAAGGCTAATTGATGGAGATATTTTAATTCCGAGGTTCCAGCGGGGATTTGTCTGGTCCTTGAAAGAGGCGTCGCGTTTTATCGAGTCTTTGTTGTTTGGGCTTCCAGTGCCCAATATCTTCCTATCAGAGGAACCGGATACCCAGAGACTCTTGGTAGTCGACGGGCAGCAACGGCTGACGACACTCCGGTGCTTCTATGAAGGACTGTGGCCTTTAACGAAGCGGGAGTTTGTAATCAAGGGAACCGGTGCAAAAGGGAAATACGAAGGAGCAACGTATAAGAGTCTCTCGGATGCCGATAGGAGAAGACTCGATAATTCATCCCTGCGCGCGAGCATTATCAAGCAGGAACAACCTTCCGAAGACAATAGCAGCATTTTCCATATTTTTGAGCGTCTGAATACTGGAGGCGTTTCTCTTACCCCTCAGGAGATCAGGGCGGCAATCTATCACGGGAAGTTCAGCGATCTTATCAATGAGCTCAACAAGAACAAGCAGTGGAGAGAAATCTATGGCCTTGAAAATAGGCTAATGAGAGATCAGGAGCTTATTCTCCGTTTTTTTGCTTTTTACTACAACGCGCAGAATTACGAAACGCCCATGAAAGAGTTCCTGAACAAATTTATGGCTCGTAATCGCGATCTCTCGAAATACTCCGGTGAATCTCTGAGTTTGCTGTTCTCAAAATCGATAGCAATCATCCACAAGTCCGTTGGTAAGCGCGCATTTCGCCCTTCAAGGGCAATCAACATTGCCGTCTTCGATGCCGTGATGGTTGGCATCACACGCAGGCTCCAAGCCGGGACCGCTCCATCTGTTGATGGCATAAGGTCGAGCTACAACTTACTGCTTTCAAGCCAGGACTTTCTTGATGTGACTCAACATTCAACAGGTCACCCAAACAACGTGAGAAGCCGGCTTGATCTAGCTACATCTGCATTCGCCACAACAACTTAACCTTCAATTCGCCAACAGGGCTACCCTGCCGTCTGCAACGCCCTCGCCTGTTCAATCCGCTGCCGCCGCCTGGGCGTGTGCAGGGCTTCCCACAGGTCCGTCCGGCGCTGCACATTCAGCCAGAACTCCGGCGAATTGCCGAAGACCCGCGCCAGCATCAGCGCAGTATCCGCCGTGACGGAGCGGCGGTCATTGCACAATTCATTCACCAGCTTGCGCTCTACTCCCATCGCCTGAGCCAATGCGCCCTGCGTCAGCCTCATGGGAGTCAGAAACTCCTCCACCAGCATCTCGCCCACGCTTACAGGCTTGCGTTCCGTATTCAACATAGCCACTCCTCACCGGTAACTGTGATTGTCGAGATAAACCTTGGTAGCTTCGCCTCGATTGCCGTCCCATCGGAAGATCAGCCGCCATTGATCGTTGATCCGGATGGAATGCCAGCCATCAAGATTCCCTCGCAGCTTCTCAAAATGATTGCTCGGCGGAACACGCAAGTCGGAATCCGACATCGCATCGTCCAGCAGTTGCAACTTTCTGAACAGTCGCGACTCCAAACTTGGTGGAATCTTCCGGCTGGACAGATCGTGAAGGAAAAACTCCCGCAACCAGCGGTCCCGGAATCCGAGAATCATGCGGCAACCTTCCCCCTTGCCCTATTGTACCGCACAACGGTACAGACGCCAGGAAATCATCCCACCAGGCTCTTCAGCACCCGAACATTCCGCTCCTCGTCCCCAGGCTCATCGACCGGGGTTTCCGCGATGAAGGCTGCGTGAGCAAACCGCTCGTCGTTGAGCAGCCGCCGGAACGGCTCGACCCCCATGGTTCCCTGGCCGATGTGCTCATGGCGGTCGAGCTTGGATCCGCGCTCGGCTTTGGCGTCGTTACAGTGCCAGACCCGCACCGCTTCAAATCCCACCGTCTGTGCAACCTTCTCCATCGTGTCCGCGTAGCCCTCGGCGCTGACCAGATCGTAGCCGGCCACGTGGGTGTGGCACGTGTCCAGGCAGACGCCAACGGGCGCGGTGGGTTTAAGCCGCTCCACCAGCTCCGCCACCTGCTCAAAGCTGCCGCCGAGGGAAAACTCCGCGCCGGCCGTATTTTCAATCAGGATGTGAAACCCGGTCCCATGCCACGGCAATCCGTCGATGGCGCGCCTGATCGAGTCAGCCGCCAGCTTCAGCCCCTCATCGCGCGTAAGCCCCTTCCATGAGCCGGGATGCAGCACCAGATACTCGGCTCCAAACATCAGCGCCCGCTCAATCTCTCCACGAAACGCCTCGATACTCTTCTGCCTCACCTCGTCTGTCTGGCTGCACACGTTCACCAGGTAGCTCGTGTGGATCACCAGCGGCCCCACGTCGAGCGCCGCCCGCAGCTCCCGCATTCGCTCAGCCTGCTTCGGGTCCACCTTGGGCGAGCGCCACATGCGTGGGCTCGACGAAAAAATCTGAAACGTATTGGCGCCAATCTCCCGCGCCCGCTCCACGGCGTTCGACGCTCCGCCCGCCGTGCCCAGATGCACACCAATTCGCTTGCTCATGCGGATAGTCTAACTGGCGCGACAGGCGAATTGGTGTGCATCTGGGCACG
>Ga0224534_1001166_pt1 | contig 14291 bp, 9 predicted proteins | sample 714E12024metaG_FD_172012 | JGI IMG/M metagenome (GOLD analysis project Ga0224534, IMG submission 172012) | Peat soil microbial communities from Stordalen Mire, Sweden - 717 E1 20-24 | ecosystem: Environmental > Terrestrial > Soil > Wetlands > Peat | place: Sweden: Norrbotten County, Stordalen... | reverse complement strand
CTCTTCCTGCCGATCTTTGCAGACGGCGACCTCGGCGCGCACGGAGTGACGCGCCCTACCTTTCGCCGCCTTCGCGTGAGATTGGCTTTGAATTCGATCCGGTTTCCCTCCAAATTTTGCGCGCATGAAATGTTCCATGACCGTGGCCGGGCTGCTGCTGTTCGCATTTGTCGCGGCGGCTTCGGATACCAATTCGATTTACCACGCCGGCTGGATTGACCTGAACAAGAACGGGAAGAAGGACGCCTACGAGGACCCGTCGCGCCCGGTCGCCAAACGGGTGGATGATTTGCTCAAGCGGATGACGCTCGATGAGAAGATCGGCCAGCTCTGGCAGGTGAATTATGGCAAAGACCCGGACAAAACATTCGCCGACAAGTTGAAGCGCGGCGAAATTAGTTCGTTTCTCGATGGTTCGGTGTTGATTGAATCGCCGGTGATGCGGAACAAGCTGCAACACATCGCCGTTGAGCAGAGCCGCCTCGGCATCCCGGTGATTCTGGGACACGACGTCATTCACGGTTTCCGCACGGTTTTCTCCATTCCGCTTGCGCAAGCCTGCGCGTGGGAACCCGAATTGTTTGAGCGCACGCAGGCAATTGCCGCGCGCGAAGCGGCGGCGGCGGGCATTGACTGGACGTTCGCGCCGATGGTGGACCTGGCGCGCGACCCGCGCTGGGGCCGCATCGCCGAGGGCTTCGGCGAGGACCCGTGGCTCGGCGCGCTTGACGCGGCGGCGAGCGTGCGCGGGTTTCAGGGAACAAATGTCGCCGACCCGGATCGCGTGGTCGCCTGCATGAAACATTACGTTGGTTACGGCGCGGCGGAAGGCGGACGCGATTACAACACGACGGAAATTTCCGAGTTCACGCTGCGAAATTTCTATCTGCCGCAGTTCAAGGCCGGCGTGGATGCGGGCGCGCTGACGGTGATGAGCGCGTTCAACGACCTTTCCGGCATGCCCGCCAGCGGCAACCGTCACACGCTCACGGAAATTTTGCGCGGCGAATGGCATTTCCCCGGCTACGTCATCAGCGACTGGGCGGCGGTCGGAGAACTGGTGGATCACGGCGTCGCGGCGGACGACGCCGAGGCCGCGCGGCTGGGCATCACGGCTGGCGTGGACATGGAAATGGTCTCCACGACTTATCCCGACACGCTGGCGCAACAAATCAAGACGGGGACGATTTCTGAAAAAGTATTGGACGAGGCCGTGCGCCGGGTGCTGACGGTGAAATATGAAAAGGGGTTATTCGATTATCCTTACACGGACGAGACGCGCTGGCAGACAGCGTTTCTCCAGCCGGATGCCGTTGCTTTGGCGCGCGAGGCCGCCGCCAAATCCTGCGTGCTGTTAAAGAATGAAAACGGCGCGCTGCCCATTTCCGGGAGGACAAGAAAAATTGCGCTCATCGGGCCATTCGCGGAGGACGCCGGGGAACTCGTCGGTCCGTGGACTTCACGCGCGCGTTCCAGCGACATCGTTTCGCTGGCTGATGGCATTCGCGCCAAACTTTTTGCCGGCGGTCAACTGACTGTCGTTCGTGGTTGCGCCATCATCGAGAGCGGCAAGACCCGCCGGCAGCTCGACACTTACATCCAAATCAAGGAGCAACCCACCGGCGCCAATGAAATCGCCGACGCCGTTGCTGTTGCACGAGCGGCGGACGTGGTGGTGATGGCGCTGGGTGAACCGCGTGACTGGAGCGGCGAGGACGGCAGCCGCAGCACACTCGGCTTGACCGGCCGGCAGCAGGAATTGTTTGACGCGGCCGCCGCCACGGGCAAGCCGGTCATCGTCGTTTTGTTCAATGGCCGTCCGCTGGCCGTGCCGGAAATCCAGAAAAAGGCCTCGGCGATTCTGGAGGCGTGGTTCCCCGGCGTTCAAGGCGGAAACGGTGTGGCCGACGTGCTTTTTGGCGACGTTGACCCCGCCGGCAGGCTCACCGCCACTTTCCCCGACAGCGTCGGGCAGGTGCCGGTTTATTACAATCATTTCAACACAGGTCGTCCCGGCGTCGGCGATTACAAGGGCAACTATGCCGACGGCCCGACCGCGCCGCTTTATCCCTTCGGCTACGGCCTGACCTACAGCAAATTTGATTACGGCAAAATCCGGCTCGACGCGCCGGTGGTGGAGCAAGGCGGGAGGCTCGTTGCGCATCTGCTGCTGGCCAACACCGGCTCCCGCGCCGGAACGGAAGTTGTGCAACTATATATCCGCGCGCTCGCCGCCGCCGCCGGGCCGCGTCCGGTGCGCGAATTGAAAGGCTTCCAGAAAATCCTGCTCCAGCCGGGCGAGTCGCGCGACGTGGCCTTCACCCTTTCCGCGAACGATCTCGGCTATTACGACACGCGAGGCAACTGGCTGGTCGAACCGGGCAAATACCAGCTCTGGCTTGCCAAGGATTCCGCTTCCGGGCAGCCGGTGGAGTTTGAACTGGCGAAATGAATTGGTAGGGCGCGCAGTCCTCTGCGCGCCGCGAATTTGGTAAATCGTTCGATTGGGGGAATGTCCCGGCGGCGCGCACGGAGTGACGCGCCCTACCTTTCAAACAAACTTGCCGGGATTCAAAATACCCTTGGGGTCGAGGGCGTGTTTGACGGTGCGATGGAGTTCATGCGTCTCCGGGGAAACCGCCTCCGGCCACCAGCGTTTTTTGGCCAGGCCGATGCCGTGCTCGCCGCTGATGGCGCCGCCGGACGCGATCACCCAGCGGAAAAGTTCATCAAGGCATTTACCAGCGCGCTGTTTTGCGCCGGGCTGCGTGTAATCCACCATCACGTTCGTGTGGATGTTGCCGTCGCCGGCGTGGCCGAAGCAGGCGACGGGCAGGCCGTGTTTCTTCCGCAAATTCGCGGCGAACTTGAAAAGAGCTTCCAACTTCCCGCGCGGCACGACAATGTCCTCGTTCAATTTCGTGAGGCCGGTGTCGCGGAGCGCGTAGGAAAATTCGCGGCGGATTTGCCAGATTGCCTCGCACTCGGCGGCACCGAAACCGCGTTCGACGAACAGCGGCTTTTGTTTGCGAACAATCTTTTCCACGGCGGCAATTTCTTGGCGCACGGAATTTTCCTGTCCGTCCAGCTCGCAAATCAGGTGCGCCTTGCAGCCGAGCAGACGTTTGCTTTTCGTGCGCTTGGCGGCGGCGGCGAGTGTGAATTCATCCGCCAGTTCGGCGGCGCACGGCAAATATCCGGCGGCGAAAATCGCCTGCAACGCACGGACGGCGGAGTTCATCGAGTTGAAGCCGACGGCGAGGTTCGACCGGAACGGCGGCAGCGGAATCAGTTTCAATGTCGCCTCGGTGATGACGCCGAGCAAACCTTCCGAGCCGACAAAGAGCCGGTGCAAATCGAAGCCGGTCTTGTTTTTGTGCGTGCGCCCGCCGAGCCGGACGATGTCGCCGTTGGCGAGGACGACTTCGAGGCCGAGGACGTAATCGCGGGTGACGCCGTATTTGAGGCAGCGCGGCCCGCCGGCGTTGGTGGCGATGTTGCCGCCGATGAAATTGTCCGCGCGGCTTGCCGGGTCGGGCGGATAAAACAGGCCGCGCCGCTCGACAGCTTCCTGGAATTTTTTCGTGTTGACGGCGGGCTGGACGACCGCGACGAAATCGGCGGCGTTGATTTCCCGGATGCGGTTCATGCGTTCCAGCGAGAGCACGATGCCGCCGCGGACGGGCACGCAGCCGCCGACGTAGCCGTGGCCCGCGCCGCGCGGCGTCACGGGAATCCGGTGTTGATTGGCAAACCTCAAAATCGCGGCGACGCTTTTGGTGGAGCGGGGCAGGGCGACGGCATCGGGCGCGTGCGCGGCGAACCATTTGTCGCCGGCGTATTTTCCGATCGTGGCGGGTTCAAGGAAAATTTCGCCGGGCAGGATTTTTTCGAGCCGGCGAAGGATTTTGATTTTTGCGGGAATCATTTGGCGTCGAGAAATTCTTTGGCGTCGGCGGCCTCGGCTTCGGGCACTTGGACGAGGATGCCGCCGATGGCAAGGGCGTAGCCTTCGGTGCCGAGGGCGGAATTTTCAAAGAGAACGAAGGGGTGAAAGCCCGCCGCTTCCAGCCGCGAGCGGGCCAGTTGCGCGTCGGCGGGATTGAAGGCGGTGAAGACGGTGGCAAAGTCCATGTCAGGTTTCGTTGGAGTTCAAGTTTCAGCCTGTTTTCACTCCGGCATGCCAGGGTGTGAACACCAGTTTTTCAGATTCATTTGGCCATGAAGGGCGTTTCGGCATTGGGAACGGAACCCGGTCGCGCTTCGGCGAAGACGATGACGCCCGCGCCGGTCTGGAGCAGGGTCTGGACTTCGGCCTCGATGTGCTGGCCGATGCGCGCCTGGCCGTTGTTGACGACGACCATCGTGCCGTCGGGAAGATAGCCGATGCCCTGGCCCTTGTCCTTGCCTTCGCGGACGATTTTCAACTGGAGGATTTCGCCGGGCAGGAGGATGACTTTGAGGCACTTGGCGATCTCGTGGAGGTTGATGCAGTTGATCTTTTGCAGCGCGGCAATCTTGCCCAGGTTGTAGTCGTTGGTGAACAGCTTGGCGTTGAGGTTGCGCGCCAGGCGGACGAGTTTGGAGTCCACTTCCTTTTCCTCGGGAAAATCCCCGTCGTGAATGCGGACCTCGATTTTGCCATTGTGCTGGAGGTGGTTGAGCATTTCGAGGCCGCGCCGGCCGCGGGCGCGTTTGATGGCGTCGCCGGAGTCGGCGATTTGCTGGAGTTCCCGGAGCACAAAGCGCGGGACGATGACGAGTCCCTCGAGAAGGCGCGCCTCAATCAGGTCGGCAATGCGCCCGTCAATGATGACGCTGGTGTCGAGCAGCAGCAGGTTGTCCGGTTTGTTCTGCGGCGAGAAGCGGACATAGGGGATGATGAGCGAAAAATCCTCCTTGTTGCTGCGCATGGCGAGGATGATGCCGATGTAGCCGAAGCAGAGGAACAATCCGAGCCGGATGAGCCAGCGCTGGTCCGGGTTGGCGTTTTCAAAAAGGCCGGAATGGTCCACGAGCAGCGCGACCAGCGTGCCCAGCAGCAGGCCGAAGGTCGTGGCGGAAAACGCGCGGAGCGAAAAGCCCTTGAGCATTTCATCAATCGCAATCAGCAGGCCACCAAATCCGAATCCGATGGCCATGCCGAACGAGCCTGCGTGGGGAAGCCCGACAAATTCCTCGCGCACCTGGCTGATGGCGTAGCCGGCCAGGATGCACAGGCTTAAAAACAATATCCGGATGACCCAAAGAGATTTCATGGTGTTTCGTTCGATTGGCGCGGCGATTGGAATTGGGGTGAGCGGGGCGGCGCGTTGGTGCGCGATGCCTCCTTGTGCCAGAGAAAGCCCCACAGGCCGAGCCGGTTCAGATTGCTGGTGGCGACGGACAAATTGTTCGCGATGGCCTGCACGTTGGTGGCCAGTTGTTCGTTTTGCAGCATGGTTCCGGCCAGGCCCCGGCCGGACTGCAAATCGTCCATTATTTTTTTAAGGGCGTCGGTGGAGGATTTGATGTTGTTGACGGAGGCGGTGATTTCCGGCTCGTTCGTTGCCAGCAGGCTGTCGGCGGAACCGGCCATCCGCGTCAGCTCCTGCGAAAAGAAGAGCACGTTGCTGACGGCGAGGCTGACCTGCGAGCCGTTGGTGGTGATGATGGCGTTGATGTTGTTCATCGTGCCCATCGCCTGTTCGGAAACCGTCCGCATGTTGTTCATGGTGATGGAAAAATTGGTGAGCGTGTTCACGTTCAACACCACGCGGCGCAGGTCCGTGATGGACGCGTCCAGTTTCTGGGCGGTGTCGTCAATCCGGTTGACAAATCCGGCGGCGGAGCGCGCGACCTCCTGCAAATTAAACGGCTCCTGGCATTCGACCACCGCGTTGTTGGCCAGCACCGGCGGCTGGTTGCTCACGGAGATGACCGAGACATACTGGTCGCCGAGAAAGCCGGATTGCTCAATGACGAACCGCGAATCGCTGAAAATTTTGAAGTTTTTGTAAATCTTCAGCAGGATGGTCACGCTCTTGCCGTCATCGGCGAGCTGGATGTCCGAGACGCTGCCGACCTGCACGCCGGCGAGCAGGACGCTCGCGCGCTGCTTGAGGCCGCCGACGTTCGAGGCGTGCAGGCGCAATTCGTAGGTGCCGTGGAACAGGCTCGTGCCCTTGCTGAATTGGATCAGCAGCACGGCCAGCAGCGCCAGCCCCACGAACACGAACAGGCCGACTTTGGTTTCCAATCGTTTTTGTTCCATGACTCAAATCTAATTCTCTTTTGCGTCCGCCACGCCGTCAATAAATTGCCGCACCACCGCGTCCCGCGACGCAAAAATCTCATCCGCCGTGCCGGTCGCGTAAATCCTGCTGTCGTGCAGCATCAGCACCCGCTGGCCGACGCGCCGCGCCGTCCGCATGTCGTGCGTCACCACCACTGTCGTCACCTTCAGCCGGTCGCGCACGCGCAGGATCAACTGGTCAATGCTGTCGGACACAATCGGATCCAGACCCGTCGTCGGCTCATCATAGAGCACAATCTGCGGTTCGTAAATGATGGCGCGCGCCAGTCCCACCCGCTTGCGCATGCCGCCGGACAGCTCGGCGGAGTTTTTATTCTCCGTGCCGGTCAAATCCACCAGCTCCAGCGTCTCGGCCACGCGCCGGGCGATTTCCGCCTCCGTCAAATGCTCAAGCCGGCGCAGCCCGAACGCCACGTTCTCCGCAACCGTCATCGAATCAAACAGTGCCGCGCCCTGGAACACCATGCCGAACTTCCGGCGCACGCCCAGCAACTGCCGTTCGTTCATCCGCACGATGTTTTCACCGTCAATCAGCACCTCGCCGGAGTCCGGCCGCAGCAGGCCGATGAGATGCTTGAGCAGGACGCTTTTGCCGCCGCCGCTGCGCCCGATGATGGCAACCGATTCGCCAGTTTCAATCCGAAAGCTGATGTCTTCCAGGACTTCCTGCGCGCCGAAACTTTTATGCAACTGCCGGACTTCAATCATCGGCCACAGAATATCAAAGGGCACCCGGTTTGCGCGAAAAATAAATTGAGATTTCAGCAAAACCGGCGGTTCGCAGGGCGTGGTGTCCGACCTGTGGCCGGAACGGCTTGCATTTATGGCAAGCGGGTCGAAACCCAGCCTCGACACAACGCATATTGCATCGGTCTCAATTCCTTTTGCAAACCTGCCAAGTTGCGGTAAAACTGCTGAAAATCGGGCAGAAATGCCAGTTTTTGCTGTCGCACGAATTGTTCACGCTTAAGCGGCAATCATTGACGCTGTCGCAATACCAATCTCCGCTTCAGCGAAATCAATTGCCGCTCAAGCGGCAATCGTTGACGCTGTCGCAATATCAATCTCCGCTTCAACGCATGTTGTTTCCGCTTGAACGAAATCAATCTCCGCTGTCGCAACATCTATTTCCGCTTCGGCGGATGTTCTTTCCGCTGTTGCAAAATCAGTTCGCGCTGAAGCGCAGATTGTTTCCGCTGTCGCAAAACCTGTTTCCCTTTTCGCAAAATCCATCGGCACGATGTCATGGATGCTTGCCCCGTTCGCGCCGCCAATCCATGCGACGGGAATGCAAATCCGCTAAGAGCGGAGATTAAATTCGCCTTAACGAATTCATTTGCGACGCTTAAATCGTCTTCCGCGCATTGACTTTTTGGCCCGCTGGTCTGGTATGTTGTCAGCCTTGGGAAAGGTCATCAGTCACCTGTCCGGGCCGCACAAACAGAACGGAAACCAATGGCTGATTGGAAAGCGAGAAAACTATGGCAAGAAAAAAACGCAAATCGAAAGCCGTGGAACGCGGCCTGAAACGCGCCGCCGCGCTCACCGCCATTGACCCGAAGCTGGATTTGGGCAATGGGTTGACACTCGACAGCTACAACGCCGCCATCAAGGCGCACGAGGATGACGTGGACGGTTACAACAGCGACCTGTCGGACTTGGACGCCCGTTTGACGGACATCAAGGCCAACGAGAAAAAGCTGGCCCAACTGTCCGTGCGGATGCTCAAGGGCGTATCCTCGAAATTCGGCGAGGACAGCGACGAATACGAGAAGGCCGGCGGCAAACGCACCAGCGAGCGCAAACGTCCGGTGCGCCAAAGCAAGGTTGCCGCCGCTGGAAAATAAACCTTGCGGAAAAAATCCGGCTGGCGTAGAAACGGTTTGTCAGTTGGGAAAAATGAATTGAACTAAACACATAACAATTCGCGGCTTCGGCTGCTGCCCATAACGAAACTGGTAATTTCACTCCAATGGCAGCTTTCGAAGCACGCCCCAGGCGGGGCGTGCCGAAAGCGTTCTTTGGAGGGCATACCAGTGCCCGTTATGGGGCGTGAGTAGTCACGCCCTCTGTGTTGAGGAAGCGGAAGGAACGCTGGAAAGAAAAAAGATGAAATCAACCAGAAATCTTCTTATCGGGATAACAATCACCGGCAGTCTGGCGGCGAGCCTGCTTTTTCTTCACGCTCAAACGACGGCAATGCCGGTTCAAGGTGGTTTATTCAACGGAAGCATCACCGACACGCAAAACGTGAATTCGATGTCGGATTTGCAAGTGATATTGCAGGTGGTTGAAATGATGCCAATGGTTTCGGCGGACTCCCTGCCGCGCTTCGGGACGTTTTATTCCGCGCAGCATTCGCCGGGAAGCCCGCAACCGTGGCCGCCATTGCCCGGCAACCCGAACGGCCTGCCGGTCTGGAATTTGGGCGATGGCGTTTATCTTTTGAACGATGAGCAGGTGGATTATTCCATGCCGTTGATATCATCGCGCATGGCGGGCGGCGGGATGATGGCAGCAAATGGCCCCATGCCACCCGGCGCAGGCGATGGCGGCGATGGCACGAATGGTTTTTATTCCGACAGTTTTAATTATACCCTTCCGACGAACGGCTTGTGGCTGACACTCACGAATATTTCAAACGGCTTCGCTTATTTGAATCTGCATGGCGCCACTGACGCGGTCTATGAAGTTTTCTCCAAGACCGATTTGACGGCATCCGCCTGGAGCATTGAAACCGAATTGTGGCCGACGGACACCAATTCCATGCCGTTCACCATTCCGATGCTGGACAGAACGGACGCCTTATTCATCTGGGCGCGGGACTGGACGGGCATCACGTCCAATGGCAATGAAACGCCGGAGTGGTGGTTTTGGAAATACTTCGGAACGGTGGATTTGTCGGACACGAATGTGGACATCGGCGGCATTAACACCCTTCTTTATGATTATCAAAACGGCATTGCTCCCGTATATTCATTCCAAATCATCACCGCGCCGTTGAGTCAGGATGTTTATGATGGCGACACCGCGACGTTTAGCGTGAACACGGGCGGCAATGCCAACCTCACTTATCAATGGATGTTCAACGGCGTTCCCATTGATGGCGCGACGAACAGCAGTCACAGGATTGACTGCGTGCAGGACAGCGACGCGGGCGGTTATGTGGTGATCGTTTCCGACGGGACAAATTCACTTGTCACGGCAACCGCGCAACTGACGACCGAGACGGCAACCGGCGATATGTTCCTGATGCCCGTCACCAGTTCGCGGCAGGATTACACTTTCAAGAGCGGCGTCACCTATTACATCGGCTCGGCAATCCAGTTGTTTGGCAACACCACCATCGAAGCTGGAACGGTGATCAAGCCCGACTGGCATTACAGCGCCGGTCTGGAAGTGATGGGAACTTTGACTTGCAAGGGGACGCCCTACTTTCCGGCGATACTGACTTCCGTGGACGATGATTCCGTGGGCGAAGCGATTGGCTATAGTTACTACGACGGCCCGCCGCAGCCCAATCAAACCGGCGTGCCGTATCTTGACATGACTTGCGCCCGGAGCAATTCCATCAGCAACCTGCGGATTGAATACGCGGATTGGGGTGTGACGACGCCGGTTGCTTCCCGAAGACTGGACGTGTGGGATTGCCAGTTTGTCCAGTGCAACTACGGTGTCGTCAATCTGGTGGACGGCGCCGGCGCGGTGGACAGCTTTCACAATGTCCTATTCGCGGGGTGTGGCGCGGCGGTCGGCGCTTCGACCAACTCCATTGATGTCGAAGCCGAGCAGATGACGGCGGATGTCACGAATTTTTGTCTGGCCTCGGCAACGCCCGACCGGATTGCGCTGACCAACTGCATTATTTGGGGAAATTCAGTCAACGCTTCAAGCCTCGCAACCGTCAATGTCGCGTTCAATCCTGATTTGACGAATTTTCAAACGGCAGACGCGGGCATTTATTATCTGGCGGCGAACAGCCCGCTTCACAATGCGGGAACATCTGGCATCAGTCCGCGATTGCAAAACGAACTAAAAGGCAAGACCACCTACCCGCCGGTTGCCATTGCCGGCTATACCACAAATTCCGGGGCAATAATGTTGTCGCCGCAAGCATTGCGTTACACGAACGGCGTGCCGGACATGGGCTATTATTATGACGCACTGGATTACACCGTGGGGATGCTGGTTTTGAACGGCGGGACGGTGACGGTGTTGCCCGGCACGGCGGTTGGTTTGCGGAATGAATATGTGCCCGCCGCCAATCACTGGAACTGGTGGGGATTCTGGCTGCGGGAAGGTTCGGCGTTCATCAGTCACGGCACGCCGGACAAGCCGATCATTTTCTCTGACGTTCAATTCGTTCAGGAACAGTTTGAATGGCCCTGCGCCGCCTCGTTCGTCCCGGATTACGAGCCGGTGGATGATGCCACGCCCGCGCCCACATTGGATTTCCGGTTCTGCCATTTCTACGCGGTGAGCGCCTGGCATCACATTTGGGGCGGATACGATGCGTCATATGAATGCACGGCATCTTCCGACAGCGCGGTTTATCTGAACCTGGAAGATTGCGACTTGAAAGGCGGACTGATTACGCTTGGAAAAGTGGAGGAAGACATGAGCGTGGCCGGGGCGGTGACATGGATCAATAATTCGTTTGAGAACACCATCATTGACATTGACCCGGACTGGCCTGATTACGGCAATTATACGTTATACGTTGACCTGTCGTTTCAGGCTTGCAACAACCTGTTCAAAGGGGGCGGGTGGTTTCATCTGGAGCCGATGGCGGCCACGGCGGGCAACTGGGTATTGAAAGACAACTTGTTTGACCATGCGGATTTCGTCCAGGATGCAAGCCGGCCTTTGGATTACGATTACAACGGTTACTGGCCGCCGACCGGCGCGGAACTAGCCTGGGATACATATTATTATCCGTGGAATGTGCAGAACGCCGGCCAACTGCAAGCCACAACGACCGGGGACGGCTTTACCGACGGCGCAAATGAACAGGTATTGACGGCTGCGCCGCCGTATCAAGCGGGGCCGTTTGGGAATTATTATCTGCCCAACACGACTGCGCTTTACGGGGCGGGCAGCCGCCCGCCCGCCGATGCGGGGCTTTATCATTACACGACTCGCCTTGACCAAGTAAAGGAGGGGGATGACACGGCAAAGGTCAATGTCAATATCGGCTTGCATTACGTTGCTGCGGACAACAATGGATTGCCGAAAGACACTGACAATGACGGCATTCCTGACTATGTGGAAAACTGGCATGGAGACGGCAATTACAGCCTCCATACTGATACCGAGACGGACTGGCAAAATCCGATGACGGACGGTGTAACGCCGGACGCTTACAACTCGGTTTATGATGACACTGACCTTTCTGGCGATGGACTCACGGGAGCAGCGAAGCAGATTTTAGGAATTAATCCTCTGTCCCAAGACAATCCATTGAATTTGACAGCCATCACACAGCAAAGCGCGGTGTCTGGCGACCTCCAAATACCACTGGACATCAATTCCGATGTGGATACCAATACAGTATTCAGAGTATTTGTTGATGGCGTGGAAGCCGATGCAACTGTTTACCAAGACCAAAGTAGTGGCAATTGGTTTGCCGAATGGGATACCATGACAACTCAAAACGGACAGCATTTGGTGTCTTTCGGAATTACCTATGGAGAGCCTGGCGAAACGTCAACTGGCGATACGCGAATCGTCACCATCAATAATGCAATAACGCTCCTTGACGAAGATACAAGGATGTTCACGGACCAGCTAAACGTTGAAGCGGCTGTTAACATTGATGCAAGCGAATATACCATTGACGTTTACGATGAAGGGACTGACACGCTTCTCACAACCTTGTCCGGTGATGTAGCCGATGGCCAAATTGAGACAAGCTGGAATTTACAGGATGGCCAGGGGAATAGAATTGTCAACGGCTCTTTGAGGTGCGACTTTTATTTGACGCCCGCCCAAGCATCAGCAGAAAAGCCGTCTGCCGGAGAAAATCCGGCCGATGACCAATCGAGTTCACCTGCGGCTTCAGTGCCTTACTTTTATGTGGCACATATTCCTGCTGATAAGTTCGTTGTCGCGTGGGCAAATACAGCGGCAAAAGATCCGGGTCAGTGGAATGATATGATGGTGAACCATGTGGTGAATAACTTGAATACGTTGTGTGATTATTACGGAGATGGAACTGATTATAACCTTCTTCCAAGTGGCGGAAGCGGCAATGTTAACGTGCCAGGAAGCAGTGCATTTGAGTGGAGGACAAATGACGTAGATTTCAATGTGTTGTTAACCAGCTTGCAAGAAGGAGGTGATTTCTTCTATCTAGGACATGGGAGTCCGCGCAGCATTACACCGGTGCCCGGATCTTCTGGTGGTGTGTCTCTCCCCGCAAATCTCGTTGCAGGGCTGCTTGGCAACGATGTTAAAGTAACTCACTCTATAATGCATCCCTACCGGCTGGTTATTATGGATGGCTGCGAGAGCTATTCTAGCGATTGGGCAAACGCCTTTGGTTTCGCTTTTACACCGAATGGGAGTCATTATACAGTTAATGATTATTACAACTTTCAAACGGATCCGCGGGCTTTTGTAGCTTGGCCTACAAAAGTTCAAGCGCCAGACTCACTGCAAAAGCCTACACTCTTTTCATCTGTCAATGATCCGGAAAGTATTCAGAAATACGGAAGTTCTTTGGAAGATTTGATGGAAGCCTGGCAGGAAAGGTATCCATTAAATGTTTGCATAGACATATTTGTGGCCGACCTGAATTACTATGGTTTTACTTATTTGTATGAATATAATTACTACAAAATATCCGGGTGTGTTGATTTAGACAATTCATTGCGTTAATCTTATGACTCCTGTTCCACTTGCCTATAAATATGTGGCCATGGCCGTGATGCTGGCTGAAATAAACCATTGTGCCTTCCGGTTGCAGCTTCCGATTAATTTGCCGGTCAAGGAATCTGACATTAAGGTCGCGATGGTTTTTGATCCACATGTGCCCACACGAGTGCGGAATCTTCCGATTGAGTATGGGTTTGCAGGCCGTATTGATACCGAGAAGTATTCCTTTTCGTTTCCTGCTGGAATCTTAAACCAACCAGACCCTGGAAAACTTCGTTTCATCATACGCTTGGACGATGGTTACCAAGCTGATTCACTTACGAAAGCTCGCGGAGACATGTCCTTGTTGGATTACCAGCGGCAATTGGCCGGTATCCCATCCACAATGAACACCAACGACGCTTATCGGATCGCGACCAATTGGCTTATGGCTATTGATGTTGATGTCCAAAAACTGGAGAAGGAACACCCGGCAACAGTAGAACAGATGGTTCCTAGAGATCTCGGGCCCTTGCCAATTTTTGAGGTGTATTGGGGTGAGAGGGGACGTTCTAAAGTCAGCGTCAGGATTGCTGGAGACACAAAGGATCTGTTGCACTTGAGGCAGAATGACGACTCCTATTCAAAACGACCATTCGCTTTAATCAAGGACATGGACAAGCTTCTGGCCATCCCAAACGAGGAGTTTCTGAAATACTCGCCAATGGAGCGCAGCAATCTGGTTGCCCGGTTTGCCGCCGTCCATTATTTGGCTTCGACCAATGAATTAAAAAACTTGCTTTCCCAAACCAACGCGCCGCCAGCCACAAATGCCCCCGGCCAACCCTGATTATTTCCCCTTGTCTCCACAAACGCCGCGTTACACAAACGGCGTGCCGGACATGGGCTATTATTATGACGCATTGGATTACACCGTGGGGATGCTGGTTCTGAACGGCGGGACGGTGACGGTGTTGCCCGGCACGGCGGTTGGTTTGCGGAATGAATATGTGCCCGCCGCCAATCACTGGAACTGGTGGGGATTCTGGCTGCGAGAAGGTTCGGCGTTCATCAGTCACGGCACACCGGACAAGCCGATCATCTTTTTTGACATTAAATTCGTTCAGGAACAGCTTGAATG
>Ga0224534_1001165_pt1 | contig 14308 bp, 6 predicted proteins | sample 714E12024metaG_FD_172012 | JGI IMG/M metagenome (GOLD analysis project Ga0224534, IMG submission 172012) | Peat soil microbial communities from Stordalen Mire, Sweden - 717 E1 20-24 | ecosystem: Environmental > Terrestrial > Soil > Wetlands > Peat | place: Sweden: Norrbotten County, Stordalen... | reverse complement strand
CATGATCGGGTCGAAGAACGCGTCCCACAAACGCGCCACCAAGATGATGGTTCCGGCGGTGGCTGCGCTGATACCGAACACGTCCGTGTAGAAGCTCGCCTGAAAGCAGACCATCGTCATGAAGACGAAGTTCGCCGCGGCGTCACCGCCGCTGTAGCCGGCTTTCTCAAAAAACGAGAGTTTTTGGTGAAAGTGTTGTTCTTCTTGCTCTGCCATAGTCTGGTCGTGGGTTGGGGTTTACTACGTCACCGTGAGAATCACCTTCTGCAGATCGCCGTCGCGCGAGGAATTGCCGACCATGATTTCAAATTCGCCCGGTTCCACAACGTATTTCATGTGGATGTCGTAAAATGCCAGCGACTCCGGCGTGATGTCGAGCGCAACGGTCTGGGTCTCGTCCGGCCGCAATGAAATTTTTTGGAAGCCCTTCAACTCCTTGACCGGGCGGGTCACCGAACTGACGCAATCGCGGACATACATTTGCACGACCTCGGCGCCGGCGCGCTTGCCGGTGTTCTTGACGTCCACCAGCAGACGCGTGGATTCGTTCCGGCGGATTTTATCCTTCACCAAGCGCGGGTTTTTAAAGGTGAAGGTCGTGTAGCTCAAACCAAAACCGAAGGGATAGAGCGATGAAACGTCGTCGAACAAATAGCCACGGCGCGCGGACGGCTTGTAATTGTAAAATGCGGGCAGATGGCCCGCCGAGCGGGGGATGGTCATCGGCAGCTTGCCGCCGGGATTGAAATCGCCGAACAACATGTCCGCCACCGCGTGGCCGGTTTCCTGGCCAAGATACCAGCATTCGAAAATGACCGGCACGTTCTCGTTCAGATATTGGATGGACAACGGGCTGCCGTTGAAAAGAAACACAATGACGGGTTTGCCCGTCGAAAGCATGGCCGTGACCAGTTCCTGCTGTCGCCCGACCAGGTCGAGACTGGTGCGGTCGCCCATGTGCTTGCGCGACCAGGCCTCGCGCGAGGTCTGTTCATTGCCGCCGATGGCCAGCACGATGATGTCCGCCTGCTGAGCGACCTTCACGGCCTCCTGGATCAGTTTGCTGTCCTCCTCCGGGTGGCTGGGCGTTACCAAATCTTGGTTCCAGGAGCCGCCGACGGTGATTTTGCAGCCCTCGGCAAAGGGCACTTGCACCCGGTCGCCGACCTTCGAACGGATGCCTTCCAGCAGCGAGGTGTAAAACTTGAGGCGCCCACTGTTGCCGCCGAGCATTTCGCGGTCGGCATTCGGTCCGATGACGGCGATGGATTTGATTTTGCTGGGGTTGAGCGGCACCAGGTTGCCGGCGTTCTTCAGCAACGTGATGGTTTCGCGCGCGGCTTGCAACGCCAGCTTGCGATTTTTTTCACTGCCGACCAGCCGTGCGGCTTCGTCGGGGTTCACATAAGGATCATCGAACAATCCCATTTTGAATTTCCAGAACAGCATCGGGGCAACGAGTTCGTCGAGCTGGGATTCCTTCAGCACGCCCTTGTGGACGAGCTCGACGAGGTGCAAATAGCAATCCGGTTCCGGGAACTCGATGTTTACCCCGGCGCGCACCGCCAGCGCGCAGGATTCAGTCTTGTCCTTGGCCACGAAATGACCGTGCGTGTCCGGCCGATAACCCAGCTCCCAAATCGCGTAATAATCCGAAACGACAAAACCTTTGAACCCCCATTCCTTGCGGAGCACGTCGCGCAACAGCCATTCGCTGGCATGCGATGGGACACCGTCAATTTCATTGTAGGACGCCATCACGCTGATGGCGCCGGACTTTTGGATTGCCTCCTTGAACGGATACAAAAACGTTTCGCGCAACAGGCGCAGGGAGACGTTGACCGGGGCGCAATTGATGCCGGATTCGGGCTGGCCGTACGCGGCAAAATGTTTCAGGGTGGCAATGATGCGTTTTTTGTCTTTGAAGGATGCGTCGCCCTGGAATCCCCGCACTGCGGCCATGCCGAGTTGCGTCACCAGAAACGGATCCTCGCCGAAGGTTTCCTCGACCCGGCCCCAACGCGGGTCCCGGGCCACGTCCACGACCGGGGTGAGTGCCTGGTGCGTGCCGCGGACACGCGCCTCTTCGGCGGTCATGGCGTAGAGCGATTCAACCAGTCCGGGATTGAACGTTGCGCCCAGGCCGATGGGCTGGGGGAAGCTGGTGCTGCCGATGCCGACATGGCCGTGGAGGCATTCCTCGTGGAAGATGACAGGGATGCCGAGGCGGCTGTTTTGGAGGAAGAACTTCTGGATGGCGTTGGTGAGTTCGGCCATACCGCGGGCGTCTTTGCCGCTGCCGGCGTCGCTCGGCCGCCCGACCTGGCCCATGGCGTGGCCCTTTTTGAACGCGGCTTTGGCTTTCTCGAGGTCGAAATTGCCGTTGGCATCGACGAGTTTCTGGGCTTTCTCCTGCCAGACGCACATCATCTGTGCGGCTTTCTCCTCGAGCGTCATACGCGACAGGAGATCCTTCACGCGTTTGGCGACAGGCAGGGCCGGGTTTTTGTAGGGCAGGATCGGGGAAACGACTCGCTTGACGGCAGGAGTTGGCGTCTTCATGCGTTCCAGTTCTTCCAAAAGGCTCGGGCCGATACAGCGTCGCTCATGACCGTGCGCTTAATGCCCGTTGCAGCCTGTGCTGTCAATTGCGAAATGATGGAGAATACTCTTTCCACTGTCGCACACCGAACGTGCGCGAACCCGCAAAACCGCACGAAGTCTCCGCGTTGAAGCGGCCTGATCCCGCGGCCATGCAGTCCATTACGAGGCTCGTTTCATTCGAAGTCACCTCGCAAGCCGTTTCTCATCTTTTCCACAGTGCGACACGCTCCATAATGGCGCCCGCAAAAGAGCAATGACGTATGAATATTTATCTTGTCCTCATCCGCCGCCTTCCGTAGAAAGGATGCACGCAAAGTGCCGTCGTGCGGCAAGAGGGAGGGCGATGTTGTGCGATACTCGAACCAGCCGTCTGCCCACCGACGGCGAGAGAGTCACGAGCGAGCCATGATGAATACACCAGACCAAACCGTTTCGGCAGACAGGGTCGAATGCGCAGGCCAGACTGCTTTGAAAGACGTTTTCAAGGACGACTTTTATATTGGCGCCGCGCTCAGCCTGGACCAGATTTCCGGCAAGGAGCCTGACGCCATGGCCCTGGTGGAAAAACATTTCAACTCCATCACGCCGGAAAACATCCTGAAGTGGGAGGAAGTTCATCCGGAACCGGGCCGATACAATTTCGAAGCGCCGGATCGTTATGTAGCCTTTGGCGAACAGCACAAAATGCATATCATTGGCCACACGCTGGTCTGGCATTGGCAGACGCCGGACTGGGTGTTTCAGGACGCATCGGGCAAACCCCTGAGTCGTGAGGCGTTGCTGCAACGAATGAAGGACCACATCTTTACCGTGATGGGCCGTTACCGGGGTCGAATCCACGGCTGGGACGTCGTCAACGAAGCCATCATGGCGGATGGTTCTTTCAGGAAATCCAAATGGTTCGAGATCATCGGCGAAGACTACGTGGTCAAGGCCTTTGAATTTGCCCGCCAGGCCGACCCCAGCGCCGAGCTCAATTACAATGAGTACGATTATGAGTACCGCCCCAAGTGCGAAGGGGTCATCCGGCTCGTCAAGAACCTGCAGGCAAAAGGCGTCCGCGTGGATGGCGTTGGCATACAAGGTCACTGGTTTCTGGATTTTCCGCGAGTCAATGAGATTGAAGCCCAAGTCTTGGCCCTCGCCCAGTTACGGGTAAAACTGATGATTACTGAGTTGGACATAGGTGTACTGCCTTTTTGTCATCTTGACACTCCGAAAGCGGACCTCTCTTCCTTCGATGCAGAAACGCAGAAGAAATACAATCCGTATCCGAACGGCCTGCCGGACGCTGTCCAGAAAGACCAGGCAAAGCGGTACGGTGATTTGTTTTCACTCTTCCGGAAGCACCGGGACAAGTTCAGCCGGGTCACGTTTTGGGGCGTGCATGACGGCCAATCCTGGCGCAGCTACCTGCCGATCACCGGCAGGACCGACTATCCCCTGCTGTTCGACCGTCGCTGCCAACCAAAGCCCGCCGTTAATGCCATCATAAAAGTGGCGCAGGGGAAAAGCTGAAAATTCAACAACCTCACGCAAAGATCATTGATAAGAAATTGCCTTCTGCGCGCCGGCATGTACTAAGCGCTGCGCGGGTGAATTGAGCCGATGGCGAAAACCAGTATGCAATAGTAAGCAGTTGGCTGGGCGTGGAGTGACTTTGAGAATGGGACCAAGAATATGTTTGTAATGTGCGCGGGACACGCCGCTACGAGGAATGCTTTTCCCGCAATCTCTTTGCGACATCCTCCAGCGTTCCCTTGAAAGGTCCGGGTGTTTCCATCTTTATCGAAACAAGCGCCGCCGCGAACTTCAGGGATTCTCTTACATCATGATCCAACCGCCAGGACAGGTACGCCGCGAAGGTCGTATCCCCGCGGCCCGTCCTGCCCGAGACGTTGCTGTTGGAGAACTTCTCGTAGTACGTCACTCCGTTCACCCGCGCCAGCACGCCCTGGGAGTGCGTTATCATGGTCTCCGGGCAGCCCCACGATTCGACTATGATGGCGGCCTTTTCCAGATCTTCGGTGCCGGTCAGAATACGGGCTTCCACGACGTCCAGCTTGAGCTTGTCCATCATGCCCGCTATGTCTTTTTTATTCGAGACGTCGCTGAACTGTATTTCGTGGGTTACCGGGGTGATGTGGCGGACGAAACTCTGCATGTCGGCCGACAGGCTGTAGCCCCTGGATTTCAAGCCTTTCATGAGCGCCATGTCGAATTCGGTGTCTGAAATCCCAGCTAGATGGACGCACGTCGAGCTTAGTGTCGGAACGTCGTTAATGGAAATAAGACCGGCGGACTTGACGACCGCCAGTTTACGTTCATCGACATTCGCGGACTCGTGTACAACCATTGCATACGTGGTCACATCGCTGGGAACCAGATACGTTTCCACGCCCACATCCTTCATCGGCTGCAGGATGTTTTCGTCCTTCTTGGCCATTTTCACGACGGCGGCGACTTTTTTGCCGACGCGGGCGGCGACCATGGCGCCGCACAACACGGCGCTTCCCGGAGCGATGTGGGGCTTTCCTCCGAAGGGAATGATCTCGTCATAGCACATGTGTCCCACAAACGTGATGTCGTAATTCTTGGACATGTCGATTGATTCCTTAGTTAATTGTTGCCTGGAGTGATTTATTCTTCTTGCACAGAGTGGCTTTTGGGCGGACCTGCCGGACCTCGAACCCATGTTTTCCACGCTTTGCTCCTGCCTATCTTCCGTTTCCCGGGCCGTTCAGCAGTTCGGAGAAGAACGGGATCAGGTCCTTCGACTTAATGGTCTTGGATTGGGTCTTGGCCTGCAGGTCCTTGATATAGTTCATGACAAGATGAGTCCAGACGGCCCCCGGCCGGGGATAGGCTGCGACGATATAGTGGGGTCCGGGGGCGGACTCTCCCGCTTCCTTCTCCAGCTCTGCCCGGAGGTTGTCCGGGGTGATCATGGAATTGCCGCAATCGAAAACCACCCTGTCCATGTGCTTGTAAACGTCTTTGCTCTCTTTGACCATGCCGTAATAATCCAACAACTGGGCGAAGACGTAATTGGAAGTCGTATAGACGTCTTTCCCTTGGTCCGATTCCACCGGTTTACCGTTCTCTGTCTTGCACATGGCCCAGCCCATGTAGGCGCGGTTGTTCTTGTAGATCGTCTTGAGGATCTTTTTGGCACGGTCTTCCGGGATGAATGGCTCTTCGCCAATGGCGATCAGATACCACAGCGCATCCAGTTGGTTGGTCCAGACATCGGTGTTGGTGTTTCCGGTCTTGGGATCGTAACAGGTGATGTAATACTGGAGTCTCTCGCCTTTCTTGTTCTTTCCGTCCCGCCATAGTTTCTCGAGACTAGCCCAACCCTTGTCGAACGCCTTCTGGATTTGTGCCTTGCCGACTCGGTCGTTCACCATTTCGGCCATTTTGATCATGGCTTGGCAGCCGCCGAGGAACTGCGTGGCGTCGTAGGCATCGGCACCGAAGAGGACCAGGTTGTCGAAGGTGTTTTTCACCTCGTCGGGATAGCCCTCCGGCAGCCCGTCATCATCGAAATCGAGTTTAAGCAGAGATTCCAGGCCGAATTTGAGCGTCTCCCAATTCTTCTTCAGGAAATCAATATCGCCCGTGAACTTCACATTGCGCAACACCCGCATCATCAGCTTGGGGAACAGGTCCACCCAGTAATTGTTGTTGTACCAGGCGTAATCGCTCACGTTGCGCAGGGGATGGCCCTTGGGCATGGCGCCCAGATCGTGGGCGACGCTGCCCTTGGTCTTGAAGGCGTCCCGAATTTGGGTCATCGACACGCCTTCGTATTCCTCGGGATGTTCCTGGTAATGCTTTCTGGCTTCGGTGAACGAAGCGTGGTGGTGGTAAAAGCGCGGGGTGGGATCCTCGGCCTGAATCGAATCAATGAAACCTTGGCACAGATCTTTTTCCACGCGCGGGAAGAGCATCAAAAGCACCATCGAATACCAATCCACATCCGAAGGATCGATATAGGCGTAGTCGAAACATTCCAAGAACCGGGCGCGCTCCCGGCCTTTCTCGTCCTCGATCCAGACTATGGCGTTGGACAGCGGGAAATGGAGTTCGTTCAGGATCAGCCGGGTCAGGCGCAGGGCGCCGGCTCTGTCACCTCTATAGGAGGGGCTGGCCTGGATCGAATCGAGAATTCGTTTCTGAATCGTTACGGTCCGGTCCCACCATTGTGGATAGCTGTCCAGGGCGAGTTTTGCCATGTCAACCGTCCGTGCCGCTTTGTCCGCAAAGTTCTTGACGTATTTGCGTTCGAATGTCGCTCCGTCAATGTAGACCTGCTCCGGGAAGTCCAGAACCACGGCCACCGGAATTTTTTTGGACGCTTTTGGCTCCAGGGTAAAGGTCAGGCTGACGGCCGTTCCATAGTCGCTTCGGAGGACCGGTTCCCGTTTTTCGTAGAAGCTCCCGTCCGCGTTTAAAAGGAGATCCTGCGTGTACCTGTTCAGGCAGAAGTAGGGCTGGGTGTCCACCGCAACGTCAGGCAATTCGGGCACGGCCAGCGCCATGCGGTTGGGGCTTTCCGTGCTTCCCATGACCACGCCCCGGACGCCCGCGGACCGGAACTCTTCATGCTTCTGGCCGTGAACCGCCGCGGAGCAGACATAGATGCTGTCCTGGTCAGTCGGTTTGAGCTCCTTCTCCTGGAGGTTGACCAGGGACGGCCTGGGCACCACGAGCGTGATCTCCTGAGCCTCATCCGCGGCGTTTTCCACCTCGAACTCTTCAACGCCGAGGGGCATCAACGTCTGGTCTCCTCCAGACAGCAAGGGAGAAATCAGTCTCCTGGTTACTTTCACCTTCCCCAGCTTGTATGCAATCTCCAGCGACGGCGTGGCGATGGTGAGGGAAACGTTCTTTTCTGCAATCGGAGGATGGTAGTAGTTCTGGACCGCCGGAATGTCGTCGGGAGTCTCGGCGACCTGCGGCTTTCTTTGCGTGAGCATGGTGATCTTGTCCCCGATGCGCACGAAGGGCGCGGAGGCGAATTGCACCGCCTTTTGGTTCAGCATGATGAGCCGGCCCGCATCGTTCAGGCGGTTGTACAGACCGTAGGGGGAAATGCCGATCGAACAGGTGGGGGCTCCTTGCAGAGCCACCGTTTGCGGGAACTGGAGCGTCTTGGACATCCCCTGGAAGTGAACCGCCATCTTATTCTTTTCGTAGATGGCGGCTATTTTAGCTCCCGGGATCGTGAAAATATCACGTACGTCAAAATCTGTGGATTTTGGCATTTTTACCTTCCGTCTTGGATGATTTCAGGTTTCGCCTAGCACTTTCCTGAGAAAGGAGAAGGCTTCTTCTTGCCCGTCGGCTTCTTCCAAGGCGTTGCTGCGGGCTCAGTGGCGGCCAGTTCCTTTTCCTTGCTGAGGTCGATCGGCATCTTCGTCGACGGATAAGGCTTTACAGCCCCGAACAGAAGATCCGCGGCAACCCTGATCGAATCGGGTGAGCCTGAGAAATTGCAGATCACTGCATCGGCTTCCTTGGTAGTGCCTCTCAGGTAGGGAAAGTTGGTCACGACAATCACGGTGTGTCCCGCTTCTTTCAAGGCCCTCACCAGGCGCTGGTTGTTGCCTCGCTTTTCGATGCGCGCGTAGTAGTTGGTCATGACGACGAGGTCCGCTTTTTTTGCCAGCTCCAGCGCTTCCTCCACGTCCTCGTCGCTGGCGTGGAAAGCCGTGTCGTCCAGGATGAGGTTGATGGAATGCTTGGACATCTGTTCGCAGAACATGTGCGCATGGCTATAAAGATCCTTGCCCAGGAAGGAATAGGGAATGCACTGTTCGATGACGAGGACTTTCTTGTCCTTCTTCAGCGGCAGCAGCTTCTTGTCGTCGCGGACCACCAGAAGGGCCTTATGGGCCACTTCCCATGAGAAGTCGATTGTCTGCTTGCTTCTGACGATGGCCTTGGTCTTCTCCGGATCCATTTTCCCGGCCTTCTGGAACAGGCCCTGGTCGTACTTCATGCACAGGAGCCGCCGGACCGCGTCGTTGAGCCGCTCTTCGGAAAGCTCTCCGCGCTCGATTGCGCTCTTGATGCCGAAGAGGCACTGCGAGCGGGATTCGTCGTCCGCCTTGAGCAGGATGGTGTCCACGCCTGCCTTGATCGCCATGGCGCACGCCTGGGGGAGCGGCCACTTTTTCAGGATGGCGGCCATGCCGATGGCATCGGAGACGATGACGCCCTTGAATCCCATTTCCCCTCTCAGGAGATTGGTGAGGATGTTATACGACAGGGTGGCGGGGAGCTCTTTGTCGAAGGGCGGATAGATGGTATGCGCCGTCATAAGGGCCTTCGCGCCCGCGTTGATGCCGGCCTGGAAGGTGACCAGCTCGACGTCATGCATGCGCTTGAGGTCCGCCCGGCAAACGTCCAGCACGTCGTGCGCGTCGGTCGCCGAATCGCCGCGGCCTGCGAAGTGCTTGACCGTGGCGACAATGCCCGCGTCCTGATAGCCGCGCACCGTAGCTTCTACGAACTTCGCGCAAACCTTTGGATCGTCGCCGAAGGAGCGCACGCCGATTTCGGGGTTCAACGGATTGATATTGACGTCACATACCGGGTGATAGAACTGCGTGATACCGATGGCGGCCATCTGCTTGCCGAGCGTATTCGCCACCTTGTAGGCAAGATCGAGGTCTCCAATGGCGGTCATTCCCATGGGCGGCGGGAACTGGATGACGTGACCGGAGGTGTAATCGTTTTTGAAATCGCCTTCCATGTCGATGGTGACGTGCAGGGGGATGCCGGAGGGCCGGCTCATGGCGATTTCCTGCAGCTTATTGAGGGCGACCGTAAGCTCTTCCGGAGTCACGCTCACGCCGTAGCTGTGGTCGTCAAAGTAGGTATGCGCGATGTCGAAATAGTCCTTCGGCTTTTTGAAGTTGGGGTCGACCTGCGAACGTCCCCAATAAAGGTTCTTGCATGTTTCCAGTGCGTACGGCTCCAGGCAAAGGCCGCCGGCGTGAAGTTTGGTGATCTGTTCGATCCCCGAGGGCGTCAGGTAAGCCCCGCGCCAAGTGAAGGTGAGAACCTGGCCGCATTTTTCCGCCAGGGTCATTTTCGCCAACTTCGCTGAAACAAAACTGTCTCTTTCTTTCGACATTGTGTGTCTCCACAAGAATTATTTTATGCCTTTGGCCTGTTCGCACCGATCGCGGTCGCCAAGTCCGACCCGGAGCTCGCGTAACGACAAGAGCATTGACGGCCCCCGTGCCTCGAAAGTCTCCGATTCGATTTTCATTCCCGTTCCCGCAACTCTGGGGAATGGCGCGCAGTATTTCAATCACAATCTGGCGCAGGAATAGACAATGCTACGTTTCGCATGGAGAATCCTCCAATTCAGAGGTTTCTTGCCCTGCAAACTGCCATTCAGCGAAACAGCCGGTCAGTTTGATTTCAACGAATGGTTTTGTTCTCCGCCATTACGATAACTCTCGGGCGGACCAAGATAGCTGGGCTTCACGCCGCCGGTGTCCACGACGAGTTTCTGCAACACCACACCGGGATCCACCATCCAGAATTTCAGCGTGTGATAACCGGATTTCGCCAGCGTGTGCGTCGTATGGCCGTAGCGCGCGTTGTCTTCCACGGATTTCTCCCAGTCCCGGTTTCCGTTGTGGGCATTGTATTTCTCGGGAACGAGAATGACCACTTGCGGCGCCTCGTCGTCAAAGGACACCGCGTATCGAAGTCCCCGGCCCGGAACGAAATTCAAGGTGGGGGCCAGGATGGCGGCAACCTCAACCTTCCCGGTGCTGAACAAATACATCTGGTATTCAAGACAAGGAGAATCCTTCCCCGGTGTGGCACCCGGCGCGTCCACGGGCGCCATCGCTCTCATGCCGGACAATGTCCGCCCGTAATCATCAATCTTGATCCACCGATTGGCGCCGGTATCAGTTTTCTTTGTATAGTGTTCCGCCTCGATGGAAACAAAGCCATCACCTTCCACGAAGCCTTGCAGGGAATCGCGCGTCACTTCCGCTGGATTGAAGGCATTCACTTTTACGGTGACGCTGTTGCTGGTCCCGATGAGTGTTACCATGCCGCTGGTCATGCCCTTCGAGGCTTTGCTCCAATCCACGCTGATCCACAGGCGTTTGTCCTTTACGACCGTGCCTTTGGTTTCGCTGAGCAGAATCCAGGACTGGCTGGCAGCGGCGGTGAATTCGAAAGGGGCTTTCCCCTTGTTGAACACGTCAATGAAATGGCGCTGCTGGTTAAATGTGTCGAATTTCGGCAGGACCGCGTTGCCCGGTGCGCCGGGCCAGGCGGCGTCGGAACCTTCCACGGCCACGCCCATCGCCGCCGCTTCCGGCACTTTAATCTCGGTGAGCTTGATGGCGTCCAGGTTGTTTTGGGGTGGGTCCCGCCAGGTGGTATAACCAAGGTGCGACTGGTCCATGAAATGGTTCCACTTGCCGTTGGCGAACGTCTGGTTGAAATAATTCATCAAATTCGTGTCCGTCTGGAAGAGTGCCCGGGTTTCCGCCGCCATGTCGTTGGCACTGGCCCGGCCCTGCCGGGCGTACAAGGCGTTCCTTCCCGCGGCAAGATACAGTTCATTCACCAGCGCGCTGGCCTTGGTGGGGAACAACACCAATTCGTAGAAAGCGTCCCGTTTGGCTTCGGGTAACTTGCCATCTATTTCCTCCGCTTTGGCGGTGATGGTTTTGAAGTCCGTCACCACGTTTTCCGCTTCCTGATAATTGACCAGGCTGTAGGTGTCCGGCGCGAGCAACTCGGGTTTGCGGCGGCCGTTGTATTTGGTGTATTTGGCAACAATTTCGGCGATGTCTTTGGCGTACGCCGGCCCGAATTCCCGCTCCGCCCACAGCCGCGTGAATTCGTCAATGTTATCATTGGTCCATCGGTCCGGGTCCCAAGCCAGGTTCATGAAATATTCGAGGGGGAACTCGTAGCCCTTGAAGTGGCCCACGTTCACGATCCAGATCCGGTCGGCGCCATATTGTTTTGCGAGGGACATCTGATCCCAGATTTTGGCAACCGGGATGGTGTTGAGCCACTGATAACTCCGCGGGCCGCCGTGATAATCAAAGTGATAATAAACTCCGGCACCGCCGGCACGCTTGCGTTCCTCGGCGGTCGGCAGGCGGCGAACGTTGCCCCAATTGTCCTCGGCCCACAAGAGCGTCACATCATCCGGAACCCGCATGCCCGCGTTGTAGAAATCCTGCACTTCCTTGTAGAGGCACCAGAGTTGCGGCACCCTGATCACGTCGGAATTCATTTCTTCAGCAATGATTTTTCGCTGAACCTCCACGATTTTACCCAGCAACGCCATGTTCGCCTCGGGACCCCCGGGCGCCATCGGAGTGTCATTCGCTCCCCGCAAACCCATGGTGATGATGCTTTCATAATTCTTGTTCCGCCGGATGCCCTCCCGCCAAAAGTTTTCAAGGGCTTCCGGATTTTTCGCGTAGTTCCAGCTTCCCAACGTCTTTTGATACCGCCGATCCCACTCCTTTTGTGCCCGGAGCATCGGCTCCTGATGGGAAGTGCCCATGACGACGCCGTATTCGTCCGCGAGCCGGGGGTTTTCCGGATCGTCTTCGTTGAAGGCGTTGTTCCACATGGCCGGCCAGAGGTAGTTGCCTTTCAGCCGCAAAATCAACTCGAACAACTTGGTGTAAAACTGATGGTTGTAATTGGCCACCCCCGGAGGTATTGGCGGATTTGTGCCGGGTGGGACCATGCCGAATTTATCGGTAATCCAATTGCTCAGATCCGGCGCCTCGTCGTTCAGAAAGATGCCACGATATTTGACCGCGGGCGGTCCTTGCACATATTTGCCCGGCTTCACAAACAGCGCGTCTTTGTGTTCGACTGCGACGTCCGCCCACCAATACCACGGCGATACGCCCATCTGCTCGGACAAATCATAAATGCCGTAGATGGTACCCCGCTTGTCGCTGCCCACGATGACCAATCCGCTGGCGACGCCGGGCAAAGGTTCCGGCACGACCTGAATGAAAAACGATTCCCACTTGCCGGTGATGGGCGAGACATCAATTTTCCCTTCGCGGATCAAGCGGTCAATGACCCGGCTCCTTCCCATGGTGCCGACCAGGATGGCATTTTTCCCAAGACCGTTTTCCTGGCGAATGATTGCCGGCGTGAGACCGGCAACGCGGGCGATGTCCGCTTGCAAATCGTTGGCCGCACGAAGGACACCGGCAAAATCATTTGAATCCACAAAAAGATTGGCGGCAACGCCTTGCTGAACAATGGGGAAACTGCCTGGGAGACCAACCTTCTCCACATATTGAACCTGGCCGAAGGCAAAGCTGTTGGGAATAAAAATAAACAGGCCCAAGCCGGCCAGCGGAAAGATTTTATTCAAGGTCATGCTTGCAAAAGATTTTAATGGCTGCTTCGATAATTTGCGATGCCGAAGTGCAGGCAGCCGTTTCTTTCATTGAGCAGGCAAGTCAACGGAATTTAGAGGTGAGTTGTTTTGAGGGGGGGAATTGAAAACATGAGACCTCTGCAAAACGTGTGGCGTCGGGGCTGCGCCCCGAAACATTCGCTGCAAAATCGAGCGTTTCCGGCCACAGGCCGGACACTACATCTTGAGCCAGTGAAGTTTTGCAGAGGCTTTAACAAGATAACATCTAATATTTTTAATCGGTTTCTCTAAATACATTGGCGTTGGGAAATCTATTCTCGCTTATTGGGAAGTTCTTTGGTTGAATTAGACATTCGGAAAATGCGCCTCAAAGCCAATCAACTGAAAACTTGAATCCGTCATGAAAACCAAATGCCTTCTGCTCCAATTTTGCCTGCTTGGTTCGTTGCTGCTGCTGCCCGCTGTAGTGCAGGCCCAACTCACATTCACAACCAACAACGGCGCAATTACCATCACCGGCTACACCGGTTCCAGCGGAACCGTGGTCATCCCCGGCGCCACCAATGGCCATCCGGTCGTCAGCATCGGACCCAACGCGTTCAATGGCTGCACCAACCTGATCAACGTCACGATTCCCAACAATGTCACCAACATCGGGGACTATGCGTTCTATAGCTGCACCAATCTGGCCAGCGCCACGCTTGGCACCAACGTCACCCACATCGGGACCCAGGCGTTCGATTTCTGTGGCAGCCTGGCCGGCATCACGCTGCCCGCCAGCCTCACCAGCCTTGGGCAGGGGGCATTCGCCGATTGCGCCCTGACCAGCATCATCGTTCCCACCAACGTCACCTATCTCGGCGATGATGCCTTCTATGACTGCCCCGGCCTGACCAACGTCACGCTGCCCGCCAGCATCACCAGCATCGGAGACTGGATGTTCGGTTATTGCACCAGCCTGACCAACTTCACCATCGGCAACACTGTCACCAGCATCGGGGACTACGCGTTCTTTGTCTGCCCCAGCCTGTCCAGCATCATCATTCCCAACAGCGTCACCAACATCGGGGAAATGGCGTTTGGGATTTGCACCAGCCTGGCCAGCGTCACGCTGACTAATAGTGTCACCAGCCTTGGCGATGATGCCTTCTATGACTGCACCAGCCTGACCAGCATCGTCGTTCCCGACAGCGTCGCCGGCATGGGAAACTGGGTGTTCGGTTTTTGCTATAGCCTGACCAACGTCATCATCGGCACCAATGTCCCCAACATCGGAGACGAGGCGTTCTT
>Ga0224534_1001162_pt1 | contig 14324 bp, 10 predicted proteins | sample 714E12024metaG_FD_172012 | JGI IMG/M metagenome (GOLD analysis project Ga0224534, IMG submission 172012) | Peat soil microbial communities from Stordalen Mire, Sweden - 717 E1 20-24 | ecosystem: Environmental > Terrestrial > Soil > Wetlands > Peat | place: Sweden: Norrbotten County, Stordalen... | reverse complement strand
AGCGTCTGGCGGCTCGATTCCGAGGATCCAGCGAGGAAGACGGCGCGCGCGCCAGCGAGGCTCTCGGCGTCGAGACCGCCGACCAGGGCAGGCTCGTCGCCAACGAGCGTGAGTTTGCCAGGCTGCTCGCCGAGGGCGGCGACGAGGCGCAAGTCGAGAGCGGGCGAGGAGGTGGCGGCGATGTCGCGGATTTCGCGGCCGAGGAGAGATTCGCTGCCGATGAGCGCGCAAGTCATCGCGCGCGCCTGAGACGGCGGCGAACGATGCCGCCGATGCGGATCGCGATGCCGCTCGCAACGTAGGCGCAGGCCATGGCCAGAAGCACGGGCTGCGGCCAGTTCCAAATGCCGTAAATCAGCCCGCCCAGCAGGACGAAAAGCAGGGGAGTGTAGGGCTTGTTGAGGTTGATGCCTTTGAAGCTGTAATAGCGCCAGGTGCACACCATCAGGAAGCCCAGCAGCAGGAGCAGCGCCAGCCAAACCACGGAAAGAGGCCACCAGGCGAGCGGCTGGCCGCCGAAGGCAAAAACCACCGCGGCCACCATGCCGGCCGCGGCGGGGATGGGCAGGCCGACGAAATATTTGCGGTGGGGATTGCCGGGGTTCTTGGGAATGGGGTTCTTCTGAACGTTGAAGCGGGCGAGGCGGGCGGCGCCGCACAGCAGAAACAGAAACGCGATGAAATAGCCGGCCCTGAAGAGATGGCTGCGGATGCCCTCCGCGATGGAGGTGTCGACGAACTGCACGCCCCAGGCAAAGGCCAGGACGGCGGGCGCAATGCCGAAGCTGACGACGTCGGCGAGCGAATCCATCTCGCGGCCGAAATCGCTGGTGGTATTGGTCATGCGGGCGATACGCCCGTCCAGGCCATCCAGGAACACGGCGGCGCCAATGGCTTCAGCGGCAATGGTGAAATGCTCCGACGCGCCGGCGGCGCCGGATCCAGTCAGCATCGCTCCATTGAAGGAGCGCAGGATGGAGAGATAGCCGAGGAAGATATTGCCCGCCGTGAACAGCGTGGGCAGCGCGTAAGCCACCCTCCGGGGCCGGCGTTCGGGAGAACGCGGGTCAATCAGCCGGTCTCTAAGTCCCATGCGACTGCCCTCCTTCCCGGCGGCGCGCGATGACGCTCGAACCGGCGGCCACGCGCATGCCGGGCCGCACCGTGATTTCCCATTCGGGGCCGAACAGGACGTCGACGCGCGAGCCGAACTTGATGAGGCCCACTCGTTCGCCGGTGGAAACGCGGTCGCCGGGCTTCTTGTTGAAGACGATGCGGCGCGCGATCAGTCCTGCGATCTGTTTGAAAACCACGCGCGAGCCTGCGTCCTCGACGGTGACGATGTTCTGCTCGTTTTCGATGGAACACGCTTCGCGGCTGGCCACGTGAAACCGCCCATGGTGGTACTCGACAGCGGCGATTGTGCCGCCGATAGGAGCGCGGTTGACGTGAACGTCGAAAATGTTCAAGAAGATGCTGACACGGTTGATTTCGCGGCCTTCGGGTTTCACGGCGACCACTTTGCCGTCGGCGGGGGCGACGGCCACGGGGCCGGCGGGAATGGAACGGTTGGGGTCGCGGAAGAAATAAAGGCAGTAGGCCGCCAGGAGCCACAGCGGCGCGGCGAACCAGGGGCCGGCCAGCCAGCGGACGATGACCCCCGCGCCGGCCAGAGCGGCCGCGTAATAGATGCCGTCGATGACGATCACGAAGCTACTATTTTCACACAGGCGGGCAGTGGGCAACGGGGGTAAGAGCTGCCGCATGTGAAGTACGGTCATGCGAATTCTCCGTGTGGCCTTGGAAGTGCGTGTTTACGGAACGAAGCCATTTGGCAGCCGATGCAGAAAATGACGAAACGAATCCAATTTGTGATTAACCACTTCATAATCAGTAGCCTGCTGCCATCGCGAGGCCACGGTAAACATAGCCACGCCAGTGAAGGACAATCGTGCGATCATGCGTAGTTTCGGCGTTGCCTTGGCAGCGCGTAATTTGCGGAACGAAGCCATTTGGCAGCCGATGCGGAAGATGGCGAAACGAACCCAATTTGGAATTAACCACTTCATAATCAATAGCCTGCTGCCATTGCGAGGCCAGGGTAACATAGCCAACGCCAGTGAAGGACAATCGTGCGACGTGCGCATTTTCGGCGTCTCCTTGGCAGCGCGTGATTGCGGAACGAAGCCATTTGGGAGCCGATGCGGAAAATGGCGAAACGAACCCAATTTCTCATTAACAGGCGACCCGTCCAAAAACCCAACACAAACAGGAACGGCATGTTGCACGGCAGTTCCGGCGCATAAGAAAAGGCGAGAACGCCAGCACCTCCAGTGTAGCGCGGCATGGGTTGGGTTTGAGCGTAAGCAGCTGATTCGATAGAGAAAAGTGTCTGTGACGCGTTTTATCGAGGCCCACGCTGGCGAAAAGGCGATCTGCTGCCCGATTGAAAACAAGAGGGATTGACATCCTTACAAAGCGCCCGGTTTATCCTAAAATCAAAGGAGATTCATCTACCACGTGTAGAAAGAGATTGATCGCCGCTCGGAAACGGGCGGCGGTTGTGTTTTAGGACTCCCTTTCCTCGTACCGGCACCGCATGTTCCGACTCTGAGAATCGCCCCTCAAGCGAAACGCGGTGATGAGAAAGTAGTATCGGGGCGCGGCCGGCGGCACGCCCTTCAAGACGACAACGTAACCCAGGTCTCTCAACCAGAGGTAGGTCCGGAGCTTTGCTTTTTCCGATAGACCCACTGGAGCACGGCAGCGTCGCCGGCATTCCCGATGACCGCGCCACACCACGAGAGGTACCTGGCGCGCTCGGGTTCGAAAAGCCGTTCGCCAACGCTGCGCTCATCTGCCGTAACGAGATGCCAGAAGGCCTGGTAGTGGGCTACTTTGGCTCGTCTTGGAGTTGGTCGCGGTTTATAGCTTTTTACCAATTTCAATATGGACCTTGACATCGCGCCCGGCATCCTTTTCGTACCTAGGGCCTTCTTCATTAAATTTCCCACTGTGCCACCAGGGACCGCCGCCCAAAATTGTGCGCGGGATTGTCTCTATCGGACCCTTTGCATCTATTCCACCCGCATGCAGAGCTGCTACTAAGTTTGTGGCAAAGGCTGAGTCGATTGCGGATGCCGATGGGTCCAACCGGATGATTGTGCCAGACAACCCAGATGGTGTTGTGACTGCGCTCATTGCTATGGACCAATCTGGCATAACCCGTAGTGTGTCAAACAGATCTACAGCGAAGGTTTCGATTTCGCCATCAAGGTTAATGAGCTGGATCGTTAAGGATTTTCCAATCCACGCAGCAAGAGCTTTACGGATAGCAGATTGCTGCGCCGGGGTTATGCGCCTATCTGCCACTCGCAGGCGCACGCTAACAATCTCAGCTTCTGCTTTAACTGCGCGCTCTAAAGCCTCTGCGAGATGGGACTCAGCATCTGCCGCTTGCTTCTTAGCCGTGACAATGTCTTTCTCAAACGAGTCCGCTTCGCGCCGTGCGCCTCTCGCTAGGGTTAAAGCACTGGATGCGGAAACATCTGCCTTGCTAGCCTTTGACGCTGCATCCACAGAAGCAGTCGCGGCTTGCCCAGATCGAAGAAGTGCAGTGTTGGATATGTCAGTCGCTGTCTGGGCTTTTTTGCCGGCTTGTTCGGCTTGCTCGCCAAGCGACCCGATTACTTGCCCAGCCAAAGCATTTGTCTTGATGAGAGAAAATAATCCTGCGCCGATGCCAAGAGTCAGAATAATCAGTGATCGTCTTCCTAGCGCATGCCTCCACTGCTCTGTTCGCACATTGGTGTATTCAGCAATGAATTCACCGACACACCCCAAAAACACTACCGCTTCGGAGATGTACTCGCAAATCTCCCAAAACGCTGACCATGTAGCAATAGACGCAACTTCGGATGGCGTGAGGATCATATTGGCTCATCAGCGCCGAGAGCGGTACGTGTTAATTGGCAGCTTGGTTCTAGTGATGGCATTTCTGGTCATGAACCTGTTCGGAGGGCGAAAGTGAATAGTCGTTCACGCTGCCAGTTCCCTATTCTCCTGCGCTTCCCACGCACCAACCAAGTCTGTCACATCCCAGAGCCGATCTGTCACTCCGGCAGCCATAGCGGGCGTCATCCGCAGCGTGCGGTGAATCTTGATGAAGTTGTAGGCAAAGTAGCCAAGCGCCACAGCGGCAGCATGATTCTCGATCTTCTTACTGAAGGCGTTGGTCAGTCTGGTGAATCGACGAACGGTCATACGGACCGAAAGATTATGCCGTTCCGCATAACTAGTGCTGATATACTTTGGGTCCGGGGTGCCGGTAACTGCGTGGCTCTCGTATCCGAGGCAGACAGCGGGGCTATAACGTCTCTCTTCATCTTCCGCAATGCCATAGATCTTCACCAGTTGAGCGAAGTCGATATCATTGCCAAATGCCTTATCTACCGCCTTGACATAAAGCTTCAGGCCATCGCTAGTGAGTTGGATGCGATTCGACAACCGACTCGCAAGGTCTTCGATGAAATCACGAGCGCTGATGGGGTCACGCTGGGCAATGAGCCGGCATGGAACCAGTTTTGTATCAGCGTCAATCGCGGCCCACAGCCAGGCGTCGCCAGCGCCCGGATTCTTCTCGGCGATCTTAGACGTGACGTTTTTCTCTTTGCAATAGCAATACGACCAGCATTCATCGACCTGCATCCGTTCGCATTTCAGGTTGCGGAACACGCGGTCTTGGTAATCGGCGCAGAACGCCCCAAGTTCCACGACCAGCCGAATAGCGGTTTTTTTGGCGATTCCCGTCATGCGAACGGTGGACCGGATGGAGCAACCCTCAATCAGGCAACCGACGACCTTGGCGCGTTGTTCGGAAGTGAGGCGGTTCATACTTCTATTATGCGTGGTCCGCTTACGCATGTCAAGACCTTTGAGAAGTCTTGGTAATAATATACTTGACATACCTAGCATGGGCGTGCAATGCTTGTGTTGGCGTGACGGGCCGTCGGCCTAGTCTTGCTGTGGGCACTGATGTTCAAACCCTAGTTCGCGTTGGATTGCATCAGAATCGCGGGATCATTCAGTTGAAGAAACGACCACCCTGGGTGATCTGGGAGTATCGTTGGCTGAGTTTTACCAACAGTAAAGAAACTCATGAAACCGTAGCCCGAATGGTGCAATTGGTCGTTCGGCCCGAAGTAGGTAATGCACAGTGTAGTCCAGACTGGACCAAGCGCTTTGGGCGCTATGGCGTCAGCGATATAACTTCCGACACTATCTCTCCTAGTCTCTCCAGGCAGAATCACGCTTCCGCTTGTGCGATAATTCTCAACGGTCGCTTCGGGTTCTGTAAGCGCACAAGCATGAACACGTCTTGGGTCGTCCCTCAACCCTGGTCCACCGTCCAATTCTCTGTCTCCCCATTCAGGGATGGTAACGTAGAATGGCGTGAACGGAATTGCAACTGTATTCATTCTGGCGCGATAGTGCAGGGCTGGAGCGCTTCCGAAGTTCTTGACAAGAAATCGCGCTTGGAACCGTATGGTTGGAGTGCCCGATATGGTCCAGTCATACGTAGGTCCTTCGAGCCCGAAACTATCTCGATCAATCCCCACCCACGGAGAAGCCTTCTGGCTCTCTGCGACATCGGCCTGCCTTTTCGCCTCAGTCGCGAGTGCATTCGTTGCCCTAGCTTGCGAAAGTGCTCGTTCTGCGAGTGCCTTCATACTCGCGGCCTGAGCAGCGGCGCTATCAGATTGAGCCTGTGTGGCATCGGAGATAGACTTGGAAGCGTCCGCTTGTTTCCTGGCCGCGACCGCAAGGGCATGGGTATCACCACTGCCGTTTCTAATCTCATTCAGCGTCAACCTAGTGTAATTGGTGTACAGGCCAAGAACGATGAGGGCAATGATCTCTATCCAGACACGCGGGTCTCTCAGCAGCATCCGAACATTGTAAGTGTACAAGCGATCCTGAAGGTGACCAAAGAAGTTGTGCTGATGGTTACCGGGATCTTCTTCGTTGTGATCGGTTGGGTTTTGCTTAGAGGTGTTCTCCCCGATCAGAGCACGGCTCTTGGCGCCATTGGCGTCGGGTTGCTCGGACTGCTTTTGTTGTTCTGTGCTCAATGGCTTATTGGTAAGTGTTTAGACCTTTCTTATGAGCCTTCCGCCCCGGCGCATTCGGGTTGCCGGCCCGTGGCGAGAGTCTCTTTGCTGTTCTCACTCGATGGTCAAGTTCTGCCTTTGGAACCTTCAGGAGTTTCTTCATGCCACTCCTAAACCGTCGAAACTCGGGAGTAGCAACAAACGCTTCGTCGCTAAGGGGTGGCGGGTACGTTTCCCCCAGCCCTGTCTCTTCGAGTATTTGCCGCCCATCAGCCATGAACAACGTCCTCCAGTTTTCCGATCAACTCCGCATAAGTCAGACGCCGACCTATAACATGGCGCATTCCAAACACGAAGCGTTGCATGTCGTCCATGTTCCGATTGTTGTAGCGGAATGCTTGCTCATCAACATATCGGAAGAGGTGGAACGGCTCAACCGCAACATAGGTGCCGTGGAGCGCGCGCTTCAGCAGACTCCAAAAGTTCTCCATCCCGTTGGTATGGATGTTGTCCCGTACATATGCCTCAAGATGGTTGATGAATTCATGGGTGTACTCGCTATTCATACACCACGCCGGGCCGAATTCATCGGAGCGAATCAGGGAACCCTGCTCTACGTTCTCGCGAATGATCGGCTGCATGGCCTTCTTTGTCCGCTCCTCGATGACGGCAGTACGCACCGTTCCGCCGCGTTCAAGCATCCCGAGGACAATGGCCTTTGCTCCCTTCTGGCCGTATTCTTTCTGAACCTCCCGTTTACGGCTCTTGTGCATGTTCTTCATCTTGCCGCCGACGAAGGTCTCATCAACTTCGACTTCCGGGCCACCTTCCCCGCCAAGTTTGTTGTAGGTCTTGCTTTGCATGGCCAGCCGAATTCGGTGGAGCATAAACCATGTCGTCTTTTGGGTCACTCCAAGCGCCCGGTGAAGTTCCCAGGAAGAGATTCCGTTTTTGTCGTTCGACAGCATCCAGACCGCTGGCAACCACTTCTCCAGCGGGATCGGCGAGTCCTCAAAGATCGTTCCAGTCTTCAAGGTAAAGCGCGGTTTGGGGTGGGTGGCGTAGCACTTCCACACTCGGTTCTTCGCCAAGTAGCAGACTTTTTCGGAGCCGCACTGGGGGCACTTTACCACTCCGTTCGGCCACCGCAACTCAACCATAAAGTCTTTGCAATGTTCGAATTCCGCGAAGTACAGGATCGCGTCTCGAAGGGTGGCATGTTCGCTCATGATTCAACTATACGCCTTATTTTCTGGTATGTCAAGTATATTATTACCGAAGTTTTTGGGGGAAACTTTTGGAGGAAACAATTGTGGAATTAATCATCAATCCAGACGTTAAATCCATACTGGAGTTCATGCAGGATCGGATACCAGTGTGTAGGCTTGTGGCAATTGCCGAGAGCCTCCCCTCGATGGCAAAACTCCTTTGGGACCGATACCCACAAGAGCCATGCCCTGCTCTGACGCTAGACGTGCCTAAGTTGACGAGTCCGTCACAACCAAACGCCACCGAATCCGCCCCTGGGCAGCCGTGTGCTGATGGTGGTTCTGTGGCGGCAGCGGGTGATCGGTAGTGTGGACTACCTCTTTTCCGCAACCCTCGCATCTATATATGCCAGACCACGCACCTCGTGAGCCAGGCTCATATACCTTATCGAATTCCTCGCTTTGCATCTGCGTTAGAAAAGCGGCGTATTTATATAGCGCCATGTTGTTCTCTCTACGAAGCAACCCGATTCGCCCATCGTGCCCTAGCCGCAAGGGAAGCCGCGTCACTGCGCTGTTTTTTGGTCATCCCAGCCGCTCGCTTTGCGCCCCCGATCCTTCCGCCACGGCGGCCCAATTCGGCCATAACGCGGGAAATCTCGGTCGGCCCAGGACGGTCATGTTCCTCTGGAGGATCGGTGAGCATTTTGATCCGGTAATGGGCAAGCTGGTTGAAATCTGGTTCAGGGATGTTACGCGGACGTTTCGTTGGCATACGCTTCCAGTATTGCACGAATGCGTAAGCGGTTCAAGCGTCCAGAATTTCAAAGTAGCCCACTACCGAAGGCCTCCTCGAAGCCTTCAGCGGAGATCCGATCATCCCAGTTGACCGGCAGTCCATTCAGCCGTGGTCTGAACCAAGTCGTCCGTCGAGGCTCCAGCGGAACGCGCGGGATGATCACGAAGCTACTGTTTGGTAGTGGGTCAGTTTGCCAACTTCCCCCGGAGATGTGGGTGGCCCTTCTACCTCCCCGACGCTCCGGGCGCTTGGCAAGGGAAGGTCTGCGTTAACCCTTGCAATAGCAGCATAGGGACTGGCCATTTCTTCAAACTGACCCACTACCTACTGTTTTCACATAGCCGGGCAGTGGGCGAGTCACCCGGGGGGCCGCGGCCAGCCTTCACTGTGGCGGCGGATTCTCTTCCGCACCTCCGTATGCTAGACTGCGATTCACCATGAGACCTCGATCCCACGCACTTGCCGCCACTGCTCTGCTCGCTCTCGCCGCGCCCGGCGCGCTGCTTGCGGACACCGCCTGCGATGCGCTCACTGCCGTGGCCTTGCCTCACACCACCATCAGCGCGCAAATGATCGGCGCGGGCACGTTCACGCCGCCCTATGGCAGCCCGGCCGACCAGCTCCCCGCATTCTGCCGCGCGGCCGGCGTCATCAGACCCTCCAGCGATTCCTACATCCGTTTTGAGGTCTGGCTGCCCACCTCCGGGTGGAACGGCCGGTTCCTGGCGGCCGGCAACGGCGGCTTCGCCGGGGCCGTCGACTATAACGCGCTGGCGCGCAACCTCCGGCGCGGTTACGCCACCGCCGCCACCGACACGGGGCACGAAGGCGACGGCACGGACGCGAGCTGGGCTTTCAAACACCCGGAGAAGATCGTGGATTTCGGCTACCGCGCGCTGCATGAGACCAACGTGAACGCCAAGAGCCTGATCCAGGCGTTCTACAGCCGGCCGGCGGCGCACTCCTATTTCGAGAGTTGTTCCGACGGCGGCCGCGAGGCGCTGATGGAAGCCCAGCGCTTCCCCGAGGATTTCGACGGAATCCTCGCCGGCGCTCCCGCCAACTACTGGACTCACATGGTGGCCGGCGGCGTCGATGTTGTCCAGGCGCTATATGGCCGCGACCCCGCCGCGTATCTCTCGAGCGTCAAGATCCCCGCCATCAATGCCGCCGTGCTGGCGGCCTGCGACGCGCAGGATGGCATCAAGGACGGGATCGTCAACGACCCCACGCGGTGCCACTTCGACCCCGCCGTTCTCCTCTGTAAGGATGTGGAATCGCGCAATTGCCTGACCGCGCCCCAGGTGGCCTCTCTCAAAAGCCTGTATGCGGGGAGCCAGCTCTTCCCCGGGATTATGCCCGGAGGCGAGACCGGCGGGGGCGGCTGGGGGAATTGGGTCTTGGGATCCGCCCCCGGCGGAAGCTCCGGCGCGCTCTACCTGGAGAACTATTTCCGCTACATGGTCTTCGACGACCCCGCCTGGAACGCACTCACCGCCAGCGCCGCCGCCGCAGCGCGCGCCGCCGATCAGAAAACCGGGCAGGCGCTCAACGCCATCGACCCCGACCTGCGCCGCTTCCGCGCCCGCGGCGGCAAGCTCATCCTCTATCACGGCTGGAACGATCCGGGCATCTCGCCCCTGAACACCATCAATTACTACAACAGCGTGGTGGCCGCTCTGGGCGCGCCGGCGACGGATGGCTTCGTGCGCCTCTATATGGCGCCGGGCATGCAGCATTGCAGCGGCGGGCCGGGTCCCAATTCGTTCGGGCAGTTGGGTCTCACCACTGCCAAAGGCCCCGAGTACGGCATTTACACGGCGCTCGAGCAGTGGGTGGAAAGCGGGGCCGCGCCCGGCGAAGTCATTGCCACCAAGTACGTCGCCGACAATTCCGCGCGCGGCGTACAGATGACCCGCAAGTTATGCCCCTATCCCCAGGTGGCCACTTACAAGGGCACGGGCGATACCAACGATTACTCGAACTTTGCCTGCGCCGCGCCGGCGCCCGTCGCCGCCGGCGTCTCCGGCGGCTTCAAATACTTCGCGTACCAGGCGAGGTAGCGCTCGATGCGGTCCTTCTGGTAACTCGGCCGCGCGATGCCGTGGTTCTGGCCGGGATAGATCACCAGTTGGGTGGGTACGCCCAGGCTGCGCAGCGCCTCGTACATCTGCTCGCCGCCCACCAGCGGCACATTGAAGTCCCGCTCTCCGCCGAGGAAGAGCGTGGGCGTGGAGATCTGGTCGGCGTGCAGGAACGGATAGGAGATCCTGATCCACGGCTCCAGGCCGACCTTCCAGGGCGGCCCGATCTCTTCGTCGTACTGGATGATGTACTGGTCGACTCCGTAGAGCGCGATGGGAAAGGCGGTGCCGGCGCCGCTGGTGGCGGCCTTGAAGCGATGGTCCCTGGCGATGACGGCGTCGGTGAGGATGCCGCCGTAGCTCCAGCCGCCCACACCCAGACGGTTGGGATCGGCCAGCCCGATGGAGACCACATAATCCATGGCCGCCAGCAGGTCGAGGACCTCTTTGTTGCCCCAGTCGGCGGCGATCACGGTCTGATACTTTTCGCCGCGGCCCGAGCTGCCGCGGTAGTTCACGTTCACCACCACGTAGCCGTTGGCGGCGAAGATCTGGCGCTCGAAACTGAAGGCGTGCGAGTCCTGCCCGTTGGGACCGCCGTGGATGCGCAGCAGCGTGGGATACTTCCGGCCCGGCTCGTAGTCGGGTGGCTTCACCAGCAATCCATGCACCTCGCTGCCGTCCTTAGCTTTGCAACTGAACTCCTCGGTGGCGCCCAGCTTCAACTCGCCGAGCAAGGCGTCATTGTGGTGAGTGAGCGGGCGCAGGACGCCGTTCTCGAGCGCATGGACCTCGGCCGGGGCCGCGTCGCCGGCAGCCAGCACCGCGAGGCGCCCGTCCATACCCTGCGCCACGGTCGAAATCGCGCCCGGCCCTTTGACCAGCCTCTCAACCACGCCGCCGCCGGCCGGAACACGCGCCAGATACTCGGAGCGATCATCCGCCACGAGAAATAGAATTGAGGAGCCATCGACAGTGAAGCGCGGCGACGAGACCCCGCGATCCAGCTTGTCGGCCAGTGTTTTCGGGTCGCCGCCGGCCACGGGCACAACCGCCAGGCGGGTCATGTTGTAGGCGTTGTCTTTTGCGCCGGAGCTTTGCAGGTACACCAGCCGCGTGCCATCGGGGCTCCACTCGGGGCGCGAGCGCGAGGCCGAAGCCCGCACGCCGTCGTAGTGCGTCACCAGACGGGGCGCGGCTCCGGCGCGCGCTTCCATCACATAGACGTTCCATGTGTCGTAGCGGTCCGCATCCTTCCCCTCTTTGCCCAAAAAGGCGATCGACTGGCCGTCGGGCGACCAGTTGGGCGATGCCGCTTCGAGGCTTTCGGCCGTGAGCGCGTCCGTCTTCTTCGACGCGAGGTCGAACAGGTAGAGCCGGGCGGGCGGCTGCGTCAGGTAGCCAACGATATCCTGTTTGAACTTGTAGCGCTCGATCACGATGGGCTTGGGAGTCTTCGGCGGCGTAGCGGGGTTGGGCTTCTCGTCATCGGCAGGGTCGTTGGGGTCGCGATCCTGCATCACCAGCAGCAACCGCTTGGAATCGGGCGACCACTCGCAGGACGTCAACCTGCCCTTGACCTCGGTGATCTGCTGCGCCTCTCCGCCCATCCGGTCGAGCAGCCAAACCTGCGTGCCTTTGGCTTTACCCGGGCGACCGGAAAGAAAAGACAGATAGCGGCCGTCGGGGCTCCAGCGAGGGGCATTCTCGTTCTCGGGGCTGGATGTGAGCCGCAACTGCCGGCTGCCATCCCAGCTCACCATCCACACGTCGGTGTCGCTTTTGTCACCGGCAACGTCGACCGAGTTGAGGGTGTACGCCACCCACTTCCCGTCCGGCGAGATCTGCGCGTCGCGCACGTCGTGGAAACCGTGCATGTCGTCCAGCTTGAGCAGGCGCCGGCTGGTTGACTGGGCGAAAACCAGGGATGCCGCCAACAGACAGATAGAAAGACGGAACGTTGCAGCTTGGGTCATGAGCTTACGAGTCTAGCAAAACGCGGGGGCGCGACGCCGCGGTTCAATGAGAACTCGTACGCGCGTGTTCGGCGGCCACATTCCAGAAGCTCGCCGGCGGCGCGAACCGGATCTTCCAGGCCGCCGCGACGAATTTGAAGTTCCGGCTGAACGAGTTCTTCGACTCGCCTTCCGGCCGCTTGATCCACTTCGTCGGCAGCTCGACGGCCCTGTAACCCAGGCGCACCGGCTTGAGCAGGAGTTCCGCACAAAACTCATGACGGCCGTACTCCCATTTCACTTTTCGCAGGACATCGGCTTTGATCAGCCGGTAGCCAAAAGTGATGTCGTGAATCGAGATGCCGTAGAGCGTGCGGAATATCAAGTTGTATCCATAGTTCAGCGCCAGTTTGAACGGGTCATATCCGGTGAAACCACCTCCGCGAAGCCAGCGGCTGGCGCACACGATGTCGGCATCCGTCTCCAGGGCCATTTCCGCCATCCGCCTGGCGTCGTCCGGGTTGGTCTCGAGGTCGCTCGAGATAATCAAACCGTGGGTCCCCGTCATATGTGGAATGGCTTCCCGATACGCCCATCCGATCCCCGGCCGGTCACTTTGCACCACCACTTTGATGGAAGGATCGGTCTTCGGAAGGCTGTGGCATAGGTCCAGGCACTCCTTTGTGGAACGAGGAGCCACCACAATCACGGTCTCATGCAGCCATTCGCCAAGGGCCTGTCGCAACCGCTCCAGCGACTCCAGGAGTAAGGCGGTTTCCGAGTACACCGGCATCAGTACGCTGATCTTCACCGCGGGATCTCTCTCTTTTCCATTCGCCGCAACCTTCCACCCCCGTGAACTGTCCGTTCTAGCTGCCGAGAATCTGCCGGCAGGCGCGCAGCCAAGACCGCATATAGTAAGCCACCTGATGGAAATAGCCGCGCGTCGCGTCGGTCCACAAGCCACCTTGGAAGCGCTCGACGGCGGCTTGAATCTCGTGGCTGAGCGATGCGTAGGCGTCGATAAACGTGTCGCCCGACAAACGCAATTCCCGAAGCCAAGGCAACAGCTCCTCCAGAAGTAGAATGCAGGCCAGCTCGTTGGTGGCGTCCTTCAAATAGTCGTGGCTGTTTCGCCGGTGTTCGGCGATGGGAGTACCCACGCGCACGGCGCCACCCAAATGCTTGACACAGGCCTGGGCGAAATACCCGGAGAAGATATCCCCATACCGGTCAATCGGCATTCCGGCAATGGGATACCCCATCTTGATGAAGTAGTAGGCCGGGATCGCGTGGCGGGCGAGCGCTGTGTTCTGCGTGTTGACCGGCGACCAGGTATCCCGCGCCAGGACGATGGAGGGGCCTCTAAACGACTTGACATGCGGCAGCGCGACCAGCCAGGTAATGCCGTCGATATCGGGATCGAGAGTCCACAAACCGGCATTCATGTGCACCGCCACAGACTCCCGCGTCAACCGGGGATTCTCGTCTTTGTGGCGCGCGAAATACGGAAACCCGCGAGCGTAAACCGGCGCTGGCTTGTCGAACTCGAGCAGCGAGCAGATGTTAAAAAAGCCGGTTGCCGATGAGGTCACAGTTTGCTCGGCCGCCTCCGCACAGACTACGGCATGCTGGCCGAAAACATCGTCCTCGTCCGTGCAGTAGTTATCGTCGTCGATCGAGACCACAAAGTCCGAACCGGAAGCAAGGGCCATCAGGTAGCCGACGTTACGGCGGTTGTCGCTGTCAAAGGGCACTAACTCCGGAGGGACCCCGACGCTTCGCAGGAAAACTCCTTGCTCCTCGAGCGTGGGGCACTGGACCCTCAAGCCCCGGTCACGGATGGACCGCGCACGCTCAAAGACGGTTCGCGGCGTCTTACGATCCGGGATAACGACCACTTCCACCTGGTCCAGGTGGCCGAACCTTTTGAGGTTCTGGTGATACGCCTCTAAAACCTCCGCGTCGTGGATGGTGGTAAACGTGAGAGTGGCGGTTGGCTGTCGCAATTCCCTGATAATATACCACTGTTGGTGAACCCGGCCCAGAAAGTCTTGTATAACGCAGGATGAGCCTGGAGGCTGGGCGTGTTTCTAACGCAGAATGAGCCTGAAGGGGATGGGAGGCCGCATGATGGGCAGTGATCATCAGCATGAAAAACGGAGAGC
>Ga0224534_1001161_pt1 | contig 14331 bp, 13 predicted proteins | sample 714E12024metaG_FD_172012 | JGI IMG/M metagenome (GOLD analysis project Ga0224534, IMG submission 172012) | Peat soil microbial communities from Stordalen Mire, Sweden - 717 E1 20-24 | ecosystem: Environmental > Terrestrial > Soil > Wetlands > Peat | place: Sweden: Norrbotten County, Stordalen... | reverse complement strand
CGCAGCGCTCATCGCTGCTGCGGCCGAGAACAAGGATCTCGTCGACGACGCGTGCGCGAAGAAGGCCGCCGCCGAGCTCACCCGGGACTGATCGTGCTCATGGACGCGGCGAGAGGACCACCATGGTTATCAAGGCCAGCCGAGCCGTGCTCACGGAACGCTGCCGGCTCATGTGCAGACAGCGTGGCCGCCAACACGCTCTCAGCCAGGTGGTGAGTGAGGAAAGGTTCAGCGCTCCCTCAATAAGGTGCTCGCGAGGCTCGCCGTGCAGGCGAGTGACTCCTACCGATGCCCCACGCATCTCCAGGACCCCCGGCAAGGCGACGGCCACGCGGAGAGTGACGTCCGTCTGAACCGCGCCGGACCACGGGAACCAGCTCGTCGGGCCATAAAAGTAGATGGGTAGCTTGCCTCTAGGCCCGGCGAGAAACTTCGTGTCCGCCTCGGTCGCGGGCGTTGTCGCTTCCGCAGCGGGTGGATCAGACTCGCCGACGCCGCGCAGTCGAGTAGGCGATGGGACCACCTCTCCGCCCATTTTTCCTGCCCTGAGCTGGCCTGTAAGTCCAACAATGAGGATGAGGAACCCCACGCCTCCGACGACGATCGCGGCGACGCGTGTTTCGGCGCTGACAGCCGCCAGGATCGCGCCGAGCCCGAGCAACCCAACACCTGTCTTCTCCCAGAACGTCCACCACTTGGCGTCTGCCACGTTCGCGAGCCTACGGCGACAACGGTCGACCGCTCGGACTATGTGGTACCCAGTCCCTCCGCTATCAGGCAAGCGACGCCCACCTCACCAAACGCTTGTTTCGCTTCAGCCAACGGAGAACACTGTCGGCCGGGCAGTCACCTGGCAGAATCGCGGTACGGGCAAGAGTGAGCCGTCCGAAGGGACATAGGTTGACTACCGAGACGGTCAAGAACCACGCGGCGTTCATCTGGTCGGTTGCGGACCTGCTCAGGGGTGACTACAAGCAGTCCGAGTACGGCAAGGTGATCTTGCCGCTCACCGTGATTCGCCGCTTGGACTGCGTGCTCGCGCCGACCAAGGAGAAGGTCCTACAGCGTCACCATCAACTCTCGGACAAGATCGACAACCTCGAACCGGTGCTCCAAGCCGAGGCGAAGCAGCAGTTTTACAACGTCTCCCCACTCGATTTCCGGCGGCTGCTCGATGACCCGAACCACCTCGCCGACAATCTGCGCTCGTACATCCTGGGCTTTTCCTCCGCCGCTCGCGACGTGATCGACAAGTTCGACTTCGACGGCCAGATCACGCGCCTCGACCGGGCGAACCTGCTATTCCTGGTCCTGTCGCGCTTCGCTGACATCGACCTGCACCCCGATGCCGTCTCGAACCTGGAGATGGGCTATCTCTACGAGGAACTGATCCGCCGCTTCTCTGAGCTGTCGAACGAGACGGCCGGTGAGCACTTCACGCCCCGCGAGGTCATCAGGCTCATGGTGAACCTGTTGTTCATCGAAGACGAGAAGGCCCTGCGCGACGCCGGGGCGATCCGAACCCTGTACGACCCGGCTTGTGGTACCGGCGGGATGCTCAGCGTTGCCGAGGACCACCTGCGGAGCTTGAACCCCGATGCCAGCCTTCAGGTCTACGGGCAGGAGCTGAACGACGAGACGTACGCCATCTGCCGCTCCGACATGATGCTGAAGGGCCAGGATGCCTCGCACATCGCGCCGGGGAACTCCTTCAGCGAGGACGGGCACACCGGGCAGCACTTCGACTACTGCATCTCCAATCCCCCCTTCGGCGTTGAGTGGAAGAAGGTCGAAGACACCATCAGGACGGAGCACGACAAGCTCGGGTTCAACGGACGTTTTGGCGCGGGCCCGCCGAGGATCAACGACGGGTCCTTCCTGTTCCTCCAGCACATGATTTCCAAGATGAAGCCCGTGACCGAGGGTGGGTCTCGGATTGCCATCGTCTTCAACGGCTCGCCACTGTTCACCGGGGCGGCAGGCTCGGGAGAGTCGGAGATTCGGCGCTGGATCATCGAGAACGACTGGCTCGAAGCCGTCGTCGCGCTCCCGGACCAGTTGTTCTACAACACCGGGATCAGCACCTACTTTTGGGTTGTGACGAACCGCAAGTCCCCCGAGCGCCGGGGCAAGGTCCAGCTAGTCGACGCCCGCGATTCTTGGGTGAAGATGCGCAAGTCCCTCGGTGACAAACGCAAGGAAATATCCCCCGACCAGATCGCGGAAATCACCCGCCTCTACGGCGAGTTCACCGAGAACGAGCGCGTGAAAGTCTTCCCGAACGAGTCCTTCGGCTACCAGCGGATCACCGTTGAGCGCCCCCTCAGACTGCGTTGGAGCGTCTCAAAGGAAACACTGGACCTCATCTCTCAGGAGAAGGCGTGGGGCAAGCTCAGCGAGCCTCAGCAGGTCGATCTTGTCAAGAGGCTCAACGCGCTAGTGGGTAAAGATTTCCCCGACAAACCCGCTCTTGCCAGGAAGCTAGGACCGGTTCCGAAGGCTGTTGAGAAGGTTTTCTGGGACGCGCTTGCGGTCCGTGACGAGAACGCTCCGGTCATCACGAACCGGAAGGGTGAGCCGGAACCAGACCCCGACCTCCGGGACAACGAGAACGTGCCCCTGCCAAGCGAGGCGGTGCTCTGGGCTGTCGATCCGGCCGAGCGTCTCGCATCCCTCACCTACCGCTCCGCCGTGGATAAGTACATGGAAGCAGAGGTCCAGCCGTACGTGCCGGACGCCTGGGTGGACCACGACAAGACGAAGATCGGCTACGAGGTTCCGCTGACCCGGCACTTCTACAAGTACGTGCCCCCGAGACCGCTCGCCGAAATCGATGCCGAAATCAAGGCTCTGGAAGCTGAGATTCAGGAACTGTTGCGCGAGGTAACCGAATGAAGCCTTTCGTCGTACTTGAGCCGTACCTACGGCGTCTTTCCCGGGGCTGGACCTCTGTTGCTCTCCGCCGAATAAGCAAGCTCGTCGAGGATGTGAACCGGACCGGCGAAGCGCCCTTGTTGTCGTTGACAATCGCGGGACTGTTGACCGACCGGGCCGAGGAAGTCCAGCCTCCGTCCAGCGAATACCTCTTGAAGTATGGGATCGTGCGTTCCGGCAACCTGGTCGTCAACCCGATGTGGCTACCAGGTGGAGCCATTGGCGTATCGACAACAGTCGGTGCGGTGAGTCCTGAATATCGCATCTACCAGTTCCGGTCGGGTGTCGAGCCTCGCTTCATCCATCACCTTGTGCGCTCCGACCCTTACATACGGCAATACCGCCTGCTTTTTCGCGCTGAGACCACCTTCGACCGCCGCGTCACGAAGGAGGATTTTGGCGAACTCCCGCTCATCTTGCCCCCGATCGCAGCACAGGGAGCCATTGCCGACTACCTTGACATCGAGACAGTCCGCATCGACGCGCTGATCGCGAAGAAGCGGGAAATGGTGAAGGTCCTCGATAAAGCGTTTGATTCGTACCGGGCTTCCGAGGTCCTTCAGGGCTTCAACCCTGTGACTGGAGTCGGCGACATACCGGAGGGATGGAAGGTCATGTCCCTGGGTGTGCTAGTCGAGCTTCAGAGAGGTCACGACTTGCCGAGCGATGTCCGGCGCGAAGGTCCAGTGCCCGTCGTAAGTTCTGGTGGCGTCTCCGGGTGGCACGATTCCGCTGCGGCGCGAGGACCGGGTGTTATCACAGGCCGATACGGAACGGTCGGTGCCGTCTACTACGTCGAAGGTGACTACTGGCCGCTCAACACCACGCTTTACGTTAAGAGCTTCCGGGGATGCGAACCGAGGTGGACGTTTTATCTACTGGCGACCTTGCCCCTCGATATAGATGCTGCGAAATCTGCGGTCACCGGCATCAACCGCAACGTGGTTGGTGCCCTCCGAACGCCTGTGCCCCCACCCGATATCCAACGAGAGATAGCTGCGCGGCTAGATGCCTACTCATCCTTGGTCACACGTACCGTGGCTCTCCTGAAAAGCCAGATCAACCTCCTTACGGAGCGCCGCCAGGCTCTTATTACGGCAGCCGTCACTGGCGCAATCGACATCCCGGAGGTCGCAGCATGAAACCTGACGAGCATGGTTTCGAGGACGCCATCGAGGCTTCGCTACTCACTGAAGGTGGCTACGCCAAATCGCTCCCTGCTCACTTCGACGCAGCAGTCGGTCTCGACACGGCGGAGCTGTTCGTGTTCATCGGTACGACACAGCGAGCCGCCTGGGACAGTCTGCTAACGCGATACGGCAACGACCCTGCTGCTGCCCAGCGCGGTTTCGTGCGCCGTCTGGCTAAGGACCTCGACGACCGGGGCACGTTGGAAGTGCTCCGCCATGGCGTGGTGGACCTCGGGATCGAGCTACGACTCGCGTTCTTCAAGCCTGCCCATGGACTGACCCCGGAACTGGTTGAGCGGTACCGTGCCAATCGCCTCACCGTCACCCGCCAGCTCCCTTACGACCCTGATTCCGGAAAGACCCTCGATCTGGGCTTGTTCGTGAACGGCATCCCGGTCGCCACGGCGGAGTTGAAGAACCCCATCACCGGCCAAAGCGTTGAACACGCCATTACCCAGTACCGCAGGGACCGGGACCCGAAGAACGTCACCCTCGGTCGTCGAGCGCTCGTCCATTTCGCCGTCGACCCCGAGCAGGTATCCATGACCACCCGGCTCGCGGGTGAGGCAACGCGATTCCTGCCGTTCAACCTCGGTCACGACCGCCATAAGGGGAACCCCCCAAATCCGACCGGGCACCGCACCTCGTACCTGTGGGAGCACGTCTGGCAGCGGGACAACTGGCTGGACCTGCTCGCCCGGTTCATGCACGTCGAGCGTCTGGCGAAGGGAACCGCCGCCCAGAAGCGCGCTGGCGAGCTGGTCATCTTCCCCCGCTACCACCAGTGGGATGCCGTCCTCGCACTAGAGGCTCATGCCCGTGAACACGGCGCTGGTGAGCAGTACCTGATCGAGCACTCCGCTGGTTCGGGCAAGTCGAACACCATCGCCTGGACAGCACACCGGCTCGCGACACTCCACAACGAGGGTGACGAGAAGGTCTTCGACAAGGTGATCGTCATCACGGACCGGTTGGTGCTTGACCGCCAGCTCCAGGAGACGATTTACCAGTTTGAGCATGCTCGCGGCGTTGTCGAGAAGATCGACAAGGACTCAGGTCAGCTTGCTGAGGCACTCGCTGGTGAACAGGCGCGGGTAATCATCACGACCTTGCAGAAGTTTCCCTTCGTTCTCCAAAAGGTTGAGGAACTACCCGCCCGCAAGTACGCCGTCATCGTGGACGAGGCGCATTCTTCCCAGACTGGAGAGACTGCAAAGGAACTGAGGGTCGTGCTCGGGGGAACCGAGAAACAGGAACTGACGGTCGCCGAGGTGGAGGACGCCGGGTTCATCGCGTCTGCCGAAGACCCTGTGGAAGAAGCCCTGGCGAAGGCAGTCACGGCCCGTGGTCGGCAGAAGAACCTCTCTTTCTTCGCGTTCACCGCCACCCCAAAGGCCCGCACCCTGGAACTGTTCGGTACCTACAACAAGGAGACCGGCAAGTTCGAGCCGTTTCACCTGTACTCGATGCGCCAGGCGATCGAAGAAGGCTTCATCCTGGACGTGCTCGCCAACTACACGACCTACAAGACCTACTGGCGGATCGAGAAGGCGATCATCGATGACCCCGAGTACCCGACCGACAAGGCGAACCGGGCGATTGCGCGCTTCGTGGACCTGCACCCCTACAACCTTGCCCAGAAGGCGGAGATCATCGTTGAGCACTTCCGCGCCCACACTGCCCAGAAGATCGGCGGCAATGCGAAAGCGATGGTGGTCACGTCGTCCCGGCTGCACGCCGTCCGTTACTGGCAGGCGATCACGAGGTACATCGCGGAGAAGAAGTACACGGACCTACGCGCCCTGGTCGCGTTCTCGGGGACCGTCTACGCGAACGGACTGAGCTTCACCGAGCATGGGCTGAACGGATACCCCGAATCCGAGACGGCCGAGCGCTTTGGCGAGGACTACCAGGTGCTCATCGTGGCCGAGAAGTTCCAGACCGGCTTCGACCAGCCCCTGCTCCACACCATGTACGTTGACAAGGTGCTCACGGGACTGAACGCCGTGCAAACCCTGTCACGACTGAACCGGATTCACCCGGCGAAATCCGACACCTTCGTGCTGGATTTCCGCAACGACGCCGAGGACATCGTGAAGGCGTTCGAGCCGTACTACGGCGAGACAGTGGCTCCCCCGACCGACCCCAACCTGCTCTATGACACGCGGCGACGTCTGGACAACTGGGACGTGCTCAGGACTGGGGAAATCGAAGCGGCCGTGGCCGTGCTCGTCACCATGACGGGACCAAAGGACCACGGTCTTTTCTACGGCACCCTCTCTCCCGCAGTGGACCGGTTCAATGCGCTCTCGACAGACGACCAGGCAGAGTTCAAGGAAGCCCTGGACAAGTTCGTCCGCACCTACTCGTTCCTGAGCCAAGTCGTCTCCTTTGGCGACACGAAGCTGGAGCGTGACTACCGCTACTGCCGTGCCCTGGCATCGGTGATCCGTGCCCCGGCCGATGACGGGGGTATCGACCTCGGTTCAGAAGTGGAACTCACCGCGCTCCAGATCGAGTCGACCTTCACCGGCAAGCTCTCGCCCGAGTCCGAGAGCGGCGAAGTGGTGGCCATCTTCGGGGAGGGCAGGGGCACGCGCTTCGAGGCACCGCTGGAGCACCTGTCCAAGATCATTGAGGTCCTGAACGAACGGTTCGGGCTGAATCTTTCGGAGACAGACCAGTTGCTGTTCGATCAGTTCGAGGAAGGTTGGGCTGCTGACGACGAACTGGCCGCTCAGGCCCGGAACAACACCATCGACAACTTCCGGCTGGTCTTCGATCCCAAGTTCATGTCAACCGTTGTCACCCGCATGGACTCGAACGAGGCGATCTTCAAGCAGATTCTCGATGACCCTGACTTTCGCGACGTGCTGGCGGGGTTCTACGTGCGGAAGATATACGAGCGTCTTCGACACGATGACTCGTGATCCAAACCCTTGTCGCCTACCTCCCGAGAGTCGCGATGTTTTCGTAGCTACGGATCGGCGATATTGAACCTCTTGAAGAAATCGCTCCAAGCTTGAACGCAATCTTCTGTTAGACCGAGGGCATCGACAGTCGTTGCGAATGGGGACGTTCAGTCGATTTCGATCGCCACCCGAGCGCCACTAGGAGGGACCGGCGAAACGAGTAGCCAAAGTCGGGGCAGCCCTGGGCCGGTAGGCTACGGCTGTGCCGCGGTACTCGGTCAAGGTGTTCCCTGGCGTCAGGATCTACGGCGGTCACTCGCGACGAGGCAAGCCTCAGGACGACGCGATTTGGCCTGTGGTCTTCATAGGCGCTCTCGTTGGTGGAGTCGTACTATGGCACGCTCTTGGTGCGGCGATCGTCGTGCTCCTTTTTGTCTCGATCGCGATGATCGACAGGTGGTGGAAGAAGCGAGCCGCTACCAAACTCAAGCTCGCCCACGAGGCAGGGTGGCGCAAATCACTCAAGACCGCCATATCGCCGAAGCGAAGCGCTCCGCCGCCGTTCAGCAGCGCCGGGCAGAACGCGAGGTCGCTATCGCCAAAGCAAAGGAACTTGGGGATGCTGCCGCCGCCGTCCGCGCCAAACGTGAGGTTGCCTCTCAAGCCTTCATCGACCGCATGGCGGCCCTCGCGGCACAGCGCCGAACCAAAGCGGAACGTCAACCGCCCGCCCCCTGAGAAAGTCGCCCGTACTGGTCGATCGCGAACCTGTTCCCGCGCGGTTCATCCAAAACGTCGGACCGCTACGGTTCACGATCCGCGTTTGGAACGCCGATCATCTGATCGACTCTGTTTGCCGTGCCTACAACAGGCTGCCTGAGGAGATGCAAGCGGCCCTGCCGCCTCAAGCAGGTGTGGATCTACGTCGAGTCCGAGGGTTGACTAGCCACCGTCTGTAGCAGCTACGAGCGGGCGCCCTCGGCTGGCTCCCCGACGACCTAGAACGCAGACGCTGGCGGTGGGATGGGAGGTGACCGTGCGCAACCCGGCACGCCAATAATCGACAAGAATGACTTCGTGCCACCTCGGAAACCCTCATCTGCTCGGAGGACACCGGCCGAACCATTGGAACTCGCCCGCCTCACTTTGCGGCGCGCGATGCTCGATGCGCAGTTGGCAGAGCGCATGACTGTTGGAAACGAGCTTGAGGCTCGGACGATCAACGACCGCCAGGAACTCGCGCTCGCCGGGGACGACTACGGAACTTGGAACGACTTCAACGTCACTTTGTTGAAGAAGTCCTTCACGACCGCGGAGGAGGCGGATAAGTACGGCCAAGAGGGCATCTTCATAGGCGGTCTATCTACACCGTCGTGGGGCGAGGTGATCGCCGACTTCAGGGGTCCCGTACACACACGAGTCCAGCGCCTGGCGTCGTTGAAGGAGCGACTCGGGCTGTTCGACGAGCCGGGGTCGACAGAAGCTCCAGGCTCCACCGTGGATGCCAGCAGGACTGACGTGTTTATTGTTCATGGGCACGACGGGGAAGCGAAACTAACCGTTGCTCGCTTCGTCGAACAGGTCACCTTCCGTCGCCCGATCATCCTTCACGAGCAACCCAACCGGGGACGAACAATCATCGAGAAGTTCGAGGAAGTCGCGGCAACGACAGCGTTCGCCATTGTCCTGCTCACCGGCGACGACGTGGGAAGCGCGGTCCATGCCGCGGACACCAATCCCCGAGCGCGTCAGAACGTGCTCTTTGAGATGGGGTTCTTCGTCGGGGCGGTCGGCCGCGATCGGGTCGCGATACTTTACGAGGATGGTGTTGAGCTGCCATCTGACGTGTCTGGCCTCCTCTATACACGCCTCGATGCCGCGGGTGCGTGGAAGCTAGAGCTAGCACGAGAGATGCGGGAAGCCAGCATCAGCGTGGATCTGAACGCGGCAACGTAGGGACATACCCTGGCCACTCCCACGCGGTTGCCGTTCACCGTCTTGAGTGGTACTCGATTGAGCCGGGCCGAATGCTGGAGGCTGCTCATACCATCCGCCGACTACTCGACCTCCTTCATGCTGGCGAACTCACCGCGCCCGCGAGGCTCGTCGCTCGCCTCGAAGGCGCGCTAGTCGCGCTAGAGGTGATCGCGACTGGCCGCGCCCCCAGTCCTGTCGACTTCTTGAAGGGCGATTCTTTGCACAATACGAAGGATTCCAACAAGCGGTGTGTGCCGATACGAGACCTAGTCGGCTCGCTGTAGGCCGTGTCAAGGTCCCGAGATGACGACTCACAAACTTCCGACAACCGGCAGGCAAACCTATATGGACACGCATGATAACTGACATTATACTGTCTCTATAGACCTCATTTCCGCAGCTCACGGTAGCTCTATTTCGACCTTCGAAACCGCTGCAATGGCGCGTAATGTCAGGGCCGCCTTCTTGCTTTCGTACTCGGCGAAACACACTCGACGCGCTTATGCGAGCGATCTGGAGGACTGGTTCGCCTTCTGCCAGGCGATGGGCGTCGACCCACTGATTGCGAGTCGTGCCCATGTCGACACGTGGGCTCGGAGCCTTGCCGAAATCGACGGGAGGACGCCAGCCACGGTCGCTCGGAAGCTGTCCGCCGTCTCGGGCTTCTTCCGCTACGCCGTGAACGAGGACGTGATCGCTCGCAATCCGGTCGCGGTGGTGCGGAGACCCAAAGTAGGCAGCGACACACAGTCGACGGGACTTGACCGCGACGAGCTTGCTGCTCTCATCAGGGAGGCGCGCAATGACGGACCGAGGACCAATGCCCTCGTTCTTCTACTCGCCATGAACGGCCTGCGTATCTCCGAGGCACTTGGGGCAGATGCGTCGGATCTCGATACCGAGCGTGGTCACCGGGTCTTGCGAATCACCCGGAAGGGCGGCAAGAAGTCGACTATCCCGCTCGCTCCCAGGACCTCAGAGGCGCTAGACGCCTATCTAAGCGGACGAAACACAGGACCTCTCTTTTCTACCTCAACAGGTGCTCGACTCGATCAGGCAGCGGTGTGGCGATCTCTCCGGCGACTTGCGAAGACAGCAGTCCCAGCAAAGGCAACAAGCTTGCATCCTCACGACCTGCGACACGCGTTTGTGACCCTGAGCCTGGATGCTGGCGTCAGCCTCCGGGACGTTCAGGACGCTGCCGGTCACGCAGACCCTCGAACGACGAGGCGATACGACCGGGCGCGCTACAACCTCGATCGACACCCGACCTATGCGCTGGCGGGACTCATCAGTTGACGTCAGCAGAGGACCCAGTTCGCGGCTCCATCACCCCGGAACCCCACTCCCGCGTGATAATCAGAGCGCCATGGCAATCTCGATCGCGCAGCACACCGCTCATGGGGCGGTTAGCCAGCCGTACCAGTTGTTGCCACCTTTGTCCGACGACGAGTTCGCATCACTGAAGGCAGACATCCGTGCCCATGGCGTTTTGGTTCCCATCGAGCTTGATAGCGATGGCGTGATTCTCGATGGTCACCATCGCATACGGGCCTGGACCGAACTGAAGGCCGAGGGCGTAAGGCTCCCTGACTACCCGAGGATTGTGCGGGCGGGTCTCTCCGAGGACGACAAGGTGGCCCATGTCCTCGCCCTGAACCTCGCTCGTCGGCATCTCACACCGAAGCAGCGGGCCGAAGTCGTCGGGATGCTCCGGGTGAAGGGCTGGAGCTTGCGGCGTATTGCCGAGTTAGCGGGGGTATCGGAAGGAACCGTCCGGCGGGACCTCGGCGCGATTGCGTCAGATTACGCAATCGACCTGCCGGACAGGATTGAAAGACGCAACGGAGGCACATACCCCGCTCGTCGGCCATCGGTCACAGTTACTTCGGCACGGGACGAGCGCCGGGCGCTGGCAGCCCTCGCCACTCTTGGTAACGATGCCCCTGGACGCCTTCTAACGGTTCGACGAGCGGAGAGTCTGGCCCGCGAAGTGCAGCTTGAACGTCGTCGGAACGGTCCGAGTCGGAAGGCGGTTCGTGGTGCAGGATGGGAAGTTCGCCAGGGCGACTTCCGCAGGGTGCTCGATGACCTTGATGACCAATCGGTGGACCTGATCCTGACGGACCCTCCCTATGGCAACGGTGCCCTGCCGCTTTGGTCCGACCTCGGTGCGCTTGCCGCTCGCGTCTTGAAACCGGGACGAGCACTGGTGGCACTGACGGGCCAACTGCGCCTTGCGGAAGTGATCGGAGCGCTCATCGAGCACCTGACTTGGGTGTGGCTGGGCATGATCCCACGCAGTGGTGCCGCCTCTCCAACCAGCGCAAGGGGTCTTCGTATAGACAGCCGTTTCATTCCAGTCGTCGTCCTGTCGGCAGGACGCTACGAGCCGCGTGGGTACTTTCTGGACGTCGTCAAGTCGGACGCGAAGGATAAAGGGCTGAAAGCGGAGCACCCGTGGCAACAGCCAGTCGGGCCGTTTCTCAAACTCGCCGAAGCCTTCTCGAAGCCCAACGAACTGGTGCTCGACCCGCTCTGTGGAACGGGCACAACAGGTGTTGCAGCGTTGCAGGTTGGGCGACAGTTCATCGGAGTAGACAAGGACAAGGCGGCGGTGTCGCTTGCAGTCGAGAGATTGTCAGCGCGCTGAGCCCAGCTCAGGGCTCTCGCAAGCGTGGCGATGCGGGAGACGACTATCCCGCGCCGCCACGGCGACCGTGGTCCCAGAAGAGGACAGGAGCCGGTGTACCTGCTTGTGCGCGGACACCGGCTCAACTGGCGGGTCGACCGGAAAGGAATAGTCAAGCCGTTTCTCGCATCGGCGTCGGAACCGACGGGTTGACGACAAGGAGGGCACTCCTACTGCTGAGTCTCGCTGGCGCGCTGTGCCGGAGTGAGCTTGTGGGTCTCGATGTGGCTGACCTCATCGAGGCGTCCGAATCGAAGTCGGCTGTGCGTCTGCAGAAGCTCTTGCAACGCTTGCACGAGTTGACCGAGCATGTCGGAAGCAAAGAACGTCCCCGCGCTGGGACGGTCGGCGTAGAGCTACGACGGCGTCTAGTGAGCAGCAAGAGCTGGCGAAGACTGGCGCTGTGAGTCGTGGAACACCATGATTGTGACCATCGAGAGCAAGACGTCGGGACCGGTCGCCAGCGGTATCTTGATCGAAGCGATGACGCGGCAGCTAGCAACTCAGCTTGAGACGGCATCGGTCATTTCGCATCCCGGGGAGGTAGCCTCGATTATTCGCGCGATAGCGGCATGAGGCTGCCAGTATCCGCGTAAAAGGCCTCCTCAGCTGGGAGAATGACTGTGTTCCAAAGCAGCTCTCCAACCCAGGAGGAGGCCTCCTTGAAGGTGCATCGTAGCCGCTCGGTCCGCCGGGTCGAGGTAACCACCGACGGGAGGAACCTCGTCTCGCACGCGGGCACCGCGTTGTTGTGCGAACTGGCCGATCGCACAGGGTTGACACACGGGTTGTCCGAGGCGATGGCCGACTGCGGCATCTCGTGGAACACCCACGACCCGGGCGTCGTGCTCACGCATCTCGCCGTCGCCATCGCCGACGGGGCCGACTGCCTCAAAGACATCGACGCACTTCGCAAGCAGTCCGAGCTGTTCGGAGAGGTCGCGTCGATCTCGACCGCGTGGAGGGCGGTGAAGGCCACGACCGCTCCCGAGCTGCGCGCGATCAGAGAGGCCGTGGCAAAGACACGGGAGATCGTGTGGGCCGCGGCACCGCCGGGCGACATCACGATCGACTTCGACGCCACGCTCGTCACTGCGTTCTCCGAGAAGCAGGACGCCGCACCGACCTACAAGCACGGTTATGGCTTTTATCCCCTCGGCGCCTGGTGCGACACGACCGTAGAGCCGCTCGGGGCGATGCTCCGTCCGGGTAACGCCGGCTCGAACGACGCCGACGATCACCTCGAGTTGTTGGACCAGGTGATCGCCGCCCTCCCGCCGGAGTACCAGGTAGGTCACCAGCCCGGCGACGACCCGGGCCTTCTCCGACACCACATTCTCGTGAGGGCCGACTCGGCCGGGGCGACTCACGACTTTGTCTCTGGCCTTGTGGAAGCCAACATCGAGTACTCGATCGGCCATCCGGTCGACTCAGGTGTGAGAGAAGCCTTGTTGTTGTTCCAAGAAGAGGACTGGGTCGAAGCCATCGAGTCGGACGGGACCGACCGGGACGGAGCATGGGTGGCAGAGCTCACAGATCTCATGGACTTGTCGACCTGGGGTGAGGACGCACGGCTCATCTGCCGGCGAGAGCGTCCTCACCCCGGGGCCCAGCTCAGCTTGTTCGACACCTCGGAGGGCTTTAGGCACACGTGTTTCATCACGAACGCGAGTGCCCTCGAGATCGACGCCGCTGCACTCGAGCTTCGCCACCGCGGCCATGCCCGCGTCGAGGACCGGGTCCGGTGCTGGAAAGACTGCGGGTTACAGAACCTGCCGTTCGCGAGCTTCACCCAGAACCTCGCCTGGGTGGCCACCAGTCTTATCGCCGGGGCGCTTATCGCCTGGGCGCAGATGACCTGCCTCGACGGCGAGCTCAAAAAGGCCGAGCCGAAGACGCTCCGCTACCGGCTGTTGCACGTCGCCGCCGTCCTCGTGCGCCGTGGGCACCGGCTCATCTTCAGCCAGTAGCCACCGAGCCGGTTGCCTTGTACGCAGCTCGTCCAGCTCTACCCGATTGCGCCGAGGTCATCGCGTGGCTCGGGTGCTCCCGGGTAGCCATGGCCAAGGCCATCGCAGGGTGAGTGCATCCTGTTCGGCGAGGGCTACGGTGGTAGAATGACCGGAGGGAGAAATGAGCGGCGAGCGTGATGTGGTGGACGTAACACCGCACTTCGGATAAACCGCATCAGAGGCGACAGGAGTATAGCCGTGGGTATCGTCAAGCAGGATGGTGTAATCACTATCAGCAACATCGACGGGATGTTGAGTGATTGGGGTGATGTTGTCAAGTCCTGGGGAGATTCTGAAACATCGGATGAGATAACCAAGTCTGAAGAAGAGCGGCGCCGTGGTTGATGTTGCTGCTGTCATCGGGGAGTATCTTGAACATTTTGACACCACGGGGGATTTCGTTTCGGCGGGCCGGTACGCTGATCTGCTCGGCCTTCGCCATGCGGTCACTGGAACACGGTGGTGCTATATCTCCAGTCGACCCGTTCGATCATGGCCACTGGACCTCCCAGTGCTCACCTATGACCTATGCGGAGCTTCCAGCCATAAACTTCCTTGATCAGCTCAGCCATCTGCTCGGGATCAATGGCACCTCCATACACATAGGACTTAGG